>ENA-OQJH01000438-OQJH01000438.1-human-gut-metagenome-genome-assembly--contig:-NODE-438-length-23084-cov-2.290805_pt1 | contig 23084 bp, 34 predicted proteins | sample MGYA00242597_ERZ504763 | MGnify/ENA primary metagenome ERZ504763 (study PRJEB26092, sample SAMD00036359) | human gut metagenome | host: Homo sapiens | study: EMG produced TPA metagenomics assembly of...
TGGCCAAACAAACTAAACTAAACGTTTGATACTTCATCCCTCTACAATAAAAAGCGCTTTTTCCCCCATTCCAATGCATCTTCTAATTTCCCCTTGGCCGTTTTCAACAGTTCTGCATAAATTTGAAAAATTTTGATTACATGGATATTCCTCAATCAAAATCACACATAACTTTTTCAGCCTCTTTAAATTGTTCGTTCTCCAGCAAAGCAATAAAATAATTTCCAGTAATATCTTTTTTCAATTCTTCATCTTCTGCTAATTCTATTGCTTTCTCAAAAAATCCAACTGCAATATCCTTCCTATTAATTTCTGGTGTTAAACATACCCAGCCTAAACTATTATAAGTCACCGAATTTGGATATTCCTCAACACTTCTTTTGCCAAGTTCATACGCTTTAAGTGCATCATTGCCAACCCCTAAATAATATGAAATAGCAACTGCACATAAACCTGCATTCATACCAAATTTCTCAAATAATGTATTGGTTATTTCATCTAATCCTTTTTTATTATCTTCTCTATACTCTTCTCTGTTAGCCCATTCTATTGCATTTTGATATTCTTCTACAATCTGTACACTCATAGGACTAAATATATTAGTATCTTCATATTGCGCTAATGCTTTGTTCGCATTTCCGTATTGTTTTAAATCTAAACAAATACCATACAGCATTCTCAATGCCACTTGATTATTATGTTTCAACTCAAGAGCACGTGAACAAAAATCTTTTGCTTCCTCTAAATCTAACTGATTATGATTTAATAAATATAATACCCTTTTAGCGAGTGCCATATTTACATATGTTCCTGTGGCACATATACTATTTTGTTGATGTTCGATTATCCTTTTTCCTATATCTAATATTTTGTGACACTTATTCGCCTCATTCAGTCCTTTGGTCAATTCAAATTGCTCTAAATACAATGCTTGTATTTCTTCCTCCGACATCTTATTGATGCAACACAATTTATATTTTTTTCCACTTCCACATGGACATGGATCATTCTTCCAATTTTCTTCCCCATACATTCTCTTCTTTCATCTAAACATTATTTTAAGGAACAATAAGCATTCTTCTACTTATTTCTATATACACTGTTCTAACCGCTCACTTTCATATGGCAACAAATATTTTTTTATATTGCTGCGATTTTTCTTAATAAAGTCAATGACTTCATCCTCTGACAGATTAGACGGAATTACATTCTCCAATCTTCTTACAGCGTTACTTGGTATCCCAAATTCGACCAGAATCGATAAATTCTCACGTATAAAATCATTTTCCAATTGTTGTACGAAAAAGCTATAAGACCCTGGTTTAATGTTTCTCTTTTCACATATCAGACGTTGGATACTATCTACAACTCTAAACGCTTCGGCACAGTAAATTGAAACCAATGTCTGTAGATATGAAATGCTGTTTCTACAGCTTCATCATAATATCTTGCTTTTCTCTCATCTGTCAAAGTCTTTACAGTCGCAATTTTACTATTATAAATATCATTAACAATATCAATAATATTCTTTTTCGTTCTGTACATATTCAAATATCTTGCAAGCTGCTTTACTGAAAACACGCCCCTTTTGCTATCAAAGTTAAATAGATTATTTTCTGCCAGTTCTAAAACATAGTACATTTGATCCCATGTAGGTAATTGGCTCCACTGAATATTTTGTAATACACTTTTTGATTTCAAGTCACTAATTAATTTGTTATAAATCCTGATTTGTCCATTTACAGAAACGCCATTTTGTTTAATAATACTTAATAAATCAGCGGGAAGCGCATTAATCTGATCATAACGATTTCTGACCTCTTGCTTTACATCATTCTTTTTTATGTTAATAAGTATTTCATTTGTCAATATTTCTGGATCTTGTTCATAAAATGGGATATCTATTACAATAGACTTCTGCACCGGAACGTGACAAAAATTAAATATTCTTCCCACATAATGTTCCATCATCCTTCCAGAACGACCCTTAATATTACTGTAGTCAAAAAAATCTATTTCATTTCCTCCCTTTTTTTCATCGAACAAAATTACATTTTTAGCACTAGTATTGACACCTTCAATTATCGTAGAGGTACAAAAAATACAGTTTAACCGTCCCTCATTAAAATACTTAATAATTGAAGCTCCTATATGCTTTTGTAAAGAGCCATCATGAATTGCCACACCGTATTGTAATTCCTTAGCTAAACTCCATTCCGGCGAGACATTTTTATTAATCCATTCTATTAATGGAAGTTGATTATTCTTTTCTCGTTCTATTCTTTGCAAATATTCTAAATATACTTTGGCCATACGCCTTGCTCGTGCAGGAGTTGAACAATAAATAAGCGTTTGTTCATTTCGCAACTCATCTAACAGTTCACACAAAATTGTGATTTTTTCCTTATCAATCTGTTTATCGCTGTTACTCCAGTTAATTAAATTACTCTTATCTATTACATTACAATCTACTAAAGAAATCTGACTTATAAAATATTGCATCATATTTTTCTGCAAATCCATCTGTTATTCCATCAATATTGGGGCCTAAGAAGTAAAATCTGGGATGAAATTTATTTACCACCTTCAAAAACGCATTGTTTAAGGTATCTGCCCGGTCATCCTTTCTTCTGAGGCTCAATTTGTAGAATTCATCTATAATAAGAAAATCTATTTGAGGTAGAGGCTCATACTCCATTACTCTTTCCGCTGTTAACAGAAAAAGATTTCTCTTGTCTTCAGAATATGGTTGCGAAGTTCTCACTATAATTTTGTAATCATCGGCATATTTCTTCAATTTTAATCGAGTTTCATCTAACAATGCTAATGTTGGCTGTATGATAACTATGTTTTTATATTTTTTTGAAGCTACGATTTCTTCTATAAGCAAACTTTTTCCAAAGCTTGTTGGCGCACTAGCAATTATATTTTTCCCTGACAAAAGATAATTAGAAATTTTCTTTTGCTCTTTATGTAGATATGTATTCTTTAAAAAATCTGACTTAAAATAACTCATTCGCACATCGTCTGCAAAAGACATAATTTTCAAATCAGAACTATTTTTTTGAATATACGGATAAAATCCTAACGTTTCAATCAAATCCGCCCACACTACATATAAATTTTTATCAATTTTTCCCCAATTATTCAGAACATGTATTACTATCTTTCTCGCGGATAATTCTGCTTCCGCTGAATGTTGTGACAACAATTGTGTGCAATATGAAACAATTTTAAAACTCTGTTCAAAAGAGATTCTTTCTGCATTTTCAATTTCTAATATGATTTCGGTTGTCTTGTCCATATTTCACCTCAAATATTCTGCATATGCCAAAGACGTTTATGCAAATTAATGACTAATTCATTTTTGTCATTTACAGGAAATAGCATAAGTATAATATTAACTCTGTCTTTTAGTGGCATTTTGTTCTGTTTATCAAAATACTCTTTTAACTCTCTGACATTTAATTCGTGGTAGGCTATTGCATTAGGATCATTCATATCAGAAAACTTTTTTTGTAAATGTCATGTGTATAAGTACAAAGCATTGGTATGTTTATAATATTAAGTTTGTCGCTTAGCTTTGTACAATTCGTTATTGTATCAATCCATTCCTCTCTGCCAGGTATAGAATTATTATCCAGATTCTTTTTAATTATCACAAACTGGTCATTTAAATAGTCTGTATTAATATGTTCATTCAAATCTTTCACTAATGCTTTTATCCCCTCTTTACTATCATCATAAAGCTTACTTTCACCAAGCCATAAAATTTTTTCATTCGTGGAAACATGTACCGCATCAAATCCATGTGCAGGCACACTCGCACTATCTTTGAAATAAACTTTAGAAATTAGTGGTATTGTATGCTTAAATTCCCTTAATATCAAATGCAACAACAACTCACCAAATTCTCCTCTTTTTGCTGTACTAGACCTTTTTAATTCGTTATATGCATTAATATCTTTATCTACACACCACTGTTTCATTAATTGAAAATCTTTGATTTTATAAATACAATGAGCCGCTTCTCTTAACTTTTCAACAATGTCATTTTGAGGAATATTGGGATCTTCATATTGTGCAAAAACATATTCTGGAATTGTATTACATATGGCTTTGGTAAAATCATCCAAGCAATATTTGGGATTTCCTTCATCATCAATATCCATATCAACTAAAAAGGTATTCAAATCATCTTCGTTAACTTTCAGTAATATTACATTCTTTTTATCGAAAATTCTGTTAACCATATTAAGCAGTACCTCCACAAAACCAAATAAAGCACATAATAACACGTTCTTTTCATCGATATCTCTACTCGCTATTATAATATTTTACCATAAAACTCCACCTTTTACCATCCGCAAAAGAGCAAGAAAAAAGGCCGACCAGGAATCGCAACTCCCAATCGGCATCTTTTCTTACTCCTCTTCATTTTTACATTCAATCTCCGTTCCGTCCAGAAAGACCACCAACAATGTTCCATCTTCAAAAACCTTGATGTGGTCCAGCGTTTTCAGCATGAAGTCCGTATCCATCTCCGTCAAAGGTTCTGCCCCATCGGTGTACTCTATGAACTTCTCTGCTCGATAACCTTCCAATAGGTTCTCGCTCTGAAGCTGCTCCGTCCACTGCTCCATGAAATCCTCTCTGTTCTCCACCAGTGCGTTCCAAGCCATCAGATAAGCCTTTATCAGCGTTTCTTCCTCTACGTGGCGGTTGGCGCATCCCATAACTCCTTTGACCTTGTAGCGTTCACTGCACTGCCATACCTTACGGTCACGCCCGTGCTGCTCCGCCAGCCTTTCCGTGCAAATACCTTATTACAGTCTCCGCAAATTATCTTAGATGCAAATGGATTGCTTTCCGGCCGATGGGAATAGGAGTTTGTCCCATGCTCCTCCAGATACTTTTTCCTGCGTTTTATTTCAAGCTGTACACATTCCCATATCCGCTTTGAAATGATGGCATCATGATCATCCTCCACATAAAACATCTGAATTTCCCCTTTGTTCTGTGTACGTTTCTTGGTGAGGAAATCCACCGTATAACTTTTCTGCAGCAAGGCATCACCCTTGTATTTTTCATTTTCCAACATACTCATTAAGGTTGTGGACTGCCACTTCGTACCGCCATCCCAGTTTTTCACACCTTCCCGTTCAAAAATCCGCTTGATGTAATCGGTTGTTTTTCCGTCCAGGAATTCCTGATACAGCCGAACCACAATCGGCTCCTGCGTCCTGTTGATTACCAGCTTCCCCGTTTCATCCGTATCGTAGCCAAGAAAACGCTTTGTACTCATTTTGTGTTTTCCTGTTTCAAACCTTCTGCGAATTCCCCATGTACAGTTCTCTGAAATGGACCGGCTCTCATCCTGTGCCAGTGAGGAAAGAATGGTAAGCAGCACTTCTCCCTTTGCATCGAGGGTATTGATATTTTCCTTTTCAAAAATAATCCCTATCCCCAAATCTTTCAACTCTCGCACATAATTCAAGCAATCTAGCGTATTTCTTGCAAATCGGGAAATAGACTTAGTAATAATCATGTCTATTTTCCCCGCCCTGCAATCAGCAATCATACGATTGAATTCATCTCTCTTTTGGTATTGGTTCCCGAAATTCCTTCATCCGCATAAGTCCCTGCATATTCATAGAGAGGATTCTCGCTGATATAATTTGTGTAATAATTGACCTGATTCTCATAGCTTAATAACTGTTCTCCTTGGTCGGTTGACACTCGGCAGTACGCTGCCATCTTTAATTTCTGCACTGACTGTGCTGTTCCTGATTCCGCAGTCGAAATCTGCTTTGCTGGTATAACAGTAATGCTTCTTGCCATTTTTAACCACCTCCTCAATCACTGTCTGTTCCGCAATGTTTAAGCCCTGCAATTCGGCATCATCAATCCTTATCCCTTTACATGCCTTGACTCCCTTTTCAATGTAGGTGCTGCAGAGCCACTGGATTTTCTTCTTGTAAACCTGTCTGCGCCGGAGCGTTTTTCCGCAGTAAGGGCAAATCAGCATTCCGCTTAAGGGATAGCGGTTTTGGAACTTCATTGTGCTGTCCTGTCCGATATTCCTGTCACGTTTTCTCTGTTCCCTGACTTCCTGCACCTTTTCCCATACCTCCGGCGATACAATTGGTTCGTGATTTTCCGAAATGTAATAACTCTGCACTTCCCCGTTGTTTTTCCTCGTATGATTTCTTTTGTTTTCAGGGGTGTAATACTTCTGCAGATGAAAATCCCCTTTGTACTTTTCATTGCAAAGCATCCCATTGATGGTCCCGCTTTCCCATGTGGTTCCCGTCACCGTTTTCACGCCCAGGTAATCAAGCAGCTCCCCAATCCTTGACGAGCCGACATTCAGCAAATAAAGGTCAAAAGTCAAACTGACAATTTCCGCTTCCTTTCGGTTCACAATCAAATCTCCATATTCGTTTTTGTCATAACCGAGGAAGCGGGATGTGGTAATCATCACTTCCCCTCTCTCAAACTTCTTCCGAATGGACCATTTATTGTTTTCACTCATGCTTCTGCTTTCTTCCTGTGCAAAAGAAGCGAGGACGGCAAGCATCATCTCACCGTCCCCTGATAGAGTGTTAATGTTCTGTTCTTCAAAAAAATACCGACACCTAGTTCCTTCAGTTCCCTTGCGAACTTTAGAACGGTGACGGTATTTCTAGCAAACCTCGATATGGATTTTGTAATAATTAAGTCAATCTCTCCTGCCCTTGCCTTTTCCATCATTCTCTGGAACTGTGGGCGGTTCTCACAATAACCAGATATGCCCTGATCAGCAAATACTCCGATAAATTCATATTCCGGATTTCCGGTAATCAGTCTCTCATAAGTTTCCATCTGGTTTTCAAGAGAGTCCTCCTGTCTTCTGCTGTCTGTGGAAACTCTGGCATAAGCACAAACCCTTTTCTTTTGTAAGACCGAAGCTGGTCGTTTGTTAATCACTTTTACTCGCACGTTACATCACTTCCTTCAAAAAACCTTTTCTTAAACTCCTGAATCCTTTGGAAAATGGCCTGTGCATCCTCTACCTTGTCAATGCACACCACTTCCACATTTCTCTTACTGCAAATCAGCATGAACTACTCATAAACTGTGCCCCAGTTACGGGCAATCGTGGCAGCCTCATGGTAACCACCACATCAATCTTCTTTGCTGCGATTTCTGCTTTCAGACGATTAAATTCTTTTCTGTTCGGGTCGGCTCCTGAAGCTTCCTCAAAGAATATCTGCAAACCCCATTTCTGTTTTCCATATTCTTCTTCCAACCGCCTCATTACATCGTCCAGATATTTTTCATAGTCTCTGTCACGATGGTTGACTCTGCAGTAAAAAGCTACTCTATTTATCATTCCTGCAATCACCATATAAATAAGTACTCCTTTCGTTTTTGGTAGTATATAAATCACTCTAAACCCCTGTAAAGTCAAGCAATTCTACGGTTTCCACCCACTCTTTTTTCACTCTGTCCGAACTTGTCAGGAGCCGAAAAAAGCAGCCGGACAGAAACCTGTTGTCTCTGTCCGGCTTATCTTTAAACCCTCTCGGTATAATCCAGCGAAATCCATCCGTCACGATTTTTCTGATAAGATTTCAGAAGCCCCCAAAGGCTCGCACCCTTGCCTTCTGCTTCTTCCACAATAGTGAAAGCACCTTTTCCCGTGTACTTACCTGTTTTATCGTAGTCTGTTCCCGGCCCCCTGCGGATGTTCAATCTTCGATGGATACTCTCACAAGATACGGTGTAAATGTATCATTGGAATAAATCACTTTACCAGATTCATCAAATACGGAATATCCCTCATTTTCATCCGCACACCTCTTGGCATTTTCCAAACTGTGGAATGCACCCTTCTGTGTGGCAGCATCTGTCCATGTCTTACGCACACGATACCAGACTTCCTCTGGTTCTGTTGTCTCGTTCTTAATTCCAATCATTGTATTTAAGATTGTAATAATCTTTGCACCATATCCGGCTCCTGCTGCCCATCCCCTTCCGTCTGGATTTTCTTTCTGTCCAAGCCACTCCACATATTCCGCACAGCCTCTTGTGACATACTTAAATCGTGGATCAACGCATTCATTCTTCAAATCCACTGTGGAAGCATAGGCTTTCAAATGCTGCACCTGCGCCCTGATACCAAGCTGTGGTGTATCAAAGGAGTTTCCTCTCATTCCATTGGAAGTCACTCCCATGCCACAGAAGTTGTTCTGGTCGAGCGTAACTGCAGAACCAAAGAATCCAAAATTACCTGTTTCCAGACAAGACTGTGCAAATGCAATATCACCACGGACACCCTCTGCCTTTCCTTCCGAAAGGTAAAGCGGAATCATGTCGATAACCGACTGTGCAACATCAGGATTCTTTGCTTTAATATAAGCTGTCATCTGCTCCATCGTTGCCACTGCGTTACCCATAATCTCTGTAAATGTGTTTTCTCCCTTTTTCTTTACTCCATAATAGGAAGCAATACATTCTGCTTCCGCTTTGGCAAGTTTCTGCAAATTACTGTCAATAGAAAGCCATTTTGTTGCTCTGGTGTTTGTATGGAATGAATGCTCCAGAATAATACCCGGTGTTCCTACTGCATTCGCACCACGAAGCACACCATAGTATTCTCCGTTTGTCCCCTGACGTGTTGCGGTTCTTCCACTCTGGGCAGTCCCCATCACTGCTTCCACAACCTTTGCCAGCTTCAGACCAATATCCGTGCTGCTTCCATTTAAAAGGACATATGCCACCGGATAATCCACATTTTCGTTTACACCATTGCCCACAGCGTTGGAATGGACAGAAATAAAGAGGTTACAGCCCTTGGAAGCCGCACCTCTTTCATACAATGCTCTGTCCGTATTCTGATTTGTCCTTGTGGTTACCACAACGATACCAAATGACTCCAACTCCTTCTTAAGATAATTATGGAGTTTCCAAGTCATGTCCGACTCATAATAAGACGAAACCGCAGGACTGCGGTTGTATTTACCATAATGCCCTGCGTCCAGACATACCTTTACTGCCATGTTACTCATCCTCCTTTTTCTCATCTGCTTCTTCATGCAGCTGTTCCAATACCTCTTTCAGCTTCTTTGGAACCGGAAGTCCGATAAGGGCAACATTCTCAATAATGGAAATTCCCTCATTGGATAAGTAAAAGAAAATGACTGCTGTGCGGAGTACATTTCCATTCTGAATGACCTGTGTATCAAGCACATGGCCGATACCTACCAGACAGAAGATTGCCACCTTTTGCAGATGCCTTTAAAACCAACCTCGCTGGATACCTTTTTCTGTACGAATGCTGCCATAAGCCCGGTGCATAATCGATGACTACGAACATAAGGAGTGCATACAGAAAACCATCCAGTCCTCCAAGAAACCAACCCATAAAGCCTCCTATTCCTGCAAATACATACTGCATTGTTGTTACTGCCTGTCTCATAACTGTTACCTGCCTTTCTTTGTTTTTTGGTATGAAAAACAGCCCGCAAAAGGCTGTTTGATTCCAAAACTATATCTGATCCGGCATACTGTCCCATAACCTCATATCTTCCTGACCAAGACTCCATATTGCAATCCCTGACACGCCATAGGTGTATGCTGCTTCATTTGCCCAATAGACAATGCTGTCCACATCAGAGTAATACATAATAGAAAAACCATCCGCATCTCCGAGATACATCCTCGAAAGCCAGACATTCAAATCATGTGGTACTACCTTCATTTCATAATCGTTGCCACATTCCAGTGACATTTCATGGGAATGAAAAAATCGTAATCCATAGAAATATCCTGGCTTCTTGTGCTGATTTCCTCCACATCAGAATTAACACGGAACAATTCAAATTCATTATCCCATGAAATTCCGGTACGAGTACATCTTCCGAAGGTGGTCTGGCTTTCCATCCGGGAAGGTAATATCAAAACACTCATAAGGTTCATAATACCATGCATCCCCAAGTCGCAAGAGGTCACACACCACTCCCTTCTCCGCCATGAATCCCACATATCCGGTTTCTGCAGTAATGGTTGCTGTAAACCTTAGTGTGTAGGCTGCACCGGAATATACCCTTACCTTATTTCCACGGATTCTCATTTCCACGGTATATAGGCTTGGATCACTCCGTAAATCTGCATTTGTGGTCTTACTGAAAGAAGATGCATAGCTGCCAAGTTTCTTACTTCCCTGATACAACTCCACACACTGGGTATCGTAATTTATACAGCAGAAAATGCTTCCAAGAAACACTCCTGCCTTACCGCCTCCCGATGATTTAAAGGCAAATCTCGCCCTCACATGGATTTCAGAAAATCCGGTGTAATCCAGTGCCAGTTTCCACTGCCTTCCAGCTGCGAATACTTACGGATACGGTCAGAACTTTCATCCTTCCAAATCTTCCACGAACCGTCAAGTACTGTAAAATAGTTGGTAGGGATTTCTGAATAATCACAGAAATCTTCATACCATACAAGCGCACTTTCCGGCTTCTGCGAAGCACCTCTGCAGTAACCTTAAATGCCTGTCAGGCTGTACCATTTCTCCGGTCACATCCATGAATTTTCTTGGCTTCAATCCATAGTACACTTCCCCGGCAGTCGCTTTCTGTGAAAAATCCGAACATACCCGAAAGCCATAAAAAAACACTCCAGGCACTCCACCGGACACAGTAATGATGTGCTTTCCTGCTGACAAGCTGACTCCACTTTTTAATATCCTCCAGAATTTCTTTCTCCAATATAAGAAATACAGCCTTGATTCCGACAGCATCTGACTGTCCCCATCAAGACTGATTCCGATGCTATTCTTATCCCATCTTGGATAGACTATCTCGACAGCCACATCATATATTCCTGCTGTTGGTACTTCAAATGTGTATTTCAGCACCGCTTCTTCATCCAAAACAGACGCATATCCTTCTCCAATGACTGCATTGCCTGAATAAGAATCCGGCACACCGTTCCTATCAACACTTATTGCTCCGAAAGAAACCTTCTGTTGCTTCAGATAAGTTGTGAGATATTTTCTGCCACTATAGGTTTCATGCTTTGTCGCTCTGCCGTTTCCCTGCTCGTATCCCATCCTTCCATAAAGTCATATACATGAAGCAGTCCCCAAGGGACCATATCCGTCCAATCCCAATATGAAAAGAATGGAATAAATGGCTGTGGCGGTGCATCCCTGTACTGATTATATAAGCCTCCATCCAATATTTCGCAGCATAATAGGTAAGGCTTGTTCCCCGATAGGTCGTACCAAGATTCTCCGTAGTATCGTATATCTGCCATCTCCATCCATATCCGGGAAGCCCCATCATGATTTTATCCGGGTTCATTGCATTGGCAGCATAACTGTAGATGCCTTCAAGCCAGCTTCTCGGAGATACCGGTCCCGGTGCTGAACCCGCCCAACTCATACCATAACTCATGATTGCTGCTGTGTCGCAGTATGCATCCAAATCGGCATACACGCACCAGTTCTCGCCACCAACTGAACCGCCCACACTGGTCATACCCGGAAGGCAGATATTGACATGAAGGCTTGCTCCCTTTGCTTTTACAGTAGAATATATCCGGGAAAACAACGCATTTGCCTTCGCCCTATTCGCTAACTCCCCTCCACGTTCCAAATCAATATCTATCCCGGAACACCACGGATATTTATCAATAATCCTCACGATTTCTGAAATGAACGTATCCTGTGCGTCATCCGTATTCTCTCTGAGTGCTGTAAAAATAGAGGCAGTACCATGATTCATAATGGTCAGAAGCCATTTAATATGTGGCCATTTCTTAACATAAGGAAGGATAGTACTGACCGCAGTTCCCGTCTCGCTGATTGTTCCATCTGCTGAAACTTCAAAGGTAAAAATACCAACATGAGACAGCTTATTACCTTTTTCTCTTAACACCTGATGCATTCTCGTATTTCCCATGAATGTCCATGCCATAACATTTCGGTTACTTGCCCTTCTCACATCCGTTTCCTCCAATCCCATATGCCATTTCCTGAAAAGACATACGCACAAGTGCTGACTTCCTGTCTTTACTTTAATCTGGTGTTTACTGTCCCCTGCTGCCGAATAAGAATAAAATCCATCAGCCTTAATCCGGCTTCCATTCCTTGTTGCCACCCTTGCATCAGCATTAATTTCAACAACATCATCTTCCAAAAAATGCTCTGCAAAGTCAGCTTGTGGCTTCCGTAATTATGAGCCACACTCATGTCTCCTGCTGCCATCGTATCTTTTGGAATGATGTGATAATTCAGCCCGGCTGATACTTCTCCGTCATTAGTAATCACTGCTGTAACACCGGAGCGGACAATCCCATTAAAAAAGCGGACAGGTGTTATCTCCCCATTCACACGATTTTTCTGCAAAAGTTCCAGATTATTTACCACATACCCGCTCAGCCATTTACCTTCCTGAAACATGATATCTGTTATATAAAAGGTTCCGGTACAATCCTCTAAGATTACATTTACGGTAGCCTTTGCCACCTTCTTTTCTTCATGTGTATTGATTGTTCCAGCAAATCGAATAAACTCCATCCTTACACCTCCTGTGCATCAAAGGTGTACCTCTGCTCTGACACATGGGAAACCCATGCGGTTGCCACCGAACCACCCTGCAGCATAATATCCGTAAAACGCGCGGTTCCTGTACAGTCCTGCACCACGACTCTTACCGTCAGTTTTTTCACTTTTTCTATTCCGGTAACACTGACCGCTCCTGCCGACCTCGTAAAATACATGGTGCATTCCTCCTAATACAACTCTACAAATCTTGTTTCTTCCGAACCATCCTCATATTCAATGATAAGTTCAATGCCAACCCTTCCATTTGCTCCCTTTTTCAGATTCTCGGTTGCTATGCTTGCCGATACTGTGTAGCTGCTTCTGGTAGCCGGATATACTTCCTGTGACAATGTTTTTGTGGTATTCAACGCTCCCACACACTTAAAACTTGCATTGCCGGAAGCACCATTTTCTCCATCCACCTCAAAACCTGAATTCTGCCAATAGCTGAATCCATCATCTGCTCTGGAATTCAGCAGATGGTTGTTTACCACCAAATCCTTCATCTCCTGTCTGTCCAGCAAATCCGATGAGGAAAGAGTATCTGCTGCCTTCTCCCACGAAGCAGATGAATCACCCAGTTCTTTTAACTTGGTGGAAAGCTCAATGACAGTCTTCCACGGCTCCTGCACATTATAATCCATACGAATAATTCTCGTGCTGATTCGGATTCCCAAATCCTTATCATCCACGGTTACCACATCTCCGATACCGAAACTCTCATGCTCCCACCCAGTCAGTACAGACAGATCCATTACTTGTATGACATAAGAAATACTCGGCTTAGAATAATCTGCCAGTCGCATTTCGGTATATTCAAGCATCTGATAGGGATTGGTGAAAGAGGAACAATCAAGCGTTGATACCCTGATTTCTGTAGAATACTCCGTATTCTCCACATATTCCTTTCCATTATTGATACTTGCAAAGGTCATACCATCTGCACCATAAGCATAGAGTCTTGTCACAAGACTTCTGGTATCCACCACCCGCTGTATGGATTTCATGTTTTTACGATAGGCAAACACAGCACCACTGTTACTTCCGGATTGTGTCAGAAGGCTGACCTGTTTATTTACATTGTCAAACTCCAAATCACCACCATAAATGGACTGAATGGTACGAAGCATGGAAAGGGCATTTTTATCCATGGACTGCCAGGAACGTTTCGTTGATACTGTTATTTTCCCAACACTCCATCCGGTTCCCTGCAGTGCATAAGCCATCGGTTTTTCTGCGGTTTCCGCTTCATATGTCTGTTCACTTTTCTTTTCAGAATACGCAAGGTCATAAAACGCAGCTTCCGCATAAATGCTCGTTACCGTCTTTCCGTCCTCACCTTTATCATCCGTGACTGTTCGGATACGGTAAATGTCCTTAGTAATCTGCAGTTTCTTTTCATTATCAAGATATGACCTCTTCCCATCTTTGAATGGAATGGAAAACTCCAAATAATCAGAACCATTCAGTTCGCTCGTAACGATAATGTCATAGGCATTTTCCAATACTGCTTCCCTGATTCCACCATCACTTAACACCACTGGCCTTGCATATCCCAATTTAGAATAAGGAGCCTTTGGTGTTTCATATATCTGAATTGCACTCAGTTCCGGTGTCATGGAGGTATCTGTTGTAGAAAGCGTCATCTGTATCTGAATGTATCTTAAGTTTGGAGATTGTATCACCCCATCCGCTCCGACCGCTTCCCAATCTGAAAAAGATGTATCTTCCAAGGAATCCGATGTCCTTGTTCTAACTTCCGAAATAGAAGTAATTCCTGCATCCACTGTACCTACAAGCTGTATCTTTCCCGCTCCGGCAAGACCACCTTCCCCAAGGTCTAAAATCCTTGTATAAAGAACACCGCTTTCTGCATATACGCCATCCGTCTGCTTTAAGGTCACACTTCCCAGATTTGATATGGCATCCACAGACGAGTCCACATCTGCACCATTTGCCAACAAACCGGAAAGAAAATGTGCTTCCAAATCATCAATTGTCAAATCAGAGTCCGTTTCATAAAACCAGTCATCAAATCCTCCGGCAAAGTAGTAACTGTCTGCATACATTCCCATGACGATATCTGCAGTACAGGAAGGATTCAATTCTCCGGTAAAAGAACGGATTGCTGTCTTAAACACATCCCCTGTGCCTCTGTCACAAACAAGGCTCTGTACGGTCTTTTTCTCCAAATCAATGACCGTTCCAATAAAATACGCACCATTATTTTTAAGCACAACTCCCATCGGCTCCGGTTCAATGACATCATGAATCAGCGTACCGGAAGAATCATAAAGCATATTTCGTAATCTTCCTGAACGAAGGGAAAGATAAAACAGAGGATTTCCCGGACCGCTTCTGGTACTGAAAATAGGTACAAATGTTGTCCCTACCGAATAAGTAGTTGGGTATATCCACCCTCCTGCCACGATTCTTTTTCCCAATGCTGTGAAGAAATCCCCTGTATTCGTTGCCCTTAGATGTGTTTTTTCCGTTGCCGGATTTACGGTATTGAACCGAAAAAATTTCCCAAGTTTTCCGGCACGGGTAGATGCTGTTGTTCCCGACCAGCCATTGATGGTAAAATTTCTCGCATGACCGGACGAATCGTGTAGAGTTGTATCATCACCACTCGGTGAATCATTCATTTTCCACTGTGCCTGTGTATTGGCTGTTTTCCGAAATTCGCCCGTAAAATCCTCGGTTGCATTTACAAGCAATTTTAATCCCATTACACCCACCTGCTCCTTCCCTGTATCGTAAGCTCCGTAAAGGCTGCACCACTTACAGAAACCAGAACCTCATTGCCTCCCGGATTCAGTTCCGGGAACACTAACTCATCAAGCTGTGAAAGACCGTTTCTCAACGTCTCCCTGGTATTAGAATCCACCACTTTGGCTGTCAGTTTTGCCGTATCAAGCACAAAGGTTTCTCCCTCCGCAAGTTTTCCTTTTACACGAACCAACTCCCCATTTACTTCGATATCCACATAAGAAGAGGTGCTGTCCATAACCGCTTTTAATTCAAAAATCGGTTCAGATATAAGATTTCCCTTTTGTCTGTTTACAGTGGTCTTGCCCTCTGCTGCGATAGAAAACACCTCATCCTCTACGGCATAACCGAATGGATTAGGACAGATAAACTCCAAAGAAAACGTACCTGCTGCCCGTGATACCCTTTCCATGCTGATTTCCGTATTCAGTCTCGCCATAAAATACCTGTCCGGGTACTCATCAAAAATCAATGGCTGAACCCCTCTGTACGGATTCAGCCACCCATTAATTTCATCTATTCTATGTACAGAGCAGAAAAGTCCTGCTCCGGGAACACGGAACATTCCACCGGAATGATACGCTCGGAATACTCCATTCCAAAATCCAGTATCCCTGACCTTCCCGGTATGCTTTCCGTATTATTTCTGAAAGCCGGAAGCATAGGATATCCCGTAATTCTTGCTTTCAGCTTTTTTTCCTTTGAATGAATTCCCTGAAATGAAAATCCCATGCTTCTCCTCCTTCTTAGGTGATTGGTATAATTCCCTGTGCCCTCGTTCCCGACTGCATCAGGTTATATAATCCCTGTGATACCTTTCGGATATCATCCTCACTTCGTACTACCATCTGTGCCACACTCACAAGCGGACCGGTATAAGTAATCACCGTTCCACCACTTCCCGAACCGGAAGTCTGTGTATTCGCTCCCACTCTTGCATCTACATCAAAGTCTGTAGGAATGGCATTGTTAATATCCTTTGACACCTTATCCATTTCATCCGTAAAGCCCTCACCGAGACCTTTGGCCATGTTGTCACCAATTCCGGCAAACACACGATGGCGAGTGGATACCGAGCAGGCTCTTGATACCGCCAACGATATCCCCAACAAAACCGGAAATCTTGTTTTTTACCCACGAAATCATGGAAGAAACACCACTCCAAAGTCCTGTCACGATATTCTTTCCGACACTCACAATAGAGGTCGCAGCTTTTCCAATACCGGAAATAATGGCTGTCACGATTTGAGGTAAACTTGCTACCAACTGTGGTATCGCCTTAACCAACCCAACTGCCAGCTGAACCACCAATTAACACCCATCTCAATAATCTTAGGCAGATTTGTGGTTATGAAATTGATGATGGACGAAATAATCTGAGGCAAAGCAGCCACCAATTTCGGCAGTGCATTCAGAAGTCCCTGGGCTAATCCGGTAACGATGGAAAAGCGGCATCCAGAATTTTATCCATGTTGTTTAGCAAAGTGGTGCATATTAAAACTACCGCATCAACTATAGTTGGAATCAGCTGTGGCAATGCCTCTCCTATTCCGGTTGCCAGTGTGACAATCATCTGAATCGCAGCCTCGACCAACTGTGGCAAATTCGCAAGAATTCCGTTGACTAATGTCAGCACCAACTGCAAAGCTCCCTCGGTTATCTGAGGAAGGGCGGCTATCAGTGAATTCAGAATGGTCAGTACAATATTAGTCGCAGACTCAATCAAAATCGGCAGATTTTCCAGAATCGCACCTCCGATAGAGGTCACGATATTAAGTCCTAACTCAAGGAACATCGGCATCTGCTCTGTGATAATGGCTGCCACGTCTCCTATGGCTGTTCCGATTGCCACACTTATCTGACTGAAATCTCCATTTGCTTCATTGATTGCATTTCCCAATGTGGAAAATACATCTGTTATTCCTGCGGACATCTGGCTTACCGTTGGAAGGAACACACCCTCGATGGAGCGTTTCGTTCCCTCCAATGCAGAATCCAAATCCGCATATTTTATTTCATTGATTTGCGACAGGGCATCATAGCTTGCAGCCGCCCCATCTTTCATCCCGGCAAGCACGGGAAGTACATTTGCCTGTAAATCTTCAAACTGTGTGCCGAACAGATTAACCGCAGCCGTGTTCTTTGCTATCGGATCATCCATATTATTTAAGGCATTCACAACTTCGAAGAAGGCTTCCTCGGCACTCTCTCCTCCGGCAGCAAACCGTTTCGTCATTTCATCAGCGTTCATTCCAAGTGCCTGAAATGCTTCTATGGTTGTATTGCTTCCGTCCTTTGCCCTTAAGTTAAATTCCTTGACCGCATCACCGACTTTATCGATGGAAAACACACCCGCTTCCGCACCATTAATAAGTCCGGTAACGAACTGATCCGCTGACAATCCCAATGCGGAATACTGTGCAGAATATTCATTTAAGGTATCGAGCAAATCCCCGTTCTGTCTGCACCATTCTGTGCGCCGACTGCAATGATGTTATATGCTTCCTCTGCTGTCACACCAAAGTTCTTCATCAGTGCATTGGCAGCACGAGCCGATTCCTGCAGATCATATCCGAAGGTATCACGCAAAGCAAAACCGGACTCTGTGGCTTTCTGTAACTCATCCCCCACAAGTCCGGTTGTTTTCTGCACAACGGATAATCCCTCTGCTACATCCTCAAGGCTGTCACCGAAATTATTGGTATAGACCTTCTGTGCGATTACACCAAGTTCTTCCAATTCCGTGCCTGTTGCTCCCGTGGATGCGGATATCTGATTGACCGCCTTATTATATTCATCACCCAGTTTTATCAGTTCCACACTTGCTACCACCACGGCAGCACCTATGGCAGCTGCCGCTGCTGCGATAGCCGTGCCGACTCCTGCGACAACAGAACCGACCTTTTCGAACTTACCGGATGAATCCTCTGCCATATCTCCGCTGTCTGAGAGTGATTCTGCAAAATCATCCGTCTGTTCCTCTGCTTCCTCCATCTCTTGTCCCAGTCTGTCAATGGCATCCTCATTGGCTTTCAATTCAGACTCCATTTTATTCAAATCAGCCTGTGCATTGTTCAGCTGTATCTGCCAGCTTCTGGTTCGGCTATCCGCTTCCCCAAAAGAAGAGGAAGCATTTTCAAGTGCCGCCTGTAAAGTCTGCACCTTATTTTTCTGTGCTTCTATCTCCTTTGTCAGCACACCGTTTCTTGCACTTAAGGACTGGATGGATTTATCGTTTTTATCAAATTGCGATGTGACAAGGTTCATTTCTGAACCAAGCACCTTGAAAGCGGAGTTGATTTCCTTTAGGGCATTTTTAAACTCCTTCTCGCCCTCAACTCCCATCTTGACACCGAAACTCTCAGCCATCCAAACACCTCCTTAGATGCCTTCCGGTATGATATCCTCAATGAAAACCTCCCTCTTAGGCTTCGCAATTCCAAGAAACTGTTTGTGAAGTTCCCATTGATCCATAAGTTCACCAAGCGGTGTCAAAAGCACTTCCTCTTCCGGTTTCCGTAACTGTGTTACTCCGATATACACGAACCGGGCAAAGCTCACTTCTGGTGGCTCTGCCCGGTCTGTACGTTTCCCTTTTCATTTTTCTCCGGCATGGATTCCACATGACGTTTCGTGCCTTTTAACATTGCTGCCATGATTGCATCCTTATATTCTGCCAGTTCATACGGATTGGTAAGAAGTTCTATTTCATCTTCTGTAAGAAGCGGTTTCGGTTCATCCCTGTGCTGTAAATTATGGATGAGGATTTCCTGATTTGCCAGCAACGCAATCAGCCATATAACCTCTCCCAACGATTCCTCCATCGTTGCATTCTTCAACAGCTTGTCACCGAGTTTCTCCAAACCGCCATACCGCTTGGTAATATCCTTTGTTGCCTTGGTGGTTAGAATCAGCTTGTGTTCCACACCACCGATTGTAATAACCTGACTTCTATCTTCTATACTGTACATACTGCTTCTCCTTTCAAATCCCGGTTACCCGGCTCCTATGCATCCTCCTCCGATACATTTGACGCTTCGGCTGTATAAGCAGGCTCGTAAACCTCTTTATACCAGTTTCCGATAGTTGTTGTATTTACACCGGAATCATCCTCACTGACCTCCGCTTTCCACGGATGTCTGCCCTTTCCGTCCACCTTATTTCTACGCATTACCGTTCCCTCAATGCTTGGTGTCTGGAAGTTGATGGATTCCCCCTTTGTTTCCAGATTGGTCGCCGGAACCGCAAACTTCACACGGTATAACCAGAAATAACGGTATTTTCCGTTTGCCTTCTTTGCTCTGAAGCCGACTGCTACGGGCTTACCGTCATCTTCCGATGTAGAAACCAGTACACCATTGCTGTCAATCTCTGCACCTGTCAGTTCTGATGCTGCGGAAAGTCCGATGTCATCTACACCAAGTGTCAGTGTGCCGGAATTGAATTCCTTGATGATCTGTGCAATTCCGTCATCCGCATACAGCACTGCTTCTGCAAGTTCTACAGACAACTCCACAGAAATCGCTTTTGCAAGCTGCACCGGAGTACCATAGGTTTCCTCTTCATTTTCATCCTCTGTAATGGGCGCATAAAATAATTTATCAAGACCGATGGTTGCCATTGGCAAATCCTCCTTCCTATTCGCTTATTCCCATTACTTCAAAAATGTAATGGTGGTATTTTGTTTCTTTTTCGAACTCCATATATTTTCTGGATACAATCGTAATGTCAGCATCCAGAAGTCTTGTGGTAATCTCATCCCTCATCTTCAGATAATTTCCTTTGCAGTAAAGTGCCAGTTCAACTTCCTCTGTCTCCACGATTGGTCGGTCATCTGCACATACAGGGAAATCATCCGTTCCGGGTATGATTACCAAAAGCATCCGGTTGTTGAGGTTTTCCTTCCTCATCATTAACCGGATGCTCCGAAACCGTCACTTTCAGTTTCATAGGTTCTAATGCCTTTATGATTCGGCTGTTCAGACTCATAATTTCTCCACCTCCGAATCCAATGCTTCCTGCATCTTTTTGATGCATTCTTTCTTCGCCTTTCTGCCGGCCGGCTTCGCCCACGGCTTGGCTGGCTGATTAGAACGACCATGTTCCAGAACAGCTGCTTTCAGTGGGTTGGGTACTCCTTTTCTGTCATAACCGATACAGCCCACCTTTATGTTCCAGTTTCCATCTGCAGATTGATAAGGCTTCGTGACAGACAAAGAATCCAACAAATCACCTGTTGATTCCCATGGTTCTTTTGTCCCCTGACCAATAACGGAAGAAAGGCTCTGTTTCGCAGCATCGTACAAAGGCTTCACACCTTCTTCCAATACTGCACTTGTGACTGCATCATAATGGCTGCCCAGTGCTTCCATCTTTCGTATGGTTTCCTCCGGCAGTTTGAATGTCATCTTTGCCATCACGCCACCTCCCTCGCCATAATGGTAAGCATTCCGCTCCGCTTATCTCCAAGCACGGACTCAATTTCAAAAATCCTGTCCCCATGTTTTATTCTCATGGTAGATTTAATGCCTGAACGAAATCGGATGTATATTTTATTTGTGATTTCTGCAGTCTCTTTGTTGGAAGCCATATACTCTTTACCGGAAACGGGAGCGATGTCTGCCCATACCGTATGGACTGTCATCCACTCCCTTGTTTCAAACCCGTCTGCATCCTGTGTACTTTTGTAATCCTGTATTTCTATGCGGTATCTCATCCTTCCGACCTGCATCAGAATTCCTCCTTCCGCACACTGTACAGCAGGAATTTCAGCATCCTTGTCAACTCATCAAAGTCTGCCTTTTCCCTGTTTTCATATAAATAGGTCACAGCATAACAGATTCCAACTTTCACAATCTCCGGCACTTCTTCCATTTCATCAAAATCTGTTCTTACAATATCTTGGCACAGACTTTCTGCTGTCTCCAAAAGCGCCTGAATGAGGGCATCCTCTTCCGTGCCATCCAAACGCAGATATAATTTCGCTTCATCCACGGTCACAAGCATACCCTCATCCCCCTAACTTACGCAGACTTCATACTAAGCAGTTTCACAGCTTCAGGAAGAATCAGCTTTCCATCCACTCTCTGACTTGCAAGGAAGCCGACCTGTCCTGTGGTTGCATAAAGTTCATTCAGACGCTTAAAACTTCTGCCCTCACGGTCTGCAATCCAGTAATAAGAGAAATCACCAAATGCAAGAGGTGTAGCTCCTGCTGCCACTTCCGGTGCAAATGTGGAAGTATAATAAGGACGGTTCAAAATCATATCCGATACACCTACAGACACAGAAGGCTGCCAGATATAATTTCCGTTTGCATCCTTTAACTTACGGAGTGCCTTAACTGTGGAATCATTCAAAATCCATTTAGCCTTCTTACGGTAAGGAGCCTTTAAGGAATAGAACAGATCCATGACATCATCAAATGTGATGTTGGCTGTCGTAGTTGTTACACCAACTTCTCCACCTCCGGTGGCATTGAAAATACCGACAGGCTTTCCGGCACCATCACCAACAAAGAATGCTTCCTCTTCCTTTGTGGAGATACGTCTTGCAAATTCTTTCACGATATATGCCTGAACGTCAAATACACTATCATTTAAAAGTTCATCAGATACTTAATCATGGTAGCAAGTTTATATGCCCCGATGGATGTCTGACCGAAGCTGTCATCAGATTCAGGGAACTGTCCGTTCTCATCAATCCATGCCGCTTCGCCTTTGCCTGTGACAATCGGAATCTTACGGTCACCGCTGGAAGTCCTAATCACAGTAGCAAGGGTTCTGAAGAAACTCTCCTCTTCCAGTCCTTCCACCAATTTCTTTCAAACTCATCCGGCACCAGATAACCACCCTCGGCATCTTCCCCGATGGAAAGAGCGTTGTTGACATCGTAATAATTCTTCTTACGCATCGCATTCCAGAATGCGGTCTGGTATTCTGCTGATGCACGTCCTGCCCCTTTTGCTGATGTGTGATAAAGAAGTAATAGAAGTGTAAAAAATTTTTGCCGTTCTATCCGGCACTTGCGCATTGTGTCGGATAGGTCGGGCGGTTATTCGGGCAAGTCCACCTTGCCAACAAAAGAATAATAAATCTCAATGTCCTGTCTGCGGGTCTTGTTCTCGTCATAGCTGCACTCATGCACAACAATTTTCTCTACAAACTCCCGCAGCAGAGTAGGGGTAAGTTCTTCAAAGCTGGTATGCCGCCGGACAACATTCATAAACTTTTCTGCGTTCACGGTGGCTTCCTGTGCTTTGGAAAGCTCCGCTTGGATAGCAGCGGCTCTTTCTTTCAGCTCCTGTTGTTCTGCTTCATAGTCTGCCGACAGTTCCGTGAAACGCTCGTCTGATATGCGCCCGGTCACGCTGTCCTCATACAGCCGCTTGAAGATAGCGGATAACTCGGCTATGCGTTTCTCGGCGGCTTCCAGTTCCTTTTTCTTGGCGGCGTTCCTGCGCTTGCCCCCGTCCTCGTTCTGCTCAATCAAGAGCTTCATAAACCGGGCTTCATGCTTTGCCGCATAGCTTGTCACTTTCCGCAGATTGGAGAGTACACCAGCGGTCAAGAGGTCGGTGCGGATAAAGTGCGCTGTACAGTCATGGGTGCGCTTCTTGTAGTTGCCGCAGATATAACAGTCCTGCTTGCGCTTGTCCGTCTGGTATCGCTGCTGATACATGACGCTGCCGCAGTCTGCACAGAACAGTATACCG
>ENA-OQJH01000440-OQJH01000440.1-human-gut-metagenome-genome-assembly--contig:-NODE-440-length-22992-cov-14.375990_pt1 | contig 22992 bp, 30 predicted proteins | sample MGYA00242597_ERZ504763 | MGnify/ENA primary metagenome ERZ504763 (study PRJEB26092, sample SAMD00036359) | human gut metagenome | host: Homo sapiens | study: EMG produced TPA metagenomics assembly of...
TTGGACGTCCTTGTTTTCCAGTATTTTCAGGAGGTAATAAAGGTTCAATGCGAAGCCATTCTTCATCAGTCAACTCATATCGTCTCAACATAGTGAACACCCCTTTTTCTTTATTTTATCATGAAAAAGGGAAATAAAACATGCGTTTTGTGCAATTTTTATTTTTCAGACACGCTCTAGAGCAGTATTTGTCATTTCAATATGCCCCTCTGGAAGAGACCTTTTTTAAGGGAATCTATAAACTTATGCCCGGACATATGCTTTTATATAAAAACGGAAACTATGAAATAAAGACTTATTTCAAAACAAAGCTTACACCTGGCAAGTGGAACCGTAAGACGAATATGGATCAGCTGCGGAGCCAGCTTGCAGAGATTTTAAAGGATTCGGTGAAGCACCACATGTTAAGCGATGTGGAAGTCGGCGCGTTTTTTATCCGGGGGAGTGGACTCCGGGTATCTGGCTTCTGCCTCCGGCGCAGATCAGGCATTCACAGTGGGATTTGATGAGGGAGACCGATATAGTGAAGTAAACAAAGCTGCCAAAGTGGCAGAAAAAGCAGGCTTGAAACACCATGTGAAAATCATATCCAAGCAGGAATTCTGGGACGCCCTTCCAGATGTGATGTATCATATGGATGAACCACTTGGGGATGCCTCTGCAGTTGCACTTTATTTTCTTTCCAAGGAGGCTGCCGGACATGTTAAGGTAGTCCTTTCCGGGGAAGGCGCAGATGAACTTTTCGGTGGATACAATATTTACAGAGAGCCTGAAGCATTAAAGAAAGTTGCCTGGATTCCGTTCGTGCTCAGACGCGCTGTCAGAAAACTGGCTGCAAAGCTGCCAGATGTGAAAGGACGGGATTTCCTTATCCGCGCAGGAATGAAAGTAGAAGAACGCTTCATCGGAAATGCATATATTTACTGTGAAAAAGAGAAAGCACAGATTTTGAAAAATAAAGTAACAGGACCTTCCACGCAGGAATATTTAAGTCAATTTTATGAAGAGCTTGAGTCAGAAAACAGAGGCTCACTTCAAGACATGGAAAAAATGCAGTCTATAGATCTGAACTACTGGCTTCCTGGCGATATTTTGCAGAAAGCAGATAAAATGAGCATGGCACATTCCCTGGAAGTCAGGGTACCATTCTGGATAAAGAAGTTTTTAACTTTGCAGCAAAGCTTCCGAAAGAAGCCAAGATTGCAGCAGGTACAACCAAATATATTTTCCGTAAAGCTGTTTCAGAATTTCTTCCACAGGAAACCAATGAACGGAAGAAACTTGGTTTTCCCATTCCAATCCGTGTGTGGCTGCGGCAGAATGACTGGTATCAGATGGTAACAGATTTATTTACCTCGAAAGAAGCAGAAGAATTTTTCCATACAGAGAAACTGCTCCAGCTCCTGAACGACCATAAAGATAAAAAAGCAGATAACAGCCGTAAAATCTGGACAGTTTTAACATTCCTTATCTGGTACGATAGATTTTTTACTACATGTTCGAAGTGAGAGAGTTGGTTATGAGACGGTAATAATACCTAAATGGATATTCACAAAGAAAAAATAGAAGATAGGTATTAAGCTTTCGTATAGGAAGCTGCATGTCAATCCATGGTTTATGAAGAGCAGACTTCATCATAACTATTTGAATAATTTATCGAAAGAAGGAAAAATGAAATTATACCACTACCGTTCAATAAGCAGTGCATTATTAGAAATTGAAAATGGCACTTTTCATTTTGCATCGAAAGAAGAGTTAAATGATCCGTTGGAAGGGTTTGTACGTGTTTTCTGGCAGGGAGATAAGATGGCCTGGGAGGGATTGTTCAGACATTATATATATAGCGTAGCGCGTGCATTGAAACTCTATATTCTGAAAGCCGATGATGAAACGTTATATCATGGTACTTTGGTTGCAGATGTTCATTGCTATAAAAATAACTTTTTTGAGAAAATTTTATTGAAATTAGGAGAAGAGTTCATAACGGATACAGATGTACAAAATCTGGCAGGAGTTTATGGTGACAATTGTTTGAAAGTATCAGAAAAGGAACTTCAATATATTCTTTTTTATATTCATAATAATGCACTAATTAGGTGTCTGGAAGAATTTAAGAAAAATAAATTTGTACCTGCAGAGGAAGCTGAGAAACAGATTAAACTTCTTAATTTTTTCACTTTCTGTGGAAAAATTAGTAGATGCAATAAAGAAAGTCTTTTCTAATGAAAAAATGCGTGTCCAGACAATTGAATCTATGGAAGAAATATTCGAGGAAATGAAGGAATTCTCCTATATAATGAAAGGTGCAGAAAACGACATATTTCTTCATGGTAAAGGCTCTGAAGAACAAATATATGATAATGATGGCAATTCAGTAGTTCAACAGCATAGAAAGTGGTTAATTGTTATGGCTGATTTTCCAAAAGTGTTTGTGGCTCAGTTGAGGGATATGATATACCCCAAAAGCTATGTTGTTTGTTTTTCTAAAAAAATGATAATTCTGCTATGTGGGGAAACTATGCAGATTGTCATAAGGGTGTATGTCTGATTTATGATACAGGTGACGAGGCAAAACTTAAGGTAGGAGGGCGACATATTCCTCTTGATGTAAGAGCAATTTCTTATGGTGGAGAGTCCATTGAATGTAATTTTTTCCAGACATTAGGACGATTGACTATGGTTCAAATAAGAGAATGGTTACTTGGAGTAGACGGCGTCAGTTCCTGTTATGAAGCATTTTCTGATGTAGAGGAATGGAGAAAACGTTACTGGAAGATCTATGATGCGAAAACCTATCGCAAGACAAAAAACTGGGAACATGAAAAGGAATTTAGGGTAGCTGTGTCAAATACATTTGGTGAATTTGATGTTCCTCAAAAGCAGAATATGTCATTTGATTGGAACCTTTTGAAAGGTGTTATCTTTGGAATCAGAACCAGTGAATATGATAAAAAACAGATTCTGGATAAGCTGATAAAGCATAAGGACGAATTATCAGATTTTACTTTTTATCAAGCTGAATATAGTGCTGAAGAGCAGAAAATTAAGATTCGAAAAAAGAAATTTTGGAGACTGATAAATTATAAAGGAAAAGTCGATGGCACAGAAAAAGTTTAAGGTAATTTGACATGGAAAGTATGTAACGCTCTGGCTTTATGGCTGGGGCGTTATTTTGCTGGAAAAAAGCAGATTCTGAGGATATAATATAATCATGTTGATTTTGATTCAAGATGAAAAGAATTGCTTTTAATTTTATATGAAGGGAAGGGCAGTGAAATGTATTATGAGAAAGAAACAGCTGAGAAGCCAGAAAAATGGCCAGCGAATGCGCGTGAACAGATTTTAGATACATTATGTGAATGTGTGGAAAAGTTTGAGAAAAATCCTTCTTATAAGACAAGAGAAGTATATTTTTCTTTGATATAAAGGCATCCAGCATATAGTAATGCAATTTGTGCATTATGATTTTCATCACTTATTTTGCAATATGAATCAATTAATTCTGTGAGGTAAGAAAATGCCTTATTATTTTTATAAAGTTTTAAATATTCATTTATCGTTTTGATTTTATACTTTTGCAATTCATCTAAGGTCACTTTACATATAATATGATTGCAAGCACTTCGCGAATCATTTGCAACAGTAAGTTCTTTATAAACTAATCTTTTCATCCAACAATATTTTTCTGGTAATTGACTGGCTTTTATATTGAAAAATATAGGAAACACATACATTTTATGCTGTTTATATCTCTGATAAATCAAATCAATTTCCTCATTTGCACATTCGGATGCAATTGTATTAGCACTTAAAATAATAATTGAATAATTACAGGCCTTTACTCCTTCGTCAAAATTTTTATTATCTCGTTCATCGCCTAATAACATTTTATGCCGATCATACCAGACTGGTAATCCATAATTAGTTAGATGAAATAAAATGGATTCTACTATTGAGTGTCGGTCTTTGCTCGAAAAACAGAAAAAAAGCATAGTATTCATCTTCTCCTGAAATAGATTTTAATATGAATCAATGATAATTGAGAATTATCCATTATCTACTCAAAATAAACATATCTATCATAAACCCTGTTTGTTACATGAGAAAAATTCGAATAATGTTAAAAATATTAACAAAATAAGAATAAGAATTGATTCTTGAGATATAACAAGATATACTGAGTACAGGTGAATGGAGCTGAAAGGAGATGTGATAGAGATGAAATACGTTGTTCGGCTTTTGGGAATAGAAATCAACAACATAAAAAACGTGATACATGGTGAAATTGAAATGCCCCAAAATAAAAAGGGAAGCATTTTAGGAATCTATGGAGCTAATGGATCTGGAAAAACAGTAGTTGTAGACTGTATGGTATTGCTGAAATATCTTCTTTCCGGACGTCAGATCCCGGCGAATTTTTATTACTATATAAATGAAGCAAGTGGTACCTCCACTGTAAAGTATCGCTTTGAACTAAAAATCGAAGAAAAATGCTATCTGGTAGAATATGAAATTGAACTGCAGAAAAACGGTAAAAAGAGCTTCTGCATCAGCAAAGAAAAATTCAGCCAGAGAGAAATGTCCGAAGGAAAACGGATCACACCTGTTTTTGATTACCAAAAGGCAGGAAAGAGCTTTTTCGTCCGGTGAAATTGTATGAGCGTTTTTCTAAGGATATCCAGAATGTTATTGCACTTGGAGTCGCAGAGCAGGCAACACAGAACTATAATGAGGAAAAGGGTGTTCCGGAGGTAAGTTCCTTTTTATTTTCAAGAAAAGCACAGGAAGTCTTTGAAAAAGCTGAAGGTGAGGCTGCATTGCTTTCTCTACTGAGTCAGTGTTTTCAGAAATATGGAATTTATGATCTTGCTGTTGTTGAAAACGCGCAATACGGTTATTTATCCTTAAATCTGGAAAATATGCCCGTTAATATTGACTGGCCGGATACGATACCAAAAAAGGCGAAAGCATCTTCTTACGCTTCACAGATATAAATGTGGTGCCAAAAGAAGTTTTTCCTTATGTAGCAAATACGATCAAGCAGATCAATATTGTAATAAAATCATTAATACCTGAGATCAATATAGAAATTTATAATGCGTTTGATAAGCTATTGAAGGAAGGAAAAGACGGAGTGCAGTTTGAAATCATTGCCATGCGTGGAGAGAACCGGATTCCGCTTTTGTATGAATCCGCAGGAATAAAGAAGCTGATTTCTATTTGCAGTAATTTAGTTGCCTGCTATAACAGGGAGTCTTATTGCCTTGTGGTAGACGAGCTGGATTCTGGTATTTATGAGTATTTGCTGGGAGAATGCCTGGAAGTTATGCAGGATAAAGCTAAAGGACAATTGATCTTTACATCACATAACTTACGCCCATTGGAGATCCTTGAAAACGATTCTCTGCTTTATACGACTGTGAATCCTGAGAATTGCTATATAAAATCTACTTATATCAAAAATACGCAAAATACCCGGTTATCTTATTTACGGACGATCAAGCTTGGCGGGCAAAAAGAAAAGCTCTACAATGAAACAAATATATATGAGATGGAGCTTGCTATGAGGCGGGCAGGAAGGATACGTGCTAATGACTAAAAAAGTTATTCTGTTTCTTGTAGAAGGGCCGACGGATGAAGATGCACTGGCTGTTATATTTACGAAACTGGTAAACAATCATGAACGAAATATTTTGATGCACATATAGAGGCAAAAAATAAGGATCGGCTGATCCGTAGAAATCTAAGCAAGAGAAAGATTGTATATTCTTTGTATAACCGGAAAACTGTGGCAGGATTTCCCTACGAGATCTACTATTTTTCCAGAAATATGGAACATGTGCTGCATGACCGGGCAGAAAATCTGACTGATGATGAAAAGGAAGATCTGGCATTTGACATCGCAGACCAATATACAGATCAGCTGGAAAAATTCCTGGAATATTTACATGACGATGGTTTTTATGTATGTGGTACTTATAAAGATACCTGGGAATTTATCATGGATGGAAATAATTCACTGAATCGTTATTGCAGTTATTGCAATGTGGCTGTCTTTTTTGAACAGCTGGAAATTGGGTAAAACTGGTAAAAAAAATCCGTTGACTTTTACCGTATTCTTCCATTGTAAAATTTTTTGCTGATCCGAAAAACGGAACTTTGGGAAACAAATAAACCACCTGCTATGCGGGTGGTTGTAGTTATCCTGCTTTTCGGAGCATTTATGGGAACATGGATGAAAGACAAAACTTTTGCTTTCCTAGATGGGAAGTTTGCGAAAAACGAGACCCATGATTTTATTTAAATGCTTGCAGAAATTTAATGGAAAATTTCTAAGAAATATAACATTTTAATTTTCAGGTCTTTCTGGATGGACAGGAACAATAATGGTCTATCCGGGAAGGCCTTTTTTTACTGCAGGAATGTTGTAAAACGGAACTTTTGATGGAAATACGATTGCAGAAAAAAAAATGTTAGTTCTGGCTATCATGTCCAGTATGCCGAAAATCATTTGGAGAAGGCGAAGGACGTGTTTATGAAAGTGATGAATATCCTCTAGATTTATATAGCCCAGTGGAAGGAAAATAGAAATTAAACTGAGTTGATAAAAAAATATAAAAAAAGAATTGACAATTATATTCTACAGTTGTAGAATATAATTAACTTCTACAGATGTAGAAAATAAAACTCTAGGAGAATCCACGATGAAGACAAAATTTATGACACTTATGACGGTAGCAACACTTGGGATTTTTTCAGCTGCAACGGTTATGGCAGCAGGAAATAACGATTTCTATACACAGCCGCCGGCTGGATCTGAATGGGAAAAAGCAGATACGAAAGGTACCTATGCAAGCTATACGAACGGAAATGATTATGTAAATATCTATAAATATTCACTGAAGGATGTCAAAACAGGGATTGCCAAATGCAATGACACATACGATGCCTGCTATCAGACAATTTATTCAGAGGGAAACAGCCTGTATATGGCAGTGGGATATGCAAAAGATGCAGATGACATCAGTGACGTCAGAAAATTTGTAGAATATATTTCTTATCCTGGAAATCCTTCACTTACCAGACAGGAGAATGAAAACCAGACCGATGATTCTTCTGATGATTCTGATAAGTCAACTACAGATACTGCCAGTCAGAAGTCAGGAGGAGATTCAGATTCCTCCGATACAGAAGAAAATGCTTCTACAAAATCCTCGGACAGCGATGATGATTCAGATATCCTTACTACCTCACCAATGACATTAGTTGACAGTGATGGAAATACCATTGAGATTAATTACATTCTTCACAAAGATTATTCTTGTGAATATCGTGGAGATGATGGAATGAACTATACCGATAATGGGGATGAAACTTATACCGACGAAAATGGAAATACCTACTCAGCTCTGAATGATGACACTCATCATCTGGGATATACGTTGGAACAGCATGACCTTCAGGATGCAAACGGTAATACTGTGACGGTTACGGAAACTACAAATGGTGATTATTATTTCCAGGACGAAAATGGTACAGGATTTACGGACAACGGAGACGGGACATGGAGTGATGAAAATGGCAGCAGTTATACAGAAATAGACTGATAGTGGTCAGTAGCTGCAGGAATGGCAAGGGCATTTGCAAATTGTGCAAAAGCCCTTGCCATTTCCGTGAACCGTGGTAAAATAGAATTATTCCTACATTTGTAGAAAATATGTAACAGGAGGTATGAAAAAGTGAAAAAAACTTACCAGAGACTTCCGGAATCAGAGTTGGATATTATGCTCGTTCTTTGGAATAATACTCCGCCAATGACCAGACCGGAGATTGAAAAAGTGATCAATACGAAGAAAAAGCTTGCATCAACAACAATTTTGTCATTGCTGACCAGATTGGAGAACAAAAATTTCGTGGAAGTGACGAAACAGGGAAAAATGAATCTGTATACACTTGGTTTCGCAGTCAGATTATCAGGCACATGAAAGCCAGAGTGTTCTTGAGAAACTTTATGGGAATTCACTAAAAAAGTTTGTAACTTCACTTTATCATGGAAAGAAGATCAGCTCGGAAGAAGTCCAGGATCTCAGTGAATTTCTTAAGAACCTGGAGGACAGGGAGGAATAGCAAATTATGGAGGTTCTTGTTCTGCACATTCTGAAACTGAATATTATTGCAGCAATAGTAATTTTACTGGTAAAAGTGCTTGCGACTCTGTTTAAAGGACGTGTATCAGCGAGATGGAAGTACTTTATCTGGCTGTTGATTACGATAAGCCTTTGTGTTCCGGTGCGCCTTCCGGCGAATCTGGCACTGGTGGATTTCAAAGTACTTAGAAGCAGTCAACAGAATACGCAAAACCCGAAGATAACGGATTACGCAGTCAGACCAGAGGAAAGTCAGAAGATAACAGAAACCGTATTATCTGCGAGCAATGACATGAAAAATCTGACAGAAATCCCGGAACAAAAGAGAACTGTCAGGTACGAATCAGATAAATGGCTGGGAATTGTGGCTGTGATTTTTGTTGCTGTCTGGCTGAGCGTAGCGGTACTTAAACTGACAGGAGAATTGCTGGCATATTATTTTTCTATAAGGAATCTGGAACGGATGAGTCTACAGGTAAGTGATACGGTGAGTATTCAGATGTACCGTGCAGCGTGTCAAAAGAAGCACGTACGCAGAATACCGGAGCTCAGGCAAAACGCAGGTCTTACCACACCGCTTCTTGCAGGACTTTTACATACAAAATTGTATCTACCAGCAACCGGGTATTCAGCAGAAGAAAGAAAACTTATCTTTTACCATGAACTTACACATTATTGCCATCGGGATCTCTGGTATAAGATGCTCCTTCGAATCTGTGCATCGATATACTGGTTCAATCCCTTTCTTCTTATCATGCTGAAAGAAGCGGATAAGGATATTGAAAATCTGTGTGATACAGCGGTTGTTCGCAGAGTTAATAAAAAGGAACATAAATTATATCGACAGCTGCTTCTCAGGACAGTGGCCATGGAAAATCAGATTCCATATGTGACAGCAAGTCTTAATGACAGCGAAATGGTGTTTAAAGATCGGATTCTGTATATGGTGAACATTCGGAAACTCCGCAAAGGAATTCTTCCGGGAATTCTTGTGACGCTGCTGCTTGCAGGCGGTAATCTGGTATTTAATGTCTCTGCCGGGACAGATACAGTTTCAGTAGAGACGGAGAAGTCTGGTATTGAAAAAAATGCAGATCCAGAGAAAAATAATGTACCGGATTATGCACCGTTTTCTGAAATGGTAACTATGCAGAAAGCTGCTGAAACACAGGACGAAGGAGGAGTGACAGAGAATACAGATACAGAGGATTCTGTAGACGAAGAGGAAAAAGCGGATGCGGAAACAAATGATGAACCTGCCATGGAAAACAGCGGACAGGTAAGTGAAACGACCGATGATGGAATTACCTCTGACAACAACGGGTCTGTTTCATCTTATGAAAATCTGCCAGCAGGCGTACCATATACCAGTGGATTCACTACTACTTCCGGTGTAGCATCAATTGTAGCACCGGGTGGAGGAGATGAAGAATCCAGAGTTCTTTACGATAACGGAGATGGGACCTATTCTGATTATTATGGGAGCCGATACAGTTATCAGGGAGATGGAAACTGGGCAGATGCTAATGGCAATTCATATCGTACCTGGAATGACGAAGATTATTATTCCGGAAACCAACTGGAACAGCATGAACTCCAGGGCAGTAACGGTACCGTTACTGTAAAAGAAACAACAAACGGAGATTATTACTATTGTGACGCAGATGGGGTCGGATACACAGACAATGGTGATGGCACCTGGACGGATGAGAATGGGAACATCTATACAGAATAAACAAAGAAGCAGGACAATGGGGATGCTACCCAATGCCCTGCTCCTTTGTTTATTCAAAATGAAGTTTCTTAAATCTTTGAAGCCGCAAAATGCTGCAAGCTCTTTCTTTGATTTTGATGTTGTGCAAAAAGCCAAAATCTGTTTGGATACCGTTGATGATTCCGGCTCCTGTCTGTCAGCTAGATTTTCCAATGGGATAAATTTACTGGATTTACGCACAAGGCTGTAACATTCGTTGATTAAGATACGGATTAACCAGGTCCGGGCATAGTTATCGTTTTTTAATGTACCGACGTTGGAAAAAGCCTTCACAATTGTATATGGGTAAGAAGTAAGACAGGTGTATAATGTCAACAGAGGGGAAAGATTTATTTCCTCTATTATTAAAAAAATAAAGTTTATTTGGGGATATTTTGAAAAACTGTACGTCTAATCTATGTAAATGAAAATTGCCGGCCGGCTAAAGAAGGTGGTGTTAAAGTGACCAAAGAAGAATTAGGGACGTTGATTCTCAATTCAGAGAGACAATTGTATTCTACTGCCAAAACAATTTTAATTAACGATCAAGATTGTGCGGATGCTATTCAGGAAACGATTGTTAAGGCATTTTCAAAGATTGGAACTTTGAGAAATGACAAATATGCCAAGACTTGGTTGATTCGTATATTGATCAATGAGTGTTATACTCTTTTGAGAAAGTCGAGTAAACTTGTTTCTTTGGAAGGGATGAGTGAAATGACAGAAATTGAGACAGATCAGAGAACTGACTATAGCGACTTGTACAGAGCCGTAAATTCTTTGAAAGAAGAATTACGAATGCCAGTTATTCTGTACTATATTGAGGATTTCAACATAAAAGAGATTGCGCAGATTCTTGAGATAACCGAGGGAGCAGTTCAAAAAAGACTTGCCAGAGCACGGGGAAAGCTTAAGCGTAATTTACAGGAAAGTGAGGAGTTGACAGTATGAGGTTAGAAGATATGAAAAAAGATATTCCTGAAACTCCGGAGTTCATCCACACGATGATCCAAAGCGAAGTGAAAAAACAGCTACAGGACACGAAGGTGGTTAATATTCAGACAAGGAGAGTGAAAAAATGGACAGGTGCCAGAGTGGCTGCAGCAATAGCCGTATGTGTATTGGCTACATCGACCATAGTCTATGCAGGTACCAAATTATATCATATGTTTTTAGAAAAACAAGGAGCCTACAGTATCGTAACGGGAATTAAGGCGGATGGCAGCACAGGGAAAATTAATCTTCCTGAAAGAATTCATGATATAGATATCTCAGCAGGATATATTCCAGAAGGAATGGAATGGATTGATGAATTTCATCTGGAATATCCTGAGCATGATCGAACCGGAGGATTCAGCTTTGCATCTGTGCTTTTAGACGAGGATGATTTGAGCAAAGTAATGCAAGATAAGAATGTTGTTGACTGTGAGGAACGAACTTTTGGCAATTATGAAGGTGTATATCTTAAATATAATGACCTGGCAGAGGATGGATCTTTTAATCAAAGGATTTACCTTCTTCGCCCAGATGTATATCGTGTAATTACTGTTTATATCGGTGATGATATTTCAAAAGAGGATGCCATTAAAGTGGTAGAAAACCTTGTAATCACTGAAAATGATACAATGATTGAAACCGCTGGTTTGTATACGTGGAGCGAAATGGTATCCCCTGAAGAATCATCGGGAGAAGCAGTGATGACTTCTATTGCAGATAATAAATTGCTAATGCATCAGATTGGTGAAGTGTTTGATATATCAGCATCTGGTGAAGACAGAGATGGCAACTATATTGAAAATGATAAAATTTCAGTTTGTGTTGATGCTGTTCAGGTGGAGGACAATCTGCAGCTGCTTGGTCAGAATAATGTGCCGGAAGAATGGACTGATGCAGTTGGAACTGATGGAAATTTAGTAAATAATACGCTGTCTTATATTAAGTCCGGTAATGGCATTGATTCAGTGGATGAGATTGTAAAAACAGAAAGTGTGAAACAAAAGCTCGTCTATGCGACAGTTACTTATACCAATAAGTCAGATGAAGAAATTAACCATATGCTTTATATTGGTACATTGCTGTTGATGGACCATGAAGATGGATCATATCAAATTTACGATCCGACAGAACAGTCCGGAGATGACTACGATCGTGTTATATGGGATGGTGTTGCACGTACAGCTGAAATGACATACAACAGTATATCAGAGGATTATGGAAATGGAGGAAACTATATTTCTTCATTAAAACCTGGTGAGAGTATACAGGTGAATATGGCATGGATCGTAAATGAGAATGACTTGAATAATATGTATCTGAATCTTAACGGTGATGGAGCTGCATATGAGTTTTCAGATTCAATGTTAAAAACAGGATTGGTGGACATATATCAGTAATGAAAATCTTATTATAGAGAAGAGGCTGTCCGTAGTGGGCAGCTTCTTTTAGATGCAGCGTTCGGTACGGATTGCTTAAAAACATCATTCCAGATGCTATACTCTATCATTAACCTGCCAAACATCAATCTGGGACAGTTGCAGATAATTCTTGCCGCAGCAGGCTTGCTCTCCGTATTAGCAACGGTTAGCTGTACGCTATTCCTGTCTGCGAAGTTTAAAGATACCCTGACGGTTTTACTGATCTCTATTGTGGTTCTTTTCATGCCGCTTTTTGCTTATGTGGCGATGGGAGCAACATGGTTCTCCACCATACTTCCATCTGCCGGAATTGGTATGCAGAACAATTTCCTTTATCAGCTGGCGAATTTCAACTATCTGCATATCGGTGGAATGAGCTTCTGGACACCGTATGGATTTCGGCAGGAATTGAATAACTGTGCGTCGCATTCTCGTTACTTAGTGATGAGTTAGGCGCACTTTTTTTAAAAAGCGAGCAGAACAAATGTTTGCAAACACTTCTTGCATATGATATAATATAAACATGGAGAAAAATATGTTTAATATCAATAATAATGAACTTTCATATGGTAGAGGATATGTGTATTCCCTACAGTACCATCTGGTATGGTGCACAAAATATCGGAAAAAGGTTTTAAAAGATGGTATTGATGCAGAATGCAAAGAAATGCTCTGTGATCTTGCAGAAGAATATAAATTTCAGATTCTGGCAATGGAGGTTATGCCGGATCATATCCATCTGCTTGTAGATTGCAGACCACAGTTTTATATCTCTGATATGATCAAGATCATGAAGGGGAACATTGCCGGCAGATGTTTCTTGCGCATCCAGAACTGAAGAAAGAGCTTTGGGGAGGGCATCTGTGGAATCCATCTTATTGTGCAGTAACGGTGAGTGACAGGAGCAGGGAACAGGTATGTTCTTATATCGAGGGGCAAAAAGAAAAACAGTAACCTGAAAGAATCCGTTTTTTATATTTGTAAGAAAGAGGAAAAAAGATGAGGACAGTATCCAGTTATGGTGTAGAATTGCGAAAACAAAATATCCCGATCCGCCAGACACTGGATATTTATCGTTCTGCGGTCAGTTGTCTGATTGAGATCTATGCCAGATATGGGATGAACTGGCAGTGATCACAGAACCTAAAAACCGTTTCAACACGGCAGAACATCTGGTACATACCACCAAAAAGAACCAGGCAAGGTTTGATTTTGACCTGCGTTTTCCAAAGATGCCTTCTTATCTCAGAAGGGCAGCTATCCAGCATGCCCTGGGAAGTGTATCCTCATATAAGACAAGGATGGAACTGTGGAAAAAACGGATCAGAAAGGCGGCAGGCCGAAGCTGGTGTGTGATAATCATGCCATGCCGGTATTCTACCGAGATGTGATGTATCGTGAGGATACAGAAGAAAAAGATGGAGCGTGCCTGAAACTTTATGATGGTCATGACTGGAAATGGTTCCGGGTCAGCCTCAGCCATACAGATATGGAATATCTAAGAAAGAACTGGGCAGGAAAAAAGCTGCAGCACCCGTGCTGGAAAAAAGGCATCGTAAATACTTCCTGCGCTTTTCTTATACGGAAGAAGTGCCGCTTACAAAGACACCTGTAAAAGAACAGATCATCTGCAGTGTGGATTTAGGACTCAATACGGATGCAGTCTGTACCATTATGCGGGCAGATGGAACTGTCCTGGGAAGAAAGTTTATTGATTTTCCCAGTGAAAAAGACCGGATGTACGTGTGCTGGGACGAATAAGCAGGTTCCAGAGGAAACATGGTTCTGCACAGGTGAAAAGCAGATGGGCCTACGCGAAGCGTCTTAACACAGAACTTGGAAGAAAGATTGCAGGTGCAGTCACAGGATATGCAGAAGAAAACCATGTGGATGTGATTGTGTTTGAGTATCTGGAAATAAAAGGAAAGATATCCGGAAGAAAGAAACAGAAGCTGCATCTGTGGAGAAAAAGAGATATCCAGAAAAGATGTGAACATCAGGCGCATCGCAGAGGGATGCGGATTTCCAGAATCTGTGCATGGAATACCAGCAGGCTTGCCTATGATGGGTCAGGAACAGTTGTCCGCGATCCGGGCAATCACAGTTTATGTACATTCCAGAATGGAAAAAGATATAACTGTGATCTTTCAGCGTCCTATAATATTGGAGCAAGATATTTTATACGGGAACTTTTAAAACCCATTCCGGTAACGGAAAGGTCTTTGCTGGAGGCAAAAGTCCCTTCAGTAAAGCGTAGGATCTCATGTGTATATGCGGACTTAAGAGAACTATTTTTAGAAATGGAACTCTTAAGAGCAGCATAAACACAGGCAGATATACAGCGGACTACCTGTGGTGTGGGAACCTGCCATATCTGGCATGGAAAAAAGCGCATGACTGCGCATATCCTAAGTTACAGGCGTATCCGCCGATATTTAGCCTTGTCGCTTAAAGCGGCTGAGGAGCATGTGACTTTAGTCATGTGAGATCCACAAGAAGCAAGGAATCTATACCCATATGCAGTCTGAAGCACATGTACCTTGGTTTCGCGTTGTATTTGAGATGACAGATGGAAGTTTGATGGAATTTCAAATGCAACAGGGAGATTTTCGTGAATTGGAAAAAGGCGATCGAGGTATGCTGACTTATCAGGGAAATCGGTATATATGTTACCAAAAATATAAATTTAAAAGTGAAGCACAGGAGGAAGAAAAATGTTAAGTGAAAGCATTGCAAAACTGGTACAGTATGGAATTACAACAGGTCTGACACCGGAATGTGAAAGAAACTACACAACAAATCTTCTGCTGGACGTTTTTCATGAGGATGACTATGAGAAACCGGACAACATTGAGGAATCTGTTAATCTTGAAGCAACATTGGGTGAATTGCTGGATGAAGCCGTAAAAAGAGGACTGATCGAAGACAGTATTGTATACCGGGATTTATTTGATACCAGATTAATGAACTGTCTGATGCCGCGTCCAGGCCAGGTGCAAAAAGAATTCTGGGATAAATATAAAGAAAGCCCAAAGGAAGCAACCGATTATTTTTATAAACTGAGTCAGGACAGCAATTATATCCGCAGATATCGCGTAGAGAAGGATCAAAAGTGGAAGGTAGACAGTCCATACGGTGAGATTGATATTACCATCAATTTGTCCAAACCGGAAAAAGATCCAAAAGCAATTGCCGCGGCAAGGAATGTAAAATCCGGAAGCTATCCGAAATGTCTTCTTTGCCCGGAAAATGAAGGATATGCGGGACGTGTTAATCATCCGGCAAGGCAGAATCACAGGATTATTCCGATCACAATCAATGATACTCCTTGGGGATTCCAGTATTCTCCGTATGTATATTACAATGAGCATTGTATTGTATTTAATTGCCAGCATACTCCAATGAAAATCGAGAGAAATGCATTCATTAAACTGTTTGATTTTGTAAAACTGTTTCCGCATTATTTCCTTGGATCTAATGCAGATCTGCCGATCGTAGGCGGATCGATCTTAAGCCATGATCATTTCCAGGGTGGACATTATACATTTGCAATGGCAAAAGCACCAATTGAGCAGCACGTGTACTTTCGGGATTTGAAGATGTAGAGGCTGGAATTGTAAAATGGCCGTTATCTGTACTTCGTATTCGTCATAAAGATTCTAACCGTTTGGTAGATCTGGCAACACATGTGCTGGAAGTATGGAGAGGTTATACTGACGAAGCAGCATTTATTTATGCTGAAACCAATGGAGAGCCTCATAATACAATTACACCAATTGCACGTAAAGTAGGGGATATCTACGAATTGGATCTGACATTAAGAAACAACATTACAACAGAAGAACATCCGCTGGGCGTGTATCATCCGCATGCAGAATATCATCATATTAAGAAAGAAAATATCGGTCTGATCGAAGTTATGGGACTTGCAGTTCTTCCAGCCAGATTAAAAGGTGAGATGGAACTTCTGGAAGAGTATATTCTCGAAGGCAAAGATATTTCTTCAAATGAACAGATTGAGAAACATGCAGAGTGGGTTAAGAAGTTCCTTCCGAAATATCCGGAAATCACAAAAGAAAACATCCATGGCATTCTTCAGAAAGAGATTGGAATCGTATTTACCCATGTTCTGGAAGACGCAGGAGTATACAAATGTACGACCGAGGGAAGAGAAGCATTTATGCGTTTTCTTGAAACATTATAAAAACTGAAATAAAAGGATTTTTGGGAAAATGGGAGGTAAGTGAAACCTCCCATTTTTTTAGGGCAGCTACTCTTAAGAAGCATGGATCGGGCAGTTGCATTATACGAAAGTATGGAATTGCGGGGATTCCATGGGGAGTTTTATTATGCAGAGAAAGTATATAACAAACTTGTATCCTGGGGATATGTGATTTTCTGGGTATCAGTATTTATTTTGATGAGAACATGCTCAGTCACAGTGCTGCTGGGAAGAATGTTTGTATAGAAAGTGTAGACGAAAATGATAAAATTTGAAAATGTAGTATTTGGATATGGAGAAGAGAAAAATGCCTTGAATTATGTGTCTTTCCATATCAGTGAAGGAGAACAGGTGGGTCTGATCGGAGCCAATGGTGCAGGGAAGTCTACGCTAATGAAGGCAATGCTGGGACTGATCCCTGCAAAGGGAAAGATCACTGTTGATGAAATAGAAGTAAATCAGGAAAATTCAAGTAGAATCTGGCAATGCCTGAGGTATGTGTTTCAGGATTCTGATAATCAGATGTTTATGCCGACGGTTTATGAAGATATGATATTTGGACCATTAAATTATGGTAAGAGCAGAAAAGAAGCAGATCAGCTTGCCAGGGAGGCCTTGGAAGAACTGGACCTTATACATTTGAAAGACCGCCAGAATTATAAGATGTCAGGTGGCGAAAAGAGAATGGCTGCCATAGCCACCATCCTTGCAATGAACCCAAAGGTAATGCTGATGGATGAACCATCAACAGCATTAGACCCAAAGAACCGGAGACGCTGATACGGATCCTGCAGAAGCTTCCGACAACAAAGATCATTGCAACCCATGATCTGGAGTCTAAGATGACTGCTGCCGATGCTGATATCTATATCTGTTTTGTCAGAATCAAAAAACAGGTTGCTGAATAGGCATAATCTATATTATAATATATTTATAGCTAAGCTCACTTGGAGGTGATAACATGCCATTATTGAAAGAAGAAGCTTATACTATAGATGATATATATGCTTTACCAGATGGAGAAAGAGCAGAACTGATTGATGGTCGTATGTATATGATGGCACCACCAAGCCGAAAGCATCAGCGTATCTCAACAAGACTTGTCAGTATTATTGATCGTTATATTGAAGAACATAAAGGAAAATGCGAGGTCTATGCTGCACCATTTGCTGTTTACTTGGATGAAAGAAGTAATACCTATGTAGAGCCAGATATTTCTGTAATTTGTGATCCAGATAAGCTTGATGATAGAGGATGTAAGGGCGCACCTGATTGGATTATTGAGATTGTGTCACCTGCAAGTAAGAAAATGGACTACCTGTTGAAGCTTCTGAAATATCGTTTCGCAGGTGTTAAGGAATATTGGATTGTTGATCCTGAGAAGAATCGTGTTATAGTATATAATTTTACCGGTGATGAAAGTGTTAATGATTATACCTTACAGGATTTTGTTAAAGTGGGAATCTATGAAGATTTTGTGATTGATTTCGGAAGTATGGAATTATGAGTGATAATATGACAAAACGTGCAAAAGAATATATGAATGCAGATTTCGTATACGAGGATTATAAAAATCTGGCAGAAGCACAGAAAATAGCAGACGTAGAAGATGTGACAGCAATTTCGGAACGATTAATTAAACAGAATATGGAAGCATATAAGGAGCTTGCTAAATGATAATTTTGAATAAAGAACATAGGGAGATTTATTCAAGAGAAGTTACCAGAGAAATACCAAACAGTGAGACTATATCTGCAATTAATGAAGTACAACAGATGAAACAGAATCCTTCTCTAGGAAAATCGTATACAGATATAGACAAAATGATGATAGATTTGACAATATAAAAAGCTTTATTTTCATCGAAGGGAGCATATAGAATGGATTGGAATTTAAAGATTACAGATATGGCAGGTGCTACACCAGAACATTCATCAGTTATTGTCAATTTTGTGGCTGCGGTCAGATATCAGTTAAAAAACAGCACTTGTTATGTTTATTCCGATAATGTACAGTACCGTTTTAAAGATGCTGAGGGAAATAATAAGATAGTCATTCCTGATGCCTCTATAAACTGTCGTACTAAATCCAGGAGAGGGAATACATTTACAGATGCCCCACGCTTTGTTATGGAAGTTTTATCTCCATCAACCGAAAAATATGATCGTACAGAAAAGATGGAATTATATGCGCAACAGGAGATAGAGGAATATTGGATTGTTGATTGGCGTACAAAAACAATAGAGATTTATGAACTGGACTATGATGAGAATGATATTCCCAAATATTATCTCTGGAAAACTATTAGCGAAGAAAACAAGGATGAATTAAGATTGGTTCATTTTCCCAATATTAAGATAACCTTTGAAGATCTGTTTGATGAGATTGACTACTAAGATATAGTATGGAATTGTAGGAGGTGAGTGAATATGCCATTACTTGAAGAGGAATATAGAAAAGAAGAGAAGATCAATGGTGTGATTTATGATATGTCACCGTCACCAAATTATCAGCATGGGATTGTAGATGGTAATATTTATTCCATTATAAAAAGTGGATTAAAAGGAACATTGTGCTTGGTTTTCATGGAGAATCTGGATTATAAATATCATGCACAGGAGAATAATGATTATGTGATACCAGATGTGATGATTATATGTGACCGTAAGCATTTGAAAGGTGGTTCCTATACTGGTACACCCAGATTTATTGTGGAAACTCTTAGTCCTGCGACTGCATTGAGAGATAAGACTGTCAAAAAGGAGCTTTACCAGAATGCAGGAGTTGAGGAATACTGGATCATTTCACCAAGAGAGCGGGCTGTAGAAATCTACTATCTGGAAAATGGTAAATATGATTTGAAATACAGTTACATTCTTCAGGATGATTCAGAAGAAGAACATTATAATGCAGATACAGTGGTGACATTGAAAGACTTTCCGAAAATCTCCATGACATTAGCGGAGATGTTTGAGAACGTAGAATGATCACAATTTAATATGAGCAGTATGAAAGCCCTCGGGAGTTAATCCAAACGAAAAGGAAAATAGTTCTTTTGAATTAATTAAGTGTTATAAAGATAATATTTTAATTGGGATAAAATTAGATAAAGATGGGGACTATTTATATGTTGCAACTATGCATGAAGTACAAGAATCAAAAATAGTAAGACGTTTGCATAGTGGAAGGATTAAGGAAGTTATTACTGAGTGTGAAAGTTACTGTTCACACACCACTGTCCCGCGAGGTGTTTTGGCATGAATATTCCAAAATCCCGAGACATACAAGCAAAATTCAAAATTCCATTGCCGCAGGCAATCTGGAATGAATTTTGGCTACGTTACTGTGAACGGAGTGAACAGTAACGTGTGAAAAAAACAGCACTGAAAACAGAAAAAATAATCCTGACAAAGAAGAAATTAAATAGTATTTCTTTTTATAGAAAGTGAATATGATAATAACAAGCATAATTATTTTTGAGGTCAGAAAAGGTTCCTGACGCACTCTGAAAAGAGTACCTGAGATGATGGATACACCGCCCATCCAAAAATAATTATGCTTTTATTAAGGATGTAAGAGACTATCGTAATAGGTAGTCTCTTTTCTTATGCAATTTTTTAAAATAATATCATAATATAATAATACAGAAGGAGGTTTTACATGTCAGATTTTAAAATAAAAGTGACGGCAGATCTTGATACGTCACAAGTAGAAGCGAAACTAATGACTTTGCAAAATAGAAAAATAACGATACAAGCCAATGCGATATTGTGGATTTTAGAATTTGTTTCTTATCTTTCGGTACTCTCTTGGGGAATATCCTTTCAGCTTGTGGAAAAGCCGGCTGAAATAAAGCTGATTATCATACCCGACGATTTTAGAAATTTCATTGATGGAATAGGTTGTTGTTTCAAGTAACATCTGGGCATTGTTAATTCGGATTCCCACAATAAACTGCATTGGTGTAGAACCTGTGTATTTTTTGAAGTTTCGGATAAACCAGCTGACACTCATTCCACGTGAGGCAGCATAATCATCTATGCTAATATTCTGGTTATAATTTTCACTGAAAAAGGTAACTGCGTTATCCATCTCGTGATCCAGGTATTCATTTTTCGAGATATGTTCCCTGGTCAGTTCCCGATGAAAGATGATAAGAAGATGACGGAGCAAAAGGACAAGCATTTCCTCATAATTATCTTGGCAACGCTGAAGCTCGATGATAATACGCTTGAAAATCTGTTCGTATTCCATAGAGGTCCCGACCTGAAATACACGCTCTTTATCCGGGAATCCATATTGCCGTAGGATATTTTTTACATTGTTGCCTGTAAAATGAATCCAGTATACTTCTGTCTTATCTTTTCCATAATATTCATATTTCTGAAGTTCCTTCGGTCTGTACAGTACAATATTACCGGCGGGGACAATCGTTTCGTTATCCACATTGTCAAAATGAAAATGCCCACAACCAGCAGTGATATAGATAATCTGATAATCCAGGCGTCCCTTTGGACGGTAGGTTGGTAACTTTGGATGGCTGGAAAGGCGGTAAGTACCGCAACTTCCTACAACCAGTGGGCGACTTTTGTCTTTGAAATCCATATGGGAGTGGTTTAAATAACCGGTATTCATATACATATGGTAGCACCTCTTTTCCTTTTTTTGTTATTGTATCATTTAGTGCATATTTTGTCTAATCCAATTCATAGACATGTTTTGCAGATTAGGATAAGATATATATAGCAAAACAGAGAAGCGTAAACATAAAAGTAAAAGACAAGGTTTGCTGTGGAAAAACAAAGTGCAAAAAAATGTATATGTATTAAAGGAGAGTTATTTATGATTGTACCACGTTATTATGAGGATTTAAGCGTACTGCATGAAAATACAATGCCAGCCAGAGCCTATTTTATTCCGGCATCCAAAAGAATGGATAACCTGGTGGAGCACAGGGAAGAGTCAGACCGAATGCAGTTATTGAACGGAACTTGGAAGTTCCAGTATTTTAACAGTATCTATGATGTTCAGGAACCCTTCTTTGAGAAAGATTATGATACAGAAAATTTTGATGAGATTCAGGTTCCGAGTGTATGGCAGATGGCAGGATATGACACACATCAGTATACAAACATCAGGTATCCGTTCCCATTTGATCCACCGTATGTACCACAGGATATTCCATGTGGAACATATGCACATACCTTTGTCTATCACAAAGATGAAAATGCACCAAAAGCTTTCTTGAATTTTGAAGGAATAGACAGTTGCTTTTATGTATGGATCAATGGCTCTTATGTAGGGTATAGCCAGGTTTCTCATATGACCAGTGAGTTTGATATCACCGACCTCCTTCGGGACGGAGAGAACAGCATAGCGGTTCTGGTCATGAAGTGGTGTGATGGTTCCTATTTGGAAGATCAGGACAAATTCCGTATGAGTGGTATTTTCCGGGATGTGTACATTTTGAAACGCCCAAAACAGGCAATCAGTGATTATCATATTAAAACAAGAATTGAGGATATGCTTGCGAAAGTAGAAATTGAAATGAAATTCTACTCTCCGTTAAATGTAAAAATTTCGATTGAAGATAGAACGGAGCAGTTGTAGCACTAGGAAGTATTGCTGAAGAAGGAACAGCTGTATTAGAAATCGCAAGTCCGGAACTTTGGAATACAGAAAATCCATATCTATATAAACTGATTCTTGAAACAGAGAATGAAGTAATTGTAGATCACATTGCATTAAGAAAGATAGAGATTAAAGACCAGGTTATTTATTTAAATGGACAGAAGATTAAATTCCGTGGTGTCAATCGACATGATTCTGATCCGGTTACTGGATTTACAATCAATCTGGAACAGATTACAACCGATCTTACGTTAATGAAGCAGCATAATTTTAATGCGATCCGTTCCAGCCACTATCCGAACGCACCATTTTTCTATGAAATGTGTGACAAGTATGGATTCATGGTAATAGATGAAGCAGATATTGAAGCTCATGGTCCATTTATGATCTACAGAAAAGAAGACACCGATTACAATCGGTTCAAACGATGGAATGAGAAGATTGCAGATGATCCGGTATGGGAAGAGGCAATCGTTGATCGCGTAAAACTCATGGTGGAACGTGACAAAAACCGTTTCTGTATTGTCATGTGGTCAATGGGAAATGAGAGTGCTTATGGCTGCAACTTTGAAAAAGCACTGGAATGGACAAAGAATTTTGATCCAGACCGTATCACACAATATGAGAGTGCAAGATACCGTAATTATGATGAAACATATGATTATAGCAATCTGGATGTGTACAGCCGGATGTACCCAGCGCTTTCCGAAATTCAGGAATATCTGGATAAAGATGGAAGCAAACCCTTCCTTTTGGTAGAGTACTGTCACAGCATGGGAAACGGACCTGGAGATTTTGAAGATTACTTCCAGATGATTCAGGATA
>ENA-OQJH01000441-OQJH01000441.1-human-gut-metagenome-genome-assembly--contig:-NODE-441-length-22929-cov-1.417200_pt1 | contig 22929 bp, 28 predicted proteins | sample MGYA00242597_ERZ504763 | MGnify/ENA primary metagenome ERZ504763 (study PRJEB26092, sample SAMD00036359) | human gut metagenome | host: Homo sapiens | study: EMG produced TPA metagenomics assembly of...
TATATTTTCATATGCATTTGCTGTTTTCGTCCGATCATATCTTGTACATTGTCTCGTAATTATTTTTTCACATAGCATGTGTTCTTTCCTCTGCCTCTCTGCATGATCAATCCTTTTTTAACCATCTGCTTCAAAATCCTTCCACTCGTTGTCTGACTGATTCCTAATCTTTCCTGAACTTGTTTTCTTTGAATTCTTTTTTCTTGATCGATCATTTGCATGATCTGTGTTTCTTCGTCTTCTGGTTGTATATGTGTATGGTATTGCAGTTCTTCTCTTAATTCTGCCTGTGCATTTGTGTTTGGTAATATGATCTTAAATACATTATTACTGACTTTGATCTCTGGTTTTATAAACTGATCTTGATAAGCATTCATGATCTTTTGTATTCCTGTTCCATAAGCTTCGATCAATTCTAAACGGTAAAAAACAATTCGCTAAATTTTTTATTCCTGCATACAGAAATCCCCATCATCACATCTTCTAATGTAACTCCTGTTACCAATCCCCCAATGGATGTGAATTCTAACCGATCTTCGTACATATTGATCAGAATACTAGAACTATATCCGTAATCTCTGTGTACAAGACAGTTTAGCAATGCTTCTCTTACTGCTACTTCTGGATATCTCTATTATCAATTCGATAAAGTTTTTCAAAAGTTGAATGTGTTTGATTTCTGAAGTCAATGTAATCATATACTGCTTCCATTTGTGCAAATAGTGATCCTGTAAATTCTTTTCTATCTTTAAATATATTTTGATTCTTTCCTTCAAAAACTGCTGTTTTAATCGTATGCACGCATTGGTCTGAAAGTAATAAAGCAAGATTCGTATAAATTCCATCTTGGTTTATAATTCCTAAAGTTTTCATCTGTGGCTGTTCTAATGTGATATTTCTCTTTTGGAATTCTTTTTTTGTTTCGCAAAAAGTCAATTCTTGATCTAATGATCTCATATCTTCAAAATGATCACCATCTGTTTCTTTAATCATCTTTCTAATAGCTGTATCCGTTGCTGGAACAGAAGAATATCCTTGTCTTACATATACGCCTTCTGGTCTTAACCCTTTCTTCGCTATATAGTATGGGCGTTCTGTTCCTCTTTGAATATCTATGATCACAACTTGTTTTTGTTCTATCTCTTTTGTCTCATAATGCAAGAACATGGTTAAATCTGGTTTAATCGCATCTCTAACCATATTGCTTACTTGCAATGCTACACTGTCTGAATCTTCTACCCCGATAACTGTCCCATCATCTTCAATTCCAATATAGATTTTTCCTCCATCACAATTGGCAAATGCTATGATTTCTTTCTTGATGTCTGTGACTACAATGGATTTGAATTCCGTTCTCTCAGATTCTTGTAACTTCATGAAAAACCCTCCTTGAAATTATTCTGTCTGTTCTTTCTAACTTTATTCTAACCATTCTAACCATTCTTGTCAATTATAACTCACAGTGTATGTATGCTGTATTGATTTTTAATATAACAGTACCGAATAGCATACACACTGTGTGATGGTTTGAATCACGTAAATTATTTGAATATTATAAAAGAGATCATGTGTCCGTACGGTCGCTGACACATAATCTCTTTTTATAATATTCAAATAATAATTTCCGTCTTCAAACTACAAATTAATAGTTTTCTTCATGCACTTCAAAATTTATAATTTCTATACTTCAGATTTCCATAATCCATGCAGATTACAATACTCGTATGCTGCAATAAATTCATCTTCGTCAGCTAATGTAAATACTGCCTCTGGTTTATCCCCTGGTGCAAATTTATGCAGCTGTCCGCCATTCTTTGTTTCAATATATACTCCCATAATATAATGTTCTGGAAGCATTGGATGCTCTACGGAAGATACAGCTACTGTAATCTTATTTCCTTCCTGTGTCACAACAGGTACATGTTTTTCAACTGCTGCATCTGTTGTATTTGCTTTTAAGCCTTTTATATTCTCTAAGGCACTTCCTGCTCCGAATAATTCTAATAATACTGTTTTGTCTTCTGAACGATAAAATTTAGCCATAATTTTTCTCCCTTCTATAACTATATATTTATAAAAATTTTCCTATGAAATAAAAAACTACTCTTCCGAAAACTGATCTTTTCCTACAAAACATAATGGACATTCAAAATCTTCCGGTACATCCTTCCATTTGTTCCTAGAGCGATTCCACCTTCTGGATATCCTTTTTCTTCATCATATTCCCATCCACATACATCACATACGTATTTCATTGTTTCATCCTCCTTACGTTTAAATCGATAATGATTACTGTTATTATATTTATATAATAATACATGTGAGAAAAAATGTCAATAATTATTTTTTAGGATTTGAATAGTGATGGAGCATTGCTATGCAAATTCTACAATAAGATCATAAATTTAAGAAAGAACAGGTATGCCTTAGAATCCCCTGAAGTCCTTATGCATATCTGTTCTTTGTTGTTGTTCATTATTTATATTTAGTTAATAGTTACCTTATAATTAATCAAGTTTCTGAAATACACCCTTAAGTGCTGGATAAATTTCTCTAAACTGCTGATATTTCGCCTCATATTTCGCAACAAGCTTGGCATCAGGTTCCACTGTATCTACAACTTCACAAGCTGATCAGCTGCTTCCTGTACGCTGTCGTATTCTCCACATCCAACGGCTGCAAGCATCGCTCCTCCATATCCTGGACCTTCTTCGCTTTCGATCACATCGACTTTGAGATTCATCACATTTGCAATGATCTTCTTCCATAATGGGCTCTTTGCTCCTCCGCCGCAGATCTTTGTGCGTTCAATCTTGATTCCAAGACTTCTTGCAACTTCCAGAGAATCACGAAGTCCAAATGCAACTCCTTCTAACACGGCCTGTGTCATTTCTTCTCTTGTTGTATCCATGGACATTCCGATAAATGTTGCCCTCGCTTTTGGATCATTATGTGGAGATCTCTCTCCCATTAAGTATGGAAGATAGAATACATGGTTTTCTCCTAATTTTGTAATGCCTTCTTGCTCTTTGCTATATTCCTTTGTTTTAAGGATTTCATCCATCCACCATTTATTACAAGATGCTGCACTTAACATGCATCCCATCAAATGATAATAACCATCTGCATGATCAAAAGAATGTAATGCGTTATTAGAATCTACTCCAAAGCTCTTGCTAGAAATGAAGATCGTTCCGGATGTTCCGAGAGAAATGTTACACATTCCATCTCCAACAGTTCCAGTTCCTACGGCTGCTGCCGCATTGTCTCCAGCTCCCGCAATGATCTTGACTTCTTTGGATAATCCAAGTTCCTCTGCAATATCTTCTTTCAATGTTCCAACAACTTCATAACTTTCAAATAGTTTTGGAAGCTGTTCTTCACTCACTCCACAGATTTCCATCATCTGTTTAGACCAGCATTTATTCTTTACATCTAATAATAACATTCCAGATGCATCGGAATAGTCCGTACAAAATGTTCCAGATAATTTATATGCCAGATAATCTTTTGGCAGCATGATCTTTTTGATCTTGTTGAAATTATCTGGTTCATTTTCACGCATCCACAGGATTTTTGGTGCTGTAAATCCTGCGAAAGCGATATTAGCTGTGTACTCGGATAATTTATCTTTTCCAATCTCGTTATTTAAATAATCTGTTTCTTTCTGTGTACGTCCATCATTCCATAGGATTGCAGGACGGATCACATCATCATTTTCATCTAAAACGACAAGTCCATGCATCTGCCCTCCAAAGCTGATCCCGGCAACCTGTGACTTGTCGCATTCACTGATCAGTTCTTTGATTCCTTCCATAGACTGACTATACCAGTCTTCTGGTTTCTGCTCAGACCATCCTGGATGCGGAAAATGCAGCTCATATTCTTTGGAAACGATTTTTTGATTCCACCTTTTTCATCCATTAACAGTAATTTCACTGCGGATGTTCCAAGGTCTACACCAATGTATAACATACAAACCTCCGATCTTATCCCCAAGGATTTTCTGTTGGATATCTGACTCCAGCTGACTGATTGTATCCAATCTCTTCTACTGGAACTCCAACATATTTAAATACTTCATATAATGTTTTTCCGAAATTACCAAATGCTACAGCTCCATGATGTGGGAAATTCTTCTCGATCAGGACATGGCGGTAAAATCTTCCCATCTCTGGAATTGCGAAAATACCGATGGCTCCGAAGGATCTCGTTGCGACTGGAAGAACTTCTCCCTGTGCGATGTATGCGCGTAATTTACAGTCTGCCGTGCTCTGAAGACGGAAAAATGTGATATCTCCTGGTTTGATATCTCCCTCCAGTGTTCCCTGTGTTACCTCGATTGGAAGAGTTCTTGCCATGATCTTCTGGTATTTCATTTCGCAGAAAGATAATTTCTCTGCTGCTGTGTTTCCACAGTGGAATCCCATGAAGGTATCTTTCTGTGTATAATCATAAGATTCTTTGATATCTTCTTCATAAGGTCATGAGGAACTGTGTTGTTGATATCAAGTAATGTCACTGTATCCTCACTGACAACTGTACCGATAAATTCACTTAATGCTCCGTAAATGTCCACTTCACAGGATACTGGAATTCCCTGTGCTGTTAAACGGCTGTTAACATAGCAATGGACAAAACCAAACTGAGTCTGGAATGCAGGCCAGCATTTTCCAGCGATCGCTACATATTCTCTGTAACCTTTGTGGTCTCTTCCCCAATCTTTTAATGTCAGTTCATACTGCGCAAGTTTAGAAGGATCTCAGGTTTCTTATTTCCTGTTCCAAGTTCTGCTTCCATTTCTTTGACGATTTCTGGAATTCTTTCGTCACCTTCGTGTGCATTAAATGCTTCAAATAAATCTAATTCAGAGTTTTCTTCAATCTCGACTCCTAAATTGTATAACTGCTGGATTGGAGCATTACATGCTAAGAAGTTTAGTGGACGAGGCCCGAAACTGATGATCTTTAAGCTGCTTAATCCAACAACAGCTCTTGCGATTGGTACAAATTCGTGTAACATCTCTGCACATTCTTCGGCATTACCAACTGGATATTCTGGAATGTAAGCTTTCACACCTCTTAATTTCAGATTATAACTTGCATTTAGCATACCACAATATGCATCTCCACGTCCATCTAACAGATTATCTCCACTTTCCTCTGCTGCTGCAAAGAACATTTTTGGTCCTTCAAAATGCTTGGCAAGTAATGTTTCTGCAATCTCTGGTCCGAAGTTTCCAAGATAAACAGCTAATGCATTACATCCGGATTTCTTGATATCCTCTAATGCTTCAACCATCTGAATTTCGCTTTCAACAATACAAACTGGACATTCATAGATATCTGCATCTCCATATTTCTTTGTATATGCTTCTACGACTGCTTTTCTACGATTCACTGATAAACTTCTGGGAAACAATCTCTACTGACAGCTACGATTCCGATCTTTACTTTTGGCATATTACTCATTTGATTCTCCATCCTTTCCTTTTTTGATTATTTTAATGTGATATTTTCTCCGACTAATCCACAGAATGCTCCAGGTATTTGAATTTCTTTTAAAATCTTATCTACAGGATAACCTTTTAAAAAATCTCCTTATTATCATGATACGAATGTTTTTTGCCTTTTTCGTTTATCACTTATAAGGAGATTATAACAATATTCTATTGTTTTCTCGGCTATTTACTTATCTCGTTTATGGCACTTTTTTGTCTTTTTCGAAATTCTGCTGGCGTGATTCCGTATTTTTTATAAAATGCCTTGGAAAATGCCTTATTATTCGGAAATCCATTTTCCATCGAAATCTCTCCGATTGTAAGATCTGTCTCAATTAATTGTCTGCATCCATATTCTGTACGAATTGTCTGCAAGTAATCTTTGTAATTGATCCCTGCATATTTTTGAAACATTCTGGATAAATAGGATATAGAATATCCAAAGATTTGTGCTAATTTTGCAAGGGATAGTTCCTCTTTGTAATGCTCTTTCATATAATCTGTGATCGCTGATAATTTTATCAGTTGCTTATGCTGCTGCAAAATATCTGGATGTACATTAATCTTTCGATATCTTGTTACCATCAAATATAACATGTCATAAAACAAACTTGTATTTTTAGATCATATCCACATTTCTTGTCTGCATATTCCATATACATCTCACAGATTATCTCCATTAGTTGCTCATCCTGTGCCTGTGGTTCGTGTACAAAACAAATGAATTGATTTCCTGTGTAATACTTCTCAAACATATCTAACGACATCTGTAATACAACCGTCATATTCGGTTTCGGAGCATGGATTGAATGAACCTCATTCGAATTGACAATGATAAAATCTCCACACTCTAGTAAATACTGCTGATCATTTAAATAAAATTCTAAAGTTCCTTGAAACACTGCAAAAATCTCGATGGATCTATGCCAATGTTTTTCTCTGATATAATTACCATCTTTGCCTTCAAAAATAAACATCTTAAATGGAAGATCTTTGTTTGGCATGATGAGTTCGTGTTGAATGTTCATATGACTTTTCTTCTCTTCTTTATAATTAATTCATGATATATCTCACTGCTCTTTTTTACTATACTTTCGTTGCAATCGTTTTGCAACGATTTTGTTTTTCGTTGCAAATTTTATGCAACGATTCTATTTTTCGTTGCACAATGTTACAACAGGATTATTTAAAGTATCGTCAAAAAATCTTTCTTTCCATTACCATATATGTTAAAATAGTAATATAAAAATGTTACTAAATCTCATTCACAATAAGGAGGTAACAATTATGGAGGGTAAGATTACAAAAGTATTTAATGCTGCTGACCAGATTCAGGCTGAAATGATCCATGATCATCTAAAAGAGCATGGTATTGAAAGTATGTCAAAGCAACCTGGTACTGGCGAATATATGAGTATCGCAATGGGATATTCTGTTTATGGTACGGATATTTATGTCAAGGAAGAGCAGAAAGCGAAAGCGGAAGCTTGATCAATGCGCTACTTTATGATGATGGTGAATCTTCTGATGATGAAGAGATCAAATTGCCGTGGTGGCAGAATAAAAGAATTGTTGCGGGATGTTTTCTTGGATTTTTTGTTTTGGCTATCCTGCTATCAATTATTCTATAGAGAATTTCATATCATAATATACACAAAAATCCACATAATTATGATCATTGACTATGTGGGATTCTTTCTATGTATCTTTATTTTGTTACTACGGATTTTCTCGCACTCCAATCGGAATAATATTTTTCTTTTCCTACTGTTTTATAAGTGCGTATCTGAACATAGTATTTCTTCTTTTTCTTAAGACGTGATATCGTTTTAGAACTCGTCTTATATTTCTTTACTGTTACTGTTTTAGCTCCAGACATAGAAGATTTTGTGCTATAACGAATCTGATATCCTGAAGCCTGACTGGATACTTTCTTCCATTTGAGTTTCATCTTCTTTGATCCTTTTTTCAAAGATGTCAATTTTGTTGGTTTTGGATTGATCGTGAAATATAATATCTTTTTCCCTGTGTATCCATTTTTAAAGGTTATCGTGTATTTGTATTTTCCAACATTCTTGCGACCAGATGCCTTGCTTATTGTGTAATCTTTGGAAGATAACTGCTTTCCATTGGAATCAAATATTTTCACTGCAGGATTCTTTACTTTTCCATCGTAAATATAAGAAGTCTGTGTAAGAACCACTTTCTGTACGCTTGGATTTACCTTAGGTGTCTGATCTGAATTTGTATCTGATGAATTATTGTTTTTATTATCTGATGAATCATTTTTATCATTATCTGATTTATTTCCAAAATTGTCATCTGGTGTTGGTTTTTCATCGGAAGAAGGTGGTGTATCTTCAAACTATAGGTTGGTTTTCCCTGATCTGTGATATTTAACTGAACATCTTTGTCCATCAAATATGTATTTTCATCGTCATCTACTCTGCGAACCCTAATCCTATAGCATACATATCCAGGATTTAAGGTTTTATTGTACAATCTTTCCTGTTGATTTTGATCAGATTACTTCCATCAACCTCATTTCCTTTCGAATCGAAGGCTTCTATGATCCAAGTTGAAATTACATAGTTTGAATTATTTAAATATTTTTCAACCAATGTCGGAATAATACTTCGGATGCACCTGTTTTTATGTAAAGCTGTCCTTTATACATATAGTAGTCGTCTGTATTCATATTTAAGATCTGCGCATCTCCAGTCTTCTCAAAATAATAAATTTTATCACCGATCGTCTTCAGATCCATATTACGCAATACACCATCTACGTCTGCCAGATATGCTTCGCTCAGCCATCCATTCGTATAAAGGTATCCGGCGTCTGGGTCCCGTCTTCCATCATCATATAAACCACCATTCTTGGATATTTCATCACTGTATGGGAAATAAACCACATTACTCGTCATCGTTGGGAAAAATTGATCTTCCATTTCTAAGTTTTGATGCCGGATTGTTCCACCCATCCGTGCTTCTTTACAAGTATCTCCATCCTGATCAATCTCATATTGATATTCTCTGTCACTCAGGCGTCCATAAACCAGTGTTACAAAATTTCCTTGATAATAACATGATGTAACGAGCATGCCTCCGACATCTATTCCTGCTAATGCTGGGTCTAAACCATCTCCAGCAATCGGCATACCTTCAATAAATGCAAAGTAATAACCTTTTTCTGCCATAGTATTTGAATCTGTTACATCATAGTTATCAAATAAAACATCATACATATGCCATTTTCCATCAAAATAGATCATATCCCATCCATGCCCAGCAAACTTGTGGCGGTCATAAGAATGATACAGATCATCAATGGTCCACATTGTAAGATCTGCCTTCCATCCAGAAGCATATGCCGCTGGCATTCCCAACGAACGGCAGAATCTGCGATCAGCATGGGACATTCCCTGACAGTCTCCTTTTCTGCTTTGGAAAACTTCAGTAGAGTACGAACTAACAGTTGTATCGTACTTAATATTCTTCTTAACCCATCTTGTGATAGCTTCCACTTTCTCTTTCTCTGTCTGGCATCCTTTTGTATGATCTCTGCCATCTTTTTAAATGCTGCGATATCCTGTTGGTCTGCATGATCGATTCGGGTTGCAAATGATGGATTTGGTGTGTAGATTTTATTCAGATAATTTATACTTGTTTTTGCCTGTACAGCTGCAACTGCAGAAGCTTTTGTTGATTTACGGACCGCAATGCATGGTCTTTGTTGGCATATACTTCTTTTACTGTGACTTTCTTTACAGAAAACTTTATAAGATGCCTTTCCTTTAAAACTTGTACATGCAAGATAGCAAACATCGCCTTTTTCAGATCATAATAAGATCTATCATCTGTTGGATGACTGTACCAAGCTTTGTATGTAAGTTTTCCATTGGAAGATCCAAATAACTGCACACGTGATGCATTGTTTCTTCTTTATAGCTTAATTTATATTTTCCATCTTCTAGGACTACGAATTTCAGCCATTGCACATCTTCTGGAGAAGTCGCATTGATCTGCTGTGAGTTTTTTTCGCTAAGTACTTTGTATGAAGCTGGTTCATTTATATCAGCATCATATGCATATATAGTACCTGCTCCTCCAAGCGTCAAATCTGCATTGCAGCCTTTGACTCCTCCCATATAAATATAGTAATCTGTCCCTTTTTCCATATAAAAACTTGTGAATGATCAATTCCTGTAGAATAGTCTTTCTCCATTAATTTTTCATAGTTGGAACCTGATTTTTTTCCATATTTCCATAGTAAAAAATGTAGTACCTAAAACATAGTCACCGGAACTCGATTCATTATGTGCTTGTATCCCAACACTCTGCCATCCAGTATATTCCCCTTTAAAATGATACCATCCTGCATAAATATCTGCTTCATTTCTTTTGTCTTTCCACTCTTTGATATCTTTTGCATCAATTTCTCCGGGATTTGTATTACTGCCATATGTCGTATTTGCTGATTATACTGCCGTTTTAACTGCAGTCGTTTCCGCCTGAACATTCATTGGAACTGCGGATGAAATGGTCGTTGCCACAACCATCGATAATAAAAACTGATAATATTCGTTTTTTTCATACTCTTCCTCCTCGAATATTTGTAAATCTTTCTCTTTTTTGCAACGATTCAATACTCAAATTATACAATAAATTCTAGCTGACCGAAATAGATCTTTATCAATTCCAATTCTTTATTTTTCTTTCTCTTTCCATCTGTTCCATCTTGCGTTATACTTATTTAGTTTAAAAATCAGAAGGGAGTTTTTCATGAAAAACCAGCATTAGTAATTCTGGCTGCCGGAATGGGAAGCCGTTATGGAGGATTAAAACAGATGGACCCTATGGATCCAATGGGACATGCGATCATCGATTATTCCATCTATGATGCAAAACGTGCCGGATTCGGTAAGGTAGTCTTTGTGATAAAGAAAGCAATTGAAAAAGATTTTAAAGAAACTGTTGGAGCAAGGGTTCCTGAAGGAATGGAAGTATGTTATGCATATCAGGAAGTAGATGCATTACCAGAAGGTTATAATGTCCCAGAAGGACGTGTGAAACCTTGGGGAACTGCACATGCTGTTTTATGTGCAAAACCATTTATCAATGAACCATTTGCCGTGATCAACGCAGATGACTATTATGGTGTTGATGGATATAAAGTCATGGCTGATTTCCTTACAAGCCATGAAGAGAAAGACGGAAAGGCGCCATTTGCAATGGTGGGATATCATCTTGGAAATACAGTTACAGAGAATGGATACGTATCCAGAGGTGTCTGTGAAGTTGATGACAACCACCAGTTACTTTCTATCACAGAAAGAACTCATATCGAAAAACGTGAAGATCATGCAGAATTCACAGAAGATGACGGTGCAACTTGGGCATCGCTTCCATTTGATACTTAGTGTCCATGAACTTCTTTGGATTCCAGCCTATGATCATGGACGAGTTAGAAAAAGGATTCCCTGCTTTCCTTGATCAAGCGATCAAAGAGAATCCATTAAAAGGTGAATACTTTATTCCTAGTGTCGCAAGTGACCTGTTACATGATGGAAAAGCCTCTCTTGAAGTGCTTGTATCTAAAGATCAGTGGTATGGTGTTACATATCCAGAAGATAAACAGAGCGTTATTGATGCTTTAGCTGCTTTAAGAGAAAATGGTACTTATAAATTTTAATACCGTTAAATATTCATTTGTAAAAGCAAAAATATCAGCCAGTTTGAATTCATCTTTTCTTCCAAACTGGCTGATATTTTTACGCTATATTTTATGATCATCATTCGTATCTTAATTTACCTTATAAACTTTAACACCTGTTTTCTTACCAAATCTCTTTGTCTGTTTATGAGATTTAAAGAACACATCGATATGTTTTCCTTTGACACCGCCTCCGACATCTTCGGCTACGTATGTTTTTCCATTGATCTGTACTTTTGATCCTAATTTGATCTTTCTTTTATCTACAGCAATTAGTTCTTCCCTGTTTTGCTTTCTTTCCAGAAGCTGTTCTTGTTCCCCATTTTCCACTGCACTTTCTGCATCCGCAGTAAGCTGTTAATTTATATTTTCCTAAGTACTTTACGTCGTTATCTTTTGCTTTGGTTGAAGTTGATCCTGTAAAAATGAATCCTGATGCTACTACTAGCATTGTGATCACTACTAACAATTTCTTCTTCATAACTTTCAGCATATAAACCTCTTTCTGTGCTCAACAGTTTCTTAAATTTCGAAACATTTTTGTAACATTTTCGAAATCTATGTTTCATACTTTACCCGATATCCATCGATATGTCAACCTTTGTACTCGATAAAATACAATTTATTTCCAATATATGTAAGTTTGTTGTTACAAATTTATTAACTTATACGATTTGTTTTTTATATATTTGTTATACAATATTTCTATTTTTCATTGCGTTTTTTCCATCAAAAAGAAGCGGAAAACCGCTTCTTTACGTTGTTTCTTCTTATGAAATGATATCCATTACACCATCTAAGTAAATATTTTCCACATCCTCGATCAGCCCTGCGTCACATGCCTGTGTTAATTTTGGATCAATTGGAAGTTTTCCGAGTACTGGAATGTTAAACTTCTCAGAAATTTCTTCAATATGACTGTCTCCAAATACCTTAATCTCTTTGCCGCAATCTGGACATTTGATGTAGCTCATGTTCTCGATCAGACCCAGAACTGGTACATTCATCATGTTCGCCATATTCACAGCTTTCTCCACGATCATCCTACTAATTCCTGTGGAGTTGCAACGACAACGATTCCATCTAATGGAATAGACTGGAAAACTGTTAATGGAACTTCTCCGGTTCCTGGTGGCATATCCACAAACATCACATCAATGTCTTTCCATAATGTCTTACCCCAGAACTGTTTTACAACGTCTGCTACAACTGGACCTCTCCAGATCACTGGCTGTGTTTCTTCTTCTAACATTAAGTTTAAGGATACAACTTCGATTCCGAAATTTGTCATTGCTGGAAGAATGATTCCTTCTGCATTTCCTAATAATCTCTCATGAAGTCCAAATGCCTGCGGGATGGATGGTCCTGTGACATCCGCATCAAGAATTGCTGTATGCAACCCTTTTCTCATTGCTGCGACTCCTAATAAAGAAGTTGTCATGGATTTACCTACGCCACCTTTTCCACTGACGATACCGATAACCTTCTTTACTTTACTTTCTCTATATAATGGTTCAAGAAAATCTGTTTTCTCCTGTGTTCTGCTTCCGCAGTTTGCACTACAACTGCTGCAGTCATGACTACATTCACTCATTTTTACGCCTCCATAGCTTCTAAAATATCTTTTGCACTAGATGCAATATCACCGTTAAATACAGCGGATCCTGCTACAAATACGTTTGCTCCACATTCTTTGACATGTGCTACGTTCTTTGCTGAGATTCCTCCATCTACTTCAATATCGATATCCAGTCCTTTTTCATTGATGATCGCTCGTAATTCTTTGATCTTGTCATCCATCTTCGCAATATAAGACTGTCCGCCATAACCTGGGTTTACAGTCATGATCAGTACCATATCTAATTCTTCTAATACATAATCTAATGCAGATAATGGCGTTGCTGGATTCAAGGCTACTCCAACTTTTAATCCTTTCGCTTTTACCTGCTGGATTGCTCTATGAAGATGTTTTGTTGCTTCTGCGTGAAGAGTGATCAGATCAGCTCCTGCTTCTGCAAAATCATCAATATATCTTCCTGGTTCTTCAATCATTAAATGTACATCAAATAAAGCTTCTGTTTCTTTACGAAGTGATTTAATCACTGGAAGTCCCAAGGAAATATTAGGTACGAACATTCCATCCATAACATCAATATGCACCCATTTTGCACCTGCTTTTACTGCTTCTTTTACATCTGCTCCAAGATTCGCAAAATCTGCTGACAAAATTGATGGGGATAAAATATAATCCATAACTCATTTCTCCTTTACACACCTGTTTTTAGCACTCTTTTTAGTATAACGTATTGTTTATAACAAGTCTAGTTACTATCAAAAGAACCTTCTTATTTTAGTTCTTTCAGAAGGTTCTTTTTGAATTTTATGTAATTGTTTTACCCACGTTCAATGATCTTTGCCATCTGTTTCGCAACATTCCATGTATGATCACCGATACGCTCAAAGTCTGTTAACATTTCAGAGAAAATGATGCATGCTTCATCATTACATTCTCCTTTATTGATACGTTCCAAGTGGCTTTCATAGAATTCTTCTGTCTTTTTGTCAATAAAGTTTTCTGAATCATGAACTTTCTGAAGCCATTCCTGCGTATCCTCTGGTACCTTAGAAATGTTATGGAACATTTTTTCACAGATCATTTTCATTTCTTCCATCTGCTGTTTTGCGTCATCTGAAAATACAATATGTTTTTCTTCGATCAACTTTGTATAATCACAAATATTAACTGCATGATCTCCAATTCGTTCGATATTGCTTGTCATATCAAGATATGATCCGATATTTTTTGAAGCTTTAACATTCGTTTCATGTGCCATCATCTTTGCTGCGGCTCTTGAGATTTCTTTGTTCAGATAATCAATATAATCTTCTCTTTTATCAACATCACCTAAGAGTCTGCTGCTTCCTGCCAAAAATGCATCAAAACTTCTTCTACATTGACTCTTGCCATCTCAAGCATTCTCTGAATTTCATTTCTTAAGTTCTGTAAGTTGATCGCTGATGTACCAAATGTTGCATCCACTCTTGTATCAACTGATTTGATGTATTTTAAATGTTTGTGATGTTCTTTCTCTTCTGCTTTCTCTGGAAGGATCTTAGTTGCAAGTTTTGCCAGATAATTTCCAAATGGGATCAGCAGGATGGTTGTACTGATATTAAATAATGTATGCATATTGGCAATCTGTTTTGTAATACTGCTTCCACTGAATCCCGCCACATAATTTGTCAAAGGTGTTACTAAACATAAAATTGTAAAAATAACTGTTCCAATGATATTGAAACTTAAATGAATGATCGTTGCTCTCTTCGCGCTTCTCTCTGTTCCGATCGATGCTAAGATTGCTGTGATACATGTACCGATATTCTGTCCAAATAATACAAAGGCTGCGTCATGGAAACTGATAACCCCACTTAACGCCAGTGCCTGTAAGATACCTACAGAAGCTGAAGATGACTGGATCACGGCTGTAAAGATCATACCTGCGATGATTCCGATCAATGGATTAGAAAATCTTGTCATCAGGTTGATAAATGGTGGATACTCACGAAGTGGTACCATGGAATCTCCCATCATGTTCATTCCGACAAATAAGATACCAAGTCCCGCAATGATCTCTCCGACAAACTGTACTTTCTCATTCTTTGAAAATACAACAAGTGCTACACCAATAAATGCGATCAATGGTGCTAATGCTCCAACGTCTAAGGCAATTAACTGTCCCGTGATCGTTGTACCGATATTTGCTCCCATGATGATCCATACTGCCTGATTTAATGTCATCATTCCAGAGTTTACAAATCCTACAACCATTACCGTTGTAGCTGAGGATGACTGGATCACGGCTGTGATCAAAGCTCCTACGATAATTCCTAAGAATCTATTGGATGTCAATTTTTCCAAAATGTCTTTCATTTTATTTCCGGCAACAGATTCTAATCCGTTACTCATCATCTGCATACCATAGAGGAATAATGCTAATCCTCCCAACAGACCTAAAATGTTTGTACTGCTCACTTTTTTTCTCCTTTAGTTGTTCTTTTCTTTACTTTTCTTTCACTTATTTTTTTACAACAGTTTTATTTTAACTTATTTAGGAGATGTGTTGTGTTAAATGTATGTAAAATTTTTTTGTACTTTTATATGTTTATACTTGTTTTTTATTGAATTAATATATGTTTTCTGTTAAAATAAACGTCAAGGTGTTACTTCACATTGACGTGAATGGCGGTTTGCTTCCTACGGGGAGTTCTAGCCCCGATTACATAGATCCATCTCTTTCATAGAGAAATCTGACGGAAAGGGGACTTGAAATTATGCTAACCATTACAGACCTAATCGCAGTAATCTCACTGTGTGCGACTTTTATAGTCTTGGCTATGTGCGTGGAAAGCATGATGCCAAGACAGAAAAAGACCGCCCTACCCTGAGAAAGTAAGCGGTCTATAAAACTTATATTAATCAGGCAAACCGTCATCGGTAGCACCTTTTTATATTGTTATATTAACATCTATAATTTTTTATGTCAATTCTATTATCTAATTTATATTTAACTTTCTAGTCAAAATAAACTCAATCACCAAATGACACAACACAATTCCAGAAGAAAGGCAATAAGACACGGAAGATAAAACCAACTGTAATATCTATTATGTTGCAACAATACCACTTGCATTTCATAGCCAACCAAGAATAAAAAAGCTCCTACAATGATCATTGTCGCAAATCTGTTTTACTTTCTCATCTGTCCAATGCATATTGCTGTATATGCCTGATAGATCAGATGCATCGTCCATATGATTCCATATATGATCATATAAAGAATGGTTAAAACAACTTTTGTTTTTGTAAAATCCTGAAAATGTCGAATCGGTATTCCTTGAAGTGAAGCTTCTCCGTGATATACAATACTTTGTATATAAATCAATATATCATTTTCTGCAAAGAAGATAAAAACTGTTGTAAAACTGATGATGATCGCGCTGAAAACCTTTGACAAGATCAACTTTCTCACAGTCACTGGAAGTGTATGTGTAAGGTAGCTTTCCTTTCCATACATGCTTTTCCAGAACCTTTGTATCACAAGAATAATATTCACGCAGAATATAAAATAAATACCGGTCACAACAACAATAGCCTGTGCCTTTATTGGGATATGATCATAAAATATTTCATAATTGAACACAGTATTGATTCCGTGAACAATTCCATAAATGATCAAACAGCCCATAGTGGCAGCATGATCTTGCGATAATATTTTAGATCATATTTCATCAATTTCCTTAACATAATTTTTCCTCCTCTCCTTATCCCTTGTATTTTTCCTACTCCAGATTCAATTTCTTTCGTTAATATCACTTCTATAACAATATGATAAATGATAATGATCACAATATTTTCTACAAAATAGATCCACAGATCACTATCAAATCCAAATGTGTTCTGCAGACTTGATCCCATATTATCTAAGTTTGTCATACTTGGAATTCCGATCAGTGATACAATGATCGATAACACTGCATATGCCACAAATGCAAACAAGAATCGATTGCCATTACTCAACTGTCCGATCACCATTGCTGCATATATATGGTAGATTCCACTTAGCAAACCTACCACTGCGATCACCGCTCCATATCCAATCCATGGTCCTGCATGTACTTTGATGACCCAGTTTCCAAAATATGTTACGGTGTCCATAAGTTTTACCGGGCTTATCGCAATGATCTCTACTCCCAATAAAGAGATTACGAATACTGTCCCACAGCTGATGATCAATGCACTGATCACTTTAGATAAAATCAAGCTTCTTGTAGTAACTGGAAGCGTGAACATTAAATATCCTTCTTCCTGCAATAACCCATTCCAGAAGCGCTGAATCACAATGATCACATTCATTACAAAGATCGCCACGATCACTGCAACAATGACCACAAGACTAAATACGATCATCGTATTTCCAATTCCGTCAAGATTCGACCGAATACTGATTCCAAAGATCAGTCCCATCACTAAGAGTACACCCCATAACGGTGCTAAAATCTTCGCTAATGCTTTCAGATCATACTTTATTAATTTTCCTAGCATGCTTCGTCCCCTCCTCTGTATACATCTGTATGAAATATCTCACGGAACAGGGCATCGATGGATTTGCCGCTTTCTTCTCTTAAGTCATCAGCTGACTTGTATGTTACAATATTTCCTTCTTTGATAAAAATAACCTCATCCATGATCTTCTCGATATCTGCGATCAGATGTGTTGAAATGATCACGGTTCCTTCCTCATTATAATTGTTTAAGATCGTATCTAAGATAAATCCTTGCTGCGGGATCGACTCCTGCGATCGGTTCGTCTAGCAGATAGAGTTGTGCTTTTCGGCACATTACCAAAACTAACTGGACTTTCTCTTTATTTCCTTTGGATAAGCTTTTGATCTTCGCTTCGGTGTTGATCTTTAATGTCTCACACATGCCCTCTGCTTTTTTACGGTCAAAGTCTTCGTAAAAAATCTTCAAAAAAATCCATCAGATCTGAAATCTTCATCCAATCTGCAAAATACATCTTATCTGGCAGATAACTGATGATCTTCTTGCTGTCAATACCAGGTGCTTTACCATTCACTTTAATCTCGCCTGATGTTGGCTGTAACAGACCGTTTAACAACTTGATCAGCGTTGTCTTACCTGAACCATTTGGTCCTAAAAGTCCGATGATCTTCCCTCTCCCTATTGTTAAATTGATCCCCGCTAAAGCTTCCTTCTTTCCGTACCGCTTCTCTAAATTCGTTAATTCTATTAAATTCAAATCCTTCATTCTTCCTCTTCCTTTCCGATCAATGCAACCGCATCTTCCTTATTGTATCCAAGTTCCTCTAAATCCCTGATGTATTGTTTTACGATCTTGTGTGCGATGTCCTTCCGACATCCTTCTATCTTCATCACATCTTCTGTGACACAGCGTCCGCTTGTTCGGTTGGTGATCGTTAATCCATCCTGATCAAGTGCTGATAACGCTCTCTGCATCGTATTCGGATTCACCCCAGCTTCTCCTGCAAGATCCCTGACACTTGGTAGTTTCTCTCCGCTTGAATAGGTTCCTGACACAATCCTCTTGATCATCTGTTCCTTCAGTTGTGTCCAGATTGGTCTTCCATCATCTATCTTCCACCCCATAGTTCTCCTTCCTTCTTATTGTATTATTGTATTACTTCCTTAATACAATAATATTGTATGCTACTTTTTATAAAATGTCAATCCTTATTTCATTTATAATTGATAGCAAACACAAAAGACACCACACGAATATTTGTATTTCATGCGATGTCTTTTTATGACTACTACTATTGGTAACTATGAATAAGATAGCTCCTGCTTATTTGATCATTGTCAGGATCCGTTCTCTACATCCCAGACCAATACCATTGGCCTGTTCGATGTTTTTCTCTAGTTGGTGTTCAAAGTGACGGAAGGGAAGAAAGATGCCAATCTCGCTGCTTTGTTGTTCAAATTTGTTTTCATCCATTACACCATAATACATGAACGCTCTTGGCAATTGTTCTTCCAGTCTCATCATAAAATCCCAAACAATGCTGTAGACTTCGTTATCCTCTATCATTTCTTTTACTTCTTTAGGTAGTTTAAATAATAGCAGGATTCCAATATGTTCCCCAATCTTCATTGTGTTAATTTCGTTTTTGTTCCGATAATCGTGTTTTTCACGAAATCCATAAGCAAGACAGATTTCATAATCCGGTATATCGTCCGCCTGATCTAAAATCTGCTGAAACATTTTATATTGTTTTTGTGAAATCTGTTTGTTTACGGATGTTTGTTTAATCAGCTCGCCCTCTGCATCTGTTAATCTTACAGGATTTGTTACACCTTTATCATTGAATCTCATAGGAATCAAAAACGCATTTCTTAACAGATCAAACATACTGTTTCCACAGATTTCCATCAAGAAAGCGGAAAGATCCCTATTTTGATATGCATCAAATAGTGCTTTCACAAACTGTTTTTCCGAAAGATCACGATCTCCACTGTTGGCAAACTCTTCATAAAATAACTCTCTCAATCGTTCACAGGCATCATTATTTTCCAGAATTTTTTTAAATATATGCTCTGCATTTTCTTCTCTTGGAAAATTGTTTCCACGCTGATCATCCCTTTCTTGACTTTTTCATCAACTGTATTATACTTAGGAAGAATGATATGTAAAATATATATATCATATCATTAACATACAAATTTTATATAACAAGGAGGTCAATCATGCCTTTTGACTATTATCGTATCTTTTATTATGTTGCAAAATATAAGAGTTTCTCTAAAGCTGCGAAATTCTTACATAATAATCAGCCAAATATCACTCGCTGCATGAATATTATGGAAAGTGAACTTGGCTGCACTTTATTTATCCGGTCACACAGGGGAATCAAACTGACACCAGAAGGGGAACAACTTATGCACATGTAGCGATTGCAATCCAGCAGATTTCTTCTGGAAATGATGAACTAAATCGAACAAAAAATCTGAAATCTGGAACTGTTACGATCGGAGTAAGCGAAACTGCACTTCATTTATTTTTGTTGCCGAAATTAGAGAAGTTTCACAAACTTTATCCACATATTAAATTAAAAATTTCCAACCATTCCACACCACAGGCAATCAAAGCTTTGAGAAAAGGATTCGTTGATTTTAGTATTGTGACAACACCATTGTATTGCGAACATCCACTACAATCGCAACGACTTTGCTCTTTCCGTGACATTTTAATTGGCGGACCTTCTTATAGGGATATTGGTTTTTCACCGAAAGACTACGTGATCTGCAGGATTTTCCTTTTATTTCATTAAATGAAGGAACAGCAACCAGAAATTTTTATGAGAAATATTTCTATCAGAATCAGTTAGTTTTTTCTCCGGATATGGAAACTGCTACAACGAACCAGATCTTATCTCTGGTGCAGCATGATCTTGGAATTGGTTTCTGTCCGGAAGCTCTTGCTAAGGACTATCTTGATCGTGGTGAAATTATAGAAATTCCTGTAAAGGAACATTCTAATCCACGAGACATTTGTCTCCTTACCGATTCTACCCGACCAATTGGAATTGCTGGAAAAAAAATTATTAGAAATACTTATGGATTCGGAGGGGTGATATATATGGAGGAAGAATTTCATAATCATATGCGGATTCCTTGGCATGATTATACAAGAAAAAGTATTGGTCATCCGATCACAGAAGCTTCATTAAGCGAGAAAGCCTCGATCATCGGCGTACCGGAATCATGCTTCTGTCTTGTGGAACCGGAGCCTGGAGAGTGCGAAGTTCCATGAACACACTGGCCAGAAAACTTGGAATTACATGTACTGCCGATATTGGTTTATTGTCAATTGAATATACCTGCATTGATGGTGGTAACTGTTATACAGAATCGTTATGTCTGTTTAATACAGGTGTCAATACATCAAAACTTTACCGCATGGAAGAGTTCGTAAATAAATTTGCAGGAAACTGTAAGAAGATGTCTGGAGATGAGCTTCATACTCTTCTTGATCGGATTCATGAAATTCATGGTTTTTATTCTCCACCATTTCTTGGTCTGGCTGCCGCAGTTGCCTGCTGTGCATTTACTTTTTTATTGGGCGGCGGCCCTGTTGAAATGTTTTGTGCATTTCTGGGTGCCGGTGCCGGAAATTATCTTCGAGCGAAGATGAATCAGCATCATTTGACTTTATTTTTATGTACCGCTGCAAGTGTTGCTCTGGCATGCATTGTATACACAATTGCATTTACGGCATTGAAATCTGGATTTCATGTTTCGATCCACCATCAGCTGGTTATATTTGTTCCATGTTATTTATCATTCCAGGATTTCCATTTATCACAAGTGGAATTGACCTTGCGAAACTAGATATGAGATCTGGACTGGAACGTTTAACATATGCGATCATTATTATCTCTGTTGCAACTTTGGCAGCTGGATGCTTGCTTTGGTGCTTCATTTGAAACCAATGGATTTCCTTCCTCTTGACCTTAGCAAATTCCAGTACCTGATCTTCCGATTGATCGCAAGCTTCTTCGGAGTGTTAGGATTCTCTGTAATGTTAACCTAGCCTTTACGACTTGCCGCTACCGCAGGTTAATCGGAGCGATTGCAAATACAACTCGTCTGGAACTTGTTGATCTCGCCTCATTTCCACCAGCTGCAGCTGCATTCCTTGGTGCTTTGCTTGCTGGTCTTCTGGCATCTATGATCAAGACTTCGATTGGTTATCCTCGAATTTCTTTGACTGTGCCTTCCATCGTTATTATGGTTCCTGGATTGTATTTGTATCGGGCAATTTATAATATTGGTATTACTTCGATTAATACCGGTGCTTTTTGGTTTACAGAAGCTTTACTTATTATTATGCTTTGCCGCTTGGATTGATCTTTGCAAGAATTATTACAGATAAGACGTTTCGACGTTGTTCATAGAAATGGATATGAATATAGGGCTGTCTCACTAAAGTGACAGCCCCATAAAAAGACTTATATGAACACAAGAAAAACCTTATCCAATATTTAATCTGTCAATTTCACTGTCAATCAATGCAATTTCCTCATTATTCAACTGCCATTCAAATGCACTGCAATTTTCATCTGCCTGTGCAGGTGTATTAACTCCAGTTAATGCTGTACCAACAAAACTCTTTTGGGTACTCCAGTTGATGGATACCTGTGCCACCGGTACATTGTGTGCTTCTGCAATTTTATCTAATGTCTTTAATAATTCCATAACATTAGAGAATACCGGTTCTTTAAAGAATGGATAGAATACCTGACGCATGTCCTTTGGATCTGGTTTTGGAAGTTCGCGAATAGCTCCTGTTAAAATTCCACCACCTAGAGAACCATAAGTCATTGTCCCAATTCCTTGAGTTTCAGCCCATTCCATTAGTTCTCTTTCTGACTGGTTCACGATAGAAAACGGAGGCTGGATTACATCAATTTTAGCATATTTTTGCGCTTCCTGAATTAATTCTTTGGAAGAATTAGACATTCCAATGTAACGGATTTTCCCATTTTTTTTCAACATATTACAGACTGCCATTGTTTCTTCAATCGGTGTATTTTCATCTGGCCAATGCATAATATAAAAGTCTATATAATCTGTTTGTAATCTTGCAAGAGATTCATCAATTTCACGCTCTACGGAGTTATATTTGTTATCTCTTACAGATTTTCCTGTGTAATGACTGATGTAAGAACCAAACTTTGTTGCAAGATACACTTTTTCACGATATCCATCTTTTAATGCTTGTCCAACGACTGTTTCAGAATGACCGTCTCCATAGATTGGGGCTGTATCTACCATATTAACTCCATTATCTATCATCTGGCGAATGGCAGCAATCGATTCTTCTGTATCTACATTTCCCCATGTCACTCCTGCAGAGTTTGCTCCTGCAATCCCCCATGTACCAACTGTTAATGCAGAAATATCAGCATCTGCATTTTTAAAATGTTTATATCTCATAATTTTTCTCCTTTTTAACGAATTTTTTCTGCTTCCTTATATTGTGCCATAATCAATTGTTTAACTCCCATTCATTTTCTGTCAGACCACAATAAACTTCTATAGCTTTTCAATCCATGTTCTTTACATAGTTTGTAATTTCTTATACTGCAATATCGCTTTCATCACGGTATAA
>ENA-OQJH01000442-OQJH01000442.1-human-gut-metagenome-genome-assembly--contig:-NODE-442-length-22893-cov-4.940965_pt1 | contig 22893 bp, 33 predicted proteins | sample MGYA00242597_ERZ504763 | MGnify/ENA primary metagenome ERZ504763 (study PRJEB26092, sample SAMD00036359) | human gut metagenome | host: Homo sapiens | study: EMG produced TPA metagenomics assembly of...
TATCCTGAATCATCTGGAAGTAATCTTCAAAATCTCCAGGTCCGTTTCCCATGCTGTGACAGTACTCTACCAAAAGGAAGGGTTTGCTTCCATCTTTATCCAGATATTCCTGAATTTCGGAAAGCGCCGGGTACATCCGGCTGTACACATCCAGATTGCTGTAATCATATGTTTCATCATAATTACGGTATCTTGCACTCTCATATTGTGTGATGCGGTCTGGATCAAAATTCTTTGTCCATTCCAGTGCTTTTTCAAAGTTGCAGCCATAAGCACTCTCATTTCCCATTGACCACATAACAATACAGAAACGGTTTTTGTCACGCTCCACCATGAGTTTTACGCGATCAACGATTGCTTCTTCCCATGCCGGATCATCTGCAATCATCTCATTCCATCGTTTGAACCGATTGTAATCGGTGTCTTCTTTTCTGTAGATCATAAATGGACCATGAGCTTCAATATCTGCTTCATCTATCACCATGAATCCATACTTGTCACACATTTCATAGAAAAATGGTGCGTTCGGATAGTGGCTGGAACGGATCGCATTAAAATTATGCTGCTTCATTAACGTAAGATCGGTTGTGAGCTGTTCCAGACTGATTGTAAATCCAGTAACCGGATCGGAATCATGTCGATTGACACCACGGAATTTAATCTTCTGTCCATTTAGGTAAATGACCTGGTCTTTAATCTCTATCTTTCTTAATGCAATGTGATCTACAATTACTTCATTCTCTGTTTCAAGAATCAGTTTATATAGATATGGATTTTCTGTATTCCAAAGTTCCGGACTTGCAATTTCTAATACAGCTGTTCCTTCTTCAGCAATACTTCCTAGTGCTACAACTGCTCCGTTTCTATCTTCAATCGAAATTTTTACATTTAAGGGAAAGTAGAATTTCATTTCAATTTCTACTTTCGCAAGCATATCCTCAATTCTTGTTTTAATATGATAATCACTGATTGCCTGTTTTGGGCGTTTCAAAATGTACACATCCCGGAAAATACCACTCATACGGAATTTGTCCTGATCTTCCAAATAGGAACCATCACACCATTTCATTACCAACACTGCCACCGTATTCGTTCCATCCTGAAGTACATCGGTAACATCAAACTCACTGGTCATATGTGAAACCTGGCTGTATCCTATGTAAGAGCCATTGATCCATACATAAAAGCAGCTGTCTACTCCTTCAAAGTTCAAAAAAGCTTTTGATGCTTTCTCATCTCTGCTGTACTCAAAATTATGTACATAAGCTCCACACGGAATATCCTGTGGCACATATGGTGGATCAAACGGAAACGGATACCGGATGTTTGTATACTGGTGTGTATCATATCCTGCCATCTGCCATACACTTGGAACCTGAATCTCATCAAAATTTTCTGTATCATAATTCTTCTCAAAGAAAGAATCCTGAATGTCATAGATGCTGTTAAAATACTGGAATTTCCAAGTTCCATTCAATAACTGCATACGATCTGATTCTTCTCTGTGTTCCACCAAGTTATCCATTCTTTTGGATGCCGGAATATAATAGGCTCTGGCTGGCATTGTGTTTTCGTGCAGTACGCTTAGATTTTCATAATAACGTGGTACGATCATAAATAACTCTCCTCCAATACATATACTTTTTTGTTCTTTGTTTCCCTAAAGCAAACCTTATACTTTACTTTTTTGTTTACGTTCCTTAGTTATGCTATATATATAGCTTATCCTAATCCGCAAAATATGTCTATAAATTGGATTAGACAAAATATGCACTAAATGATACAATGATAAAAAGTGCGAAAAGAGGTGCTGTCCTATGTACTTGAACACCGGTTATTTGAACCACTCACATATGGATTTCAAAGACAAAAGTCGTCCGCTGATTGTAGGTAGCTGTGGTACTTACCGTCTTTCCAGACATCCCAAACTTCCTACCTACCGTCCAAGGGGTCGTCTGGATTATCAGATTATATATATCACTGCTGGTTGTGGGCATTTTCATTTTGATAATGTAAATAACGAAACGATTGTTCCAGCCGGCAACATTGTACTGTACAGACCGAAAGAACTTCAGAAATATGAATATTACGGAGAAGATAAGGCAGAAGTATACTGGATTCACTTCACAGGAAGCAATGTGAAAAATATCTTACGTCAATATGGGTTTCCGGATAAAGAACGTGTCTTTCAAGTGGGTACATCTAATGAATATGAACAAATTTTCAAACGTATCATTATCGAGCTCCAACGCTGTCAAGACAATTATGAGGAAATGCTTGTCCTTTTGCTACGTCATCTTCTGATCAGTTTCCACCGGGAACTGACAAGAGAGCACATATTAAAAAATGAATATCTTGATCATGAGATGGATAATGCTGTTACCTTTTTCAGTGAAAACTACAATCAAAATATCAATATTGATGATTATGCTGCCTCACGAGGCATGAGTGTCAGCTGGTTTATCCGAAATTTCAAAAAATATACCGGTTCTACACCAATGCAATTTATTGTGGGAATCCGCATCAACAATGCTCAGATGTTACTTGAAACAACAACTTATTCCATCAATGAGATTTCTAAGATTATCGGATATGATAACCAGCTTTATTTCAGTCGGCTTTTTCACAAGTTGAAAGGATATTCGCCGAGAGAATACCGAAAGCTGAGAAACAAATTCTGAAATCCACAAAGAGGATACCACCGAATTATCAAAACAATGATTTGTGATATCCTCTTCTCACTTTTGCTATTCTTATTTTACAAACTCAGCCGAATAATAATACATATACTCATTATCTGTATCTATGTATTCTCCTGTAATGTCCTGTATCGGCAACGAACTCACTCCTTGTTCGCCATAGATCAGTGCTGCCAATCCTTGCTCTGTTCCGTACTCTATCGTGCTTTTGTTCTCTATAGAGGTCGCAGATCTTCCATAATATTCTCTGTTTGCAACACCTTCCAAGATTGGCGTTTCTGTCATATATTTTGAATATTCATCTGCTGCAATAAGCTTTGCAGTAAAATTATCAAAATCCGGAGTGATGACAATCAATCCATTTTTTGCAGATTTCACGTCCTGATAGGAAAGTTCCAAAACTCGTTTATGAGAAACTCGTTTTCCAGAATGATATTCTGACAAGTAAACGTATAATGCTTTCTATTAGTAATTGAATCTACGAAGTACACATCTGTATTTGTCTAATACAGATTCAACTAACGTAATTACTTCCTTAAGATACAATTCCTGTTCTTCAGTAAGGTTTGGAATATCTGCAAATTTGGTGCGGCTGTATCAAATATATTCTCGATAATACGGGCTCTCCTATTTCTAGAACCTCGTCCCATCTCGTTATAAGCACTTTCCCAGCTTTTATGAGCATCATCATTCGTCCACATGCGTTTTCTGTTTAATTCCCTGAAACCTTCTCCAATAGAACGCTTAATTAATCTCTTTAATTCATCAGCAACTTCTTCACTTGTTTGTGCTGGTGTTACCTTTTCTGGCTGATTAATAAAAATATTGATATTTTCCTGTACAATAGCAGCAAAATCTGCCAGAGGTTGTAATTCGCAATAGTTTTCCTGTCCCATCAAACCAAGTCTTCGAGACAATGCTCTAATTCTTGTCCAATGCTCAGTATTGTTTGTAATACATGAATATCCAGTCTTTTCTGCCCATATTTTCCTAAACTTCAGAGTAGATTCCTTTATATAGTAGTACAACTTTAATGCTTCATAAGAAAACGATACATCATCCGTAGAAATGTGTTTACTCACAATGGCATCTATCTTTGTATTCAACTGCTCCAAACCTGTAGTTGTTACTTTACTAATTTTAATTTTATTAAGGTATGAAAAGTAAATACAGTTGTTCATAATACTTTGTACTTCCGAATCAGATAAAACTGTATTTTCCTGTTTTCTTAAAAACATCAAATAATTCTTTAGTGTTGTGAATACATGTTGCTTTTTATCGCCTAGATTTCTATAATTGTTTCCAGAAACCAAATCCATTTTAGTAAATGCAAATACTATCTTGTCTGCATATCCATACTCAATTAATGATTTTAACGCTTCTTTTGCATTCGCCATCATCGGATTAGCTGCACTATCCACAAATATTATGACATCTGCCTTAGCGCATCTTGATAACACACTAGCAGGAACTGAAATAGAATTCGTACTATGTCCAAGTCCTATTCCATCAGTAATTACCATCGGAATAACCTCATCACTTTCATCCTCAACAAAAGGACCTTTGAGTCTAATTGCTTTGACTAATGGAGTAAGGAGTTTTCCCCAAGCTTTATAGCTGTCACTGACAAATATTTTTGCTTTTGTAATAAATTCATCATAATTATCTGTAGAAAAATACCAACCTTCTGGCCAGGCAACTTTAGGATTAGTCTTCTTTCCGCCTTGCAAAAGGTCAAATTTTTCAATGATTGCGGTAATAATATTATCAATTACTAATAATACATCCTCATCTTCAGCAATCGCTGCATCAATTTCATCCTGCATTTCTAATGTGTATTTTCCCGCAATTCGTATTACTCTGTCACGAAGTTCCCATAAAAACTTGTCTTTCTTTTCAATATCAATTTCATAGTCAGGTAAAGAAAACAACTCATCCTGATCCTCATCTTTAAACGAGTCATCATCTTCTTCATCTTCTTCGTCATTTACTTCTGGCATTCCCAACGTATATGTTAATCTCGTTGACATTTCACTATGATTAAGAATTGTTAATAATAGTTCCATATCATCGATATCTTCCGCTTCCTTATTCTTTGTAAGGATATATTTAATTGAATCTTGCAGATTGTCCATTAAATCTGACTCAACCTCATTTCGAGCTACGAATTGAACTGCCATTTCATATTGACTTACCTTAGCTCTAATGATCTGCATATCACAAGTTGTAGTACGATTAGTTGAAGTTGTTGGAAACCCTTTTTTCATTGTTCCCATCATTTTCCTTAAAAGTGTAGTCTTTCCACAACCGCTCATACCAACTAAAGCAGCATTAGCATACCCATCTTCCAATGATGGAAGTGTGATAACATCCAATGCTGAGTTCGTTTCAATAGTATTGGGCATGCAATCATAAAAAGCTTCAACAACTCGCTTATCAAACTTTTCTAATGCTTCCATACGTTTTGATACATGATGCCAACGTTCATCAGATATAAGTGTTTGCAACTGTTCCGCCAATTTTGTCATTTCGCTTTCATTTGAGGTTCCAGCACCTCTTTGAATTTTTTTCCATATCCAGATGCATCTTTAACAAGTGGATGCCGATAACTAAAAACATAACTAGATTTGTCTTTCGGTATTCTATATGTAACTTTGTTCTCTGCCATAATACCTTCCTCCTCTTAAGTTGTTCCAATGTTGTTCCATTTTCTTAATAATATATCTAAAACCGTTCCTTGTCTAGCACTATTTGAAACAACTCTGGAACAACCATTACCATTCCAAGGTATCTATAAGATTTACAATAATGTTATCAATCTTTGTCCTTTGATTTTCTGACAATCTAGTATACTGTATCATTGATATTTAATTAATTTTATGGTCTGACAAACCGTTTCATGATATACTAAAAAGAAACGGCGGTGATTTTAGATGGCAAGACCAAAAAAATATAATATTTCATTAACGGATGACGAACTCAAGGAACTAAAATCTGTTATGTGTAAAAAGCAAACAACCAAAACTGTTCGAAACAGATGCCAGATTATCATTGATCTAGATGAGGCACACGGTAAGTTCTTACCCATGCACAGTCTGCCAAAACAAATTGTGTATGTATGGCTACTATCATGAATACTGTAAAGCTTTATTTCGAAAAAGGCATCCAGGGTATCCGTACAATGAACCGGAATGTCAATTCTGATAATGCACGCAGAAAATTTGATGGGCGTGCTGAGGCTCGTATTATTGAAATTGCGTGCAGTCCTGCACCGGAAGGACATTCCCGCTGGACACTCCGTCTGCTGGAAGAACAGGCAAAAATTGTACTTGATGTTCCAGTCAGTAAAGATACCATCGGCAGGGCTTTAAAAAAAATAAACTTCGACCTCACATGAATGATTACTGGTGTATTCCGTCAAAAGAAGATGCTGATTTTGTAGCCTGCATGGAAGATGTCCTTGATGTTTATGAACTCCCATATGCCCGATGTACCTGTTGTCTGTATGGATGAAAAGCCATACCAGCTTTTGGATGATGTAAGGCAGCCACTGCCTGTTCGTCCGGGTGACAACCAGAAAACGGATTCCGAATATAAGAGGAATGGCACCTGCAGCATATTTGCTTTTGTTGAACCACTTGGCGGCAGACACCATGTGAGTGTCCATGAACACCGTACTGCAATTGACTGGGCAATGGGAATCAAATATCTGTCAGATGAAATGTTTCCAGATGCAAAGAAAATCATACTGGTAATGGACAATCTAAACACCCATAAAGCTGCTTCACTTTATAAAGCATTTCCACCATCAGAAGCAAGAAGGATCATAAAACGACTGGAAATCCACTATACGCCTAAACATGGAAGTTGGCTTGACATGGCAGAAATTGAGCTGAATGTAATGACACGCCAATATCTTTCGCGTCGAATATCCACCCTTGACAAACTTAAATGTGAGTTATCAGCATGGGAAATGGAACGTAATCGGGATACAGCTAAGATACAGTGGCATTTCCAAACAGGGGATGCACGGGAAAAACTGTCTCTTTGTGGTACACATCCTGATACCGCACCTCTTTTAATTTTTCATAGTAGAATTTTTCATGTGCTTCACTGATAAATACAATTTCCTGTTTCTTTGTGTTTTTTGCTCCTAACGCTGTGTTGTTCATGTTCTTTTCCTCCTTGATGTCAAACGGATATTCGCAATCCGCTTTGCTACTTGCTCATAACACTATCTGTTGCTGCCGCACCATATAGTGTTAAATAATTGACTATAACAGAAAAGGACGAACTCATCTTCTAAAATGAATTCGTCCTTTAAGGCACAGTTATTAGGTTGTTTCAATACATCTCATAGGTTATTCCGTATTATTGGGTAATTTTTTGATGTACTTTTGATGTACTAACCCTCATTTGATGTACTATTTCAGGAAGAAAAACCCTTTTATTCTTCTGCAAAAAGTTTCTGCTTCCGCTCAATCATCTCATCAATCTCTCGATATACTGCCGACATCCTTGACATTCTCGCATCGTTCGATCCGATGTGTGCCATCCGGATTTGGTTCTGTCCAGACACGTTTTGTGGAAGCTCCTGCTCCGCACGCCACGATGGTCTGTTTTCCTCCATGATCAGAATATTATAAACTCCCGCTTTTCCTTCTTTCGCATAACCGACATTCTCAAGGTTTCCCGCCATTCCCTTCTGGCGGTACAGATAATAAGGGAACAGGTCCATCTTCTTCGCATAGGAAGCGGTCAGGTCCATATGTTCCTGCGTGTTGACCATCTTATAATCTTTATAGTCTTCCTTGAACATATTTAAGCGCGCCGCGCGTTTTAGTGCCAGAGAGTGAACAGTCAGATTGTCCGGTTTTAACTGCATGATCTGCTCTAATGTATCGCGTACGTCCTCTAAAGATTCTTCCGGCAGTCCCATAATGAGATCCATATTAATATCATCAAATCCAAGTTCTCTTGCGATCTTAAAACTTTCCACAGTCTGTTCTACCGAATGGCGCCTTCCGATCAGGTCGAGCGTTCTCTGCTGCATGGTCTGCGGATTGATGGAAATTCGTGTGATTCCCCATTTGCGCAGCACCTCTAATTTTTCTCTTGTGATGCTGTCCGGTCTGCCGGCTTCCACGGTAAACTCAAGGCAGTCTGACAAATCAAAACTACATTTAATTTTACGGATCAGACGGTCTAACTGATAAGGCTCTAATGTTGTCGCGTTCCGCCACCGATATAAATGGAATTTAAATGCTTGTGATAAAACTTTGCCGCCGTATAATCAATCTCTTTTTCCAGTGCATCTAAATAAGCATCCACACGGTTCTTCCAGCTTACAAGCGGATATGATGTAAACGAGCAGTACAGGCAGGTCGTCGGACAGAACGGGATTCCGATATAAAGACTGTATCCGTTGTCATAATCAATTTTCTTTAAGATCGCATTTTCTCGTTCTGCAATATCGGTTGCAAGTTCAATCTTCTCATCGGAAGCAAAATAGGTATCCTTCATATACCGGTAGATCTCCTCCCGGCTTTTTCCTTCCTCCAGCAATTTCATAGGAATCTTCGTTGGACGGATTCCGGTCAGGTTTCCCCATGGAAGTGTTCGTTTCGTATAATCACAGAGCATACGGTACAGCATCTGCTTCAGCTGATTTTTCGTCCGCACGCGATCCGAAAAATCTACCTGAATTGTCTCACCCGGTATCTCTTTTACTTCTTCCTGACCCGGTTTTTCATTTGCCTGCGCATCCTCATTTGCATGCACGATCTCCTGCCATGTGATCTGAATCGTATCTTCCCCGTAGTTTACCTGCATGCGGATATCGATTTTTTCATCATATTCTTTTTTTCTGCCGATACACCCACATACTGTTCCGGGAAAAATGCCTTGATCAGAGAATGAATATCATATTCAAATTCCGGTTTATTTAATAAAACTTCTATCATCCCAAAACCTCTCACTTACAGATACGGATTATACATCCGCTCTGTCCCAATCGTTGTAATATCATTGTGTCCGGTGTACACGGTCGTTTCATCCGGAAGCGGCAGAAGTTTCTCCTTAATGGAGCGGATGATCTGTGCTGCACTGCCCTTTGGAAATCGGTGCGTCCCACCGATGTGCAAAAGAGGGTGTCCCCGGAAAAAACTACATTCTGATACGGGAAATAATAGCAGCAGCCACCCACCGTATGTCCCGGTGTATGGAATACACGGATATGAAAACCGGCAAGGTCGATCTCCTGCTCATTCTTCAAAAATACATCCGCATGATAGGTCTTTTGTACACCTTCCCAGCCACTTAAATTGAGAGACGGCGTATCTAAGGTCTCTTTTTCATGCTCCTCGGCATATATTTTGATATCAATGTTTTGCAAGTTCCTCCGCTCCACCCGCATGGTCAAAATGTCCATGTGTCAGCAAAATTGCGATCGGTGTCAGCTTTTCCTGACAAATCTTCTTGGCAAGTTGATCTGCACTTGCCCCCGGATCGATAACCAGTACTTCTTTTGTGTCATCGTTGATCGCAAAATAACAGTTTGTCTGTACCGGACCAACTACATATTGTTCTACTTTCAGTGGTGCCATATTTTCCCCTTTCCTGTCTGACAAAATCTTTTTCTTTACAGAAAACTGGCTGCCCATCTGGATGCGGTTCATGTTTCCCACAACCTTCTGACAACCAGTTCTTTTAGCCCGTCGTTCTCTCTATATCAATGATACTCTCGATCTGCCGCAGTCTCTCCACAACGCTTGTAAGTTCTTCCCTGCCCTTCGTGCTGAAAGATACATCGATTGTTGCAATTCCCTGCTTGCTTGTTTTGGAGTGAATCGAATCAATATCGATCTCACGCTCTGTAAATATCTTTGTGATATCCACGAGAAGACCGGTTCGGTTATTGCCGTAGATCTTGATCTCTGCACGGTACAGGCCACTGCTGCCGGACTCTTCATCATGCTGCCACTCGGCATCGATCAGACGCTCACGCTCCATATCAGACAGATTGATAATGTTGATACAGTCTGTTCTATGGATGGAAACACCTCGACCTCTGGTTACAAATCCAACGATCTCGTCTCCCGGTACCGGACTGCAGCACTTTGAAAAATGCACTGCCACATCATAAAGTCCTTTTACAATGATACCGCTCTTGGAATGTTTCTGTACGACCTTATCTTTATTCTCGCAATGGTCTCAAGCACTTCATCATCCGTGATACACGCAAGATGGTCTTTTTTGTATTCCTCATACATGCGGTTTACGATCTGACCTTCTTTTAAACCACCATGTCCGATCGTTGCAAGGCAGGAATTCCAGTCATGGAAACCATATTTTCTTAAAATTTTCTCCTGATATTCCGGCTTATTGATATCCGGGAAATTGATTCCCTTGGATTTTGCCGATGCGATCAAAAGTTCCTTGCCGTGTGTAATATTTTCTTCTTTTAACTCACTGCGGAACCACTGATTGATCTTATTTTTCGCCTGGGTGCTTTTTACAATATTTAACCAGTCACGGCTCGGTCCCTTTGAATTCTGGGAAGTGATTACTTCCACACGGTCACCGTTCTGGATGATGTAGTCGATTGGAACCAGTTTTCCGTTGACTTTTGCACCGATCATCTTATTGCCGACCGCGGAATGAATACTGTAAGCAAAGTCGATCGGCGTGGAACCGGTCGGAAGATTCTTGACATCTCCGGTCGGTGTAAAACAGAATACCGTATCGGAAAACAGGTCAAGATCGCTCTTTAGCAGGCTCATGAACTCTTTATTATCTGACATGTCGCGCTGCCACTCTAAGATCTGACGGAGCCAGCTCAGCTTTTCCTCTTCGGTAACGGTCATTGGCTGTGACACACCGCCATTGTTACTTGCCTCTTTGTACTTCCAATGGGCAGCGATACCATATTCAGCCGTACGATGCATCTCAAAGGTACGGATCTGTATCTCAAACGGCTGACCGGTCGGTCCGATCAGAGTCGTATGGAGTGACTGGTACATGTTCGGCTTAGGCATCGCAATGTAGTCTTTAAACCGTCCCGGAATCGGCTTATACATCTCATGAATCACACCGAGTGCTGCATAACAGTCCTTGACGGAATCCACGATAATGCGGATGGCAAACAGATCATAAATCTGGTCTAATGTCTTGTGCTGATTGACCATTTTTTGTAAATACTGAAGAAATGTTTTGCACGTCCGTCAACCTGTGCAGGAATTCCTGCATCTTTGATGTGCTGACGCACTTCTTCCACCAGTTTCTGTACATATTCGTCCCTGACACTCTTGCGCTGTGCGATCTGATGTACCAGATCATAATAGGCATCCGGCTCTAAATACTTGAGTGAGAGATCGTCCAGCTCGATCTTGATCTTGGAAATACCAAGACGCTGTGCGATTGGTGCGTAAATATCCATCGTTTCACGCGCTTTTTCCTTCTGCTTCTCAGGTGTCATGTATTTGAGCGTACGCATATTGTGAAGACGATCCGCAAGCTTGATCAGGATAACACGGATATCCTTTGCCATTGCAAGGAACATCTTACGAAGATTCTCTGCCTGAACCTCCACTTTATCCGCATCATAAGAGAGCTGTCCTAATTTGGTAACACCATCTACCAGAAGAGCAACCTCATCTCCAAACTCCTGTGCAATCTGTTCATCCGTCATAACAGTATCTTCCACAACATCATGTAAAAGTCCTGCAACGATCGTCTCCTTATCCAGCTCTAACTCCGCTAAAATAATCGCAACACACAATGGATGGATGATATATGGCTCGCCGGACTTTCTTGCCTGTCCCTCATGTGCATCCCTCGCAACATGATATGCTTTCTCGATCAGCGATATATCTGTCGATGGATGATACTTTCGCACGCTGGCGATCAGTTCGTCATATAGTTTTTCCGGACTCTCAAACTCTTTCATCGGCTTGATGTTATCGTCCTCTTCTTTTACTTTTTTTTGCAGATCCAGTGATTCTGATGAAAATCCGCCATGTGCCTCACCCACTTTATCCCTTTTTTAGTTAGTTTATATTATATTTTATTTTTATGGAAAATGCAACGTTTATTGATGATATCATGCCCCGCTTTTGCTTATGGTATAGCGTTTCATGCATTTTCCGTCCAGATCCATTTCCTCCCGGAACATAAATCCCAGTTTTTCTGCCAGACATTCCGATGCTTTATTTCCTTTCTGGATCAGACAGTTTAATTTATCGAATTCAAGAAAATTCCATGCGTAACCGATCACAGCAAGACAGACTCTGTTGCATATCCTTTTCTCTGATACGATACGTCGATCATATATCCAAGTTCCGGCTCACCGTCACACGCCTCACGATTCTCGATCCCGACCCGCCCGATCAGTTTTCCCGTCGCCTTTTCGATCACGACCCACATGCCGTACCCATAAAGGCGGTACATATAGTTAATATACGACCGCTGATACTCTTTTTCCTTTTCGTATTCATACAGCGGGTCTAAATATTCCGTCATTCCCTCCCCGGCATACAGTGCAAACAGGCCGTCTAAATCATCCAGCGTGATCTCCCGCACGATGCAGCGTTCTGTCGTGACGATCGTCCACGGAATACCATGTTTACGTTCATACGCACGAAGCAGAAACGTTTCATCCACTTCCTCAAGACCTTCGATTAACATAACCGCAGCCTGCATTCCCTGTTCTTCGATTCCCTCCGTCACTTCATCTGTGCTGTCACTACAATTCACGTTCTGACTACCAATTTCTGTAATCACATCGTCCGGTACTTCTCCTGTGCTCTCATTCTCTGCTCCGCCCGGTCCGATATATCCCAGCGTTGCCATTCCAAGCTGATCCATATTAGAAATAATGTGCCCATCTGTAGAGATGAGCACACTTTCTTCTGGCGGGAACAGAGAAAACTCTGCTCTGCGATTGGCATTATTTTTCCCTGTTACCACCAGTTTCAGATCCGGTTCCGGTCTGATATTCTGTTTTAAATAATCCAGTTCCCGCTCCGGGAGTCTGTCTGCTATTATAAATCTTAATTCCGGCATCGTATTTCACATTACCTCAATCGCTTATTCTAAGGTATCCTCTTCTGTATCCGGTTCCGGCACGACCGGATCTGTGGCATAATCATATTTGATATCATCATATCCCCATCCGGCAATGATATCTTTTGGTTTGCATCTACCATAACTGTTTTATAGGTCGTTATTCTTACAAAATAGCGTTTGCCCTTGGTAAGTCCCTTGATCGTATATTTTAATTTATTGCTGTTTTTGATCTTGATCAGATGGATATCTTTTTCCGGTGTCGAATAAAAACCACCTTCTCCATCCGTATACTGGATCATATAACCGGTAATCTGCTCTTTGGTCTTCTTTGGTACATTCCAGCTTACCGTAGCAGAATTTGACGTCATCACCAGATCATTCAGCATTGCATTCTGCGGTGCGATCGTAAACTCCCGGATGATCGTTCCGCGGAAATCACCTTTTAATTTAATCTGAATACGATGCACTCCGATACTCCTGCAGTCTGTCAGATATTTTACGGAATAATTCTTTTTCGGAACCGTCTTTCCGGTATAATTACGTTTTACCGTTACTGCAGGTTTATGTTTCTTTCCGTCGTAGACATAAGTTGTCTCTCTCTGCCAGTTATCATCCGCAAGACACACATACAGGCTGGTTGACTGTACTAGCGGCCATTTGTTTTTGATGGAACGGTTATTTTTAAAAGTAGACTTTTTAATTCCAGGAATCTGTGTCCAGGAACTGAGATCCGTATAAGCAAGAAGGTTCTTCGTCTTATCCAATGACTCTTTCGAATCGATCACCTTAAATGTATTATAGACCTTACGCTCCCTGCCATTGCTATCGCGAAGTCCCCAGTAAAAGCCCTGATCCACATCCGACTGCGGTTCGGTATCTCTCGCATAGATAAAGGATTCGATCATTTTATTGCCTTCGCTGATATAGTAAGCATACGCATATGTTGCTGCCTGCAGCTCTTCTCCCTGTGTCGAATTGAACGCCTGCTCTGCGAGCATAATCGTCGCATCTTTTCCGATCTTCTTTTTCACATATTCTGTAAGAACAGAAATGTTTTTCATAGTGATGATCGTAGAATCCACTCCACTGCCTGCTAAAGAGTCATCCCAGAATTTTGGCTCCACAAGACCCTGTGAATATGCATGATATGCAATGTTTGGACAGATCTTACCCTGCGCTTTCAGTTTCGAATAAAATGTGTCCAGTGTATTCTTCGTCGAGAAAAAGCTGTTTCCGCCTCCATCGACATCCTGATTCCAGTTATAATCAAGGCTGATATATACCTTTGAATGGCTGCTGACACTCTTTGTGGCATTATATGCAATGCGAAATGCCCGCGCATAATCATCCATATACGCACTTAAACTTTTTCCGCCCGCATAGTTCCAGTCATAAGGCTGTCAACCTCATTTCCTAAGATCCATCCGGACACCAAATGCTGTTCATTTCCAAACTTTTCTGCCATGTAACTCATAAATGCTTCCCAGGTACGGCATCCTGCTGCTGATGTTGTCTTAATGGAAGAAAATATTTTTCCACCGCCATAGCTCATTTTGCCCGCCTGACCTTTTGCATCTTTTCCAAGCAGAAGAATCACATATACTTTTGAACCATCATCAATATACTGTCTGACCTGATCCTGCAGCCAGTTTACACGATCCCTGTCAAATGTGTATTTTTTCCCGCGGTATTTATATACTTCTTTGTTTCCGCAGTCTTTATTTAAAATTTCTTCGATTGACCAGTTTAAGACAACATGCTGCGTACGGAGTTTCTTTACCGACGTGTGATCTGCCCAGTCCGGCTGCAGTCCTTTTTTAGACGTTGTCTTAACACCGGTACCGGTGTAGGATGCCAGTGCTCCGGATTTGTAATATACTGTGCACCACTGACTGCTATATATTTTTTCCTTTTTTGTATGCAGCCACAAATTTCTGGCAAAGCATGCTGCTCTTATATTTTACAGAAAATGTGACAGTACCTTTTTTAAAGTTAGCGGAAGCCACCGGTTTTCCGGTAAGCTTTGCATTCTCTTTTACATTGGCATCCACTGAAAACAGGTAAAGCTTGTTTCCCATTCCTTTCTGTTTTCCGGCAACTTTTGCTTTTACCGTTACCTTGCTTCCAACTGAATTTACTTTACAGGATACTAACTGTACCGGTTTTCCAGCTGCATAAACCTCTGTCTGTGCACCGGGAAAAGCCCTGCTGCCAGGATTGCAACGAGACAGATACAAATGATTTTTTTAATATTTTCATAACTTACATTCCCCTGTGATTTATCTATCGTGTACTGCGCCTACGAGTTCTTTGATATCTTTTACCTGATAACGCTCCATATAATCGCGGATTCCGTCAACAATCTCCATGGTTACCTGTGGATTGGTAAAGTTTGCTGTTCCGACAGACACTGCCGTTGCTCCCGCAAGGATCATCTCGATCGCATCATCTGCATTCATGATCCCGCCCATACCAACGATCGGGATATTTACCGCCTGTGCGGTCTGATATACCATGCGCACTGCAACCGGATGCACGGCAGGACCTGACATGCCGCCCGTTCTGTTTGCCAGTGCAAACGTGCGTCTGTGGATATCGATCTTCATTCCTGTCAGCGTGTTGATCAACGATAAACCGTCCGCACCGCCGGCTTCTGCCGCACGCGCCATCTCCGTGATGTCTGTTACATTCGGTGAAAGTTTCATGATGACAGGCTGTTTTGCATGCGCCTTGATCTCTCTTGTGATATCTTCAACCATCTTTGGATTCTGTCCAAAGGCAATTCCGCCCTCTTTTACATTCGGACAGGAAATATTGATCTCTAAAAGATCGACCGGCTGGTCTGCAAGTCTGTCCACAACTTCTATGTATTCCGACGTTGTATGTCCACATACATTGACCACAATTCTGGTATCATATTTCTTTAAGAAAGGAATATCGCGCTCAATGAAAAGATCAATACCCGGATTCTGAAGTCCGATCGCATTTAACATGCCCCCGTATACCTCAGCCACACGCGGTGTCGGATTTCCTTCCCACGGTACATTGGCAACACCCTTTGTCACAACAGCACCAAGACGGTTTAAATCCACAAACTCCGAATATTCTTCCCCGGCGCCAAACGTTCCGGACGCAGTCATGACCGGATTATTTAATGTCACTCCACATAAATCTACTTTCATGTTCATCAGAATTCTACCTCCTGTGCAAGAAATACCGGTCCCTCTTTACAGATTCTCTTATTTTTTACATTGCTGTGTGCATCTTTTTCTTTTGACTTGCACACGCAGGCAAGACAGGCTCCGATACCGCATGCCATGCGCTCTTCCATGGAATCCAGCACTCGATGTTCTGCTCTGCGGCATATTCTTTGATTGCACGCAGCATCGGGGTTGGTCCACAGGCATAAATGATGTCTGCATCCAGTCCGTTCTCACGGATCGCATCAAGTACATTTCCCTCTGTTCCGGCACTGCATCCTCCGTTGCAATATAGATCTGTCCGCGGTTACGGAAATCTTCCAGCAGGAAAAGCTCATCCCGGAATCCAAGCACGATCTGTTTCTCGCAGTCTAACTCTTTGGCAAGTTCTAACATTGGCGGGATTCCGATTCCTCCACCGATCAGAAATGCCTTTTTGTTTTTCTGTGGGAATCCATTTCCAAGCGGTCCTACCACTTTAACTGCATACCGGTGCGCATGCCGGAAAATTCTGCGGTTCCCTTTCCTGCCACACGGTATACCAGACGGATCGCACCGTCCTTTCTGTCGATCTCACAGATGCTGATCGGTCTTGGAAGCAGTCTGCTTCCCTCATTGCAGTAGACAGAAACAAACTGTCCTGCTTTTGCATGTGCTGCGATGTGCTCTGTGCGCAGCCACATACTGTAAATATCGTCCGCGATTTCTTCCTGCCGGATGATGATCGCAGTTTCCTCAAATTTTGTGCCCTTTGTCTGCATGAATTTTCTCCTTTTATCTACCCGCTTTTTTATTCCTCATATACGATATGACCGCCAACGATCGTCATTTTTACTTTTCCGGTCACCGTTCTTCCGTCAAACGGGGTATTTCTTCCCTTGCTTGCAATTTGTTTTTATCGATCTTATAAGTTTCATTCGGATCAAAGATCACGATATCTGCTGTCTTTCCAGGAGCGATATCGCCCTTGTCAAGTCCGACGATCTTCGCCGGATTATAACTCATTTTTTCTGCCATCTGCATCGGTGTCAGATAACCGCCAAGTACCAGTTCTGTATAGGTTAAGCATGCTGCGGTTTCAAGTCCGACGATTCCAAACGGCGCATTCTTCATGGAGGTATTTTTATCTGCAAATGTATGCGGTGCATGATCGGTAGAAATCACATCCATAATATTGTCACGAAGTCCCACTCTTAGTGCCTCCACGTCTTTTTTAGTACGAAGCGGCGGGTTCATCTTAAAATTAGTATCTGCATCCGCATCCGCAGCAATCACATTCTTTTCCACATCCATTTCCGGTGCGATCTTGCGTATATCATCCGAAGTCAGTGTAAAATGATGCGGACATACTTCTGCGGTAACTTTTACATTCTTCTGCTTTGCAAGATCGACCATCATGACGGAATCTTCCGTTGAGCAATGACATAAATGAAGTTTTGCCCCGGTGTCGTGGCTTAGCATGATATCTCTTGCAACAATGATATCTTCTACGGAATTGGTGATTCCCTTTAATCCAAGTTCTCTTGCATGCTCATCCTCATTCATGACACCGCCATTGACAAGATTTTTATCCTCACAATGTGCAAGTACACAATGCCCAATTTTGCAGCTTTTTCCATCGCCTCGCGGTATAACTGGGCATTCATGACGGATTTTCCGTCCTCACTGATTGCCGGGATTCCAGCCTTTACCATTCCCTCAATATCCGCAAGTTCTTTTCCTTCCTGATTTTTTGTCACGGCACCCACCTGTAATACATTTACAAGTCCGACCGTTTTTGCCTTATTATGCACATAATTTACAACATCCGGATTGTCAACAACCGGTTTGGTGTTCGGCATTGCAAGAATCGTCGTATATCCGCCGTGTGCTGCTGCCCGACAGCCTGTCTCGATCGTCTCTTTTTCCTCAAATCCCGGATCACGCAGATGCACATGCATGTCAATAAATCCCGGCATGACAAAACATCCCTTTGCATTGATCTTCCGGTCTGCTTTCTCTTTGATCCCTTTTTCGATCTTAGAAACAACACCATTTTCCACCAATACATCTGCAACTTCATTCATCCCTGTGGCAGGATTGATCACCTGTCCATTTTGAATTAATATTGTCATAATTTCTCCATTCCGAAGCACGCTTTCATCGCTTCTGTGCAAAATTTTGTCTGTATTCTGTCAAATTTTATATCAGTGTACCATATGCAAAAATCTTCGTAAACACAAAGCCTCTATAAACTGCCATAGATTTCCGGCGTGACATAGGCGCGGATAAAAATGCCCTCCGGCCGGTACTCTTCCTCTAAAAGTTCCCCACTCTTTCTGATCTGCTGTAAAATTCCAGCCTCCTGATAAGAGATTGTACGCTCCACTAATATTTTATTATCCCGCAGCAACGTACAGAAAAGTTCTTTCAACTCCTCTAATCCTGTTCCCTTTTTTGCGGAAACCGCCAATGTATAATCTGCCTTAAAATCACGGATCGGCTCCTCATCTGTGACCTGATCCTGCTTATTAAATAGGGTAATAACCGTTTTTTCCCTGATATCGAGCTGATAGAGTGTGTCATACACAATGTGCATCTGCTTGTCCCGCTGTGGATTGGACGCATCCACCACATGCACGATATAATCTGCATATTTGGCTTCCTCTAAGGTACTCTTAAATGCTTCGATCAGATGATGCGGCAGTTTCCGGATAAAACCGACCGTGTCCGTCAGAAGAATTTCCTGTCTGCCCGGCAGTTCTAAGACACGCGTTGTCGGATCTAAAGTTGCAAACAGCTTATCTTCCTCTAACACTCCCGCTCCCGTTAAGTGGTTTAAAAGTGTTGATTTTCCCGCATTGGTGTATCCGACGATCGCAGCCACAGGGATCTGTTTCTTTTCCCTCTGGCGCGCGTGATCTCACGGTGTTTCCTCACTTCTTTTAATTCACGGTTCAACTGCGCAATACGGTCTTTGATCAGACGCCTGTCCATCTCCAACTTTTTCTCACCGGGGCCTCTGGTTCCGATACCACCGCCAAGTCTTGACATGGAACGCCCGAGACCGGTCAGACGGCTTAGTCTGTATTTTAACTGCGCCAGCTCGACCTGGATCTTTCCCTCGCTCGTTGTTGCCCTCGCCGCAAAAATATCGAGGATAATAAGCGTCCGGTCCATGACTTTTGTATCTAACATCTGCTCTAAGTTTTTGAGCTGTGCCGGCGATAACTCATCATCACAGACGATACCGGTGGCACCTAGTTCCGCGATCATGTCGGCGATTTCCTGCACTTTTCCGGTTCCAACATAGGTGCCGGATGGATCAGTTCACGTTTCTGGATCAGCGTACCGACGGTAACTGCTCCTGCTGTCTTTACAAGTTCTGCTAATTCTGCGACGGAATCTTCCGCATCGTCACCATCCTGTTCGCTGACACCGACTAAAATGACACGCTCTTTTACTTCTTCTATTTTAATGGGTTCTGGCATGTGTTCCTCCCTTGCTGTCTCTAATTCTAATTTCCTGTATCCTGTGAAGAACTGTCTCCCGCAGTATTATCCCCTGTCGAATCACTCTGTGCTGAACGATTCTCCGCAGAACTGTCTCCTGTAGAACTATCATTCGTGGTATCACTTTGTGCAGAGCTATCGTCCGTGGAACTATTTCCCGTAGAGTTTTGCCCTTCATCTGAAGAATCCGTACTTTCTGCATCGCTGCCCGCATCCGTATTCTGGCGGTTCTTTAAAAAGATATATTCTCTCTGCGCCGCCTCATCATCCGAATAAAGGGAAACGTACTGCTGAACGACATCCCACGCAGATGAAAAATCACCGCTGTACTCATAAGCAATGATCTGATTTGACAAAAGCTCCTGCTGATTTGTGACATTATCCATCGCAAGTCCCTGTCTGATATCCTCTAACGCCGCTTCATAGTTCCTTTTTCCATCTGGATCTCGGCAAGCGCATTCATTGCCACAGAGTCCGCTGTACCACTGTCGACATATGCCTGATAATATTTTTCCGCATTTGCAGAATCTTCTTCCGCTTCATAGACCTGTGCAAGGTAAAGGTTTGCTTTGGCACTGTCCTTTTTGACTGCTCCTTCTAACTCTTTGACTGCATTATCATATTGTCCGAGCAGATAATAAACCCTGCCGCGCCAGGTAAGATTTTCTGCGGAATTTCCCTTGATATCAAACGCTTTGTTTAAATATTCTTCCCCTTCCTCAGTCATATTATTACCGGCAAGGTTCTCATAAATCCCAACATACAGTTCATAATCATCCGGGTTATATTTGACAGCATTGGCAAAATCTTTTTTTGCGTATCCGTATCCTGCTGCTTTAGACTCAGACATCCATGCAGATAATATGCGTTGCCGTTTTCCTCATCATAATCGATCATCGCCTGATAAGTAGCAAGAGCTCCCTCTATATCTCCACCGGCATACTGTGCTGCCGCCTTATAATAGCAGATGTCGAGTTCTGTATCTGTAATCTTCCCCACACACTGGGATAGTGCGCTGTTAAAAGCAGCCACTGCACCTTCATAATCACCGGACTGCATACTGTTAATCCCAATCTTGCGGAAATCCAGTTCATCTTCTAAGCGCTCATTGGTACATCCGGTAAAAAGTGCAGCAAACAATACTGCCCCTGCAACCATGTATGGCAATCTGTGTTTCTTCATATTATAATAATTCCTTTTCCCTACAATTCTTCAAATACCAGCCGCATATCATACCACACGGCTCCCCCGTGCTTTGACATGGACTTTCCTTCATTTACAAAACCAAATCTCTCATAAAATGGAATAAGACTCTCTTTACACGTTAAAACGATCCCTTTTCGTTCCTGCTCTTTGACATCCGCGATCACGCGCTCCATGAGTTTCGACGCACATCCCATTTTCTGATACTCCGGCAGCGTTGCCACTCCAAAGATCATCTGCCACTGTCCCTCTTCACGGTGCATTGTGGCATCCTCAAACATCTCATCCCGCAGGATTGGAATATCTGTCGTCATTCCATTGATCATGCTTGCCAGTTTCCCGGAATCCTCCAGTAACCAGAAATGATTCGGGAATACGGTCAGGCGTTTTTCAAAAGAATCCTTTTCTGCTGCTTCTTCCGGTGGAAAACACTGTCTTTCCAACTCTGTGACCGCATCTATATCATTTATTGTTGCAAATCTTATGTCCATTGTTTTTGTCTCCATTTTTAATTCTTGCTGCACTCCTGTCCGCAGTGCACGTCCGAAAAATCAGAGATTTTCCGAACTGACGGGCTTTCGCCCTATCAACGAAGCAAACAATAAAAAAGTGCCTGCAAGCAGTCATTTTTTATTGTTCACTTCGTTGGCACTGCTCAATGCTTACGCACATTATACCATACCTTTTTGATGTTTTGCATTGATTTTGAAACTTTTTGTGGCTATGCTATATCTAATAGTCAGATGATTCGAATGAATCAAATATTTGCAAAGGAGGATTTGATCTTGAAATTCTTCCGGAAAAGAAAAAAACATACAGCAGAATCTAATGATGATCTCATCGAACGATTGCTGCTTGAGAATTACAACCGCTACTATCATCTTGCATACAGCTATGTACATAATCCCGACGATGCCAGTGATATTGTACAAAACGGAGCCTATCTGGCGATCAAAAACAGTGCTTCCCTAAGGCAGCCGGAATATGCGGCGACCTGGATTTACCGCATCATGTTAAATGAGATTTTTCATCATTTAAAGCGGCCGGATACCATTTCTTACGAGGATTCACTGATCGCAGAGGGAAAACCGGACCAGTATCAGGACTTAGATCTTAGAACTGCGCTCGATTCTTTGTCCCCGGAGGATAAGGCGATCGTGGAACTTCGGTATTTCGAGGACTTAAAAATCGAAGATATCGCCCGCGTCTTAAATGAAAATGTCAATACCATAAAAAGCCGTCTGTACCGCAGTATGCAGAAGTTAAAACTGAAAATGGAGGTAACCGAATGAACACCAATGATTTTTATGAATTAAAAAAATCCTATGACACCTCGCAAATGCCTGAAAAAGAGGTCATAAAAATGAAAGAAAAAATGAATCAGGCGAAAGCCGAGAAGAAGAACAAACACAATAAAACCATTATCACAAGAATCTGGGTTGGCGCTGCCGCAGCGATCGCAGCGTTTGTCATCCTGCCAAATACTTCACCGAGTGTCGCCTATGCGATGGAACAGATCCCACTGCTTGGAAATTTGATCGAGGTCGTCACATTCCGCGATTACCAGTACAGCAGCGACAGAAACAACGCCGATGTCAATGTTCCAAAACTGGTACCGGAAACTGTCGCTTCCACTGAAAAAACAACGGAAGACCCGGTTGGGGAAAATTTAAAGAAATCAACCGATGAGATCAATGCGGAGATTGAAAAGATCAGCGACAGCCTGATCGCAGAGTTCAAACAGAACATGAACAACGAAGGTTATCAGGATATCATGATCAAACATGAGTCATCAACACAACTGACGACTATTTTACCTTAAAACTGATGTGTTATCAGCTGCCGGCAGCGGTTATGAGATGGATTATTATTACACGATTGATTTAAAGACCGGGGAACGCCTTGCGTTAAAAGATCTTTTTAAAGAGGGATCTGACTATATCACCCCGATCAGTGAAAACATCAAATCCCAGATGCGCGGTCAGATGGATGCCGATGAAAATGTCTCCTACTGGCTGGATGATACGGAAGTTCCTGAATGGAACTTTACCTCCATTAACGATGACACTTCCTTCTATATTAATGCTGACGGAAATCTCGTCATCAGCTTCAACGAGGGCGATGTCGGTCCGATGTCTATGGGTGTTGTGGAATTTACGATCCCGCACGATGTGATCGCCGATATTTTAAAATAAGAAATGTCTATGCAGTAAAGGATCCTGGCATGGTATTTAG
>ENA-OQJH01000443-OQJH01000443.1-human-gut-metagenome-genome-assembly--contig:-NODE-443-length-22886-cov-8.124390_pt1 | contig 22886 bp, 28 predicted proteins | sample MGYA00242597_ERZ504763 | MGnify/ENA primary metagenome ERZ504763 (study PRJEB26092, sample SAMD00036359) | human gut metagenome | host: Homo sapiens | study: EMG produced TPA metagenomics assembly of...
GGAAGTCTTTTGAAGTTTCGCATTTCCAACATTGAGTTTCGCCCAGAATTGTCCCAATTCCTGCCCCTCGCCAGAGTAGATATAACCGCCACATTCATAGCGTCCTTTATTCTCTTTGACAAAGGCTTTTGCACCAGCGAAAACTTCGTCCTGCGTTGCCTTTGGAATTTCATCATAAGAAGCTCGCACGTTATCGCATTGCCAGCCAAGATGTACGCTTAATCTCTGCCAGACAACAAGCTGTCTTAAAAGGTAGGCGTGGTTTTTGCTTATTCCGTTGTGGCTGTCTGTGTACTGTTTTACATATTCGATAGATAAGGCAACGTCGCTTATCTGGTCGGCACTCATACGGTGCTTGCGTCAGCTCTGGTCTTGTAGCCATTCTTAAGTCTGTGTTAATGTCGATACAGTAAGCGTCCTCGCCTCAACGGTCAAATGTCCCTCATTAAAGGTAGAACCAATCGAACCGTCATTCATTACTTTTTCAACGATACCGACACGCTCTTTTGACTCCGTCCAGTATTGCTTACTTTCTGCATGAACGGGTGTAGTCGGCAAAGCAGTAACGACAGTTGCAAGAGCTAAGAAGCCCGTACACAATCGTTTTAACATCTTTTTCATAAATCTAATGCTCCTTTCATTTTTGGTAATAAAATAACCGTCCATAATGAACGGCTGAAAATAGAAAAGGAACGTCATTTTAGGCGTTCCATAGTCTATGAGTTATTCAATTTTTCTTGTTTCAATACTGATGTGCTGTACCATATCTTTGCATATCTAGGAAAACTTGCGTATCAAGGCTCATTCAATGGTAGTAAATAAGTAGTAATTGATGTGTTTGTTTCCTTGAAAATGCTGATAGATACTGTGTTTTAGCGGATAATCAGATTTTTATTGTGTTTTTTATAATAAAAGTAGGAAAAAGTAAGAAGAAATTTTGTGAAGGAACCTTTTCAGAAATGAATATAATTGAGAGGAGGCCACTATGGGCACAATAGTAAATTCATTAATATGGATGATAATAGGAATTATTGTAGATCGTATGGTGGACTATATGATGATTCCTAGATTTAATAAATGGAAGAAGTTAAGAGTGAAGAAACAAAGTAAGCAATTATATTTAGGAAAAAAAACAGTTGATTACGTACGTCAGTATTATTCGGATCACTTATATAACTGTAAGATAAAAAATGGATCAGTACAAATTCCATATTTGGTAAACGATTCGTGGAGCAAGTGGAACTTTGACGTTTTAAAAAATCCGGACTTGTTACAGATCGTAAACACAAACAAATGTGATTATCCAATTAATTTAAAATGTATAGAGAAAAGGAAAAAAGAGAGAAAACATTTAGTTGATAATCCAAGTCTTTTTTTACACAGTGTTCAAGAAAAAAATGGAATGATTAGTATAGAAGCAGGGGTTTATTCGTATTTTCAAAGAATTTCTTTTGTATATGATTTTGAAAGAGAAACATATCGTAGAGTATATGGAAAATTTTTTGAAAAAAGAGCAGATTAGAAGAAAATATTTGCCAGAAAATATACCATCATCCTTTTCTTCACAAAATACTGTTCCATTAGGAGCCGATGTGGCGGTAATAATAAAAAAGAATGGACAGTATTTGGTGTGTACCCATAAACGATCAGAAGAATGTGCAAATTATCAGGGAATTACTATGGTTGTGCCCTCATTTGGATTTGGAAACGCATCAAAAAGTAGCAATCCGCTTTTATATTCAATATTAAGTGAGTTTTCTGAAGAATTATTTGATCGTAAAGAAATGGAGGAACCAGATAACTATCTGAATCCAGAATGGTTCTATCAACAATATGAAGAGATTGTAGATATTTTAAAGTTACAAAATACAGGAGAAGTGAGTATTAGAGTGATAGGTGGTGGATTTGATGTAATAGGTGGATTTTTCAATATTAATATGATGTTAGTAGTAGAAAATGAAACAATATCAGATAAATTGTTTAATAGAATTCATGGAAATTGGGAAACATCTTTCGGAACAATCAAATTTATTCCGATAAATTCTGATGAAATGGAAAATCTTTTGCTGAATAATAGACTTTCGCCTTCGTCTGCATTTGCAATTTCAAGGGCAATATCTCTGTTGTAATGCTAACATTGGAGAAAAAGTAGCATCAAATAAGTTGCTATGACCACATTGGGGTCTGACCGTGCGTCCAGCTAAGGGTATATAGTCTGGTGGGTGGAAGCCCCATCAAATAAGCTGCTAACCACAGCATTTGAAGCGAGTCTTGAGTCTGCCGCGGTAACGCTGCAGGCTAAGCGTAGACAGCAAGGTAACAGGGATAGCTAGTGAGCGCCGAAATCCCAAAAGAACCAGAGGGCCGACATCGTGGTCAGGATGGAAGGCAACATATGTACTTATCGTTATTTTACTTGATTTTGCAGACTATCTGATTTATTATACTCGTAAAGAAGTAACTTACGAGTTACTAACTCACGAGTATAATTATTGGAGGTGAGCAGATGAGTCAATTCTATTGCCGTGAGGATGAGCTGCGGAAACTGAATAAACGGTATGCAGGTGATAAGTTTGAGTGCATTGTCATCTACGGCAGACGGCGTGTTGGTAAAACGGCACTGATCAACGAGTTCTGCAAAGATAAGCCTACCATTTTCTTTTCTGCATTGAACACGACAGGAAAGGAATCTGGAAGCTCTCTCAAAGTCGATTATGAGTTTTGAGCGGCCGGATATGGAGTCTGCACCGGAGTTCAGGTCCTATGATGCAGCTTTGGATGAGTTGACAGCACTTTCAAAGGAAAAGAGGATTGTCTTTGTCATTGATGAGTATCCTTATCTTGCAAAAGCAAAACCAGCTATTTCAGCGATGCTGCAGCACATCATCGACCACAAATGGACAGAGTCCAAGATGTACCTGATTCTTTGCGGCTCCTCTATGAGCTTCATGGAGAGTCAGGTGCTTGGAAAGGAAAGTCCGTTGTATGGCAGACGTACTGGCCAGTTTAAGATTGAGCCGCTAGACTATAAAGAAACCGCTGTGTTCCACCCAAATCTGTCTGCAGAAGACAATTCCCTGATTTATGGGATCACGGGAGGAGTTCCCCACTATATCAATAAGTTGGATGTGCGAGATAGTGTGATGAAGCTCTGTTGGATAATTTCTTTGACCGCTCCAGCTATCTGTATGAGGAACCGGGGAACTTACTGAAGCAGGAACTCCGGGAGCCGGCCATTTATAATGCAATCATTAAAGCGATTGCAGAAGGTGCTTCCCGAATGAACGATATCAAGATGAAGGTCGGCGAGGAAAACTCGGTCGTATCGAAGTACCTGAAAACGCTGATCGACCTTGGCATTGCGAAGAAAGAAACACCGATTACAGAAAAACCGGGTAAGAAAACCATCTATCTGCTGGCTGATAACTTCTTCCGTTTCTGGTATCGGTTTGTGCCAATCAATATGAGTGCCATTGACTCTGGCAGAATTGCAAAGACCTATCCACACGCTGTAAAGCAGTATCTTCCTGATTACATGGGTCTAATTTATGAGAAGATGTGTCAGGATTACCTGCTCTATTATTCGGATAGCCTTCCTATTGAGCTGAGTGAAATCGGCCATTGGTGGGGGACAGACCCGAAGAAGAAAAAGCAGATACAGATTGATATCGTCGGAACTCCTGTTGAGGGCAAAGACTATATCATCGGTTCATGCAAATACCGGAATGAGAAAATCGGTGTGGATGAACTCGATTTGATTCGGGATTATGCCTCAGTTTTTGGAAAGGGCAACAACTATCACTACTATATCTTCTCGAAAGGCGGATTCACAGATGGACTTCTTCAGGCACAAGAGCGAGGTGAAGTTCGGCTGATAACGCTGGAAGACCTTTACAAGTAAAAATTCTAATCAACCCTGCTGGTGAAAGCTGGCAGGGTATTTTTATACCCATTTTTAGCCTGTCTGCTCGTAAGTAGGTAATCATCCGTATCTGTTTTTTGTTTTTTATTCTGCTACAATCTCCTTAAAACTCAGGAGGTATTCTATATCACTATGAATAAAGAAGAAAAGCAAACTCTGGTCTGACCGTATCCAACAATACCAGACCAGTGGACAAACATGTAAACAATGGTGTACAGAAAACGGTATCCCTTTATCTACGATGGGATATTGGATCCGCAGATTTGCAAAAGAAGAGCCGGCATCCGAATCTGAACAGGATATGGTCTTTGTCAGACTTCCATCTGAGCAGGAAGCTGCCAGAAAGCTGCTCTCTGAGGAATCTTCATCGGTGCGTATTTTTATTTCAGACAGTATCCGTATTGAAATATCTGATTCCTGCAGACCGGAACTGATGGAATCTATACTGGGATTCCTGCAGCGCCATGCTTGACCTGGCAGGAGGAACAACGGTATATCTTTCCTGCGGAGTCACTGATCTGAGAAAAAGTTACAATGGTCTGGCCGCCATCATCAAATTAAAATTTCACCTCGACCCACACTCACGCTGCATGTTTGCGTTCTGCAACCGTCGGCGTACTTCTATAAAGATCCTTCAATGGGATGGATCTGGATTCTGGAGCCTGATGAAACGGCTCGACCGTAATGCTTTTCAATGGCCGGATACTCCAGATGAACTCCGTCAGGTGACTCTGAAAGAGATCCACTGGCTGTGTGACGGGCTCTCTTTAAATCCCAGGGGTGCATTTGAGGAACACCATCCAAAGATCATCCTGTAAGCATAAGACAGCGGAGCTGTCAATCCCGTAAAAATCATGAAAAACATGGCATTCCCAGCGTATTTCCTATATCCGGAAACGCAGTTTTTTATAGGAAAACAGCTGGAACCATGATATACTTTTTATAACGCTAAAGCAGGGAGGACAGGACATGGAACCGATCTTTACAGATAAACAGCTGAATAACATGAGCCGTGAAGATCTGATCTCATTGATGAAGATCGTACAGGAACAGACAAAGAAGAAGGATACAGAGATCCAGCTGCTGAAGGATAAACAGAAAGAACTCGAATTCTTAAATGCCATGCTCTCTGACCGTCTTACCCTTGCGCAGAGAAAACAGTTTGGGGCATCCAGTGAAAAGTATGCCGAAGGCTATGAACAGATGAACCTGTTCAATGAGGCGGAAGCCAATGCGGATGCGGAAACAGAGGAACTTTTTGAAGAGATCCGGCCATCCTCTTATAAATGTAAAAAAAGAAAAGGAAAGAAGGAAGAAGATCTTTCCAATTTTGAGACCGTTGCGACCAGGACCTATAAACTGGAAGGGGAAGCCCGTTACTGTCCGGCATGCGGATCCATGAAACGTCCGGAAAAAGAACCTTCCCTGATCCGTGGGAGCATTGCTACACCTTCCCTCGTAGCAGGTATCATGAACGCTAAATATGTAAACGGGATGCCTCTGGCACGTCAGGAAAGAGAGTTTGCCAGATATGATCTCGATCTCTCCACAAAGACTATGGCGAACTGGATCATAAACTGTGCAGACAGATACCTGAAACCGCTGTATCAGCTGATGAAAGAGGAACTTCTGGAAAGCAGATATATCCATTGTGACGAAAGCCGGATCCAGGTACTCGGAGAACCGGATCAGAAAGGGACGACCCAGAACTGGATGTGGGTATATCTCACGGATGAATTCAGTGGTTCCCCGCAGATGGTACTCTTCGATTATGAAAGGACCCGTGCGGGATATCATCCTGTAAACTTTTTAGGGGACAGGTTTCATGGGTATCTGACCTGTGATGGATATCAGGCTTATCACAGTTTAGGAGAAGGTATCATAGTAAGCGGGTGCCTTACCCATGCAAGACGACGTTTTGATGCAGCCCTCACAGCATTAAAAAAAGACTTTACAAAAGAACAGCTGAAAGAGACCATTGCATATCAGGCGATGTCAAGGATCGGGATCCTCTATAAGATCGAGGAAATGATCCACAATAAAGCACCGGAAGAAAAATATGAGGAGCGCCAGAAACAGTCCCGTCCGGTTATGGATGCCCTGTTTGAATGGCTGCATACGATGGAAGATTCTGTAGACAGGTCTTCCCTTATTGGTGATGCCATTTTGTATACGCTTAATCAGGAAGCATATCTGAAACGCTATCTGGAAGATGGCCATCTCAGTATAGACAACAACAGTGCAGAACGTGCATTGAAAAACTTTGCAGTGGGACGCCGCAACTGGCTGTTTGCCAAAAGTGTACGGGGAGCTGGTGCCAGTGCCCTTGTTTACAGCATTACAGAAACGGCACTTCTGAACCATCTGAAACCATACGCATATCTGACTTATATATTGGATGAACTCAGAAAAATGGGAGCTTTTCCTAAAGAGAAAGAGTTAAAGAAACTGCTTCCATGGTCAGAAGATCTTCCGGAATACTGCCGTACTAAACTAAAAAAATAATACTAAGCCATCTGATATAGAATTTGGCAGACAGCCAGAAACAGTATCAGATGGCTTTTATAAAATGTCAATATACGGATGATTACCTACTTACAATTATCAGATAAAGTTCGGATATTATTAGAATTTTATAAATTTAATTACTGGCATCTTACGATGCCAGTAAAAAATAACAAAAAACTTTAGTAAGTTAATTTTAAAAAGCAAAGAGATTAAATTAAAACATATTTTCAGTTGATAGAAAATTAGTGGAGAGATATAATGAAGCAAATTAAATATTATGACAGAGTGTACATGTTTCGAGTGCGAAAGGTAAATAAACAGAAAAATACAGGGAGATTCGCACCGGAAAATGACAGGATGAAGAGAAAAGCGAAGAGAAGCTAGGTGAAAAAGAAAAGCTAGAATGAGAAATTTGGAAAGAATTAATAAAAATAAGAAGTGTTTAGCAGCAAAAATTATTTGAATTTGCAGTCGCCTTCCGTGAAGGCGTGAGTTGAGAATACTAGCATTTAGACCCTATAAATGTGCTGTTATAGAACGCCTATAAAGATGTTCCTCCTGCTCATTTGAATATTCTTGGAATATAAGTCTTCAATAGCATAAATACGGACCAAGGAAGCTGTATGAGAAGAAACAGAAGAGTAGAAAGTAAATGCTAAAAGAAAAGATATTATAATAGGAAGAAACACGAGTAAAAAATATTATAAAAAGAAAAAAACAAAAAGTCATGAATTGATTGTTATGCTGGAACATAGGTGTTAAAATCAAATTATATTGTAAGTACGGGGTATATATACAGTAATAAATTTGAGAAGTTTGTGAGCGTTATTTGCGTATACAAAAAGTTTGCATTTCCAAGAAAGAATTGTATAGGTTTGGAGGGATGTCAATGAATACAAGAGCGTATATTCCAATGGATTTTTTGAATGTTCCAGGAACACAGCTTGAGAAACTGCCATGGGAGCATGAACAGATATTGCGGCGGTATCTCAGCATGTCACAGCATATTTGTGAATTGGATGAGTTATATAGTATGATGGTTTTTAACTTGGAAAATATGTTTGAGAAATTCTCTTTACAATTTGACGATCGTATATTCGCTAAGAGAGGAGAAACTGTAGATGTGATTCAGATCAATGCGTTGCTTTGCAATGCCGTCAGCGCAGGGCGGACATTGATAGAATCTATGGAGAAATTTGATGAATTCTATATTTCTAAGGATAAAAGTTTTAAGAAAAACTTCATTTCGAAAGCATATGATCAATATTCGGAGTATAAAATTGTAGACTTTCTGCGAAACTATATGCAGCATGGCCATATACCGATTCATTATGATGAAGAAAAAATTTATTTAGATCTGTCAGAAATTCTGGAGACCACACATCTGAAGATGAATACAAATCTAAAAAGGATGTTACAAAAGGCCAAAAAGGATTTGTTAGAGTATGGAGTAGCAGATACAAGACTTTGCTGTGTCCCGCTTTTTTATAAGTATTTTCTTTTGATTCATAGATTGTATCGGGCATTTTATTCGTATGCTGAGTATACATTGATGCAGATAGGAGAAGAAAAGCGAAAATTATTGCAGGATCATCCAGAATATGTACGGCAAGTGGATGAGATTGCTTTTGCGCCAGTTTATCAGGATGAATTGGGGCAGCTTCATGGAGTAGCGGTAGAGGACGGTTATGAAGAGAAAATTCGGGAAAATATAACGTATGCAGAAGAAAAACTTCAGGAATACATAAAAGGAAATGGACAGATCTGCAGTTTACAGATTGACTATTGCCTGGAATATCGTATTCCGGAAATGATCCTGATTCATGAGGAGGAGCTGTCGGAAAATCTGGTGTCTTATTGCAAAAAGCATGGACATGAGATTCGGCATGTTTCTTTTTATACGTATTATAAAGATGATATGGATAGCTATACACGCTATAAAATGTTTCCGTATATCCAATTTGAGGAGGGTGTCGAATGGAATGTCCCATATGACAGGGTGACGATTCGGGATTTCCTTCGCACATTTCCAGAGGCAGAGGAAAAAGGAATTCTTGTACAAGCCAACAATATGGGCGGGGATGGAATACAGATCGCGCAGGCGGTTTTGCAGGGATGGAAAACATTTTTATATCACAGTTCCCAGATATTGGACACGCTGGGAATAAACTCCCTGGCTGATGCAATCGACTGGGCGTCACGGGTAGTTTTTATTTATCAGAGTATTGGATGGCTGAAGAAGTCATTTGGAAAAAGAATCGAGAAGAAACCGACTATTGAGCAATTGGAAGAATATATCAGGAGAGCAGAACGGTGGGAGCTATCGCAGCTTTCATCTACACTGCATGCAGCGCCGGAATTGTTGAAACTGGTATTGAGCGAAGTGGGATATATCAGCCAAGATGGTGAGTTGTTTGTATATGATGAAGTAATAGCTACGCAAAGAAAAGAGGAAGAACGAAAACGTAAGGCAGAAAAAGAAAATTCGCATGGAACCCAGGTAGACTGCAGGAAAATGAATAAGGTGATAGAAGAGCTTAATGTCACGATTTTGTATTATGCAAGTTTACAGAATGAGAAAAAGGCAGAGGAATGTGGGAAAGAGACGAGGATAGGAAAATGCGTGGAGCAGGTGATCTGCAAGTATAGAGAGTTTCTATGGTGGGACGAAGTGAGAGAAGAGCTGAAGGTGAGAGATCCATTGCCGGAAAAATTTACAGAGGAGATCCAAGGAAAGATTTGCAGAGATGTGAGAGCGTTGGAGGAAGAGCTTTCTGGAAAATGCAGGGAATTAGAAAAGAATGAGAGCTTATGAAAATAGAAGAAATGAACATAAGATTACAAATAAAAAGAATAAAAAAGAAATTCTGTAATTTTTTTAAAATAGTGCATATTCCGCAAGAACTGCGCATCCGTTCCAGAGGAACGGAGCGCCATTCCGCTTCAAACTGAGCAAAGCTCAGCAGGTTTATTAGTTACCGTTGTTTACTCTACGATCTCTGCCAGAAAATTCAAGACGATATGCCTTGGATGTCATTCGGCTTAAGCAGGCATCTGCATAGGTGGAATCTCCAGATTGTCCCTGATAAATAAGAGGCGAAATGACCATGTCCTTTTGACGTAGTTCATGCTTTGTCATGTTTATACCAGCCTGGACGAAGACAGACATTCCTTGTATTTGCGGTCTGCAAAGACAGCATCGTAACGGTACTTGTGAGCAATGGAACAATGATGGATGGCTTTCGGACATCCATTACAGACGTAAGGAGCCTTATCAAGACGGTTACACTGTTCTTTAACGAAATCAGGACAGGTTTGGTTACAGGTTGGACAGGAAGTACACTTAATGTTGCAGAGTATGATTTTCCTGCATACATTTGTTTTTCTGCAGTGATATCTATGAATGCAGAAGTTGTGAGCGTTAAGGAAGGATCCTTTATGATACCAATCACTTACACGATGGAGTTTCACTTCCTTCGAAATAGTTGTAGGATCTTTGCATAAGAAGCGGGTGATATCTTTAAAAGTGCTGCCGTTATTCAGGGAACGCTCAATGTATTTACGGTCTTCAAGGGAAAGATGTTTCTGGTTACCAGGAATATATTTACTCATAGAGATCTCCTTCTACTGCTGTCAGAAGGTCTTCATGAGCATAGCACGAATATATGAAAGATTAAACTCCACTCATGTAGGAGTAAATTCCACCGCATAAGCGGACGGTGGAATTTACTTTTGAAATTTTCAGTGAAAGAATTTAGCTTTTAATCACATGACAACGACAGGGTATGATGCTATAATGAGTTTAAAAATAAGAAACGGGGTGACGTTGTATGATGTATCCATATATGACACTGGCAGATGAAACGGAGATTGTTCATTCACAAATTGTTGAAAAAGATGGAATGAAAAAAGTTATTGTAAACTTTGAACGACCAACAGAAGATGGATTTGATTCGGCAAGGTGTGAATTGCCTGATTACAAATGGACAGAACGCCAAGGATATTCGGATGAAGAAATAGCAATGTTTGAAGAACTCCTGCATAGTAATGCTCATTTGCTATACCGGTATGCGGAGAATGGGGGGATTCAAATTGCCTAAATTGTTTATGGTATGTGGATATACGGTATATTTTTGGTCTAATGAAAATGGAGAACCAATTCATGTTCATATATCAAAAGGTAAGCCTACTCCAAATGCGACTAAAATATGGCTTACAAAGTCAGGTGGATGCATTTTGGCAAGTAATGGAAGTAAAATTTCCAAGAAAGAGCTGAATGAATTGATGGAATTTATATCAGCACAGTTTTTCTTTATTTGTGCAAAATGGAAAGAGGCATTTGTGACGGATGAGATAGGATTCTATTGTTAAGCATATTGTAACTTATAGTACATCGGGGACCGGTCCCAAGGCGGTCAATCCAAAAGAAGATCACTATAATTCTGATACAAAGATAAGATTAAAAGATTTTCCTAATATTCCCATGACCTTAGCAAACGAGACACATGGGGGTATGCCCTATGAAAATGAATAGAAAAAGCGAGTAAAACGGCAGGGGTCTCGAAAAGGAGACGGCTGCCGTTTTACTCGCTTTTTACCAGGGTTTTCCAGCAGTACGATAGTTCCCGTCTACTCAGATTTTCATAGGGTCAGACCCCTAGAGTTGCGTGGACCAAAGGCTCTGGGCGACATCCGGGGCGTGACCTACATATACGGAATGTTCTACCGCTTCGGACTGATTGATGTGCCGTAAACGAGGCAAAGCAGAAGATAGGATCAACTTGCCATTTGAGTTCCCAAATGGTAAAATCAAAATGCACTGGGATATAATATCCTTTGCCTGTTAATGTAGCTTCGGAAAGGGCGTGGAAGAATGGCAGCGACGTTAAAACTTCCGGTTGGTGTCGAAGATTTTAAGGAAATTCGCCAACAAGGTTTTTGCTATATTGATAAGACAAGACTGATTGAACAGCTTCTTGACAGCTGGGGAAAGGTAAATCTTTTTACAAGGCCCCGCCGTTTTGGTAAGACCTTAAATATGAGTATGCTCCGAAACTAACGGATAATGAAAAACAAAGATATGGCGCGCTTGTCCGAATGCAGGACGGAAAATACGCAATGGACGAAGATACGCTGGAATCGGCACTCCAGACATTGCAGAACAGATGATGTCATCGACTGGCTTTTGGATGATGTCACTGTGTAAAAACTACCTCAAAGATCGTTCCGCCGGACGGGCTGGACTGAACGGTTATTCTGCCGTCATGTACGCGCACGATTTCACGAACCAGGGCCAGCCCAAGGCCTACTCCGCCAAGCTGGCGGCTTCTGGACTTATCTACGCGGAAGAATGGTTCAAATATGCGTTCTTTTAATTCAGGCGGGATTCCGCTTCCGGTATCTTCTATGGACAGGCAGATGTTTTTTCCGCTCCGGTATGCGGTTACGGTAACCTGTCCGCCGAAATGGTTGTATTTGATTGCATTCTCAACAAGATTGTATACCATCCGGTAAATCAAAATGTCACTTCCGACCATAGTGGTATCTTTACAGTTCCCGATCAGTTTTATCTCCTTTTCCTGGGCAAGCGGTTCCAGATCCACCAGTACTTCATCGACGAGGGCATCAACGGCAATGGTTTCATCCCTGCTTACTGTTTGAAGCTCACTCATATCGAGCAGTGTCTTGACCATTTTGCTGAGCCGGCCGTTTTGCTCCGTCACCATTTTCAGTGTTTGTAAGGTGTCGGCGTCATTGCCGGGATGCGGGGTGGAATGGTATAAATCGAGCTGTACCTGCATGACAGACAGTGGAGTGCGAAGCTCGTGTGCTGCATTTGCCGTAAACTGTCTCTGGATTTCAAAAGCATCTGCGAGACGTTCCAGCATCTTGTTATACGAAATACGAAGCTGGTTCAGCTCTTTTACTTTGTTTTCTTCAATGCGCGAATCGGCCAGATTCTGTGCCTGCACCTCCTCAATTTTTTGGAGAACTCACGAATGGGCCGAAGTGCATGGCCACTGATAAAATAGGTAGCGACACCGCCAAGAAGGGCCAATAAGGCGGAAAGGATCAGGCTGTTTCTTTTGTAGTCTGCTTTATTGTTGTACACCTGAACAGAGAAATCCCTGGCAAATTCATCCCACTTGTCCTCCGGAATGCTGATATAGATTTGATCGGAACCGTCTGCGGTACCGTCTCCGCCCTGATCTCCGGCATCATCGCCCCTGGCATCTACGGTCTCCTGCAGGGAATCGATATAATAAATTCCGTTTTTATAGACAAGCAGGGTTAGACATCCACAGATGACCGCAATATATAGGGTAATGATACAGGTAAGTCTCCACTGCAGTGATATTTTTTCATCGGTCGGACTCCTCTCGTATTTGATATCCTTCGCCTACTTTATTCAAAATCGGATCGTATCCAAGTACCGCCCTGAGCTTTCGCCGAAGCGAAGACATATGTACGCGGATGGATCCGCTGAAGCTGTCCACGGAGCATCCCAGACATGCTCGATCAATTCTTCCTGCTTACCGGTCTGCCAAGGTGGAGAAGCAGATATTCCAAAATTCCGTTTTCTTTTCTTGTCAGGGAAACCAGGGTTCCGTTGGCATAGGCCTCTCGTTTGATGGTATCGAATTTGATCCCGCCACTTTCCAGACAGACATCCTTCTGCACAAATTTTCTTCTTGTCAGACTGCGGATCCGCGCTTCCAGCTCCTGCAGATGGAACGGCTTTTCCATATAATCATTTGCCCCAGCATCGAGTCCTTCTACTTTGTCTGCAATCTGTCCTCTTGCAGATAAGATCAGCACCTTCGTTTCTTCGTTTTCCTTCCGGAGCTCTTTTAGAAGATCCATTCCGTCCATGCCGGGCAGATTGAGATCCAGGACAATCAGATCATAATTTTCTGCCAGGATGCATTCCAGAGCCTCCGCCCCATCATAGCAGGTATCTACCTCGTACCCGGCGGCGTACAGACTTCTGGCAACTGTGTCACACATTTGTTTCTCATCTTCCACGATTAATAATCTCAAAATTTTTTTCACCTGCCCATTTCTTAACAATGATTTTACAACAGCTATTGTATAATATCAGAGTCAGCTGGTCAATCAATAAAATCAAAGGAGCAACCACATTTTGAAATGCAGAAAAATATCTCAAATTGTTCTAGTTATCACAGGCATAGCGATGATGGGCTATGGCGCCGTCAGAGGGGAAGCGGCTGCTGTGCTTGGGAAAGCAATTAAATTATGTCTGGAGTGTGTCGGAATTGGATAAGAAAAAGAAGTTACGATCAAAGAAAATAGCCGGAATACGCGGGTGGATCCAGGCAGCGGCCACACTGCTTACCAATCCTCATATCCCCAATTTTTTCAGGGCAAAATATATCAGGGCAAAGCGAAAACGGTATGCGTACCGGGACTAAACTGTTATTCCTGTCCTGCCGCGACGGGAGCGTGCCCCATCGGAGCCTTTCAGGCGGTTGTCGGATCATCCAAATTTAAGTTTTCCTACTACATAACCGGGTTCCTGATTTTACTCGGCGTGACACTGGGAAGATTCATCTGTGGTTTTTTGTGCCCGTTTGGATGGTTTCAGGATTTGCTTCACAAAATCCCCGGAAAGAAATTCTCTACGGCCAGACTGAAGCCGCTGCGGTATCTGAAATATATCATCCTTGTTGTTTTTGTGATTCTTCTGCCGATGTTTGCAACGAATTCGATCGGGATGGGAGATCCGTTCTTCTGCAAATATATTTGTCCGCAGGGCGTTCTGGAGGGGGCGATCCCGCTTTCCATCGGAAATGCCGCAATCCGGTCTGCACTGGGCAAGCTGTTTTCGTTTAAATTCGGTATTCTGATTACGGTTGTCGTGCTCAGCATCTTGTTTTACAGACCTTCTGCAAATGGATCTGTCCTCTTGGGGCAATCTATTCCTTATTTAATAAGGTAAGCTTTTTACATATCACGATTGAAAACAGCAAATGTGTCGGATGCAATCAGTGTTCCAGGGCATGTAAAATGGATATCGACGTGTGCCGGACCCCAAATCATCCGGAATGCATCCGATGCGGAGCCTGCATCAAGGCCTGCCCGAAGGATGCGATCCACTATCAGTTTATGGGAAAAACGTGTCAGAAAAAGGACACCGGAGATCAACAGTCAGAGATCAGAAACCATTGATCAGCAGCAGATCACGAAGCATCGAAGGATGATATTGAATTTTTGTTTTTTACATTATACTATCTTAAAAGGAGCCATAACTTATGAAAACCAAAAGAACTTTTATCCCTGTTTTTACACTCAGCGTAGCATTATTACTTACCGCATGCAACGGAAAAGAGGCTGCAGACACAAAGAAAACGCAGACAACCCAGACGGAATCCGGCACAGAAGCTGTTACGGGATCTGTTGCGGAATCCGGAACCGAAACGGCAGGGGCTTCCGGCACAAAGCTGGACGATTTATATCAGCAGGAGAACCAGATTTTTTCAGATCATGCGGATGTATGGAACAAGGTGTTTGGCATGATGAATAAAAGCACGGCTGATCCGAGCGGAAATTATGGGGATTATCTGGCAGACACGGTTGAAGCCAACAAGGACTCTTTTTCAGAGGACGAGCTGAATACACTGACGGATGATATTGCAACGATACGAAAAATCGAGGAACAGATAGCGGAAATGGAAAACGGCAATACAGCATCGGAAGATAGCAACGCGAAAAACGATTCCGAAGAGGCATCTCCGTTCCGGGATTTTTCGGGTCAGGATTATGATGGCAACACAGTTGACGAAGTCTGTTTTCCAAAAATGCGGTAACGGTCGTGAATTTCTGGTTTACCGGCTGCAAGCCTTGTGTTGCTGAGTTATCCAAGCTGAACGAATTAAACGATGCAATCAAATCCATGGGAGGCGAGGTTGTAGGCATCAACACAGAAACCTTCGACGGAAATCAGGATGCGATCAAAGAAGCAGCAGCGGTTCTTGAAAGCCAGGGTGCGAAATACCGCAATCTTTCCATTGACTCTGCTTCCGCTGCAGGAAAGTATGCTTCCGATATTATGGCATTTCCGACCACAATCTTAGTCGATCGAAATGGAAATATTGTGGGAGAACCGATGCTCGGCGGAATCGACAATCAGGAGAATTATGATACGCTGATGAAACAGATCCAGTCTGTGATAGATGCAGACAGCGCGAAGTAAGACGAGAGCTGCGGCGTTTTTGGGAGAGAAAATGGGAGTGCGAAAAAACAAAGTTACGTTTTTTCGCACTCCTTTTCATAACAAGATTTAAAAAAATACATTTACGAAACGATGTACTGTGCTGTACCTGTCCCGAAAAGCTGCTCGGTGCTTAGAACAAGAGCTGAGGTCACACGGCGTTCGGAACCACCAGCAATCCGACCTTTGGTTTTGATAGCAGCCATTTGACAAACAACAGCCGGTTCCTGCTCTGCGAAAGGGCAGAAAATAAGGAAAACTTTGCGCAATTAAAAGGAGCATACCGCATCAGCGACATGCTCCTTTTGGACCACCTGGGTAAATATTATTCACAAAGTTTGGAGAAAGCGTCAGCTACGAACTGAACTTTTGTTCCAACGATAACCTGTACAGAGGTTTTGCCAGGTTTGATCACGCCTGCCACGCCGGCAGATTTGATTACCTTGTCGTTTACGGCAGTGATATCTTTCACTTCCAGTCGCAGTCTTGTAACGCAGTATCAATGCTTGTGATGTTTTCTTTTCCGCCGCAGCCTTCCAGAATTTTAGCTGCGATTGCGGTATAGTTATCACTTGCCAGTTCTACTTTTTTCTCTGCTTCGAGATCGTCATCTTCGCGTCCAGGAGTCTTCAGATCCCATTTCTTGATAGCAAACAGGAATACGAAGTAGAATACGAGGAATGCTGCGATTCCAAGCGGAATGATCAGCCATGTTTTCTGTGCTGCGGGCAGTGAGGATGAGAACAGGAGGTCCATCGCACCGGCGGAGAAGCTGAATCCTGCACGGAAGCCAAGGGCAACTGTGATCATAGTAAAGATACCATACAGTAATGCATAGATTACGTACAGAGCAGGAGCAAGGAACATAAATCCGAACTCAAAAGGTTCTGTAACGCCACAGATGAATGCACAGACTGCAGCAGAAGCTACCAGACCGATCGCAGCTTTTTTCTTTGCAGGTTTTGCACATCTTACCATAGCAAGTGCAGCACCAGGAATACCGAACATCATACAGGGGAAGAATCCGGACATGTACATACCAAGGCTCCAGGTTACATCAGCAGATGTTTCACCAGCCCAGAAGTGCTTCAAGTCACCAAGACCGATCGTGTCAAACCAGAATACATTGTTCAGAGCGTGATGTAATCCGGTCGGGATCAGCAGACGGTTCAGGAATGCATAGATACCGGCACCGACAACATCAAGGCTGACAATAGATTTACCGATTGCTACCAGAGCACCGAACAGTAATGGCCATACCAGTAACAGAACAGCAGATACAACGATAGAAACAACACCGGAAACAATTGCTACACAGCGTTTGCCGCTGAAGAAGGATAACCAGTCCGGAAGCTTGGTGTCTTTGAAACGGTTATAGCAGGCAGATCCGATGATACCGGCCAGGATACCGATGAACGGGTTTTCGATCTTGTCAAAGGCCAGCGTCTTTGTAGCACTCTCAGCGATGGACGGGATGATAGTTGTAACAACTCCGGTAGAAAGAAGTGTTGTGATCATCAGCCAGGATGCCAGAGCTGCGATTCCGCCGGTACCGTCATTCTTTTCTGACATACCGACACCAACGCCGATTGCAAAGAGGATTGCCATGTTGTCGATCAGAGCTGCTCCTGCTTTTACGAGAAACAGACCGATCAGGTTTACTACGCCCGAGATCTCGCCGCCCTGCATCGTTGCCGGACACAGCCGGTATCCGATACCCATCAGGATACCGCAGATCGGCAGTACTGCTACAGGAAGCATGAGGCTTTCCCTAGTTTCTGAAGAAATTTCATATATTTCTCCCTCCTTAAAAGATAATTTATATAACTGGATACCTCCAATTAGATACGTGAATTTACCGAATCCACCCAATATACTTACAAAAGCAAGTGCAGAAAAGACATTGAGAGGGCATTTCGCAAAAGCAAGTGAGAAAAGGCTATAAGCGTACATTTCACAAAAGCAAGTGAGAAAAGCCTTCAAGCGTACATTTCATTTCATAAAAGAAGAGGATGAAGATTCATCTGACGAAAGATCAAAAAAAGATCAGGAAATACTGAGAACGCTTCGTCTAAGGAAACTTCGCCCTCTTTTTTCAAGCTGATTTTCTCGTAATCATCGGTATTGCAAATCAGTACCGGAGTGACTGTGTTCAATCCGGCTCCGGTGATCTTGTCCAGATCGACATCCATCAGAAGATCTCCTTTTTTGACCTGATCGCCGGCTGCAACGTGTGCGGTAAACGGTGCGCCCTTTAGTGTAACCGTATCCAGGCCGATGTGGATCAGGATTTCGGCTCCGGAGCTGCTTGTGAGCGTGATGGCATGAAGAGTATCAAATACCATGGCTATTTCACCGTCTGCCGGTGCATAAATTTTTCCCTCAGACGGAATCACTGCAAATCCGTCCCCCAGGATTTTTTCGGAAAAGGTAGGATCCGGGACTTCGGAAAGCGGAACTACTTTTCCTTTGCAAGGTGCGTAAAGAACATTTTCTTTGTTCTTTCCTTTTAGAAAATGAAACATAAAATTGATATCTCCTTTCGAAAATAAGGTGCGATGTTTTTTTCGGGATATGGATCCGATTTCATCTGTAATTACGTTGAGTGATTTTTTGCGAAAAAATTTGGTATTTTACCCTTTGATCCGTTCTGTTTGACGTAAAAAGTCAACAAAATGCCATTGGGAAAGGAAACAGAGTATTTATTAAAAACAAAATTGCATAATTTTACACGAACTTCTCAATAGATTATATACATAATAACTGATGCGTAAGGATTTGTAAATACTTTTTTGATATTTATGACAAAAGAATCTACTTTCAAAAGGAGAAAAATCGGTAGTTTAACCAACTAATGCGTTACTGCGATAAAAGAAGGAGGATATACACACATTGGGGTCAGACCCCATTACTGTTGTGGGAAACTTTTGGGCGGTTCCTGTTTTTGGGCTTGAAATTCGAAAAATCTTTATACAATCTTAATGCCATGGAAAAGGTATTTATACGTTTTTAAAACGGAAGTCTCTAAAATAAGGAGGAATCAAAAAGAAGGAGTAAAAAGAGAAATGTGGAGTATAAAACTGCGATACAGGAAACAATGGTCGTCGTTTGAAATTATCATTCTTGGATTTGCGGGGGTAATTCTGGCAGGAGCACTGCTTTTGATGCTTCCTGTGGCTTCGCGGGAAGGAAATGTAACGCCATTTACAGAAACACTGTTTACTGCAACATCAGCCGCCTGTGTGACAGGACTGGCAGTCAGAGATACAGGAAGCTACTGGTCCGTCTTTGGACAGAGCGTGATTTTGCTGCTCATTCAGATCGGTGGTCTTGGTGTGGTTACGATCGCTGTTTCGATTGCGATGCTTTCTGGGAGAAAAATTTCCCTGATGCAGCGAAGCACGATGCAGGATGCGATTTCTGCCCCGAAGGTGGGCGGAATTGTGCGCCTGACGCGTTTTATCCTCAAAGGAACCTTTGGAATTGAACTGTTGGGGGCGTTGTTTCTTCTGCCTGTTTTTTTACGGGATTACGGCGGAAAAGGAATCTGGATGGCGTTGTTTCATTCTGTATCCGCATTCTGCAATGCAGGATTTGATCTTCTTGGAAAACGGATCATCTGTATCCGTCCCTGACTTCTTATGTGGGAAATCCACTGGTTAATCTTACGATTATGGGGCTGATTGTAATAGGTGGAATCGGATTTCTGACCTGGGATGATATCTATACAAAAAAATACCATTTTCGTCAGTACTGCATGCAAAGCAAGGTGATCCTGCTTACAAGTCTGTTTCTGATTTTTGTTCCGGCGGCTTTCTTTTTCTTCCGGGATTTCGCCGGAATGCCGGTCAAGGAGCGGACGCTCTGCGCATTGTTTCAGTCCGTGACAACAAGAACGGCCGGATTTAATACAGCAGATCTTTCCGGGATGACAGGTGCCTCCCAGGCGATCATGATTGTTCTGATGATGATTGGCGGAGCACCGGGATCAACGGCTGGCGGAATGAAAATTACCACATTTGCCGTGCTGACAGCTAATGCGTCTGCTACGTTCCGTCAGAGAGAGGACACACAGATGTTTGGACGCAGGGTGGGCCAGGAGGTATTAAAAAATGCATCTACGATTCTGATGATGTATCTTTTTCTGGTGCTGATGGGAGGAATGGTGATCAGTGTGGCAGAAAATCTGCCGATTTCTGAGTGTCTGTTTGAGACAGCATCTGCTGTTGGAACGGTTGGCCTGACGCTTGGAATTACGCCGCAGCTCGGTGTTCTTTCGAAAGGAATTCTGATCGCACTGATGTTTCTTGGAAGGGTTGGCGGTCTGACGCTTGTTTATGCTGCGATGCCGGGGAGAAAGAGCGCACATGCAAAAATGCCGCTGGAAAAAATAAATGTAGGATAAGAAGAGAGGAAGAGATGAGATGAAAAATATTTTACTGATTGGAGTAGGAAGATTTGGGAGACATATTGCCATGCATCTGAATCAGCTTGGACATCAGGTGATGGCGGTAGACCGAAATGAGGAACGGATCGACGCCGTGATGCCGTATGTGACAAATGCACAGATCGGTGACAGTGTCAATGCAGACTTTCTGCGATCCTTGGTGTGGGAAATTATGATGTCTGTATTGTGACGATCGGAAGCAGCTTTCAGGATTCGCTGGAAACCGCGTGTCTTTTGAAGGAGCTGGGCGCAAAATGGGTCGTGTCCCGGGCAGAACGGGATGTACAGGAAAAATTCCTGTTGCGGAACGGAGCGGATCAGGTTGTTTATCCGGAAAAACAGATGGCAAAATGGACAGCGATTCGTTACAGCTCGGATCATGTGTTTGACTATATTGAAATTGACAGTCAGTATGCGATTTTTGAGGTTGAAATCCCGGAGAACTGGATTGGAAAAAATGTCGGCCAGCTGGATATCCGGAAAAAATACGGTATTAATATTCTGGCAACAAGAAAATATGGAAAAACAGATGTTGCGGTGTCTCCGGAGACAGTTCTGGATGGCGATGCTACCATATTGGTTCTTGGTGAATATAAAGCGATCCAGAAATGTTTTCGAATCTGAAAGAGAGGTGATTTCTGTGTTAAGTGTAGGACTGCTCTTCGTTACCCTGGTCGGTTTTTTGTCTGGAGGCGTGCTCGTAGATCAGATAGAGACATTTTTCACGGAAAACAGAAGAGAGGAACCGGAAACGGGACAAAATTTCACGGAAAACAGAAAACAAGAACAGGGAACGGGAGAAAAAAAGATTTCCTGACTATAGCTTTCTCTTCATTTATGATCTACAATAGGAGGCGGGGTGAGACAGTTGGAAAAAGAAAACAAAAAAAAGAGCATATCCTGGTGTGTCTGTCCTCTTCGCCATCCAATGAAAAAATTATTCGGACTGCGGCGCAGATGGCACAGGCGTTTCAGGCCGGCTTTACGGCATTGTATGTGCAGACAGCAGAAAAAACAGAAAAAACACCGGAGGATCTGGCAAGGCTGCAGAAGCATGTTCGTCTGGCAGAGCAGAGCGGGGCAGAAATTGTAACGACACACAGTGAGGATATTGCCCTGCAGATTGCAGAATACGCAAGAATTTCCGAGGTGACGCGGATTGTCATTGGAAAGAGCATGATGAAGCAGGGCTATTTCCATCAGCGAAGGGTGTGGACCGAGCGTCTGACGGATCTTGTGCCTGATCTGGAAATTCACATCATTCCAGACTCAGACGTGTACCGGAGATATCAGAAACGAAAAAAATTTCCGGAGTGGATGGAGCTGCCTTCCTGGAAAGAACTGATGCTTACGGTTCTGATTCTGGCTGCTGCGACCGGAATCGGAGAAATCTTTTTTCGGCTTGGTTTTACGGATGCCAATATTATTACGGTATATCTGTTTGGCGTCATGCTGACATCTATTCTGACCAGCGGTTATACCTGTAGTGTGGTCAGCTCTGTGGCAAGTGTTGTCCTGTTTAATTATTTTATGACAGAGCCAAGGCTTTCGTTGCATGCGTATGGTTCCGGCTATCCGGTGACCTTTGCGATCATGCTTGGCACTTCAATCCTGACCAGTACGCTTGCTTCAAAATTGAAAGAAAATGCAAAGCTTTCTGCACGAGATGCCTTTCGAACCAAGATTCTTTTTAATACCAGCCAGCTTCTGCAAAAGGCAGAGGATGCGTCGGAAATTTTTGATATTACGGCAACGCAGCTGATAAAGCTTCTGGGAAGAAATCTGGTTGTGGCGCCGGTAGAAAAAAAGAAAAACGGCATTGTGCAGGGAACTCTTTATAACGCCGAAACAGGAATAAAATCAGAAAAAGTTTTTAATGAGAAAGAACAGGAAATCCTGCAGTGGGTTCTGAAAAACCGGAAACGGGCGGGAGCTATGACAGAACGTTTTTCAGAAGAACTGTATCTGTACCTTTCCATCTATGCGGCACAGAACAGATATGGTGTGATCGGCATTTTCATCGGACAAAAGCCACTGGATGCGTTTGAGAACAGTATCCTGCTTTCTATTCTGGGAGAGTGCGCCATGGCACTGGATCGGGAACAAAGTGCGAGAGAAAAAGAAGAGGCGGCAGTCATGGCGAAAAATGAGCAGCTTCGGGTGAATCTGCTGCGGACGATTTCCCATGATCTGCGCACACCACTGACATCAATTCTCGGCAATGCAGACTCTTTGATCAGTAACTTTGACGCACTGGACGAAGGGATGCGGAAACAGATTTTTTCGGATATTTATGAGGATGCCGGATGGCTGATTGAACTGGTGGAAAATCTGCTTGCGCTTACGAAAATAGAAGATGGAAGTGTAAAACTGCAGTTATCCGATCAGGTGGTTGAGGATGTAGTCCGTGAGGCGCTGCGCCATGTAGAACGGCGGAAAAACGAACATAAAATTACGGTGGACTGCGGGGAAGATGTACTGCTCGCCCGCATGGATGCAAAGCTGATTGTACAGGTATTGGTAAACCTGATCAACAATGCAGTAAAATATACACAGGCAGGATCCAAGATCCGGATTACAGCCGGAAAAGAAGAAAAAAACGTATGGATTGCGGTGGAAGATAATGGACCCGGCATTCCGGCGGAGTGCAGGAGCATGTATTTGAAATGTTCTATTCCGGAAAAAATAAGGTGAGTGACAGCCGCAGAAGCCTTGGCCTTGGCTGGCACTGTGCCGCTCCATTGTAAATGCGCATGGCGGGGAACTGGTGCTTCGTG
>ENA-OQJH01000444-OQJH01000444.1-human-gut-metagenome-genome-assembly--contig:-NODE-444-length-22842-cov-1.911292_pt1 | contig 22842 bp, 34 predicted proteins | sample MGYA00242597_ERZ504763 | MGnify/ENA primary metagenome ERZ504763 (study PRJEB26092, sample SAMD00036359) | human gut metagenome | host: Homo sapiens | study: EMG produced TPA metagenomics assembly of...
CTGATGCACATGCAAGGTGTCATCAAACGGGAGCATCTGCCTATTCAGATTATCCATATTGTAGAAATTCTAGCGTCGCAATCATGAGTACAAAACATTCAAAGGCTGCCGAAAAGTTCTTGCAGGACAGCAAGATGGCAGCATGGCATAACGAAACCCTTTGGATGGTCCGTGCCAAAAGGGACAAGATGAGCAAGGAAGTTCCCGAATGGAAGAGTTGCGCAATAAGGCTTGCGAGTTGAAACTATACTCCAACAGCCACCTCGAAGAACTTCTGCTGGAGTTTGAGAAGAATGCTACCGCCAACGGCGCCATCGTACATTGGGCAAAAGATGCCGATGAATACTGCGCCATCGTCTACGAAATACTGAATGAGCATAATGTCCACCATTTCATCAAGAGCAAATCTATGCTCGCCGAAGAGTGTGGATTGAATCCTTTCCTGATGGAGCGTGGCATCGATGTCGTAGAGTCCGATTTGGGCGAACGCATCCTGCAATTGATGCATCTCGAACCAAGCCACATCGTACTGCCCGCCATCCACATCAAACGGGAACAGGTAGGCGAACTATTCGAAAAGGAGATGGGCACGGAAAAGGGAAACTTTGACCCTACCTACCTGACTCATGCCGCACGTAAGAACCTGCGTCATCTCTTCCTCAATGCCGAAGCCGCCATGACAGGCGCCAACTTTGCCGTTGCTTCAACCGGTGACATTGTGGTCTGTACCAATGAAGGAAATGCCGATATGGGTACTTCCTACCCGAAACTGAACATTGCCGCTTTCGGTATGGAAAAGATCGTCCCGGATCTGGACGCATTGGGTGTGTTCACCCGATTACTCGCCCGTTCGGCCACCGGACAACCGGTGACAACATATACCTCTCATTACCGCCGTCCCCGCGAAGGCGGTGAATATCATATTATCATCGTAGACAACGGCCGGAGTGCCTTACTGTCCAAGCCCGATCATATCAAGACACTGAACTGTATTCGTTGCGGTGCGTGCATGAATACCTGCCGGTGTACCGCCGGAGTGGAGGCTACTCTTATACGTACTTCATCCCCGGACCTATTGGCATCAACTTGGGTATGGCTCACGCTCCGGAGAAGTATTATGATAATCTTTCAGCCTGTTCTCTGTGTATGTCCTGTTCCGATGTCTGTCCGGTGAAAGTAGATTTGGCCGAACAGATTTACAAATGGCGTCAGGATTTGGACGGACTGGGGAAAGCCAATACGGGAAAGAAGATCATGTCCGGCGGTATGAAGTTCCTGATGGAGCGTCCGGCATTGTTCAACGCAGCCTTGTGGGCAGCCCCGGTGGTAAATGGCCTGCCTCGTTTCATGAAATACAACGATCTCGACGATTGGGGAAAGGGGCGTGAACTGCCGGAATTTGCCAGCGAGTCGTTCAATGAAATGTGGAAGAAAAACAAAGTACAGGGAAAGGAGGAATCCAAATGAGCAGCAGAGAAGATATATTAGCCAGCATCCGCCAGCATACGCAGACGCGTTATGATAAACCGGATATTGCGGATATGAAACGATTGTCATATCCTGACAAAATAGAACAGTTCTGTGCAATCAGCCGTGCAGTGGGTGGTACAGCAGTTGTATTGGGTGAAGGGGAAGATGTGAATACAGTCATAAGACGGACTTATCCGGATGCTATGCGCATTGCTTCCGTATTGCCGGATATTTCCTGCGCTACATTCAATCCCGATAATTTGGATGATCCGAAAGAGTTGGACGGCACAGATGTTGCCGTAGTGAAAGGAGAAATCGGAGTAGCCGAAAACGGAGCCATCTGGATACCGCAGACGGTAAAATATAAAGCAATCTATTTTATCTCGGAGAAGTTGGTCATTCTGCTCGACCGGAATAAAATTGTAGATACCATGTATGACGCCTACCGCGAACTGGACGGACAGGAATATCAGTTCGGAACGTTCATCTCCGGTCCGTCAAAGACTGCTGATATTGAGCAGGCTTTAGTGATGGGAGCGCATGGGGCACGGGACGTGTTAGTGATATTAACCTAATGTTCCGTGTTGATTATTCTAAAATAAATTTGGTTTCAAAACAATGGAGTTTTATATTTGTTAGTACAAACGAAATGGAGACTCTGTTGACGCTGTAAAAACAGAGGCTCTATTGATAAGAAATAGAGCTTTTGTTTTATATAAACAGAGCTTCCGTTTGATGTAAATAGAGGCTCTGTTTGGATAAAGTCCGGCTTCCATCGGATGTAATAGAGTCTTTTGGAGAATATAGTCGAATCTCCTTTGATGTAAATAGGATATCTGTTTCTGTTTGTCCATAGTAGATAAATGAGTTTGTAGGATAAGAGTAGTAAAACGTTTAATTATAAATTATATGTATGCCAATAAAGTAAAGAAAATAGCCGCCGTCCATGACCTTTCGGGAATGGGGCGCGTATCTCTGACCGTCGTCATTCCTATTCTTTCATCCATGGGTTTTCAGGTCTGTCCGCTTCCTACGGCTGTATTATCCAATCATACGCAATATCCCGGTTTCTCCTTCCTCGACCTGACGGACGAAATGCCGAAGATTATTGCCCAATGGAAGAAACTGGAGGTAGAGTTCGACGCTATCTATACCGGATACTTGGGTTCTCCGAGACAAATTCAGATTGTTTCTGATTTTATCAGGGACTTTCGTCGGCCGGACAGCCTGATCGTTGCCGATCCGGTGTTGGGAGATAACGGACGATTATACACCAACTTGATGGAGAGATGATAAAAGAGATGCGTCACTTAATCACGAAAGCAGATGTGATTACCCCCAATCTGACGGAACTGTTTTATTTATTGGATAAACCCTATAAAGCAGATAACACGGATGAAGAGCTGAAAGAATATCTTCGTCTTTTGTCCGACAAAGGTCCGCAAGTGGTTATCATCACCAGTGTTCCTGTACATGATGAGCCTCATAAAACATCTGTCTATGCATATAACCGTCAGGGAAACCGCTACTGGAAAGTGACCTGCCTTATCTGCCTGCACATTATCCCGGCACGGGAGATACTTTCACCAGTGTCATTACCGGCTCTTTGATGCAGGGAGACAGTCTGCCGATGGCATTGGACCGTGCCACACAGTTTATCCTGCAAGGTATCCGTGCCACTTTCGGGTATGAATATGATAACCGCGAGGGTATTCTATTGGAGAAAGTGCTTCATAATTTGGATATGCCAATACAGATGGCTAGTTATGAATTAATATAAAAGATAAAGAGTCTCCACAGATAAGAAACACACACACACTGTAAAGATAAAGAATAAGGGGCAACTCCTTTAACATTTACAAGCTTTTGTGTTTCAAATATTTCCATTAATTTTACCGGCATTAAAAAATGGAATAATTATATCTGACTAATGACTCAAACACTAAAAACGTCCGAACGTCTTGGAGTAGTAGATGCTCTGCGCGGATTTGCCCTTTTGGCAATTGTATTATTACATAATCTGGAGCATTATAATCTGTTCTTAGTACCGGAGAATGTGCCTGCATGGTTGCAAACAATTGATAAATATGCATGGGACATCCTGTTTTCCTGTTTGCGGGAAAGGCGTATGCTACTTTCTCCTTGTTGTTTGGTTTTAGTTTTTACATTCAGTTTCATAACGCGGAGAAACGTGGTATAGACTTTCGCGGACGATTTGCCTGGCGGATGTGTTTGCTTTTTCTGTTTGCGCAGTTGCATGCCCTGTTCTATAACGGGGATATTCTTTTACTCTATGCGGTAGTGGGTTTTGCATTGATACCCGTGTGTAAGCTAAAGGACAAAACGGTCTTTTGGATTGCCCTGATTCTGCTTCTTCAGCCTTATGAGTGGGGTCGTGCCATTTATGCGATGATAAATCCCGACTACGTAGTAGCAACCGGTCATTATATGCCTTATGCCATACGTGCGCAGGAGGTAACTGCCAATGGTAATTTCTTCGAAGTACTCTGTTCCAACATCTCCGACGGACAATTATACAGCAATATCTGGCAAGTAGAAAATGGTCGTTTGTTTCAGACGGCTGCTCTGTTCATGTTCGGAATGTTGCTGGGACGCCGGAAATATTTAATAAAGAGCGAAGAGTCTGTACGCTTTTGGAAGAAGATGTTGAAAGGTGCCGTCCTCGCATTCATTCCTCTCTATTGCCTCAAAACCTTTGTGCCGGACTTACTCACCAATCCGTCCGTACAAATTCCTTATAAGATTGCCGTTCCATCCTATGCCAATTTTGCGTTTATGATTATCCTAGTTTCTATTTTCACCTTGCTTTGGTTTAAGAAAGAGAAAGGATATGGCTGGCAAAGTCTGCTGATTCCTTACGGGCGTATGAGTCTGACAAACTACATCTCTCAATCTATCATGGGAGTTATTATCTATTATGGATTTGGATTAGCCATGTACAAATACGCCGGAGCAACGGCAAGCCTGCTTATCGCACTGCTTATCTTCACTGTTCAGCTGATATTCAGCCGTTGGTGGCTTGCCCGTCATAAACAGGGACCACTCGAATTCTTATGGCGTAAGGGAACTTGGATTTAGTGACTTCCCACTATTCGAATTTGACAGTGACTTCTACCAGTTTGTTGCCGTAAATCCAGTCCGGTCCCTCCTGAATCAGGCGGATTGCTTCTTTATCGGCAGACTCGCAAAGGCTCTCTTTTACTTTGATGTAGAAGGGACGCCCTTCCTTGTTAACAAGGAAAGTTAATACAACCTTCCCTTTCACTTGTGCACACTTTTCATCTGTCGGACAAACGAGATTCTCTTTCAGGTATTTCTGATAGCTACGTTTACCGATGACAGGTTGCGGAGTGATCTCTTTCTCTGCCTGTTCCTTAACCTTCGCATCGCTTCCGAGGGTTGTTGACTTCTTATTTTTCTTAGCGCCATATCCCACTACCACCACTTCGTTAAGTGCCTGTTTGTTTTCGTTCATGGCAATGAGCATCGTCCGGCTGGTATCTACCCGGATTTCTACCGGATCATATCCGATATACTCCGCTGTCAATCGTTTCTTATCATCCTTTTTGACTAACGAAAATTCTCCATTCATATTTGTGATGGTTCCGATATTCGTTCCTTTATATGTCACACTGGCTCCGATAAGTGGTTCTCCTTTTTCGTCGGTCACTCTCCCTTTAATCATGTTCTTTTGAGGAAGGATAGTCGCTACCTTAGCCAACTTCATTTTCTTATCAGATTCAGATTCGAAAGTATCCATCGTTGCTACTACTTCTTGCAATGCGGCAGTCTCTTCCGACACTTCCTCCATTACCGGCACAGTTGCCACAGGCGGCGTACCTTGTTGTGGTTGGGAAGTCGCTTGGATTTTGGCAATCATATCTTTCTTATCCGCTTGTCTCGCAGTAATTTCGGAAACAGGAGTGGAATCTTCGGAAGCAGGAGTGGAATCCGTTTTTACCTTTGCGGTAGCCAATGCGATTTCCTTTTGTGGAGTTGCCGGAACTGTTGGAGTTGCAGGAATAGCCGGAGTGGGCGGAATTGCGGGTTCAGCCAACTTGGAGGAAACACTCTCTTTGGCAATGAACACTTCGTCCGTCATACTCTTTTTCAGGAACAGGAAATAACTGCTGACACCGAATCCGATAGCCAGACAGGCAGCGATGCTCCAAGTGATAGCACGGGTGTTCTTTTTCTTTGCCGAATGAGCTGAAACCTGCATCCGCAGTTTCTCGATCCGTTGTTCGTGATTTCCCTCCACCTGGCTGTAACCATCCATAGCATCGGCCAGGAAAGGATCCTGCATCGACTCTCGTTCCAGTCGGTGGGCCTCTTTTCCTTTGCGGAGTCCTCGTATGTAGTCCAATAGTTTCATAGGGCTTGTTTCTTAATACAAATTTTTAAATTTCGCTTTCCGTTCTGGATATAGCTTTTCACATTGTTCAGAGTAAATCCGGTTTGTTCCACAATGTCGGCATACGACATCTCTTCCAGAAAGAAACGCGTAATACTGGTCCGTTGTTCTTCGGGCAACTTTTCGAGACAGTGATGTAATGCCTTCAGTTGTTCCTCCGAACTTCCTCTTCACTTAATAGATGCAGAAATTCGTCAGATTCCATAATATTAACCGTATAATCTAACGGAATTTCTTTATTTTCCTTCCGTAAAAGTTGCAGGCAATGATTCTTCGCCACCCGGTAGAGCCATGGCTTGAAAACTTTTTATCTCATAATTTCCCAGTTTAGGCAATAAATCTTCAAACAACTGCATGACTGCTTCCTGTGCCCGGTCTTCATCATGCAGGTATTTCAGGCAAAGTCCGTACAGTAACGGGATATATCGGTTATATAATTCACCGAAATATTCCGTATCGCCGGACTTCGTATAGTGTATCAGTAATTCCTCGTCCGATAGTTTCGATATGTTTCTTTTGAAAAACAACATCTATTCCTCTTCTTCGTCGATAACGACTTGATATTTTTCTTTCATTCTTTCAAAATCACCTGTTATCTGCTCCAATATTTCATGTGTATCCGTGCTCTTTACCAAAGCGGGCATACCATAATAGATAGATGCTTTGTATGGCAACAGGATCATCTTTCCTTTGGGTAAAGAGCGTCCCATACCGGTCATGAATACAGGAATATATTTCACTTCAGGTCGTAGTGACAGGATACGGGCAATGCCGGATTTTATTTTTCCCATCTGCTCCGGTTTCCCTCTGGTTCCTTCCGGAAAGAGAATCAGTGAATATCCGGCATCGATGGCTTCAAGCATCTTACGGATCGGATCGTGCTCCGAATCTTTTTCCCCTTTTCTTCTGATAAGAAGCGTATTGATGAAAAGTTGCTGATAGAAGCCTGAAAGCGGGTTTTCCCGAAATAGTCTTCTGCTGCCACGGGTTTGACTTTCCACAAAAGATCGCCGGGCAGGGAAGTCAACAGGCTTAGGGTGTCCAGGTGACTGTTATGGTTGGCAAGGATAATGAATTGCTTTTCTTTTTTAAGGAAGCGGCAATCGGTGAACTGAACCCCTACGATTAATTTCAGGAACCATTGGAAAACACCTTTATATATAATCTGCATCGCAGCAGCTTGCATGAATCTTTCCATTCTCTCCGTTTAATATGCAATGTAATAAACTAAATGAAAAAATACAGGAGCAGTGTAGGACAGCGAATCTATCCGGTCGAATACTCCTCCATGACCGGGAATACTGTTCCCCATATCTTTAATTCCTTTATCTCTCTTGATAGCGGAGATGACCACGTCTCCCGAGAAGCCGGCAATCGCAAGGAGGGCGCTAACCAGAATAACGTTAGGAGCGGAGAGGGGAGTCAGGAAACCGAGGAAGTAACCAATGACAGTGGTACTGATGACACCGCCTAGGAAACCTTCCCATGTCTTGTTCGGACTTACTTTCGGAAGAATCTTATGCCGTCCGAGAAGTTTGCCCCAGATAAATTGCATGATATCATTGATTTCCGTAAGGAATACAAGGAACAACAGCAGACCCGTCCTCCGGAACTGAATCCCGGTAGTTCGGGAAGCGACAGGAGATAAGCGAGGTGGCTGATACCGAATACCGAAAGCATCAGAATCCATTGCAAGAGTGCCATTGACTTGGTGATTCCGTGTGTGTCTCCCTTTAAAACCAGCCGTAAAGGCAATACGAGGAACATGACTACCGGAATGAAGATGATGAATGCTCCATACCAGGCAAGGTAAGCCAGATAATATTGAATGGGGATAGACAGTATGCCCCAAAACAGTGCTCCGCGATCTGCCTCTCTGAATCCCAATACAGAATAAAGTTCTCTGAAAGCAATGAAAGAGAGAAAGGCAAGGAAGAAATAAGAAATGTTATAGCTGATAAATACAGCGCCGATAAACATACCCGCCATAATCCACCATGAGCGCGTGCGTGCGGCGAGTTCGCTGATATTTGTTTTCGGAGATATCTTTTTTACGAGGAAAAGAATAAGGCTTGCCGTAACAAGCAATCCGATGATAAGCGAGATGACAATAATCAGTTCATCGCTTAATGTAGGGAATATTTTATCCAGTAGATTTTCATTTTATTTCAGTGTTTGTTGTGTGTGACATGAGGTACAGGCGATGTATCAGTGTCGCGATAAGACCGATGTTGATAATGATTAGAGCGATGAAGCATACCATCCGGTCGTATCCTGAATGGATGGTGCAGGTGGCGACTACAAAGGTCAGTGTCAGCAATGCCATGCGGTGTTGTTTGGCCATCGGACCATTAAAGAAATGCTGATGTGTTTTATAGGCTCCTATCCAGCGGAAATAAGCTGTCATAACAGCAAGAAGGGCGCCCAGCCATCCCAATTCGACTCCGAATCCACCTGCTACATACCGACGGGAATGATGAATAATGCATCGGCAAAACGGTCGGGCATATCGTTATAAAGATCTCCGTTGGCGCTTTTCTTTCCTCCTTCAATGGCAACCATCCCATCGAACAGTGCAGAGCAACCGCGACTGCATACAAACGATGAACAGAATATAGCTACATATTTATTGAAGCCGGGATAAATAACTGTGCCAATCAGCAGGAGGCAACCTATCATAGCGAAGAATACACTCATCATGGAAATTTGATTGGGAGTGACACCCCAACGAGTTAGTTTGCGGGCAATGTTATTAGCCCAGGCCGTGTTTCGCGAGGCTATTTCCCGCCTTCCGTCGACTTCGTTTTCATATTTGTGATATGTTTATGATTCGCAAATATACACATCATCTGATGAGTGGCAAAGGAATAAGGGAGAATTTTGAAAGGACTCTTTTCTGACCGGATAAAAAAGTTCAAGTCATTTATGGAATCAGTGTGAAATCTGCATCTCTATAGTAAAAGCGAACTATTAGTAACATTTTAAATAATGAAGTTATGAAAACAAATCAATTCAGAGCAATGATGCTCGTACTGCTGATGGCAGTTGTTTCTTTAGGGATGGTGAACGCGCAAGCTATTACCGTGTCGGGTACTGTGACGGATGCAAAGGATGGAACTCCGCTTGTTGGCTGTTCGGTACAGATAAAGGGTACTACGAAAGGTACAGTAACGAATATGAATGGCCGGTACACGATACAGGCTAAGAAAGGGGAAACGTTGTTGTTTCAGTATATCGGGTATAAGCAAGAGAGAAGGGTGGTAAAATCGGCCACGCTGGATGTGAAGATGAAAGCTGACGAACTGGTATTGGAAGAATGTGTGGTGGTAGGATACGGCCATGAGACAAGAGCTGCAAAAGTAATGTCTACTGCTTACAAGGCAGTATGTCCGACTCCGGGAATCATGTATGATGCTGCAAATGCGGAAGAATACGGAGAGTTTCAGGAGAATGGTTTCAAGAGTGTGTCGGATGCTCCGCTTTCTACTTTCTCTATTGATGTAGACGCCGCTTCTTATAGTAATATGCGTCGTTTTATCAATAAAGGTGAACTGCCTCCGGTTGATGCTATCCGTACGGAAGAATTAGTGAACTACTTTTCTTATGATTATCCGAAGCCGACAGGAAGTGATCCTGTGAAAATTACGATGGAATCCGGAGCCTGTCCCTGGAACACAAACCATCGTCTTGTACGTATCGGCCTGAAAGCAAAAGAAATCCCGACGGATAATCTGCCTGCATCTAATCTGGTATTCCTGATTGATGTCTCCGGTTCTATGTGGGGAGCCAACCGGTTGATTTGGTGAAGTCATCTCTCAAATTATTGGTAAATAACTTACGTGATAAAGATAAGTAGCGATTGTGACTTATTCAGGCAGTGCCGGTGTGAAACTGGAAGCAACTCCGGGTAGCGACAAACAGAAGATTCGCGAAGCGATAGATGAATTAACGGCGGGTGGCTCTACGGCAGGTGGTGCAGGTATCTTGTTAGCGTATAAAATAGCCAAGAAGAATCTGATCTCTAACGGCAATAACCGTATCATACTTTGCTCCGATGGTGATTTTAATGTGGGCGTTTCTTCCGCTGAAGGATTGGAACAATTGATTGAAAAAGAGCGCAAGAGTGGAGTATTCCTTACCGTACTGGGTTATGGCATGGGTAATTATAAAGATAAGAAGATTCAGGTGTTGGCTGAAAAGGGAAATGGCAATCATGCTTATATAGATAACTTGCAGGAGGCCAACCGTGTTTTGGTAGGCGAATTCGGTGCTACGCTGCATACAGTGGCAAAAGACGTCAAACTGCAAGTCGAATTTAATCCTTCCAAGTGCAGGCATATCGTCTGGTTGGTTACGAAAGTCGTCTGTTGAAAGACGAGGACTTTAATAATGATGCTAAAGATGCCGGAGATATGGGTGCGGGACATACAGTGACAGCCTTTTACGAAGTGATTCCTACGGGAGTAAAGAATGAATATGTAGGTAAAATAGACGACTTGAAATATCAGAAGAAAGAGAAAGTGTCCGTGAAGCCGACAGGCTCTAATGAACTCCTGACTGTGAAACTGCGTTATAAAGCCCCGGATAAAGATGTCAGCAAGAAACTGGAACTTCCTTTCATAGATAATAAAGGAAATAATGTTTCTTCCGATTTCCGCTTTGCTTCTGCAGTGGCTATGTTCGGACAGTTACTCCGGGAGTCTGACTTAAAGGAAATGCCAGTTATGACAAAGTGATTGATCTGGCCAAACAGGGACTGAATAATGACGATAAAGGATATAGAAGAGAATTCATTCGTTTGGTTGAGGCTGCTAAAGGATTGGAAAGAACAAATAAGAACTAGGAAAGCAAACAGGAGTCATTGGAAATGTACATCATATTATTATGCGTAATATTCACTGATATGAATAAACGTACAATTCCAGATAGATAATCCTAAAAAATAATAGTGACGGTATATGCTCGGGATAGTGACGCTATCACTGTTGTATACCGTCACTATCTTTGCCGGATACCGTCACTATAATTAATTTCGTCCGAAATTCGTCTGACCTAAAACGAAAAATAGCCATAAACTTATCGTTTACAGCTATTTAACTCTGCACGGGAGGAGAGGCTCGAACTCCCGACACCCGGTTTTGGAGACCGGTGCTCTACCAACTGAGCTACTCCCGTGTTTGCGGCTGCAAAGGTAGTAGAAACTTCTGAATCTCCAAACATTCGGGTAAATAAGTTTTGAATTATTTTAATTTTTCCCACTCATCGGGCTTGAAACCGACCAGAACGAAGCTGTCTGTCACTACCAATGGGCGTTTCACCAATTTACCGTTCGTTGCCAAGAGTGCTATCTGTTCTTCCTCACTCATAGCAGGCAGCTTCTCGCTTAGTTTCAGCTCTTTATATACTAATCCGCTCGTGTTGAAGAATTTCTTCACCGGTAAACCGCTACGTGGAATCCATGCTTTTAATTCTTCAACTGTAGGATTTTCTTCTACAATTAATCGGTTTGTAAACTCAATGTTATTTTCTGTTAACCATTTCTTGGCTTTCTGGCATGTGCTGCATGCCGGGTACTGCAAAAATAATGTTGCCATATTCATTTATAATTTAATTCTTACTATGTAATACTTAATACCTAATACTTAATACTTACCACTTAAACCTCACCTCAATATCTGCAAATCCTGAAACATAATCCGGTAAGCGGCTGCTTTCTTATCCAACGCCAGTGGATATGCTCTTGATGATGAAGGCATCCGGTAAAGCCGCATGGCGCGTCCTTCAAAAACGAACTCGGAGTAATCGCCTACTTTCGGCTCTTCTATTTCGAATTGCTGTCGGAGAGTGTCCGTTGCTTTTTGCCCGGTAGTGACGATGGCTTTGCATTCGGGAAGTTGTCGCAGCAATGCTGCTACATCGGTAGCCTCCACTACTTCGAGAAACTTATCCGATGCGTTATCCTGCAACCGGCGGATGGATGAAGCGGTATCAAACAGGGCAATTCCCTTTTCGTTCAAAAAGTCTATGATTTGCTCACGACAAAACGATTTTAGTGTTGAATTCAGAAAGTGATTCTTATCATTAAAGAATAAGATTCCGTATATACGCACATGTCATTGTTTAGGTTTGGATAATAAAAATCCATCGACCATCTTTTTTTCTGTGGCGGGAAACTGCCCAGCATAAGCAATTTTGATTTCGCTGGGAGAAATGGTTCTAGCGGATGTGTTTCGATTTCCATGTTATCGTTCATTTTAATTTCGTACAAAAATAGTGATAATGTTTATTTCCCTCAAAATCAATGAGAAAAAATGCTAGATTTAAAATATTTAGTTATTTTTGCGGTGTGATGAACAAACAGTATCTTATTATATCATTGAAAAAAGAAATTTTAGTAAGTTGTTTCTTAATGAGCTTATTTTTCCTGGAGGGTGGGAATTGTTATGCTTCGGAGCAACAACTGTTAAGAGGGACGATAGAAACTCCTTCTGACAATTATACCGTGAGAGGGCGTGTTATGGATGTCTATGGTGAACCACTAATCGGTGCTACAATACGAGAGAAAGGGGGAGCCAATGGTACTGTGACCGATATTGATGGACGATTCTTTTTATCTGTTCCGGATAGTGCTGTCTTGCAGGTTTCTTTTGTAGGTTACAAAACTTTAGAAGTCAATGTGACAGGTCGGACTATGCTTGAAATACGCCTTCAGGAAGACGCGGTGATGCTTGATCATGTCATCGTAACAGCCTTGGGAATTGAAAAGGATGAAGCTACACTGGCTTATTCTGCGCAGAAAATCAAAGGTGAGGAACTAAATCGTATAAAAGAAATAAATATGATTACTGCCCTGGCGGGAAAAGCAGCCGGTGTACAAATCAATAAAAACTCTTCCGGTATGGGAGGGTCTGCCAAAGTCAGTCTCCGGGGAATCCGTTCGGTGTCCGGTGATAATCAACCGCTGTATGTGATAGACGGAGTGCCGATGTCGAATACCTCTTCCGAGCAGGCTTATTCGGCAATTGGAGGTACGGCGAATGCCGGCAACCGTGATGGAGGAGATGGGATTTCTAACCTGAACCCGGAAGATGTGGAAAGCATCAGTATCTTGAAAGGTGCTCCAGCAGCAGCTTTATATGGTAGCATGGCTGCTAACGGGGTCATTCTTATCACTACTAAAAAAGGAAATTCTGTCGGGCAAAGGAATATTAATTTCTCTACGGGACTAACTTTCGAGAAAGCATTCAGCTGCCTAAAATGCAGGATCGTTACGGTGTCAGTGATGTGGTAGACAGCTGGGGTGAGAAAGATAATCTGACGGCTCATGATAACCTGAATGATTTTTTCCGTACCGGATTGACCTCAATGACTTCTGTGTCCGTCAGCTATGGAAATGAAACTCTACAAACTTATTTCTCCTATGCCAACACCACCGGAAAGGGGATTATGGATAAAAACAAGCTGAAGAAACATAATATAAACCTACGCGAAACAGCTACCATGTTCAACAAACGTCTGAAACTGGATGGTAATGTGAATGTAATGAAACAGACTGTTGAGAATAAGCCGGTATCGGGAGGCTTTTATATGAATCCGTTGGTAGGGCTTTATCGTTTTCCTCGTGGTGAGAATCTGTCTTATTATAAAGACCATTTTGAAACCTATGACGAAGAACGGAATTTGAATGTGCAAAACTGGCATACATTTACCGAAGACTTCGAACAGAATCCATATTGGATAGTGAACCGTATACAAAGTAAAGAAACGCGTACGCGCATTATCCTTTCCCTTTCGGCAAACTTTAAGATAAATGATTGGTTGACGATTCAAGCTCGTGGCAACATGGATTACTGGGCTGACAAGTTGCGTCAGAAATTCTATGCGTCTACCGCTACTGCCCTGTGTGGAGCGAACGGTCGATATATTGAAATGGATTATCAGGAAACGCAGATGTATGGTGATGTCATGGCGATGTTTAAGAAAACCTGGGAGATTTTACACTGGATGCGGCTATTGGCGGTAGTATAAATGACCGAATCAGAAACTCGACCCGTTATGATTCCAAGAATGCTTCTTTGAAGTTTGCTAATGTATTTAATATTGCCAATATCATCATGAACAGTTCCGCCAGTATTGACCAGAAAATAGATGAGCATCGTCAGCTTCAATCTATTTTCGGTACAGCACAGATTGGCTACAAGGAAAAATTATTTCTTGATTTGACAGCTCGTAATGACTGGGCATCAACATTGGCTTATACTGAACATGAGAAAGCGGGATTTGCTTATCCTTCCGTCGGTCTTTCCATATTGCTTGATAAATGGGTGAAGCTGCCCGAATGGATTTCTTTTGCGAAACTGCGTGGTGCCTATAGTAAAGTGGGGAACGATATTCCTGTATTTGTCACTAATTCCGCTTCGCATATCGGTGCCGGTGGCGAGATACAGGCAAATGATGCAGCTCCTTTCAAAGATATGGAGCCGGAAATGACTCATGCCGTGGAATTCGGAACGGAATGGAGATTCTTCCAACATCGGCTAGGAATCAATCTGACCTATTATCGTACCAACACTTATAATCAGTTCTTCAAACTTCCTGCTCTTGCAGGTGATAAGTTTGCTTACCGGTATGTGAATGCCGGAAATATCCAAAACCAAGGATGGGAAGTGACACTGAACGGAACTCCAATGCTAACTTCTGATTTCACCTGGAAAACTTCCATCAATTTTCTGCTAACAAGAATAAGATCGTGAAGCTGCACGACGAATTGAAAGAATTAGTCTACGGGCCTACGAGCTTTTCTTCCAGTTATGCAATGAAACTGGTGAAAGGTGGTTCTATCGGTGATATCTACGGTAAAGCCTTTGTACGTGATGCCGCAGGAAACATTGTTTATGAAACAGAAGGAGATTACAAAGGACTTCCATTGGTGGAAGGTGACGGAAATACGGTGAAAGTAGGAAATGCCAACCTGTCTTTATGATGGGATGGGATCACACATTCTCTTACAAAGGATTCAGCCTTTATTTCCTGCTTGACTGGCGTTACGGAGGAAAAGTCCTTTCGCAGACACAAGCGGAAATGGATCTCTATGGCGTATCGGAAATTACGGCTGATGCACGCGACAGAGGATATGTGATGCTTGAAGGTCAGCAGATCGATAATGTGAAAGGATTCTATAAAAATGTAGTGGGCGGGCGTGCCGGAGTGACAGAGTATTATATGTATGATGCCACTAATTTACGGTTGCGCGAAGTATCGTTGAGCTACAATTTCTCAAAGAAGTGGATACAGAAAACGAAGGTTCTGAAAGATGTGCAGCTTTCGTTTGTGGCCCGCAATCTATGTTTCTTATATAAGAAAGCTCCTTTTGATCCGGATTTGGTACTTTCCACCGGGAATGATAACCAAGGGATTGAAGTATTCGGAATGCCTACAACCCGTAGTTTGGGCTTTACTCTGAAATGTGAATTTTAAAGGTAGGAGAGAGAAATGAAGAGAAAATATGTATATCTATACTTGCTGGGCTTACTGCTCTTTTCTGTAGCATGTACCGGTAATTTCCGTGATTACAATACCGACTTGTCCGGAATCACGGATGATGACCTGATTATTGACGACAATGGTTATGGATCCGTTTGGGCATTATTCAGCAGGGTATTTATTTTAATTATGATTTCGGAAAAGGGAAGAACTGGCCTTTCCAACTGATACAGAATCTGAACGCAGATATGTTCGGTGGATATATGCATGACGGTAAACCCTTGAACGGAGGTTCGCATAATTCCGACTATAATATGCAGGACGGTTGGAACAGCGCCATGTGGACGCATATGTATTCTTATATTTTCCCGCAGATATACCAATCGGAGAATGCTACCCGGAATACACATCCTGCTTTGTTCGGGATCACAAAAATATTAAAGGTGGAAGCAATGCATCGTGTGACGGATTATTATGGTCCCATCATTTATAAGAATTTTGCGAATGCGGAAAAGCACTACCGTCCTGATAAACAAAAAGATGTTTATTATGAGTTTTTCAATGAACTCGATTCTGCTGTGGTTGCCCTCACCGGTTATATAGAGGAGAAACCGGAATTCAATGGATTTGCACGTTTTGATATTTTGTTGGATGGTAAATACCCTTCCTGGGTAAAGTTTGCCAATTCGTTGCGTTTGCGTCTAGCTATGCGTATTGCCTCTGTTGCCCCCGATAAGGCACGTGCTGAAATACAGAAAATAAAGGAAAACGATTACGGCTTCTTTGAAGCGGAAACAGGCGGAGCTGTTGTTTCTACCAAATCCGGATACACCAATCCATTGGGAGAACTTAACCGTGTGTGGAATGAAACTTACATGAGTGCGAATATGGAATCAATCTTGGTGGGATATAATGATCCCCGTCTTGGAATTTATTTCGAACTCTGTACGGATGAAACCCTGAAAGGACAATATCGTGGAATTCGTCAGGGGACATGTTTTGCTCATAGTCATTATTCCGGATTGTCGAAGCTGTTTGTCAAGCAAAGCACCGATGCGCCTCTGATGACTGCTTCGGAAGTCTGGTTTCTGCGTGCCGAAGCTGCATTGCGCGGGTGGACGGATGAAGATGAAGAAACCTGTTATCAGAATGGTGTAACTACTTCTTTCCATCAATGGGGAATCTATGGCGTAGAAGATTATCTGCAAAGTGAACGGAAAGCCTCTGACTTTATAGACACGTATGATGAAGAAAATAATATAGAGGCCCGCTGTAAAGTCTCTCCCAAATGGAATCCGCTGGATGATAAGGAAACGAAACTGGAGAAGATCATTACGCAGAAGTGGATTGCTATGTTTCCGGAAGGTTGCGAAGCTTGGGCAGAACAAAGACGAACAGGGTATCCCCGTTTATTTCCCGTACGATTCAACCATAGCAGAAACGGTTCTATCGACACGGAGATTATGGTGCGCCGTCTAAACTTCCCCGGTACCTTGCAGACGGAAGACCCGGAACAATATTCCGCACTTGTGGAAGCTTTAGGAGGAGATGATCATGGAGGTACAAGACTTTGGTGGGACACGGGAAATAATAACCTGGAATAAAAAAGATAAAAGTAGTGTGTTTATATGTGTAGCTTTAACTATTTTTGCATCTTCATTTAAACACATTTACTTATGAAACAGATTATCTCTGCTCTTTTCCTTTGTATGTTGCTCTCTGCCGTACCGGGATTGCAGGCGCAAAACATCCAGTTACATTATGATTTTGGACGTTCTTTGTATGATAAAGATTTGCAAGGTCGTCCGCTGTTAACTTCCACAGTAGAGAAGTTTCATCCTGATACTTGGGGAAGTACTTATTTCTTTGTCGATATGGATTATACCTCCGAAGGTGTCGCTGCCGCTTATTGGGAAATAGCCCGTGAAGTGAAATTCTGGAAAGGTCCTTTCTCTGCGCATCTTGAATATAACGGTGGATTATCCAAAGGTATGTCTTATAAAAATGCTTATCTGGCAGGAGCCACGTATACCTTTAATAATGCCTCCTTCTCCAAAGGTTTCACACTGACCGCCATGTATAAGTATATTCAAAAACATTCATCACCCAACAACTTCCAGTTGACAGGTACATGGTACGTAAACTTCTGCCGTAACCTGCTCACTTTCTCCGGCTTTGCGACTGGTGGCGTGAAGAAACGAACTACGGAAAGACTATCTTCCTCTCCGAACCACAATTCTGGGTAAACCTGAATCAAATCAAGGGAGTAAATAAAAATTTCAATCTAAGTGTTGGCTCTGAAGTCGAATTGAGCAACAACTTTGGTGGTCGCGATGGCTTTTATGTGATCCCGACGCTTGCTCTGAAATGGACGCTGAACTAAAAAAACGAACTAAAAAACGGATTAAAAAGCGAATTAAGAGAAATAGACTAAAAAGAAGTCAGGCTAAAAGAATCCGAATTTCAGAGGAATCTCCGTTTATCCCTCTGTCGAACTTACAAAATATATAGAACAACCTATTAAATGAAAACTGATTTAATCTACGGCGTAGAAGACCGTCCCCCTTTTAAACGACGCCCTGTTTGCGGCTTTACAACATCTCTTGGCTATTTTCGTAGCAATTATCACACCGCCGCTTATCATAGCGAGTGCCTTGAAACTGGATGTAGAAAAGACAAGTTTCCTAGTTTCCATGTCCCTTTTTGCTTCGGGAGTATCTACCTTTATACAATGCCGTCGTTTCGGTCCGATAGGAGCAAAGCTGCTCTGCATTCAGGGAACCAGTTTTTCTTTTATCGGTCCTATCATCGCCACAGGAATGGTAGGCGGATTGCCGTTGATTTTCGGTTCCTGTATGGCTGCCGCACCTATCGAAATGATTGTCAGTCGCACATTCAAATATCTGCGTAATATCATCACTCCGCTGGTTTCCGGTATTGTCGTACTGCTTATCGGATTGAGTCTGATAAAAGTAGGTATCGTATCTTGCGGAGGCGGATATGCAGCTATGGATAACGGTACGTTTGCTACCTGGGAAAACCTGTCTATTGCAGCACTGGTACTTCTTAGCGTCTTATTTTTCAACCGTTGCGGGAACAAATACCTGCGCATGAGTTCCATTGTACTCGGACTTTGTCTGGGTTATGGTCTGGCATTTGTTTTGGGAAAAGTGGATATGAGTGCGTTGAATGTGGAAATGCTGATGAGCTTTAATATTCCCCAACCTTTTAAATATGGTGTTGATTTCAATGTGTCTTCTTTCATAGCCATTGGTCTGGTCTACCTGATAACTGCCATCGAAGCAACAGGTGACGTGACTGCCAACTCTATGATTTCCGGACTTCCCATTGAAGGAGATTCCTATTTGAAACGAGTTTCCGGTGGAGTAATGGCAGATGGATTCAACTCCTTCCTCGCCGGTATATTCAACTCTTTCCCCAACTCCATCTTTGCACAGAATAACGGTATTATCCAACTGACCGGAGTAGCCAGCCGCTATGTCGGTTATTATATCGCAGCAATGCTCGTTCTTTTGAGATTATTCCCAATCGTAGGTGCCGTATTCTCCTTAATGCCCGATCCTGTATTGGGTGGTGCAACCTTACTAATGTTCGGTACAGTAGCAGCGGCAGGAATCCGTATTATCTCCTCACAAGAAATAGGCCGTAAAGAAACTCTGGTATTAGCAGTCAGCCTTTCCTTAGGCTAGGAGTAGAACTAATGCCGGACGTATTACAACAAGCCCCGGAAGCAATTCGAAGTATCTTCTCTTCAGGGATCACCACCGGAGGCCTAACTGCAATTATTGCAAATATAGTAATACGTGTAAAAGAATGATGAATAAGTATTAACCGACAAGTATCAATCAACAAGTATTAAGTATTAATCGACAAGTATCAAATAGCAGGTATTATCCAGCAGCTTCGGTAATACTTATTACTTAATACTTATTTCTAAATTACTCATTTTATCAGTTGTGCGGAAGGGGAAATCAGGATACTCGTAAAGACTAAAGCGAGGTTCGGTTTCTCCTTTCGTATAATTCCAGATAGAAGCATAATCTTCCGGATCTTCTCCCATCTTGGCTAATTGGCGCAGATAAGCAGCCAGTGATTTATTTTCTACGATGTAAATCTGTCCCATCTGGTCGATAATCGGGCTATGATGACGAGTGCCGTCATGTTCGAAGCGTAGAATCCGTTTTCCTTCTTCCGTCAGTCCCACCAATTGGAAGGTCATACTCTTACCGATAGCCGGCAAATTCAATACACTGCGATCCGTAGCAGGAAAGGCAAATGATGTTTTCTCATGAAACGTCTTAATTGCTTGGCAACATCTTCTTTCGTCTCCTCTTCCGTTCCGACTTTCGTCTCTAATATTTTGTATAATTCCTCCGCCTGTTCCGGTGTCATCCGACCATAAATCTTTTCCTCCTGTTGTTCCTGCATCGAACGGCTGTTGGGAGCAAATACTGCATAATTCTCATTGAATCCCTTCACCGAGAAAGTATAATAACATACCACCCCAATGAATTGAGCACCTGGCGAAGCCGTGTCGTATGTCCCCGACGCGAAGCAGCCACTGTATATACCAACTGATTCGTGATAATCCATCCGGCAGAAAGAATCTTCCGAATCGCCTCTTTAGCTTCAGGCGTAACCTCCAGCGGTGTTTGAAAATGAGTCTGGATAATAAACTGTTTCACCCCTATAGCCGAAGCCTTTTCTTTGAATTCCCGCAGAATATCCACCAATCCGTCATTGATACGCATCGGCAAATAAGCCAATAACCGTGACCCCAGCCGTACTCGTTGCAATTCCGCATATTTCTCTCCTTCCGGTCGTTCGAGATTTGCCTTCTGTTTGCGTACTGCCATCCGATACACCGCATCCAAAATATTCTGAAGCGTCTTATTCTGACTCATCAGCGCATCGCCCCCTGTAATCAGAATATCCCGCAACTGTGTATCCTCTTCAAAATAAGTCATCAACCGGCGCAACTTACGATCCCATGACTCCTTCGGGCGTAAAGACTCAAACTCGAAATTCAACCGTTCGCTTTGGAAATCATACATCCGCTGGCAAGAAGCACAAAGTCCCCCGCAAGCCCTTCCCATCGTGTCAGGAATGAGAATAGCCACCTCCGGATACCGGCGATGAATATTATGCCCGTCCGGCAGAAGCCATCCCGCAGCATTAGGTTTACCAACTCTACAATATCCTCCTTTCCCACGCACGAATATTTCCATACGTCTCCACCAACCGTGGCGAATACAGAATATAACTCCGGATAGCCTCGTCATTATACCATATCCCGTGATATTGAGTAACGATAAATAATAAGGAGTTGCAAAAACGGCATCCCCTTCTTTCGTGCCCGATAAAGCAAATACATAGTCTCCGAAGAAAGAGAATTCCCCAAGAACCGATTCAGTTCTCCCGGACTCTTCACAGCCATCGCCAAATGAAAGCGGAAATCATTCCACCACTCACTCACCAACCTGTATTTCTCCTCATAACTCATTCCCTCCTCAAAGTGGAAACGCACCGAAGGCTTCGACTTCCTGTTCTCAATCTTCTGAATCAGCAAGTGCAACATCCGCTCTTTATTCTCATCCCGTATCTCCCGTACCTCTTCATCCAGTCCGGTTTCCCACCGGTCATTCCGACTTTTGATACGCTGCGGTGACGGCAAAGGCATAACTTCTCCCTTCAACCGTTTAAACATCTGAAAAATTTCAATAAACAAATCCGTCGGCATCTCCATATTCTCCAACGTCCCCGTCAGAAACTCATAAAGCAGCCGAATAGTCTGTACTGACATATCCTGTCCCGTAGACAGTTCATGAACATTTTGCCCATCATAATCAAGTAAGAGTCGAATTTCTCCCTCGCCTCCTCCGCAGCTTCGTTTTCTATCCTGCAAGTCTCCAACAACCGCAGTATTCCAGCCTTGAAATCCTCAACAGTAGAGCTCTTATCCGCTATCTCCACTATCTCCGGAATCTCCTGACCATAGATTTGTTTCAACTGTGAAAAAGTAAGTGTAAGCATTTTCTTTTGTTTCATAAGCAATCTATCAATTTTAAATTATATAATAAGCATTTTAAGTTTGAACGACTCCTTCTACCCGAACTATATCGTCTCAAATCCCGAACAGCATCTCATCCCCTAAGTATTCTCCATCCATAACCTACCAACATAATCATCAAAGCGCAACATAATACACAATCACACCGCATAGCACTCTACACTGCATAGCATTCCACGCCGCATGGCCTCCCGGCCTCGTCTGCACGGCGTCAAGCGGAGGTTTCATTCCCGGCGTAAGAAGGGCAGACTGTTTGAGCGAAGCGAGTTTCTGCTTAGCCGGGGATGAGACCGGAGTAGCCGGGCAGACGCAGCCTTGATTTTTTCTTTTTGGTACTTTCTTTGCATCAAGGCAAAAGAAAAAGTACATAAAGATAATAAAAAAAGCGGAAGTATGCCACTCCCGCTTTTCCTGCTATGCTATTCTTTACGATTTTCTAACATTTACGCGACCTTATTTTTCGTTTCCGTGTCGTCGTTCTTCCTTTTCGGTTCTTTTTGGCAAGGAGCACTATATTATATACATAGTCCGTCATCCACTGTTCCGAATACCCCAGGCGTTCCTTGTATTGGCGGACAGTCGCCGCAGTCTTGTGCACATCATCAGCCTTCCACACCGTCTTCGTACAAACATCGTGTACCGTCTTCTGCGTCATCCCGTAAAGCGCCTTCTTGAATATAGACGGCATACGGAACTTCCATTGCATCAGATTTCCCATCAGCATCATCAAGTCGTTGGAAAAACCTTGATACATAAACAGATACGACTGGATATCATTCTGCGTACGGCAATTACGCTTCACGGAGCTGTCGATCTCCTTAAAGAAACTTTCATTCAGTCCGTAGTCCTGCATCAGCATTTTGCGTGAAGCTGACTTTTCTGCCAGTCCCAGCTTACCTCCCTGCGTAGGAATCTTGAACAAACGTTTGAAGTTAGCCACATCCGGTAAAAAGCGGATGTTGGTAATACCTAAGTTAGTAGCGATGACTGGCTGGAAATAAACCCGGGTCAGTGATATGAAATCTTCTACATTGCCGACTTTTGTTTCATCGGATTTCTTTTTGAATAAACCAAATAAGCCCATCGTTATATTTACTATTTAGATTTTCAACGGTTTAATATAACCGTTGAAGAATAAACATTAACTGAGTATTGAGAAACAGTGGTAACGAGTTAGCAACTGTGCTATTTTCAGCGTTTTGCGGTGCTATACTGTCAAATAACTCTTTCATTTGCAAGTTATTACTTTTTATTGAAACGCACACTTTTCCGATATGAAATTTAACAAAAAAGTCTCCAACAAATATATGTTAGAGACTTTGATTCATTACAATTGGATTTTTATTTATTCAAATGACGATAA
>ENA-OQJH01000446-OQJH01000446.1-human-gut-metagenome-genome-assembly--contig:-NODE-446-length-22835-cov-1.465431_pt1 | contig 22835 bp, 38 predicted proteins | sample MGYA00242597_ERZ504763 | MGnify/ENA primary metagenome ERZ504763 (study PRJEB26092, sample SAMD00036359) | human gut metagenome | host: Homo sapiens | study: EMG produced TPA metagenomics assembly of...
GATGCTGGAAGATTTGGTGAAGGATTACAGAAAACACAGCGAGAATACATGGTATCAGTCGGCGATGAATATTATCGCGCGAGCAAATGAAGAGAAATTTATGGAGGATGATAGTATGGTATGTGATGCATTGATGGAAATTATGGGAGACAAGTTGGAGCAGAGAATTGAGGAAAAAGTGCAGACAGAAGTGGAGAAGAGAGTACGGGCAAGAGTAGAAGAAAAAGTGCAGGCGGAAGTGGAGAAGAGAGTACAGGCAGAAGTAGAGAAGAGAGTGCAGGAAATAGAAGGAATCAATGCTCTATATGCTACGTTAATACAACTTGGAAGACAAGAGGAGATTATGAAAGCAACAACTGATGAAAATTACCGGAAAAAATTATTGGAAGAATTTAATATCGGATAAAGAAATTCGGCGTTTGTTATGCATGGGGCTGTGATAGAATTGGATGGGAAAGAGATTGGAGGACAAAAGATGAGAGTAAAAGAAGGATTTTAAAACGTCAAGTTGGAGATCGTGCAGTTGTTGTGCCGGTTGGAGAGGCTGCGAAAGCATTTCATGGAATGATTAATTTAATGGAAATGTATGAAATTGAATACGAACAGGCAAAGAAAAGTTTGGATACCTTTTTGGCTAAATTAAGAGAAGCGGGAGTTTTGGAAGAATAAAGATGGAAAGAAAAAATATCTCTCTTCAATGGATATATAGTTATAGTAGGAGTTCGTTAGGATGGATTCTTTGTTGGCAGTATTTAGCGGACTGGATTGCGGGAAGTTTCATTTTGCTTGCGCTGGTGTCAAGCTGCCTTCTTGATATTGCAACCGGAAGCAGAGAAGGAAGTGTGTGGCTTCAAGTGCTTTTTCTTGTTATGCTGATTTTATTGCAGGCAGTTCTGAACATTGCAAGCAGTAATCTGAGAATTCGTGTCACTACTAAAATTGAGATGCGTATCAAACAAGGTGTTTTTTCTATGATTTTGAAAAAACAATATCAGGAAGTCAGTAAAATCCATTCCGGGGAGATACTTAATCGATTGACAAGTGATGTAGATATTGTGGTCGGTGGAGTTGTGTCATTGATTCCGCAAGCTATTTCTATGCTGACGAAAATTGTGGCGGGCTTATTTGTTTTGTTTTCTATTGATGCACGTTTTACAGGATTGGTGCTTTTGATTGGCGGGCTTGTCTGTGTATTCAGCAGAATTTACAGCAGACATTTCAAGTATTTGCATAAAGAAGTGCAAAGGACGAATGGCATTGTGCGTTCCTATATGCAGGAGTGTTTGGAGAACTTGATTGTTATTAAATCTTTTGTGAATGAGCATGCTGTTGGTGGTAAATTGGATGAATTTCAAAAGGATAATTATAAAGTGCGGATTAAAAGAAATACAATCAGTAATCTGGCAAATACGATGGTATATGTGTTGTTCACAGCAGGGTATTATGCAGCGCTTGCGTGGGGAGCATTACAAATCTCTGTTGGAACCATGACATTTGGTACGTTGACTGCGTTTTACAGATTATTCAACAGATCAAAGCACCATTTCGAAACGTTTCGGCTTAATACCTCAATATTACAGTATGCAGGCTTCAGCAGAACGACTTATGGAGTTGGAAGCGATGGCGGATGAGCAGGCGGAGTCGAAAATTTGGATGTCCCAAAGTTCTATAAGGAGTTTCATGCGATTGTGGCAGAGAAAGTTACTTTTTCATATGCGGGTGGTGAACCTGTTCTCGAAAATACGTCTCTGCGTGTGCAGAAAGGAGATTTGATTGCAATCGTAGGCGAGTCGGGGATTGGAAAAGCACGCTTATGAAGCTGCTTTTGCATCTGATGCCTTGCGACAGTGGTAAGTTGTATTTTGAAACTGAATGCGGCAAAGTGGAGATTGATGCGGGAACGCGAACTGTATTCTCTTATGTTCCGCAAGGGAATATGATTATGTCAGGAACAATACGGGAAAATATTACATTCTGTAATCCGAAAGTGACGGATGAAGAAATTCAAAGAGCTGCAAGGGCAGCTTGCATATGGGATTATATTGAAACATTGCCAAATGGACTGGATACTGTTTTATCGGAGCGTGGAGAAGGTCTTTCTATGGGACAGATTCAACGGATTGCGATAGCACGTGCGATTTTGGATGATGCCCCAATTCTTTTGTTGGATGAGTGCACTGCATCTTTGGATAAAGAGACAGAATGGAATGTACTGCAGAATTTGAAAAAGATGAATACAAAGACAATTATTTGTATTTCTCACACTGCGGCTGGAGTACAGTGCTGTGATCGGGCAGTGCGGATTGAAAATAGAAGTTTAAAGAGGTGGATTATGAGTAGAGCAGAAGCGTGCAGATACCTGTTTGAATTATACGATATAGTCTTGCCGGAGTGGAAGTGCCAACGATACATGAGGGCGTGGACTGGGAAAAGCTATATCGAATTTGTAAATTTCACAAGATTGAGGCGGTTGTGGCTCATGGAATAGATAAGATTTCGGGAAAGGAACAAATTCCTCAGGAGGTTCGAAAAAAGTATGAGCAGGCATGGCAGATGGAAACTGCAAGAGATACGGTACAACATTTTTCTTTAGAGGAGCTTTTGTCAGGCTTTTGAGGCGAATGGTATTTATTGTATTCCCTTGAAAGGAATTTTTTTAAAGCAATGTTATCCAAAGACAGATCTGCGAATGATGGCGGATCTTGATCTTTTGTTTCGACTGGAGCAGGAAAGGAAGTAGAAGAGATTCTGCAGCAACTTGGATATTATTGTGATCATCGGGACGATCACCATCATGTGTATTTCCGAAAGCCGTTTATGAATATTGAGATGCACTATTGTCTGGTGGGACAGAACAGCCAGTTTGCTTCGTATTATAAAAATCCTTGGGAGAAAGCAAAACCAGAGAAAGGGAAAAAATATATACAGCAATACAGCTGGGAGGATTTTTATGTCTATGTGATTGTTCATATGGCCAAACATTTTCAAAATGGCGGAAGTGGAATTCGCTCCATTGTTGATATTTGGCAGTTTGAGAAGAAAATGAAAGATCAGATGGATTGGGATTATGTTGAAACGGAACTTGCTAAAGTAGGTCTGAAAGCGTTTTTACATCATATGGAGAAACTTGCGAATATTTGGTTTGAAAAAGGGCAAAGCGATGCGTTCTATGACCAGCTGACAGAATTGATGGTTGATAGCGGAATTTATGGGACTATGGAAAACTATTGGATTCAAAATGTGGCGTCTTCCGATAAAAAAGTGTGGATAGGACAGGTGAAGGTATGGCTTACTGCGATTTTTCTTCCGTATGAAACGATTAAATTGCAGTATAAATATTTAGAAAAGTATCCGATATTCCTTCCGGTTGCGTGGATACAAAGAATTTTCAGAACCTGTTTCAAAAGAAAAGGGAGAGCAGGGAAGGTACTGGCAGAACAAAAAACAGATTTTTCGAAGGTACGCAAGAGACAGGATGTGTTTGAAAAGCTTGGTTTATGAGTGTATATTTTCTTGAAAATATAAAATATTCAGATAATTAAATGGTGCATATGTAAAAATGAAAAAATATAAATGTTTTAGAAAAATAGTATTGACAAATAAAGACTGTGGTGTTATTATAAACTCAACAAAACAAAAAGAGATTCAGAAAACAAAAAGGTTTCTAAAAGAAGAATTTCTGAAAGTAAAATTTAATATTCTCAAAGTAAGAAAGAATTTTGAAATCCGTTTTATATCTGACGAGAAAGGAAATAAAAAGAGGGGTGAAAAGAGAATCTGAAATGGGAATTAGGATTTTTAAGTAAGAAAGCTTGAAAGAAACAGATTTTCTGAAAATAGGAGAAAGAAGGAGGCTTAGTCCAATGGATAGTTCGGAATTTACAATTCAATATGTTGGTGGTATGGCAAATGTAAGAACCTGTGATGAAAGCCTTTACCATAGAGTATAATCCAGAGAAAGAGAGCAAGTAGAAGAATTTATTCGGAGAGTAGAACATCTGGAGCAGAAGATTAAATATTTGCAGACATATTGAAAAGAGGAATACCACATAGCTTCAAAGCAGTTATAAGATGTGTAAAGAAACATCAGAAAAACAGATTAGGATTAGAGAATAAGAATAATCGAAACTTTGAGTTATAAATTGCATATAAAGTGAAAAAAGGCAACAGGTTTTATAATTGATATATTCCTCCGAAATAATAAAAAAAAATAACAATAAAATACAGAATAAGGTTATCTTATAGAAGTTTAAGATAACCTTATTTTTATTACGTTTTTGTTACATCTTTTTGACATTGGTTATCTCCTGTGATAAATAAAACAGAATATAGAAAGCTAAAATTCGACTAGATAGAAAGGTCATAGAAATAATAATAGGGGTGAATACTTTGGATAAATACGAATATCGAGTAAGAACAGAGCAGATGCTTGAGTATATGGAACAAAAAATCATATAAAAAAGCGATGGAGATAGCAGACAGTATCGATTGGCGTAAGGCTAAGAATGCAGCGATGCTTTGTACAGCAAGTGAGATTTATGAGTATAATGGAGAATATGAGAAGAGTAGGGAGATTTTATTTATAGCATATGACAGAGCTCCGGGAAGCAGAAAGATTGTATATCGTCTTGGAACACTGGCATTAAAATTGAACGATGTAAGAGAGGCAACAGACTGTTATGAAGAGTTTATTGCCATGCTCCAAAAGATCCGAATCAATATATTTTGAGATATAAGATTTTGAAAAGCCAAAATGCACCGTTATCACAGCAGATTGAAGCGTTGGAAGAGTTTAAAAAAGCCGAGTATGTGGAAAAATGGGCATATGAATTGGCGAAATTGTACCACGAAGCGGGTATGGTGCGGAATGCCTGGAAGAATGTGATGATTTAATTCTATGGTTCAGTGAAGGAAAGTATGTATATCAGGCTATGGAATTAAAGATGAATATAAACCTTTGACACCTTTGCAACAGGAGAAATATAATCATAGAATGATGAAAAGAAACCAGTAAAAAAGGTGGAGCCAGTTGCCGAAAAGAAAGAAGAGAAAGTTGAAAATGTGGAAGAACCGACTGTGGAAATGAAGTTGATGAAGTGAATGCAGCGATTTCACTAGAGAATACAACGAAAGTGGAAGCAGTTTCTGCAGAAGAAGCAGAAAAATAGAAGAGACACCGGTAGCAGAAGAAGAGTCAGTTGAGGAAGAGGCAGAGACTATCGAAGAAACTCCAGCAGAGGAAGAGACAGAGATTATCGAAGAAGCTCCAGCAGAGGAAGAGGCAGAGACTATCGAGGAAGCCCCAGCAGAGGAAGAGACAGACATTATCGAGGAAGTACCAGCAGAGGAAGAGGCGGAAGCAAGCGAGGAGCCACAAGTGCTGGATGAAACAGAAGATGAAGATGTGAGCAAAGAAATTTTTTTCTCAAAGTTCTAAAATGAGTGTGGAAGAGATTCTACAGAATTGGGAAGAGAAACAAAAAGAAAATGCTCAATTAATTCAAGAAGAACAAGAAAGGGCAAGACGGGACAAAGAGAAACTGGAATCTCAAAAAGTGGAAGAAGAAGTATTCTTCCAGATGATATCAGACAGTTAATGGAAGAACTGGAAGCTGAAGCGGCTGAGATTAAGCAGAATAAGGCAAGGCGCGAGAAAGTGGAAGCGCCGGAGGAAGAAACTGTTGAACCATTGGAAACAATGGAGGAAGAAACAGTCGAAACAGTGGAAACGAAGGAAGAGGAACCAATCGAGGAACTGGCAGAAGAATCAGTCAGGAAGAAGAGAAAGCAGAACCAGAAGAAGTAGAGGAAGATCCGTTTGATGAAGAAAGTTTTGACGAGGAAGCTTTTGAAGAAGTAGAATCAGAAGATTTTGAAGAGATTGAAGAAATCGAAGAGATTGAGGAATCAGAAGGAATTAAGCTTGGAGACACACAAGCGATTGCAATTTCTGCCAAAGCTTGATGAATGACACAGTAGTAGAGGAGCCTTTGGAAAAAGAAGAACAGAGACGTCCGGAGCCGTCTTCACCATTTGATACTGCTTTTATCGTGCAGGGACGCTATGATCTGGAAGCACAAAGTGAGATTGGAATTAAAGCGGGTCTGACAGAAGAACAGAAAAAATTATTCTCTTATTTTGTTCCCTGTTCACGGCATGAGTGAGCAGATTGTAGATGTATTGGAGAACGACAAGAGATGCAGAACGAGATATGGAACATCTCGAACAGCCAACTTGCTTGTTGTAGGGCGCAAAGGCTCTGGAAAGACAGTTTTGGCGGTAGACATTGTGAAGGCAATTCAAAAGAACAGAAAGCTGAAACAAGGTAAAGTTGGAATTGTCACAGCGGAATCATTGAATAAGAAAGATGTTTCACATATTATTGAGAAACTGCATGGTGGAGCGATTATCATTGAGCGTGCATCGAAACTGAATAAAAAGACAGTTTTAGAGCTGAATGATCTTATGGAAGAACAGACTGGAGAATTACTTGTAGTTTTAGAGGAAGAGCGCAGACCACTTGATAAGATGTTGCATTATATCCGGACTTTAAGAAAAATTTACGTCCAGATTGGAACTGCCGGTATTTATTAATGATGAGCTGGTAACATTCGCTCAGACTTATGCAAAAGAAAATGGATATAAGATTGATGAGATGGGAATTTTGGCATTATATAGCAGGATTGATCTTATGCAAAGAGAAGAGAGCATTGTTACAGTTGCGGATGTAAAAGAAATCATGGATGATGCGATTGCACATTCTCAGAAAATGACATTTAAACGTTTCCTAAAGAATTATTTGGTAAGAAGAAAAACAAGTCTTCAAGAATTGTTTTGCAGGAACAGGATTTTAGATAATAAGAAGAAAGAGTTTTGGTGACAAAACTCTTTCTTTTTATGTGTGGCTAAAGTATAATAGACGTATATACCAAATAAACTGGGAAGGTGAAAGTATGGCGGAAAAAAATAAAACAAAAGCATACGAAATCGGAGAATTAGACCATTATTTGTTTGGTCAGGGAACTCATTATGAGATTTATAAAAACTAGGAGCTCACATTGTAAATGATGGTGAAAAACAGGGTGTTTATTTTGCAGTATGGGCGCCACATGCGGAGAAAGTCTCGGTAGTTGGCGAATTTAATGATTGGGATGCCGACAAGAACCCGATGAAGAGGGAAGAGCCACTTGGTATTTATACATGTTTTGTTCCTGATGTGCAGGAAGGAGCACTGTATAAGTATTGTATTCAAACATACAAAGGGGATCATATTTATAAAGCGGACCCATTTGCCAATTATGCAGAACTCAGACCGGGGAATGCATCGAAAGTGACGGATATCAGTGCTCTTAGATGGACAGACAGCAAGTGGATGGAGCGGAGATTAACTTGGGATCATCATAAAGAGCCGATGTCAATTTACGAGGCGCATATCGGTTCATGGAAGGCGGCATCGCCGCAGAGAGGATGACGGATTCTATACATATAGAGAGTTTGCCAAAGCAGCTACAGAGTATATCAAAGAGATGGGATATACACATATTGAGCTGATGGGTATTGCTGAGTATCCTTTTGACGGATCTTGGGGATATCAGGTGACAGGATATTATGCCCCGACTTCAAGATACGGGACACCGGAAGATTTTGCGTATATGATTGATTATTTCCATAAGAATAAGATTGGAGTAATTCTTGACTGGGTGCCGGCGCATTTCCCGAAAGATGCACATGGACTGGCTGATTTTGATGGAACACCGACCTTTGAGTATGCAGATCCGAGAAAGGGAGAACATCCTGATTGGGGAACAAAGGTTTTTGACTATGGAAAGTCAGAAGTTCAAAATTTCCTGATTGCAAATGCGCTGTTTTGGATAGAGCATTATCATGTAGATGGCTTGCGAGTAGATGCAGTTGCATCTATGCTGTACTTGGACTATGGAAAGAAAAGGTCAGTGGGTTCCAAATAAATACGGCAGCAATGAAAATCTTGAAGCAATCGAATTTTTTAAACATTTGAATTCAGTGGTTCTTGGAAGAAATCCGGGAGTTGTCATGATTGCGGAGGAATCTACAGCTTGGCCAAAAGTAACAGCGCCAGCAGAATATGATGGACTTGGATTTAGTTTAAAATGGAACATGGGGTGGATGCATGATTTTACAGAGTATATGAAACTGGATCCTTATTTTAGAAAAGGGTGCCACAATCAGATGACATTTGCCATGAGTTATGCGTATAGCGAAAAATATGTTCTTGTATTGTCGCATGATGAAGTGGTGCATCTGAAGTGCTCTATGCTAAATAAGATGCCTGGGCTTGGATTTGATAAATTTGCCAACCTGAAAGTCGGATATGCGTTTATGATGGGACATGTTGGTAAAAAACTGTTGTTTATGGGACAGGATTTTGCTCAGCTTCAGGAATGGAGTGAAGCGCGTGAATTAGACTGGTTTCTTCTTGCAGAAGACTGGCATAGACAGTTGCAGGAATTTACAAAAGATTTGCTTCATTTGTATAAAAAGAATAAGGCGATGTATGAATTAGACTGTTCACCGGAAGGATTTGAATGGGTGAATGCAGATGATGCGGAGAGAAGTATCTACAGCTTTATCAGACATTCTAAAGACGGCAAGAAGAATCTTTTGTTTGTATGTAATTTTACTCCGATGGAAAGAACGGAATATCGTGTTGGCGTTCCAAGGAGAAAGCAGTATAAGCTGATTTTGGACAGTGATGAAAAGAAATATGGTGGAGAGGGAAAAGTACGTCCTGAGATTTATAAGAGTGTGAAAAAAGAATGTGACGGAAGACCATTTTCATTTGCTTATGATTTACCGCCATATGGTGTTGCAGTGTTTGAGTTTTAAGTTGAAAAGTGAGAGATTATGGAAAAGCAACCGATTTTATTGCGGGCACATCATGGAATGTGCCTTGCATTTTTTCAAGGAGAAGGATATAGTGATTTGTTTGTGGCGCATATGGGAAAGATTTTAGAACAGATGCAAGAGAATCCTTCTTTGCAAATTGTTACGTGCGCAGATGTTATCTGCGAGAAATGCCCCAATTTAGAAAATGGAGCTGTAATACGCCGGATCTTGTTCGGGCATATGATCAGAAAGTACTTTCGTTTTGCGGTCTGGAAGAAGGTGTAGTTTTGACTTGGGATACTTTTTCTAAGCTGGTATCAGAACAAATCTTACTTCCGGGGAAGCGAAAAGAAATATGCGGAACATGCAAATGGAGTGAACTTTGTGAATAGAAAGTTCACTCCATTTTTGAATAGAATAGTGTATTCCATTATATTTTCCGCTGTTTTATCACTTTTAATCGTGTGAATTCTTCACGTTCTTTTTCCTCCAAAGCATTGGAAATGGAAGATACTAAAGTGGTATAGGTCGGAATTGTAATATTTTTCAGAGCGTTTGCACGCTTTTGTGTTTTTTTAATATTGGTCGCAAGCCGGTAGGTGCATTCTCAATCATGGATAATTTGATCGTAAGCTCTTTTACTTTGCGAAATGCTTCGCGTGCACGGTCGATTGACTCATCAGTTGTACTGAAAGAGTAAGTCGGCTGATTCTCATCCGGAGTGTAATCCACAAGTGGAATTTCCGTTCCCATAATGCTTCGGCTTTTAATCTTGATAGAATCCTCAATCGGGACGGTATAGGCAAGTTGGGATACGAGACTGATACCGTGTTCAATATTGGCGTGCTGCAGGCATTTATATGCATGTGTGAAGGTGGAATCAATCTGTTCCTGAATGTCCTTTGCCTGATCGATCAGTTCCATCAGTTCGCGGATCAGAATGTTTCTTTTCTTATCCATAAGTTCGTACCCCTGATTGGCAAGAGCCAGAGAATTCTTTGCAAGAATCAGATTTCCTTTTGTGGGAAATGTGCGAGGATCCATAAGAACGCCCCCTTTCTATGAGTCTGAACGATTATCATAAAATTGTTCCAAAATCTTTGTGTCAATACGATCTAATTCTTCTCTTGGAAGCATTTTTAAAAGTTCCCATCCAAGGTCAAGTGTCTCTTCGATTGTACGGTTTTCCTCCAGCCCTGACCGATATAGCGTTCTTCGAATTCCTTTCCGAAGGCAAGGTATTTTTTGTCGATCGGGGAGAGTTCATCTTCACCGATGACAGAGGCAAGGTTTCTCGCTTCTCCTACTTTGGCGTAGGATGAAAAGAGCTGGTTGGCAAGATCTTGATGGTCCGCGCGAGTGTATCCCTCTCCGATACCGTCTTTCATCAGACGGGAAAGGGACGGTAAAATATTGATTGGCGGGTAGATGGACTGTCCATGGAGTGCACGGTCGAGTACAATCTGTCCTTCGGTAATATATCCTGTCAAGTCAGGAATCGGGTGTGTGATATCGTCGTTTGGCATTGTCAGAATCGGCAGCTGTGTCACGGAGCCATTGACGCCTGCGACAATTCCTGCGCGTTCATAGATTGTCGCAAGTTCACTATAAAGATATCCCGGGAATCCTTTTCGGCTTGGAATCTCGCCTTTGGAGGAGGATACTTCACGCATCGCCTCCGCAAAGGATGTCATATCTGTGAGAATGACAAGGATATGTTTGTTCTGCTCAAATGCCAGATATTCTGCGACGGTGAGCGCTACTTTGGTGTGATAAGACGCTCCACAACCGGATCGTTTGCCAGATTCAGGAACATGACTACGTGGTCGGATACACCGCTTTCTTCAAAGGTGCGCTGGAAAAATTCCGCAACGTCATGTTTGACACCCATCGCAGCAAATACAATAGCAAATTCTTCATCGGAATCATCCCCGAGAGAAGCCTGTTTTACAATTTGAGCGGCAAGCTGGTCGTGTGGAAGACCGTTTCCGGAAAAATCGGAAGCTTCTGTCCTCGAATCAGTGTGGTCAGACCGTCGATTGCAGAGATACCGGTGCGGATATAGTTTCTAGGATATTCACGTTTTACCGGGTTAAGCGGAAGTCCGTTGATATCTCTTGTCAACGTTGAGGTAATCGGACCGAGATCGTCAATCGGCTGCCCGATTCCGTTAAATGTTCTTCCGAGCATATCCGGTGAGAGGGCGATCTCCATCGGATGTCCGGTGAGTTTTGTGTGGGTGTTGAGCAGAGACATATTTTCAGTCCCTTCAAATACCTGAATAACTGCTTTATCCTCGTAAATCTCAATGATGCGACCTAACTTACGCTCGTTTCCGTTTACTACAAATTCTACGATCTCATCAAAGAACGCATCCTGTACACCCTCCAGCACGATCAGAGGACCGTTGATGCTGCTTAAGCCTAAATATTCAATTGCCATACAAATCCTCCTCCTTTATGCGTTCTTTCCATAATCCGGTCATAGAATGCATCGATTTTTTTCATATATTCATCAAATAGTTCGAGTTTGTCATTTGGCACATCGTATTTGATCGCAATGACTTTTTCGAAAATATCTTCTTCTTTCAGAACAGAAATCGGCATGTTCAGTGTGATGAGTGCTTTTGATTTCTGATATAAATACAAGATAACTTCCATCATCTTGAACTGCTTTTCTAATGAGACACAAGTGTCGTCTGCATGAAATGCGTTTTGCTGAAGGAATCCCAGTCGGATGACTTTGGCAATTTCCAAAACGAGTTTCTGGTCGTCCGGCAGCACATCGCTTCCGATTAATTTTACGATTTCCATCAGGCTGCTCTCTTGATTCAAAAGAGCCATCAGCTGATTGCGGTAGTCGACAAACTTTGGCGAAACGTGTTCGTTATACCATGGGGCGAGATCGAGCAGATATTCACTGTAGCTTGTCAGCCAGTGGATTGCCGGGAAATGTCTCGCATACGCAAGGCTCTTATCAAGCCCCCAGAAACATCTGACAAAACGTTTGGTATTCTGTGTAACCGGCTCAGAGAAGTCGCCGCCCTGTGGTGATACAGCTCCGATAATAGATACAGAGCCGTCAGTTCCGTTTAAGTTGTGCATCATGCCCGCACGCTCGTAAAACGCAGATAAGCGTGATGCCAGATAAGCAGGGAAACCTTCTTCCGCAGGCATTTCTTCAAGACGTCCTGAGAGCTCTCGAAGTGCTTCTGCCCAACGAGATGTGGAGTCTGCCATGATTGCCACATCATATCCCATATCACGGTAGTATTCTGCAAGTGTGAGACCGGTGTAGATGCTCGCTTCACGGGCCGCCACCGGCATGTTGGAAGTATTGGCGATCAAAGTGGTTCGGTCCATCAGAGGATTGCCAGATTTAGGATCCACCAGTTTTGTAAATTCTTCCAGTACCTGTGTCATCTCATTTCCACGTTCTCCACAGCCAATGTAGATGATGATGTCGGCATCGGACCATTTTGCGATCTGGTGCTGTGTCATTGTCTTTCCGGTTCCAAATCCACCAGGAACACAGGCGGTGCCGCCTTTTGCGATCGGGAACATCGTATCAAGAATACGCTGTCCGGTGATGAGCGGAACGGACGCAGGAAAACGGTGGTGCGTTGGACGGGGAACACGAATCGGCCATTTCTGAGTCATAGTCAGGTCGATCGTCTCGCCGGAGCTTAGCTCGACTGTTACGAGCGGTTCATCAATTGTGTACACTCCATCCGGCATGACTTTAGTGATAATCCCGCTGATATGTGGAGGCACCATGCATTTGTGCACGATGGCCGTTGTCTCAGGCACTTCGGCAATGATATCACCTCCGTGAACGGAATCTCCGATAGAGACCGTCAGATGTGTCTTCCATTTTTTTTCTTTATCCAGCGAATCTACACTCACACCACGACTGATAAATGCACCGGAATTTTCGGCGATGCGTTCCAGTGGACGTTCAATACCGTCAAATATATTATTGAGAATTCCCGGGGCGAGGGTTACGGAGATGGCATCTCCAGTAGCCTCAACAGTCTCTCCCGGACGTAACCCGGTCGTCTCCTCAAAGACTGAATGGTTGTCTTATCTTTATCAAGTGCGATAACTTCGCCGACTAATCTTTCTTTCCCTACATAGACCATCTCTGACATTTTAAATCCGGTATTTCCTTTCAGATAGATGACAGGACCGTTTACTCCATAAATTGTTCCGGTTCTAAACATAGTTGTCACCTCCTAAAAACAAGAAATTGTCGTATTCTTCCGAGAGTGCTGATTTAAACGAGTAGTCGATCAGAATACGTCGTTTTTGCATGACGGCACGTGTCCCACCGATAAAATCCTCTCGGCTTACGGTGAGGGAGGCGCCGGTTTTGCTTCTAAATCATCTTTCAAATGCGCATCACTTGGATTGATGTAGATCAGAATTTCTTCACCATCTGCAAAATCCAGTGATTTTTGAATGCGTTTTTCCAGAATTTTTTTGTAGTCATCTGTCTTCATATATTCTTTTACAAGTACAAGAACACGTTTGAACAAGCGGTTTTTTAAGTCTGTCTGGCATTTTCCCTGTTCGCGTTTGAGTTCGATCTGTGCTCTTGCCATGGCCTTATTTAAAGATTGTCTGGCGTTGGCGGTCTCTGTTTTTAAGGTGAGTTCCGCCTGACGGATGCAGTCTCTTTATGCTCTTTTAGTATCTGTCTAAAGCCTCCTGATGTTCACTTATAATCTCGTTGCCCATTGCTCTGGCATCTTCCATGGAAGCATCCTGCAGATACTTTAATTTTTCTTCGATTGTCAAGATTTCACCTTCTTTTACTATAGTTTTAAGCCGATGGCTTCATTTACATAAGATGTGATAAAGTCTTTTTTACGGCCGGTTCCGTGACGGTCAGGAATTTCGACAAGCAGCGGTAGTTTTCGTTTGAGCTTGATCTCATCGATAAGATCGGGAAATTCCGCCCGAATTTTTCGGTGAGCAAAACGATACCGATGGATTTGTCATCCATAACTTTCTGCAGGGCGTCGTGAAGCTCGCTTCGTTCGTGTACAACAACACCGTCTACGCCTGCGAGTCGCATTCCTGTGTACGTATCGACATTATCACTGATCAAAAACATCTTCATAATTACAATTTACCTAAGATCATGAAGGAGATGATCAGTCCGTAGAGACAAACACCTTCTGCAAGACCTGCGAAAATTAAGGATTTACCAAAAATGCTGGAGTCTTCGCTGACTGCTCCAAGAGCAGCGCTTGCAGCACTGGCAACAGCGATACCACCACCGATACATGCTAAACCGGTAACGAGAGCGGCGGCGATATACCCAAGTCCTGTGGCGGTAGAAGCAGCAGTTGTAGCTGCATCAGCAGCCTGAGCAGAACCGCCAAACATCATAATACCTGCAATTACAAAAGCGCCAAAGTAAAAGAAGATATTGACGCCGATTGCCTTTTTGTAGCGCTTTTTGTTTTTTTCACCGATCAGATAGTATCCGAAAGGAAGAATGATGCTTAAGATTAAAGTTACGATAAGAGTTAATTTTACTGTTAAAGTCATAATGAAAACCTCCTGAGTTTATACATTTTTCTGATTATATGGTTTGAATTCGCGTCCGCTTCCTTTATAAAAGCGGCTGAACATTTCATAATATTCCAGTCTTAACACCTGGATTCCGACAACAAGCCCTTCCATCAGGCAGACAAATATGTTGCCGGCTACAATGACGATCCAATTTGGACTGCTGTTTTGTGTGGCGCCGCCAAGCATAAGTACAACTTCCATCATCGCTGCATGGCTGACAGCAAAAGCGCCGATACGCACAAAAGAAGTGTGTTGGAAAAGTAACTGAGCATTGTTTCGAATAATTCGAAGAATGCCTGTACAAAAAACATGACTTTTCCGCCTTCTGTTTTTCCGGTGCGCTTTTCAAGTTTTTTTGCGAGCGGTTCCTTGAAGACCATCATCAGAACCGGGACACCGAAAAGCACGGCGAGCAAAATGTTAGCAGCATCTTGTGACCTGTCATAAACAAGACAATCGCCAATACGACAGAGCCATAGAAAATCAGTCCGGCGACCCCGTTCGGTGAGAACCATGCGTTTTCTAAATCATGCGCGCAGGGAGTTGATAATCTGGAAATCATGGACAGGAGAATGATTCCCATTCCAAATGCGATTGCAACGATAAATACGGTGTTCAGTTGACCGACAAACGGAAGGCTCGTCATAGCTGAAATCGGATGCAGCCATTTTGCCTCGATGATATTTTCAAATCCAAATACACTTCCGAACATAAAGCCGAAAAAGGTGGAAAAGATACCGGCAAGCGAGATGACCCCCGCAAGATCAATTTTTTTGAATTTGTAGAGCAGTCCGCCCCCGATTGCGAGACAGAGTCCCTGGCCAACATCTCCGAACATGGCGCCGAAGATAAAGGTGTAAGTCAGCGCGAGAAAAATCGTCGGATCCATCTCATTGTGTGCCGGAAGTCCGTACATACGGATAAACATCTCAAATGGCTTGAAGATCTTCGGGTTCTTCAACTTTGTCGGAGGCTCCCCGAAATAGGTCTCGTGGTCATCTTCCACCACTACAAACAGGTTCGGATCGTGCTTGACGTCTTCGAGGAAGGAACTGATGTCAGCCTCGGACATCCATCCGCATAATATAAAGAAGTTATCGTGTTTGTCTTCCACACAGGCAGCAAGCTTTCGCACATCAAAGTTCTTGGCGAGTACCTGCAGACGTTTTTGTGCCGAGACAAGTTTTGCGCTGTCTTTTGAGAGAATCTCAGCAATCTCTTCGTCGATATGCCGGATTTTTTTCTCAATCGAATGAATACTTTTTTCCAGTGTGCGGCACGCATCAGTAGGCGTGGTATCATACTCATCCGGCAGGAAAATACGCTCAAAATGCAGTGATTTTAAAATGGCGTCGATGCGTTCGGAGTCGGAGCGGGAGGAGAAGTATACGCCGTATACGTAGCTTGTATCTCTTCCGCCCTCTAAAAGATTACATTAAGGTCCTCGCTTACATATTTTTCTACTTTGTGATAATAGTTCAGTGCAACACGCCCAAAACGGAATTTGATAAAGTGATACTGCATCACGTCGTGGATGTTGCATTCGAGACCTGAAAACGGTTCGATCACTTTGAGTTTGTCTCGCAGTGCTTCTTGTTCCTCTTTTAGGTGCTGTTCTTTTTCTTTGAGATCCATATAGTTGTTGTTTGCTGTACGGATTGTCTGGAACAGCTCCTCCATCGAAAGCGGAACTTCCGGAAGAGATTCTTTGTCAGACAGATATCCGACGAACTGATTCGCCTTTTCCAGCGCATCTTTATATGGATTGATCTCGATAAACGGCTGAAGGTTATCGACCGTTTTTAATTCCGAAAGAGCATTTTCCAATTGAATCTCATATTTTGAGAAATACAGATCCGTTACCCGGTCAATGTCATTTTTCGGTCCGGTGATACTTAAAAATTTCATTTTTACAATCATTGTGGTCTCACACCCCCTATATATTTTAATGTTTCTCCAGCGGACAGACCATAGCGAATACATTCCAATGCCGTTGTAAGCTTCCTTAGTTCCTCTTCTTTTGGAAAGATAGGAGTTGATGGAAGCAATGGAATACGGATGTTCTCTGCGGTCGGTGGAGTACAGGCGTGACAGGCAGTCCGTATACATCTTTTCAATGGTAAATGCATGATCTAAGGGCTGCCGTCTGCCGTAATAAGTCTTTCGGAGCAGTTCCATGAACTCGTCCAATGACTCGCTTTCGATCAACGTTTTTATCTCAGGAAGTTTGATGTGAAAATAAACCGGAATGATAAAAGCGTAAATCTGAATGGAATCCATGTTATAGTATTTTTTTGCACGGTAAATCCATTGTAAATTAATCAAATCGATCTTCGTTCCGCAGTCGCGGGTAAAAATCTTAAGTTCCAATCCTTTGAGCGTTTTTTTGCGCGCTTTCCAGACGGAGGTAAATTCATATAAGTTGAGGGCGAGGTCGTAATCAAACAGATCGACGGGCTGCCGGATTCCTGTAAAATTTTCAGTGGAGCGTAATATTCTGTGCCTTGCAGATTGTCTACTAATTCTTCCATGGTCTTGGAAGTAATCAGACGGTCGATTGAAATCTGAGAGTAGCGGTCAAAAAACGGCTTTTTGTGATTCAGATCAAACGGTTCCTCATAATGGTTGTAGACAATTCGCAGACAGTAGTTGATCAAATCAACTTCATAGCGTTTGAGATACAGTCTTAAAAATCGTTGGTGTTCCAGACCCGAGAAACGATACAGTTTGGAGTAATCGTTGTAAAGGGACTGGATGAGGATCTTCTCGACATCTCCACGGTGAAGTGTATTCTCATCTACAGTTTCAAAGGCTTTTGCGTACGCGGGAAGTTTCTTCAAATAAGTGACCACCTCGGCAACGTTGCGCAATTGTGCAATTTCCCGGAAGTGGTCATCTGTTAAAAGCTTGGCCTGCATTGCATGTATCTTTGTTACGATTCCACTATATGATAGTAGATTTCCCATAATTATACCTCTGTAATGCGTTTCAATATTTCGTGAGCGTATTGCTCATGCTTGATTTCGTATTCCCTTGTGAGTGAATGAATGGTTCGCTCACTTTCTGACTGCAGCTGCTGTAGCTGCGTATTCATTTTAGAAGTCAGATTTTGCTGGATTGCATCCAGTTTTTCTTTTGTGCTTGCAGCCAGATCTTCGTCGAATCTTTGTTGGTCTTTTTGCATCTTTTGATCGAGCCTGTCTTTTTCTGATTCGGCATGCTTTACAATGGCTGTAGCGGCTGTCTCAATTTCTGACAATTTGCTGATAATAGAATTCATTGTGAACCCTCCTTTTGTGCAAGCTGATATGAATAATGTAACACAGTAGAAGAAATAAAAAAAGGGTTTTGCGAAAATAATGCAACTATAAATTGACGATATATCTCCGACGAGATATACTGAGAAAAAAAGAATGAGGTGCAAGAGTATGAGACTTAGAAATATTCCGGGTGCAGATGATGTGATTCAGAACCATCCGGTTGCAATAAAGAATGAGATAGAACAAAAAGGGAAGTGGCATACGGTCTTTGGAAATGAGAACCCGATTCACATTGAGATTGGAATGGGGAAAGGGCAGTTTCTCTTGAATCTTGCCAAGCAGAATCCGCAGATAAACTATATTGGAATCGAGCGATATTCGAGTGTTTTGCTGAGGGCATTGGAAAAATACGACACAGAAGAATTTTGTGATATGAAAAATATTCGTTTTATCTGTATGGATGCTTTCACGCTGCCGGATGTGTTTGGAAAAGGCGAAGTGGCAAAGATCTACCTGAATTTTTCGGATCCTTGGCCGAAGGCAAGACATGCCGGGAGAAGGCTTACGTCTACTCGATTTTTTGGACAGTATGACAAGGTGCTGGCACAAGACGGTGTTGTGGAATTTAAGACAGATAACAGCCAGCTGTTTGAGTTCTCCCTAGAACAGGTGGCGGAAGCAGGATGGAAATTGCTGGCACATACATATGACCTGCATCACGATGAAAAGATGAATGTGGGGAATATTATGACAGAATACGAGCAGAAGTTCTCAACTTGGCAATCCGATCCATAAGTTGATCGCAGCGAGGAAATAGTTCGAAGCTTTCGGCATATTCTATATAGAAAGTATGTGTATAGAACAGGAGAACCTTATGGGGAAAGGAAAGTGGAAACATTCGTTTTGTCAGTTTTGCTATGATAACAGGAAACTGACATGTAAGCTAAAATGCATTAGACGCTCGTTTGAAGAGGTCTGCGACATCTTGAATGCAAGATGTAAACCATAAGGGCGAGCTGTACACTAGTGTCCGGAGGGTGGCATATGCAGGTTACACTGATTGTTCTGTTTGCGCACTGGTGTCCGAAATGTAATATGATGATGCCGGTTGTGGATGAGATAGAAGAGGTCTATAAGGAACAGCTGGAAGTCGTCAGAATAGACATTGAAAAAGAAACTGAAATTGCAAAAGATTATAGTATCCAAATTGTACCGACATTTGTTATAATGAAACAAGGAAATGAAGTTATGAGGATGGCTGGGATCATCGGTGAGGAGATTCTGAAAAAGAGGATTGAGACGGTGATTGGAAAGTAGAGGAATGTTTGCTCCGCAAAGCCGGTGTGCTTTGCCGGAAAAGCGAAAGAATGATTCAGGAAGGATATGACGGATATATGTATGATAATGATTTTTCAAATCTTGGAAGACAGATCCAAGAGACGGTGCAAAACGCTGTGGAGTCGATGAATTATGATCGCCTGAACCAGACAATTAACCAGACGGTGAATCAGGCGCTGGATGAGGCGAGAATATATAAGGAAAAAGTGAGAAGGCAGTATGAGGAGAGCCAGAAAAGACAGGCTGAGAATCTGAAAAAGCAGGCGCAGACCAACCAGCAAAGCAATGTCTATCAGACAAACTATGCAAGACCGGTAGGGAAAAAGCAGATCAATATGGTGCTTGCGCCGAAGATCAAAAAAGGGACAGGACGCATTGTGGCAGGAACGATATTGAGTATTGTTTCGGTTGCGGGGATTATCGCTCTGCTGGTTACAAAGACCTTTTTAGAGATGATCGGTACAGCAAGCCTTGCTGAGATTGTTCTGGGGCCTAGTGTGCTTTTGATTCCGCTGTTTGCAGGAATCATTTTGTCTGCGACAGGAAATCATTATCGCAAGAGATACAGACGGGCTAGAAAGTACGTGGAGATCTTGAATGGAAGAGGTTTCTGTGAGATTAAGGAATTGGCAGAAAGTCGAATCAGTCAGAGACAGAGACGAGGAAGATCTTCGAAGATGATTCAGAAACAAGTGTTTCGGGAAGCGTACATGGACAAGCAGGAGACGTGCCTGATGATTAATCGGATTGCATATGACTATTATCTGCAGGCGGAGGAATCGCTTCGGCAGAGGGAGATGGAAGAGGCGAAAAGAAAAGAACAGGAAGAGAAGATGTCACCTGAGATTTTGGAGATGATTCGTACCGGAGATGAGTATATCAGGACAATCCGTGAGGCGAATGACGATATTCCGGGTGAAGTTATTTCTGAAAAGTTAGACAGATTGGAGCAGGTTGTGCGCCGTATTTTTGAGTCAGTGAAAAAACATCCGGAGCAGAAAAAAGAGATGGATAAGTTTATGGACTATTATATGCCGACAACACTGAAGCTTGTGAATGCGTACCGTGAGTTTGATGCTTTGGAAGTAAAAGGGGAGAATATCACGAATGCGATGCAGGAGATTGAGAATACACTCGATACCATCAGTCTTGCGTTCGAAAAGCTTTTAGATGATTTGTTTCAGGATGCTGCGTTTGATGTGTCAACGGATATTTCAGTTCTGCAGATGATGCTCGCAAGAGAAGGATATAAAGAAAAAGATTTTAAATAGTAGGAGGACATAAGCTTATGGGACAAGATATCAATGAGATGATGCAGGAAGCGCCGGTTTTGACCTTGGATCCGTTTGGGGAGACAAAAGAAGAAGTCGTGGAAGTCAAAGAAGAGCAGGTTGAGGAATTGGACGTGCTCACACCGGAAGAAAAAAAGATGGTAGCGGATTTTGCGGCGAAGATCGATCTGAGAAGCTCCAACGCAATTCTTCAGTATGGAGCGGGGGCCCAGAAGAAGATTGCTGATTTTTCGGAAAGCGCACTTGAGAACGTAAAGACGAAGGATCTTGGCGAAGTTGGTGATATGCTTGCGGGTGTTGTGACGGAACTTAAGAGCTTTGATGAGGAAGAGGAAGAAAAAGGGATTTTTGGATTCTTTAAAAAAGGCGGCAATAAGCTTGCCAATATGAAAGCGAAATATGACAAGGCAGAAGTGAATGTGAATAGAATTTGTGATGCGCTCGAAGGACATCAGATACAGCTTATGAAAGATATTGCCATGCTGGATAAGATGTATGAATTGAACACAACGTATTTCAAAGAACTTTCGAATGTAACATTGCAGCCGGGAAGAAAAAATTACAGGATGTTGCGACGACGGAGTTCCTGAACTGGAGGCGAAAGCTGCACGGTCAGGGCTGCCGGAAGATGCGCAGGCGGTCAATGATCTGAATGCACTGTGTAATCGGTTTGAAAAGAAAATTCATGATCTGGAACTGACTCGGACGATTTCGCTTCAGATGGCGCCGCAGATTCGTCTTGTGCAGAGCAATGACACGGTGATGTCTGAAAAGATTCAGTCTACGTTGGTAAATACGATTCCACTGTGGAAAAGTCAAATGGTTTTGGCGATTGGTGTGGAAAATTCTTCTCGTGCGGCAAAGGCTCAGCGGGAAGTGACTGATATGACGAATGAATTATTGAGAAAGAATGCGGAAAAACTCAAACTTGCTACGGTGGAGACTGCAAAAGAGTCAGAGCGGGCATTGTCGACATCGAGACGCTGAAAGCAACCAATGAATCTTTGATTTCTACACTGGATGAAGTATGAAGATCAGCAGGAAGGAAAAGAAAAGAGAAGAACGGCAGAAGCAGAATTGAACCGTATCGAAAATGAACTGAAACAGAAACTATTGGAGATCCGGTAGGACTTTTTATAACATATCCTCATATACTTGGTATTATTGCCAAGTATATGGGGGATTTTTATGGAGTATGTAAAGGAAATCAATGCGGTTGTAAACCGTTTTATCTGGGGGCGGGGAATGCTCGCTGTTTTTCTGTTTGTCGGAGTGATGTTTACCGTGCGCACCGGATTTTTCCAGTTTACAAAGGTGCGGATCTGGCTTGGAAAACAATGGGGGAGATGTTCGGGACAGGCGTGTGCGCAGGACCGAAGAAGAGCATTCTATCTCTCAGTTTCAGTCTTTTTGTACGGCGCTTGCAGCGACACTTGGAACAGGGAATATCACAGGTGTGGCGGCAGCGCTGATTGCAGGAGGACCGGGAGCAATTTTTTGGATGTGGGGTATCTGCGTTTTTGGGGATGATGACAATTTATGCGGAAAATCTTCTGGGGATACGGTATCGCTATAAAAATAGAAAGGGAGAATGGGTTGGCGGCGCTATGGTGTACATAGAGCGTGGACTTGGGTGTAAATGGCTTGCCGTGCTTTTTGCTGTATTCTGTATTTTTGCATCATTTGGAATGGGAAATATGACACAGGCGAATTCCATGGCAAGCGGATTAAAAGAAGTCTCTCTATTCCACCGTTCATTACAGGAGCGGTTGTGACACTTGTTGTGGCGGCAGTAATTTTAGGTGGTGTGAAGCGGATTGCGGCAGTGACAGAAAAAAGTGGTTCCATTTGTGGCATTGTTTTATATGGCAGGCGGAATGCTCGTGCTCATTCATTTCCGTGCGGAAGTTCCGGGAGCAGTACGCATGATTTTTGAGGAGGCTTTTCGCATGAAAGCAGTGGGAGGAGGAGTGATAGGATATGGAATTCGTCAGGCAATGAAAATCGGTATTTCGCGAGGGGTATTCTCCAACGAAGCGGGGCTTGGTTCTTCTGTTATGGCGCATGCGGCATCAGATGTGAAATCTCCTGCCATACAGGGAATGTGGGGAATCTTGGAAGTGTTTATCGATACGATTGTAGTATGTACGATGACAGCGCTTGTAATCTTAAGTTCCGGTGTCTATAAGCGCAAGTGATATCTTCCTAATATGGCGCGCGGAATCGAAAATGTCGATGGAACGACTTGACCGGGGAAGCTTTTTCGACGGTTATTCCTTTTGGAGATAAATTTCTTGCAATTTCGATCGTATTGTTTGCTTTTGCAACAATGGTTGGCTGGGCGTACTTTGGGGAGCGCACGGCGGCATATCTGTTTGGAGAAAAATCGGCGTTTCTTTACAAAATGGTTTATGTACTGATGATTCTGCCAGGGTGTATGATGACGCCGCACCTTGCGTGGGAGGTGGCGGATACGTTCAATGGATTGATGGCATGTG
>ENA-OQJH01000448-OQJH01000448.1-human-gut-metagenome-genome-assembly--contig:-NODE-448-length-22686-cov-1.837182_pt1 | contig 22686 bp, 25 predicted proteins | sample MGYA00242597_ERZ504763 | MGnify/ENA primary metagenome ERZ504763 (study PRJEB26092, sample SAMD00036359) | human gut metagenome | host: Homo sapiens | study: EMG produced TPA metagenomics assembly of...
CGGATGTCGATTAATTTGTGTGTTTGCAGGCTGAGTCTCCATTTGGGATGTCGCATTACACAGTCCACTGTTGAAGCAGTGTTATTACAAGAACAAGGCTGGAGGAAAAAAATGTTCGGCCGGAAGTAGTTCAAAAATACTTATATCTTGTCCTTCATAGACCACTTTCACTTCATCCATCCGGTCGATGGCAAGTTTCACCCCTTGTTTGGGGGAGCAGGTCACCCAGTCGATAGCTGCCGGCAGGGGGCGTGTACCGTTGGTTTCGATAGTCACATATTTGCCTGCTTGATGCAAACGGTCGATCAATTCATCGTCTATCCATAAGGAAGGTTCGCCGCCCGTAAGGACAACGGTGACGGCAGGATATTTTTTCACTTCGGCGATTATTTCATCGTCGGTCATCATTTTCCTTCTTCGTGTTGTGTGTCGCAAAGTCACATTTCAGGTTGCAGCCGGAAAAACGGACGAAGATGGCCGGAGTTCCGGTATGGTAGCCTTCACCCTGCAAGCTGTAAAGATTTCATTAATCTTTCTCATCATCAAAATTTGTTTAGTTTGCTATTCTTGTCCTTCTGTGCTGCCGGAATCTTTCTCGTAGATGACAATGTTTCCTTCCGATTCCTGCACTTCTACTTTATAGCATTGAGGAATCTGTTTGCATACCACCGGGCGATATTCTCCGCTGTGGGATTAAATGGGAGTACTTCGTTCAGATTTTGATGGTCGAGTTTCTCCGTGACTACTTCTTTGATGCGGGTGAAATCTACCACCATTCCTTCGGAGTTGAGCCGCGCGGAACGGCAATAGACGGTGATAATCCAGTTGTGACCGTGTAAACTGGCGCATTTACTGCGATACGGGAGTACCAGCTTATGAGAAGCCGAGATCTCCATGCGTTTGATTACTGTAAACATGAGTGTATGTATTTTAATAGTTACACGCATCTAATGTCACCTCGATGCAACGGCAAAGGTAATATAAAATAGAGTTTTCATCCAGCAAAGAGTGTTATTTTTTCCCTTTTTTTGCACTATCCTTGCCGCATGAAAACTCTATATATTGTTTTAGGTAGTATTTCCCTTGCGCTCGGTATTCTCGCATCTTTCTGCCGCTACTGCCCACTACCCCTTTTCTATTACTCACCGCCGCCTTTATTTCAAAGGGTCACCCCGATTATATAACTGGCTGCTCAATCATCGGCACTTCGGTCCTTATATCCGCAATTTCCGCGAAAACAAGGCGATTCCTCTCCGTGCCAAAATAATTTCTCTCGTATTAATGTGGGGAACGGATGCTTTATTGCATTTTCTTCCTGATTCCTTTTATATGGGTAAAGATTCTCCTGGGATTGATAGCCGCAGGAGTCACTTATCATATTCTTTCTTTCAAGACATTGAAATAGTGTGATAGTCCCTGCCGTGCATCGGCAAGTTTATCTTCCCAATGTTTCACGGAGTTCTGACCAATTATGTCAGTCACGTATTTCACGGAAATAAACGGTATTTCTTTTGAACGGCAGACAAATGCCTGTGCGTATGCTTCCATATCTACAACATCTCCGCTAACGTGAGTCAACTCGGTGAGGAAACCATCTCCTGTATTGCAGATTCCATGTTCCGTCCAATGCGTGCAATACCTTTTTCTTCGAGCAGAGCTGATGAATCGATCTCACACTCCAATCCGAACTCTTTCATTTTCTGCATATCACGGTCTACAAACTTGCGGCATACAAAAATATCCCCTACCTGATGGTTGACTGTTCCGGCACTTCCGATATTGAGCACCAAGTCCGGTTGTACCTGACGGATTGCTTCTGCCAGATGAAAGGCTGATTTAACTTTACCAATGCCTGTACGAACGTAGTAAGGTTCTATATCCGGCCATTTAATCTCTACAAATTCGCCTTGGACGGCGTAGGTTATTAATATTTTCAACATGGGTTTCTCTTGATTTATGAATATGCAAAAATAGAATTTATTGGAGATAAGCCACCCTAGTCGTACATAATCTCCAAAAAAACATAGATAAAAATAATTGCTGAACATTATTCCCATTAATCAAAAATTATACATATATTTGGATGTTGGATACATAAACACAAAACTATAAAACTATTCGTTATGATTATGAGTACAGTAAGAAGAACGGTTTTATTGCTGTTCATTGCATGGGGAGGATATTTCTCTTTAAATGCGCAAAGTAATTTAGAGACTTCCTCTAAGGGAAAAGATGCCGAAGTTTTATTTAAAAGAAAAGATGCTGAAGTCAGTTTCCCAAAATGGTTGGAAAATCAATTACTCCACAGAGATATACCATTTAGTGCCAATCTCAATGAGGAGGACATCTTGTTCAGCAATCTAGTTTATGCCAATACTACTCCGCTTCAAATTGAAATTGTCACTGATTTTGCAGTAAGCCCAAAAGGTAAAATCAGTAACATAATTGTTGAAAAGCCCGCTAATGTAGCTTTCGCCAACGAAATACAACGATTGGTATCTAAGTCCGGTCCTTGGAAAGTGTCAAAAGAAAATAGAGCTAGAGCACACTCAAAGCAACAGTTTATCATTCCACTTAACCTGAAAGGTAAACCTGTTATGTTGGACAAAGCTCCTGAATGGGGAGAAATGAATCAAAGAGTATATTCCAAAAGATATAATCTGACAAGGTATCTACACCAAGTTGCCATGCATATTTATAGCCGGACTGCCAATCATGTGGAAAAACTGGAATTTCCGGATGCCGCAATATTTTCAATAATGGGAGTATTGCAATTAAACTTTAATATTGATAAAACCGGAAAGTTCTCCGACTTGAAATATGTGCATGATTTATCCGGGATTCAACTGGGATATTTCATAGAAGAGCAAACTTTTCCCGGACGTTTTTTTTTTTAGTACTGAAGTGAAATGGCACCTGCGGTAATGAATGGTGAAGCTGTCGGAGTATCTGTTGAGGCTAAAATTGATTTCAATAAGAAAGAGATTTCGTGGGATTGTTATTTGAATAATTAACGCCCCAAAAATACTTCAATAAATGGCATAAGAGGGGGGAATAATCATTCAATAAGATATGCAAAATACTTATATACTAAATCATTAATTGACATCTCCTTTTGTTCAAAACGCATTTTGTCCAATGAAGAAATTCTTTCCTCTACAGTTTTTTGTTTCTTATATATAGAAGAAATATAGTCTTTTCCATCACGATTTATTAGTACAGAATCTGTAAAATCAGATATTTGAGTATCTGATTCTACATAATTTAATGTATATGACACATCCCTGACACGCCCCTGTATAGGCGAAAGAATTCCCTTTGCCACTAAATCCTTCACATCCCTAGTAGCTGTATCTAATGAAACTTCGGCCAACTTGCTCCAATTTTTTGCAGTAAGTTTTCCTTCATAGCCATTCAGATATATATTGAGGATCATTCGTTGTCTTTCAGTTATAATGCTCCCCGAATGAGTTTTCCAAAAAATCGCTTTATTCAATATGCCGCTTAACAAGCCATTGGATTCATCAATAGCCCGTTTAAGACAAGCCAGATACCATTCTAACCATTCTGTAATATCACCATTTCCACGTTGAGCCTGTTCCAGCATACGATAATAAGCCTTCTTTTCCTTATTAATCTGCATAGACATACTAAAGAATCGCAATTTACTGCGATCTGTCTGGGATAATACCATATCTGATATAGCTCTCGCAATACGACCATTCCCATCGTCAAACGGATGGATACATACAAACCAGAAATGAGCAATTGCAGACTTTAATAATGACGGAGCTATATTGGGGGCATTAAACCATAAAAGAAATTTATCCATTTCGTCATATACACGTTCCGGCCCGGGAGCACGATAATGTATTCTTTCCCGCCCAAATGTACCGGAAACAACCTCCATAGCTTCAGTACGATAACTTCCCACTAAAATATCAGAAAAGCCACTTTTACCTGTTGGGAAAAGTGCGGAATGCCATCCGAATAATCTATCATGTGTTAACGGAGTTTCGTAATTCATTATAGCATCAAGCATCATCTCGACCATTCCATCAATATAATGCGTCGGTTCTTTCACATCGGGTACAGCTACACCTAATTTTCGGGCAACGGAAGAACGTACCTCTGCTGTATTCAAAGTTACTCCTTCAATTTCTGAAGATGCAACAACATCATGCGTCACAGCTTCCACCGTAGCGATCATCTGACTATCAAATCCAATTGTACTTAACCTTCCAACAAGATATCCGATAGCCCTGTTTGTCAGGGCTATCGCATCTGACAATCTTTCAGCGTTCCATCTGAATGAACTCCAATTTTCTATTTCATGGATAAACATACCATCAGTATTTCTGCAAAAATAACTATTAAATTGGAGTTATCTATAAAAATGCGGTTAAAAGAGGTATGATAAGCCGCAAATTTTGCGGTTAATTAATGAGATTAAACCGCATTTAATAAAAACAAGGCATATTCATCACGCTTGGTTTGAAGAATCATTCAAACCAAGTACGAAACTTCCTTATGTGGAGTACCCAATATTACTTTTTACTATCCGGCAACGGATTAATAGCCCCCCTTTGTGTACAAGTATATGCCGATACATCTACCGCTTTGCGGTGTGATTCAGCAACCGACGCCCCTCTAAGTATGTTCACAACAAAGGTAGCAGTAAACGAGTCGCCTGCACCTACAGTATCGGCCACCTCGACTTTAGGTGTGTTTATGGATGACACTTCCCCACTTACATCATATATGCCACTACGTACTGCCCCCTGTGTGAATATAACATATTTGAGCGAGAAACGAGCAATGAGTTCTGCGATAGCTTCCACAAAATCAGTCGAAAGGGAAAGAAGAGAAATCAATAACGGCAATTCGTCTTCATTCAATTTGAGCACATTTGCCTTTGCAGGATTCCACAATCAAGTCTGTCGAATAAAAACGTTGCCTGATATTAATATCAAACACCTTCAAAGAGGTATCCGGCACGGCATCTATGAGTCTCAAGATTGCAGCACGTGACTTTTCACTTCGTTGTGCCAAAGAGCCCCAACAAACAGCATCTGCATCGCTGACAAGTTTCATGGTCGCAGGACTACACTCGATAGCATCCCAAGCAACATTCTCAACAATCTCATATTGCGGTACACCGGCCTCATTCAACGACACAAGCACTTTACCTGTCGGCAAAATATTACGGGAAATATATCCTAAATCAAGTCCGGTCTCTTTAAGCACCGTAAATGTTTCATCACCGAGTTCGTCGCCACCTATTGCCGTAACGGGATATGATTCTGCTCCCAACTCCTTTGCAAAAAAACAGAAATTGATAGGCGCTCCGACCAAGTCTCTTACCTTCCGGGAAGCAATCCCAAACAACTTCTCCTATACCTATTATTTCATGGTTTTATAGTTTAATAATTATTTTCATGGATGTTGCACTATTCTCGTCTATAAATTTATATGCCTTGTCATACTGCTCGAACGGAAATGATTTGAAATAAGCGGTTCGAGACGGATAGCTCCCAAACTTACCTGATCGATAGCCGTAAGATAATCTTCATGGCGATACATCATCGTTCCGTTCACCTTCAGTTCGTGCTCTCCCAAATAGAACATATCAAGCGACGGATCCTTGCCAAATACCGCCACTACAACGATAGTACTCCCTTTTTCAATACACTCCATAAGCGAACGAATACTCGACTCAACTCCGGCAACCTCAAACGCAGCTTGAAAATCTTCATCCCCGAAAAGCCTCTTCGCTCCTTCTTTGAGTGATGTCTTAGCTACATTGAGCGTATCTACTATACCACATTTACGAGCTATTTCAAGTCTGAAATCACTTACATCGGTAATAAGAACCCGTTTGGCTCCTCTTGCCTTAGCGAACTGCGCCACGAGGTTACCGATCGTTCCGGCACCCGATACAACCACATTCTTACCTTTCAAGTCCCCGCCACGCATGGTTGCATGCGCAGCTACTGCCACCGGTTCTATCATAGCCCCATAATCAAGTGACATACCTTCAGGCAACACCGCAATCCTGTCATCATCAACCACAAAAAAGTCTTGCGCAGCTCCATTTGCCTGAAAGGCTTGCACTCTTAGCTCCTCACAAATATTATACTCTCCCCGCTGACAAGGCTTGCACTTCCCACACGCAAGTTGCGGACGTGCGGTGACAACGTCACCCGCCTTGCAGATCGTAACCGCCGTCCCCGTAGCGACTACCACTGCCGAATATTCATGCCCCTGAACTACCGGATAGAAAGTTGCCGGATGACATCCGTGATAAGAATGTATCTCACTTCCACAAATACCAATTCTCTTAATATTCAGAAGTACCTGATGTTCTTTCAGGTCCGACGCTTAGGCGCCTCAACTTCACGAAATTCAATATGTTTTGGTTCTACTAATACCGCTTGTCTCATTTTATACCATATTTACTTAAAATTTCTATTACCGGAGTCTCTATTGACTTCGCCCCAAAGTGCATATCCATAACTACTTGGATGAGTTCCGTCGACCGATGTCTCATGCGCATCGGAAGCATCAGGCGTAATCAGATAAACGTCTTTATATTTCGGGTTCGTGAGGATTTTCGCAAACAACTCCTCTACGGTTGCCGCCTTAGCCCGTTCTTTCGCATCAAGAACTGTATCGAATGAACGTCGTTCACGATAGATAGTACGCTGAAATATCAACGGAGTAGCCGGATGTGCCGCTATAAGCCGATCGATAAACGGCATCAGGCGCTCTCTTATCAGTCTGCGTCAGGATTTGAAAAAGTATCGAATATAAAGCATCAGCCTTGACTTCCGCAAGAACGTCGAGCATGTAAGGTTGCATCAGGCAACGTCCGCTTGTTGCGAGCGACACGACTTGAAGACCTGTATTACGCATAAATTGCATGGGATAACTCATACCGATCGATCCGTGCTCACTCCCTGCGTAAACGAAGAGCCATATACCGCTATCCTGTGACGAAAATCGGACTTCAACGGTTCGATAACAGCATCGTCATCTATCCCTATCTTACAAGAAATGACCTCCGAATACATCGGCATATACATCATACATTCGTGCATCGTACCATCCATATTCTCAATGAGCGTGAATGTCTCGGTTTTCTCGCCCTTATACGCTTTCAATGAACCGCTTGCCGCATACTGCCATTGACCGTCTGCATTTTTGATATAAAGATCATATCCTTTATAAGAGATCGGCATGGTTGAATGGCTCGAATATACATATCCCCACTTTGTCGTAATCTGTATATTACGTGTGTTCGTTTTAAACAACACAGCCATACCGGCAGAGCAACGGAGTTGTCGATTCTCCGTCCTGTTAAAACCTTTATAAACCAATGTATCGACTCTATGATACGGATTGGGAGTCGATTCAAACGACTTACCTATCAGGTTAAGCGTTGACGCCTCCGCCTGTTTTTGTGCCGAAACCGACAATACGCACGAAAGCGACAGAACAACCGTTATGAAAAACTTCTTCATTGCCTTGTATTTTTTAGTTGTTTACTGTAATAAGACCTTCAACCCTTCCGCTACCTGCATAGCATAAAACTGCTCATACTTTCCATAAACACAGGATATTTGTCCAGTCCCAATGACACAAAAGGTGATATTTCAAGAACTCGGCCGGCGATCCTCCCGAAATCAACTTCCTGTCCGCCGGGTGATGTGAGGTTCGGAGATAGCTATATTTTCACCGGACTCGGTGCGCGCACCTATCAGGTATTTGCAATACACAGCTATCAGGAAAGCCTCTATCGAAATATCCTTCCCATCCTGCAACATCTGTTTGAGTATGGGTACCACATAAACGGCAAACTTAGCAATGCCATCGCCGCAAAGCCGTGATACCTGATCGCTGATCGCCTTGTTTGAAAATCGTTCGATAAGCTGGTCTTTATACGCTTCAAGGTCAACGCCTTCGGGAACCGGAACATAAGGAGTAACGTCCCTGTTCATAAACAGCTTTATCATTGCACGATACCTCTCGTCTGCCATTACAGCATCGACCTTCCTGAATCCTTCCATATAGGCAGGATAAGAAAGAAGAGTATGTGACGCATTGAGAAGACTTAATTTCATGATTTCATACGGGGTCACATCATGGGTGAATGTAACTCCCACCTTCTCCCATGCAGGACGGCCTGCAATGAAATTATCTTCAATCACCCATTGTATAAAGTCTTCACAACACACATCTGTAACCTTACCCGGTTTTGTTACGGGAGTGATGCGATCTACCATCGAATTCGGGAACGTCACTTTCTTTTTCGCCCACGCTGCCACCTCGGGATATTTCGCTTCGAAGTATGACATAAACGCACATTTGGCGACATTGCCGTTCATCTGCATGTTGTCACACGAAAGAATCGTAATCGGCAAATCTTTCTCCATCCGGCGTTTGAGTCTTCGGCTACATACCAGAACACACTGCGCGATTGGTTAAAATCGACCTTATATCCCCCTTCGGTAATGGTGAGAGAGATGATTTTTATCTCCTCCGATGCTATTTTAGCGATGATAGGCTCACTATCTATTTCCCCCCATGCCAGTTCTACAAGCGAACCAATCAGCATACTATCCTGCTCGCCGGAAGGGCTGCATGTCGTCAACTGATATATGCCGTCATCTTTCTTGAGGCGTTGAACAATACCCCGTCCGTAGGCATAATCATGGCTCCGAATACCCCCCAGCATCTTTGTGACGGATCTTCAAGTAATAAATTTGTGTAGCTTCGAGATGTGCACGATGGAAGTTTCCAACGCCGAAATGTACTATTCCGGCCTTTATTTCAGCACGATTATAATTAAAGTCTTCATACGATAATTTCAATGTTTCGGCAAGTGATTTTTCCACCTTGTCGCAATGTTCTATATAGAATTTATAAACCTCATTCCATTTGTAATAAGATGCTTCAACCGCTTCCAACGGCAACCGGAGGTCTTTTTCATTCAGCATAAACTTAACTAAAACGTCCGGATTGCCTTCTGATTGGTAAAAGATCATCTGAAGGTTCGCCCCCATCGGAATATCCCAGTACTTCCAACTCTGCAACGCTTCTTTGGAATTACTAGCCTCCCGCGCCCACGTCCCGGCTTGCAGATTAGTCAAGATGGCCATCAGAACGCCATCGTGGCCGAAGTTGAGATTGATGCCATGACGCTTACGAACCAGATCTTCGGCAGATTCGTCTAACAAATGGCGTAACGTGCGGGATGCAAGTCCCCAACTACGCCCGTGAGATACCGGTTCAGGACCTTTCTGCGCAAAATACTTATAGTTCTCGATTTCCGCCCAAGCCAATATTTCCTCTTCTGTAAAATATCCATATAGCACTTGGCGGTCGAGGCATTGCATCAGCGATGCCATTAACCAGAAACGATGGATCAGGTCGTACTTGTCATACTCACTTTCTACTTGCGTAACATCTATAAACAGTCTTGTAAAAAAAGCATCCACATCCAAACTTTTCAATCTATATAATGAATCGATATTTCTTTATACCAACTGTTTTCTTTACCGAGTATATACTTATCAAGCGGACTCCTGTCGGGACATACGTTACCGTATGGATTCAGTGTGGCAAGGAACGAACGGGAGTTGTCTATCTCCGCCCATTCAAGCCCGGGACGCAGCGACAAAATGCCCGAATTTACAGATTGCATGGTGGCCGCCACCCGAAGCACATTCGTTGCGTTAGTCTTCAAATAGGGATGGCCTTCAAATACTTCCGGATAGTTTTGTACCATCCTCCGGCCTATCTCCCTTGTCTGACGATAACCGATTTGTGTCAGATCGCCTTCTTTGTAAAACACATTCTTCTTGAACGGTTCAAGACGTTCGTACAAGGCTTTCCCAAAATCGGTAAGGTTGTTTGTGGCATGAGCTTTCTCCAATACGCCGTATATGGCAGAATAAGTCACCTCATCGTCTATCTGACGCGCTCCATGACGGAAATAGCCGTTTATATAGAAAGGCGTATATCCTTTGGGCGCCGGCGTAACCGGATGTGAAAGATCGGTCACATAATACACGCCGCCCGCACGTTCCGGATCCCTGCGTATCTCGTCGAGAGGATTTTCGGCCACCGGCTTTTCTTTCGGAAGAGAGAGTTTGAATATGCAAGGAAGATCAGACGTCTTTTTCGCATTCGTATTGGTATTGACATACATAACTCCGTCTTTGACCACAATATCTTCCGGTTCGTAAATAACCTGTTCCTGCACATTGTATCGGGCAGTAATTGTCCGCCTATCCGTATCGTACACCCGGATGCAGGAAGGACGGCTGTCATCCTGTTTCCCAACTCCGAAGCAGAAATAGATTTTACCATCATGCATACAGCCCGCTTGCGTAAACCATACCTCATAGGGGAACACCACCTGATCGAGAATGTCATTTTCGTCGAGGCGCACCTTTGCGCCCTCACTCAACGACGGTATGCGGAATTTGGTGGCGACATACTGGTTTTCCCACGCATGCTTTGTCACCTTCGCCACAGTACGTTTACGTGCCGAGAATATCCATATAAATCCCCGTTCCCGATCGACCAGCCAGCTTGGTGCACCAAAGATGGGGACATACCCTTTCTCCGCCCACTTCGAGCCATCGAGTTCAATTGTCTGTGCGATTTCGCTGCTAAAAACGTTTCCACGACGGGTGATGCTCTCCACAAAACACAACCATTCCAACTCGCTTCCTACCTTCCCGTTTGTGATATACAAGAGAGGAAACGATGCTCCGCGTTTTGTCTCGACGCCAAAGCATACATTATTTACATGGTTGTCCGGATGGGAGGATGCCAACTCAAAGCCTGCCACAGGTTTCGGATCGCACTTTTGAAATCATAGATATTCACGTGCCTCCATCCTCGCACGAGAATATGTAATCATCCCATATTTCAAGTCCTTGCTGTGCCCGCCCCCGTCCTTCCTTTGCCAGGAAGACAGAGCACTCCACCTCTTTCTCCGGCTCTACATACAACTGGGCGATAAGGGGAATAGAGATCAGTAAGCACACGACAGACAAATAGATCTTTTTCATAAGTATGCTCTATAAATTTAAAGTATGATTATGTTCTACGTTAATCGAACAGCTCTACGCCTAACGACTCAACCGTTTCTGCAACTCTCCCACATCGAGAGCCCGCGGAGTACAATGCTGCGACGCACTCATGGCAGCGGCAATACCAACTGCCTCTCCCATCGCCATGCAAATACTCATGACACGATAGGAAGCGTGAGCTCTGTGAGTACCCGATATGCACCGTCCCGCCACCAGAAGCCCTTCCAAGCCCAACGGGAGAAAACAACGATACGGCAAATCGTATGGTTTGCAATATTGGATGGTCGGTTCCGCCTGTCCGGCTCCGTCAGGATTATGTATATCGACAATGAACAATGCTTTATGTACACCACATCGGCAAAACGGCAGCCTTCCGCCATTTCATCGGCATCGATCACATAGTCGCCATCACCCTGCGGCTTTCGCGCACTCCGGTTGTTGTACCACTTCCGATCACTCTACAGTTTTCGTAACCCGGCAAATTTTCTTTCAAGAATTGAGTCAGGAGGCGTATCTGTTGCCTAAGTTCAAGATCGGCGGCGAAAATAGAGCTTACCGAAGTAATATCCACTCTATTGACTTGTGTCGTATTTACCTGACGGCAACCCGGTCTGACCGACGGATGCAAACGCACGGCAGCAAGCATCCGGGGAAGTTTGCCCTCATCGGCTTTCTTTTTACACCAATCAAGAAAACACTCGCCATTCAATTGAACATTGTCTACATCTCCAATGCAGATAATTCCTTTCGACTCATCTACGCCATCAATGGTGTATTCAAGGGTTACAGGCTGCATGAGTCCGTCAGCACGTCCTTTTTCTATTTTTGCACCGGCAAGAAAGATACTATGGCATCACCGGTACAATCAATTGTAACCGCGGCTTCAAAACAGAGCGTCCCCTCGTTACTTGCACACTTAATGCCTTTTACCACCTTTCCGTCACGAATAACATCCGACACGCAACATTGCAAAAAGACATCGACGTTCTTTTCCCTGGCGACAAATTCTGCCAATGTAAGTTTTGCCTCTTCGAAATCGTGAGCATTTCCATGTTCGCCAATCCAGTCATTGTCTTTGACGCCAAGAATAGCACAAACCTCATCGCGCATCGTGTTCTTGCTTACACTACCGAGAATAGGGCCGACATACCCGGCGGTCAGGTTACCTCCGATGACTCCGTATCTTTCGATAAGAGCAACACGTGCTCCTTGCCGGGCGGCGGCTACAGCCGCACATATCCCGGCAGGACCTGCACCTGCTACTATTACATCATAATATTTTGTATTCATTATCTGCTTGTATATGGACCGGAAATAGTCTTAACAGTCATTGCCCCGTCAGAATCTGTGATTGTCACAACTCTGTATTTGTTTCCCCCATCGGTCACACGAACTACAATATGTCCATCATATCCCTTTACTCTCGCAGCCTCTTCCGCCGTAACCCGGTCGTCTACTCCGCTGGGGCGATCGCCTTGCCAGAAGTTAGTGATAAACATGTCACACGCAGGGAGTGTTGTCTCCATCGAATTCAGTATATCGGTACGGGGATGACAATCTACCCACGAATTGACAACAATCGTTTGTGGATTGAGTGCTTTCAGAGCATCCACCTGATTGGTGTTGGTTACACCGTGATGGTTAGCTTTCAATAGTTCCACCTGACCTACTGCTTTTGCACAGGGCAGTTCGGCATCTTTCCACGCATGACTCGAACGTCCGTTATACTGAAGGTCACCACCGGCAAAAAAATCAAAGTTGCCATACGAAACTTTCATCACACAACTGGTAATATTCTCCGGCGGACAATTATCACTGGAGGTAATGTTCTTACTGTTTTCGTATGTAATCTCCGAGAGTTCAGGGAATGTCTTCTTTGTGGTAGTGCCCGAACCTGTCCAGATCTCTCCATTCACTGCCACGTTTTGCACCTTTGCAGTAGGATACTTTGCAGGATTATACTTCTGAACGATCTGATCATTCGCCCCTGCTTTGAATATCGCAGCATCGAACTTTTGATTGGCGACATGCCATTTCACTGCATTGATATAGTTGCTGCAACTTGGAGCATTGTCTGCCATTGTCGCCATATTGAACGGATAGTTATAATCGGGATAGCCACGATCGAGAAGCGTACCAATCTTGAAATTGTCGAAAATCTCGGCAAAACCTATCAACGAATAAGTGTCGGAGTTGGAAGATTTCGGCAAGGAAGAAGTATAACCGCCGAAGTGGTCATTATGGAAGTGGGTAAGTACAGCATAATCAATCGTACTGTTACCTGTCCATACCATACACTTACGAATGTAATCAGTTATAATCTGTGAACCACGGGTAGAAGTCAGAGTCGGATCCCAACGACTACGGATACCGGTGTTGGTCGTATTACTATTAGAGTTGGTCGTAACACTCGAACTTGCGGCATCAATAAGCATTTGCGTACCATCCGGGAATATTACAAACATGCTTTCACCGGTAGTTGTATTGATGAAATGAATATCCATCACACCCTCCTGCCAGGCAGGAATCGTTTACCTACCTCTATTTCAGTTGGCAGCATCTTCCCCACCTCCATCCGGACGAATCAAAATGAATGAGACTCATTGGAGCTGCATCCTACAATCGCAAGAATGAACAGACTAAGTATAAATATTAACCTTTGCATGCTATATGAAGATTTAAAAACATCTCTCCGCCTTCAATGCTGACGGCAAGACGAATATAATTACCAAAATTTGAATTTACCTTTATAATATGTTGGCCAAGTCCTTTGAAGATTACAGGCTCACTACCGTCGTCAGCCCAATGTATGCCGTCTTGCGATAGTTGTACACGACCTTCGAATACGGGATCTCCTTCTATTTTCTCAACCATAACAAAGAATATAGCCTCATCTGCCCAACCAGCCTCGTAAGGATGAGTGAAGAAAGTACCTTTAAAGAACTTCTTTACCTCAAGATGGGAATCATTAAACATTTTCATATATTACATTCCTCCTTTTATTCTTGTGAAACAACAACAGAATCTATATAAAAGAATACACGACGATTGGTATCAGTACCCACCAGAAAAGAGGATTGATAAGATTGTCGATGCGTCCATATCCGTCAACGGTATCGGCTGCAATGCCACGCATATCCCAAATTTTGTCCTGACATTGGAACTCTACATATTCACGAAGCTCTGTGTCAAGTTTCAGACGCATGTATTGCCAATTGAGTTTACAGTCGGTCTCATTGTAAATGAGTTTCTGATGACCATCTTTCAAATCCTTGAATCCATCGTGGTCGCCATTAGGATAACGGCGGCCGAACCACCAGGGATCGACTCCCCTCTTACACCAGTCTCCGTCAAGTCCATAAGCCCAATCGCGGTCGGTTATGTCTTCATTGGAATGTTCATACTGCCACTTCTGCATTAATTTGCCATCTACTGCATTGAGATAGCGAATTCCTACATGGTAACGTTTTCCACCCTCCTGTACATCGAATCCCATACCAAAATCGCGGATGGAACTCTCATGCAAACCCGGTTGCGGACGGTCACCGCCATCCACCACATCCTGCTCCGCCGTGTATGTAAACCAACATTCTATCTGCAAATATTTGCAGCCCGGACGAGAGAACGAAAGCCGCTTAATGGCATGTCCCAGACAACCTTCCGCCGGAATCTCCGTATAAGAGCGGCAACAGGTCTTGTCGAAAGTTTAAGAGAGTAAGTGCCGGACATTGCCCCGTGAGTGCCCGGATACCTGAAAGTAGCGGAACTAAGCATGACCGGTGGCCACTGGTCTTTATTGACCAATGTCTTGGGAACATCAAAATCGGGATATTCCGTAAAGTTAGGCATCAATGTCATCCAGCCGTTAAAGCCAGTGTTGAATACATCATAGCTCAACACCCTTTTCAATGGTTGATAGCGACTGCGCAATAAAATTTCTCCAATGCTCATAATATCATTTATTTAATAAAGTTAGTACCCTGGATTCTGAACAAGTTTGCCATTCATTATCAATACATCATCACTTGGCAATGGCCATAAATAAATCTTCTCATCATACTTACGTTCACCATGCTGGACGATATAGGTTCCGTCGGCCATCGCTTCAAAAGAAGGAAATCCGTCTTTGTCAAATGTCGGAGTCTCCGGCCAAAACCAGTTGCCTGCCGCAAAGTATTCCTTTGCCCTGTTGGCTGTACGGGTAAATCCGTACATATTGTGTCCGAAAGCATTCTCAAACTGATGCCAACGAAGCAAGTCGAAATAGCGCAGATTTTCCCATGCAAACTCCACACGACGCTCACGGCGGAGCACTTTGCGCAATGCCGTCTGATCGGTTGTCGTGATGGACGGATAGTCGTTGGTTTGTGTACGGGTGGTGCCATAAGCACGGGCACGGACATCGTTGATGCAAGCAAGGACAGTAGCGTCAATCTCCCCCAGTTCAATCTTAGCTTCGGCATACATCAACAAAACATCGGCATAACGCATGAGAATAACGGGGTTGTCGTTATACAAAGTAGTACGCCATGACTCTTGCGCGCCTTTGCGCAGGCAACAACCATTGTAAGCACAGTTGGAAGCATCCGAACCGCCTTTGGAATCTTTGTTTGTAATCATACGATTTTGCGTATAGTCCATTACTTCGAGTGCGTTCGGCGCAGGATTCCACTCAATACCATAGATACGGCTGCCGGGAGCTGCAAATGTTTCCAAGCAACGGGGATCGCGGTTGGCAAATGGATCGTGAGGATCAAAGCCACTGCCCGGTTCATCAATCGTCTTGCCATTCGTCATTTCGTAGACAGCAAGAAGTTCCCACGAAGGTTGCGCATTATGTGTACCGCCTGCCGAACGGGCAATAAAGGAACCGATAGCCTGTGTAGTAGGTTTACCGTTTCATCCAACTCAAGGTCGCTTGAGTGAGCAACAGAGAAGATAACTTCTTTGCTTCCTCTTGTTCTGTCGCGGAAAGTTCTCCATAATCAGGGGCCAAGTCATATACTTCCAGATCCATACAGTCTTGCGCAGCCTTTGCGGCAGTCCCGTAGTCGTGTTGATAGAGAGCGGTACGAGCCTTGTAAGCATAAGCCGTTCCTTTATCTACACGGGTGGCGCCGCTATTATTATTTGCGGCCGGCAATTTTCTGCGGCATAGTCATAATCTTCATAAATTTGTTTCAGAACGACAGCTTTGTCGGTACGCCCCATCTCAAATGCTTCCTCCGGAGTAATCGAAGTCACGTAGAAAGGAACATCTCCCCAAAGAGTAATCAAACGTGAATAAGCAAATGCTCTGAAAAAACGGGCTTCGGCACGAAGCGTGTTCAGTTCAGTGGTGGAATATTTGCCTTCAAGTTTGTCGAGTGCCTCCAAAATCCGGTTGGCACGACTAATGTTCTTATACGTGTAACTCCAAACAGTCTTGATGTTAGGATTACTTGTAGAAGACGCATTCAGTGAACCTGCCGCAATGGTATAAATGTTGGTTCGTTGTGCCAGTCATCCGTATTACGGTCCAGCGTCCAACCTTCTTCTATAACAAAGAAAGTACTGCGATAAAAATCGTTCAATGAGATTCGAACTTCCTCCGGTGACGAGAACCAGTTTTCGCTGGATGCGGCTGAAGGAGGATTCAGATCGAGGTTCACACAAGAAGTTACAGATAGAAGAGCTATCATGCAAATCAATACATGTATTTTTTCATATTATGTAATTTTTTCATACTCCATTAGAATTTGATATCCACTCCAAATGTATAAGTGCGTGTGATATAGGTAGAAGCGCCTGCTTCAGGGTCCCATCCCGAAAGATAACTATCAAAGCAGTATGGATCATCGATATTGACGTACACCCGAAGTCCCTTGATTCCGACTTTAGAGACGATTTTTTAGGAACTGTATAGCCAACGTTGATATTCTTTATACGCATATAGGCACTACTCTTGAGCCAGTAATCCGACATTTTGTAGTTGTTGTATTCACCGCCCTGATGGCTCAAACGGGGATAGCTGGCTGCCGCGTTCTGCTCTGCAGTGTTATATACACTCCAATAATTACGGCTGCCATTGTCGTTCAGAAGGACTGACGGAGCCGGAAGCCATTGTCCTGCATGGGGCGAATCATACTTCGGTGAGGCGTGAAAGTTGTTTCCCGACACCATTGAAGAGTAAGGAGAAAGAGAGACCTTTCCAGCCCAAACTAATAGAACCTCCATATAGATAGTGTGGCAATGAGCTGCCAAGCACTACGCGGTCGTATGTCTCATTGATAATTCCGTCAGGAGTGCCGTCCGGACCGCTGACATCTACATATTTCACATCACCCGGTTTGGTAGAAGCCGAAAGCAGAGCGCTTTCACTGACTTCCTCTGCGGTCTGGAACAAACCTGCAGTCTTATATCCGTACCAGGAGTTATATTCTGCACCTTCAGTAATAATGGTACCATCGCTGTTAAACTGCTGCTTGCCGTTAAGATTATCTATTATAGACTTGTAATCAGAGATATTAAAACTTACCGCATAACTTACATCTCCGATACGGTCAGACCAGCCGAGTTTCACTTCCCAACCGCGGGTATGCATTTTACCTACATTCCTGTCAGGTGCCGAATAGCCTGTAAACGAGGGGATTGCCACTGACAAGAGCATATCTGTTGTCTTCTTATAATAATAGTCTGCGCTAAAGTCTAGACGATTGTTAAAGAAAGCGGCATCCACACCTATATCCCAGCTCTGTGTTTTCTCCCAATGGATATTCTCATACGCATAATCCTGTTGAGCGGCAGACATGGAAGATTGGGGCGTAGAACCTGCACTGTCATACATAATGGCATTATTGAACGAAATGTATGTCTGATAAGGATAATTTCCAATCCGCTCGTTACCGAGCGTACCGATAGAGGCACGGAACTTCAGATAGTTTATCGGGGTTATGTTTTGCATGAACTTCTCGTTAGAGATGACCCAACCCACCGATGCGGACGGGAAGAATCCCCAACGGTGATCCTTGTGAAAACGTGAAGATCCGTCTTCACGAGCATTGAGCTGGAGGTAGTAACGGCTGTCGTAATTATACATGACACGGCCAAAAAATGAACAGTATGCATTCTGATAAGAATTACCGGCTACGGCAAGAGCATTCTTGTTCGCCAAATCAAGATAAGGGAAAGAAGACAAAGACATATCGTTGGTCGATCCCGACATCGTTTCATACGTATAGCTATAATCTTCATAACCGACCATGGCATTGAAGTTATGTACCTTGCTGAAGGTCTTGTCGTATGTAGCGATGAATTGTTTCTCCAATGATTTGATGTTACGGCGTTCTTCACTTAACGAATTGGAAGTATATCCCGAAACATATCCCAGCATAACATCGGTTTCGTATGCATCGTAAACAGGTATGGCTTTCTTCATCTCCTTGATCGAAACAGTTCCGACGGTAGGAGTCAGGTTGGCAGTAAGGGTCAAATCTTTTATGGGCTTATAGCTCAACGAGAATTTACCGGTCATTGTGTTGGATACGGTCTTCTTCTCTCCGCTTCCAATAAGGCGGCAAGCGTATTGCTAAGACTGCCGTCTTTACCAGGACCAACACGGCCATCCGGATAAAGTCCCAAATAAATGGAAGGATACATATAAGCTGCACGAATCGGACTACCGGAAGTCGGGTCATTTTTCGTGGCATAACGTACCGAGAAATCGATAGAACCGGAAAGTTTATCACTAATCTTCAGATTATTACGCGAACGGATAGAGATTCTTTCGTGGTTTGAACCTTTATAGATAGCGTCGGCATTTTCGTAGGTAGCGGAAGTGTGGCTCTTGATTACCTTGTTGCCATACGTCATGGTCAAGTTGTGCTTATGGCGCATAGCGGTATTCGAAAGAATAGCATCTTTCCAATCATAGATAGGATATTGAATGGGATCATATCTGTTGTTGGTAGCATAGTTGTCGATGTAGTCCTGTGAATAGTTGGCAAATTCGCCTCCCGCAGGATTACCGGCATCGTTCCACGACCATTCATTGTACATTGTCATGTAGTGATAAGGGTCTGTCAGGAATTTCGGAAATTCGGTAGGAGAAGACAACGAAATCTCTCCGTTATAACCGATCGAAAGCTGTCCCTCGGTTGCCTCCTTAGTCGTTATCAAGATAACACCGGCAGCAGCACGGGCACCATAGATGGATGCAGAAGCTGCATCTTTAAGTACAGTAATCTGCTGTACGTCTTCGCTTGCTATATTGTCGAGGCTACTGACCATCATACCATCGACAAGGATAAGCGGACTTGAATCAGACATTGTTGTCACACCACGCACCTGAACCGTAGCACTCGCTCCCGGCATACTGCTCGAACGGGTAACCGTCAGTCCCGGAATCAGTCCTTGCAAAGATTGTGAAAGTTGAGACGTGCTCTGTTTCTCGATAAGCGAACTGTTGATTACACCGACCGCACCTGTAAGATCTTTCTTTTTTACAGATCCATAGCCGATAACAACCGTCTCTTCAAGTTGTACAGCATCCTCTTTAAGTTTTATATTTACTACACTTTTACCATCCCATACCACAGTCTCGGTCACATAACCAAGATAACGGAATTCTATTGTATGGCCTGATTCAGCGCCATTGAGCGCATACTTCCCGACATATCGGAGGTAGTACCTTTTGCATTGTCTTTATCGTGGATCACCACTCCGACAAGAGGACCATTGGCATCGCTAACGACACCCTTCATTACATTCTGTGCAAAAGCCAGATTGATTTGCAGGAAACATGCCAATAACAGGCTTAATATACTTTTTTTTCATACTATTTATTCTACGATTTCAAGCAATACATGTTCGTTATACTCTTTGATTGCCTCACCTGTTTCAGGGTTACTCGGATGTTGCGCTGAAAAACGTGTTTGGCCACTTGCGTGTGTGCAGTCGATATACTTGCCAGAATATTTGGCACCACTAAGACATAAACGGCCTGCCTGTCCAAACCGTAACACAATCTCATCCATATCCTTAGTCGTGGTAAATATTCCTTCGGCAGGGATATATGCGCCATTATTTTTGTTATCGAGCAACATTCCCGCAAAATTGTAAGTAATAGTTGCCGAATAATTGATAGGCGCACCCGACAAAGTCTCTGTCGCACTTTCCTGAAGAGTCGAAGTCGGAAGAGCCGGTTTCCATTCTTCTCCATCCTTGAACTCAATCATCCAGTAGTTGGAACACATCGTTCCTAATTTGGTCACAAAATAGAAGTGAATCTTTGTGCCGGCAGGAATAACCGTACCTTTCATATCCCCATAGACATACCAATAATCACCGGGAACGGCTCCTGACACATACGGGTCACCATTACCACCCACTGCACGCTCACATACGGCATTCTGCACTACATAACCTGTCCGGTCACATGCCCAATACTCAATCTTACCACTTCCGGCACTCGGAGCAAGATACTTGCCATTGGTTCCCGGGAATACCGATTGTGCCTCATCATCAGCAAATGTTCACTTGTGTTGGCAGTTAAACTATTCAAGTCCCAATCAGCCAAAATGCCCGAGAAAGCATCTTGTACAAGAGTATAGGTATAGTCTGTATCATCCTGGACGGTTACCGTTACTTTAATTGTCCTTTTGGCAAAATGTCTTGTTCTCCGGGAAAGTAAGTTTAATATCACATTCGCCTACCCCATTTGCAGGAGAAACGGTCACATCCGCATCTGCACATACAGCCTTCCACTCCTTATCGCCAAAGACTTTGAATGAGGATTCTGTTGTAGTTGCGTCAATCGATTCGGTGATAGGACTGATACCTTTCGGAACAATCATTTTTTGGGTAATAACCAGCTTTAGAGGAGTTACATCATCGCCAATGAAACGAATGGTACCGACACGTGAACTAGTCGATGAATTTTCAGAGACTTTGATTGTAAACTTAGTAATCTCACCTTGTGTCTCATGCGAATCAACAACTGCCCAATGGCTATCGCTTCCATCGGTCTGGCAATCGTTATTGACTCTGTAATAGACATTAGATGAAAGGTCAACAGTGAAAAGTCCACCTTCTGCTTCTACATCAAGTGTCTTTGTCGCGAGTGTCATATACGGATCATCCGAGTTATGACAAGATGCAAAAAGCACAAGCGACACACTTGCAAACAATAACATCTTTAGATTCATTTGATTAGTATTTAGGGTTATTAATAATTGACTAGCTAGACATTTTCAGACGTCTTGCATATATAATTCTGTATATCACATAAGCAAGTATCATGCAATCATCAGTATGATACTTCCTATCACAATTCCTTTGACCGCAAGGGTCTTCGGATCTCCAGCAATAAGCAGACCTGTCAGTAAGAGCGCAACGACACCAATGGTAATACAGAAGCAGTTAACAGCCAAATGCGAATAGATTAATACCGCTTTCTTCTCCTTTAATGTCGGTTCGCGATCGGCTTCAGGATCAGTATATTCACAAATGGCTTGATAACCATTGTCTTCATACTTTTTACGTGCCGACCAAACTTCCATAATTGCAAGGATAAGTACAGGAAGTACACAACCGGCAACTGACTCTATAAGGCTTGGACTAATAACGGAGGCGGGAATTATGACGCGAGCCATAATACCAACGAGCCAGGTAAGAATCATTGCAGAAATAAGTTGGTTGCCTGTCAGCCGCTTCGAGAACAGTCCCCATATTGACGGAATGTATAAAGGACACATCACCATAGTAAGAAGAGTTACTACCACCTTTTCGGCACCTCCGGCAAAAGGAATGAGCATTGACAAAGCGATAATCACAAGTCCAAAGACAAATGTGAAGAGACGTCCTACCTTGATACGCTTTTTCTCATTTGCCTGACGGTTTTTCTCTTTGTGTCCCCAAATATCATAAGTATATACATTGGCATATACATTCAAAATACCCGAAACATTACTCAATGTGGCCGATAGCATCGCTGCCAACATCATGCCGACCATTCCTTTCATGAGCACGAGTTTGCTCATATTCACATAAGCGTGTTCGCCGTTGAAAGTCATTGTGGTTGCATCCAAATCAAGCGCAAGTCCGGGTTCCATCACACGATAAATCATGGTAGGAAGATACCAGATGAGAGGAGTGACGATATAAAGAATTCCGATTAAATAAGTACTCTTTTTTGCGTCTCTTGTAGTAGGCACGCTTATGTATCGCTGTACAAACGGCCAGTCGCCGCCAATCATAGAAACATTGAGAAATATCCACAGTAAAAGCCACCCCCATGTATAGGTCGGAGATGTGCCCGAGAAGAATCCCGGTATCTCACTGGCCTTATCAATAAATGCACTTACGCCTCCTACCGCGTTAAATGAAAGAGGTATCATAAATACAACCACGGCCAGAAGTACTCCGAACTGAATTACATCAGTCATTAGTACCGCAAGAAATCCTCCGGCAATGGTGTATCCAAGAGCGATGGCACCAAGGATAAGAAGCGCCCACCAAATACTTAGGTAACCCATCGGTGAATCACCCATCATACCCGTACTTGCAAAATACTGCCACCATCAACTTTGATTAATGCACACAT
>ENA-OQJH01000450-OQJH01000450.1-human-gut-metagenome-genome-assembly--contig:-NODE-450-length-22591-cov-1.605280_pt1 | contig 22591 bp, 34 predicted proteins | sample MGYA00242597_ERZ504763 | MGnify/ENA primary metagenome ERZ504763 (study PRJEB26092, sample SAMD00036359) | human gut metagenome | host: Homo sapiens | study: EMG produced TPA metagenomics assembly of...
TACTCAAAATCTACAGTTGGCCAACTACAATTAAAATTTAATACACTCTGATTACTGTAGAAATCTCACGAGTATGTTCCATTCCCTTAATCTCAACCAAAGCATCTGCAAAGTTCTGCTCCAGTACAAGATCCGTGATAACAACTAATTCTGCCATATCATTAACCTTGTTCTTCTGAATCACCTGTGCGATACTTACTTCATTCTTTCCTAATGTATCTGCGATTCGAGCAAGAACTCCTGGTTTGTCATCAACTAACAATCTCATGAAATATTTGCTTTCAATCTCTGTGATCTTCTTGATTGGAAGGTCTTTGTAGCATGTACAATGGATTCTTCCTGTGCAATAGAACTGAATATTACGTGCGACATCAATGATATCTCCCATAACTGCACTTGCTGTTGGGAATTCTCCTGCTCCTCTTCCATAGAACATTGCATCGTCAACTGCATCTCCATGTACAAAAACTGCGTTAAATGAATCATTGACAGTTGCCAATGGATGATCACTTGGAATCAGCATTGGATGAACACGTACTTCAATTCCAGATTCTGTGTTCTTTGCTACCCCTAACAATTTGATCGTACATCCCATTGCTTCTGCATATTTGATATCTTTTGCTGTGATATTTGTGATTCCTTCTGTGTATACATCATCAAATGTGACTCTAGAGTTAAACGCAATGGATGCCATGATCGCCATCTTACGTCCTGCATCATATCCTTCGATATCAGCTGTTGGATCTGCTTCTGCATATCCTAATTCTGTTGCGAGTGCCAAAGCTTCATCAAATTCCATTCCTTCGTGTGTCATCTTTGTCAGAATGAAGTTTGTTGTTCCATTGACAATACCCATTGCTTCTGAAATATAGTTTCCTGCCAGACACTGTTTTAATGGACGGATAATTGGAATTCCACCTGCAACAGATGCTTCAAATAATAAGTCACATCCATTATGGGAAGCGATATCTAATAATTCACCACCATACACTGCCATTAAGTCTTTGTTCGCTGTGACAACATTCTTACCTGCCTGAAGAGCTTCTGTAATATAAGTACGGGCGGGTTCGATTCCCCCCATAACTTCCACTACGATCTGAATCTCATCATCTGTGATAATATCTTCCCACTGGTCAGTTAATACAGAAGGGTCAATTCCTTCTCTCTTCTTGTTCTTGTCTCTAACTAGAACTTTGCTGACAGTCAGACCTGCACCAACTTTGTGAGGTAATTCTTCTCTCTGGCGTTCGATCAGTTTGTATACTCCTGTTCCGACAGTTCCAGAACCAAGGAGGGCTACTTTGATGTTCTTTAACTCTTCCATGATACACTTCCTTTTCTGTTTTTGTTTATCTTTGCTTTTATCGAAATGTGATTTTTTGATCTAATAAATTCGTATAAGTAGTTTTTAGTATATCATATTTTTTTTGATTATCCTATTATTTTTTTAATTTCTAGTTAGGAAAAACTATTATGTATAATTCCAAGATTACACCAAACAATACGTCTATTAACTATTTTTCTCATTTCTGTTGACATCAATATTTAAAAGTATTATATTTAAAACATAAACAATTAAGCAATCATTTAATCTTATAAAAAGGAGATTTCTATGGATAAAACGGAGAAATATAACATTGCTTCCATGGATATCCATGGTCATGGATGTGATGTTACAGAATTAAAACATGTTCTTCCACCAGAAGAGTTTGCCATTGAAACTGCCAGTTTATTTGGTCTGTTAAGTGACAGTACCAGACTTCGTATTTTGTATCTTTTATACCACCGTGAAGTCTGTGTTAGAAATATCGCAGAAGCGATTGAGATGAGCCCACCAGCAGTGTCTCATCATCTTCGCTCTCTGAAGCAATTAGGTGTGATCACAAGCAGACGAATTGGGAAAGAAGTTCATTATACGATCGCAGACACTGCTGACGGAGAGCTTGTATCTGATCTGTTAAAGACTGTATTTGAAAGGAGGGGTATTTATGAAGAAGACTTATGAGTTTGAGAATCTTGGCTGTGCTCATTGTGCAGGTAAAATGGAAGAAAAAATCGGGAAACTTCCTGATGTTGAAAGTGTAAATCTTTCATTTCCTATGAAAAAAATGTATGTTGAAACTTCTCGTGAAGATCTGCTTCCTGAGATTCAAAAGATTTGTACGGATATTGAACCGGATGTTATTGTGACGGAAGTTACGAAAAAATCATCTAAACGGAGAAAACATGTGGAAGAAGATTCTCATGGAAGTCATGAACATCATCACCATCACGATGAACACTGTGACTGTGGATGTGATCACAACCATAATGAACATGAGCACCTCGAACATCATCACCATCATGATGACCACTGCGACTGCGGGTGTGAACACGATCACGAAGAACATGAACACCACAAACATCATCACCATCATGATGACCACTGCGATTATGGCTGCTGTGATGATGACAATGACGATGATGAATCAATTGCAGCTGCTGCAAATCGTGAAGGAAATGGTCATGCAACCGTATTTATTGTCGAGAAATTAGGCTGTGCTCATTGTGCAGGTAAAATGGAAGAACAGATTTCTCATCTTCCCGGTGTTGAAGCCGTCAATCTGACATTTGCAACAAAGCAGTTACGTGTATGGTCTGATGATGCCAAAACATTATTGCCTCAGATTCAAGATATTTGTACTTCCATCGAACCAGATGTCAAGTCGTTGTCCGTGAAAATACTGTCCGTGCACAAAAAGAAGCGAAAAAAGCCAAAGAGAATTCTGAAGATAACAGAGAATTCTGGGAACTTGGTGCTGGTATCGTTTTATTTATTGCCGGAAAAGCATTGGAATCTTCCAAGCCTGTATACAGTATGGTATGTTTTATCCTTGCATATTTAATCTTAGGAATTAAGATCGTATGGACCGCTCTTAAAAATATCTCTAAAGGTCAGGTTTTTGATGAAAACTTCTTAATGAGTATCGCAACGATCGGTGCTTTCGGCGTCGGAGATTTGCGGAAGCGGTCGGTGTTATGATGTTTTATCGTATCGGTGAATTATTTGAAGAAAAAGCCGTGGAACGAAGCCGTTCCCAGATCATGGATGTCATTGATATGCGACCTGAAGTTGTCAACCTTGTTGATGATCATGGAGATGTCACTGTAATTGATGCCGAAGAAGCTGAAATCGGAGATATCTTATTAGTACGTCCTGGTGACCGTATTCCATTAGATGGTATCATCACAGATGGGGAAACGATGATCGATACTTCTCCTGTTACCGGAGAACCTATTCCTGTTTCTGCCTCTGTCGGAACAGATGTAACTTCTGGATGTTTAAATACTTCTGGTGTTATCAAGATCAAGGTAGAAAAAGTACTGGAAGAATCTATGGTCACAAGAATCATGGATTCCGTAGAAAATGCAGCCGCAAGCAAACCAAAGATGGATCGTTTTATCACACGTTTTTCTCGTGTATATACTCCATTTGTCGTACTTCTTGCCCTTGCAACTGCGATCATTCCTTCTTTAGTGACAGGAAACTGGACACACTGGATATACACAGCTTTAACTTTCCTTGTGATCAGCTGTCCTTGTGCCCTTGTATTAAGTGTACCTCTTGCATTCTTCTCTGGAATCGGGGCTGGATCTAAGATCGGTATCTTATTTAAAGGCGGAGCTGCACTTGAAACATTAAAAGATATTACTTCTGTTGTCATGGATAAGACTGGAACGATCACAAAAGGAAACTTCAAAGTTCAGGATGTGATTCCTCTCGGAAATGCAACCAGACATGAAATATTATCACTTGCTGCTTCCTGCGAAGAATCTTCTACTCATCCAATCGGAAAGAGTATCATGGAAGCTGCCAAAGAAGAAAATGTAACTTATAAAACACCTGAAATCGCAAAAGAAATCGCTGGACATGGTTCTGTTATCACTATTGATAACTCAGAAATCTTAGCTGGCAATAAAAAATTGATGGCTCAGTATCATGTAACTGGAGACTATCCAGAAACAACTTCTTATGGAACTGAAGTTTTTCTTGCAAAAGATGGTGTGTTAATTGGTGCGATCGTTATTGCAGATACATTAAAAGACGATGCGAAATCCGCCATTGCTTCCTTAAAAGCACAGAATCTTCACACGGTTATGTTAACTGGAGATTCCGAAACAACTGCAAATGCGATTGCAAAAGAAACTGGAATTGACGAAGTTACTCAAGACTTCTTCCTGATGAAAAACTTGCCAAACTTCAGGAACAGAGAAGCAAACATGGAGCTGTTATGTTTGTTGGTGACGGTATCAACGATGCCCCTGTATTAGCTGGTGCTGATTGCGGTGCTGCCATGGGAAGTGGTGCTGATGCTGCGATTGAAGCAGCAGATGTTGTATTCATGACCTCAAACGTTGAAGCAATTCCACAGGCAATCTCTATCGGCAAAAAGCATGCACGATCGCTTGGCAGAATGTTGTATTTGCATTAGCGATCAAGGCATTAGTAATGATCCTTGGACTGCTTGGATTCGCAAATATGTGGATGGCTGTGTTCGCAGATAGCGGAGTTGCAATGCTATGCGTAATAAACTCTATACGTGCAATGAAATTGTGATTTGAATAACGGAAATTATTGGTGGAATATTATAAAAAGAGATCATGTGCCTGCAACCCACTCGCGTTCGGACTCCCACGTAGCTGTACTAAGCTCCTGAATGGTCTAACGACCATCCACTCGCTAAGTGCAGACGTGTCCGTACGGTTGCTGACACATGATCTCTTTTTATAATATTCAAATAATTTACGTGATTCAAATCACTACATAGTGTGCATGTTAAACGATATTGGTTAATAATTTTGTATTTGTTAATAGACAGCCTTGGAACTTCTATCAGTTAAAATCATAATTCATAACCAACATTGTTCAATATACAGTTGCTTGAATTTTCTTGATTTTATGATTGAAAGTCTTCAGGTATTTAGAGAAAAAATGAAAGATAGCCTGTGAGCAACGATCGAATTCCATAGAAGTTTTGATAGAATCGCAGCTGGATCGGGCGATTGTTTGAGCGTCAAAGACTACTGGTTTCAGTAACTTCAACGCGAGTTATCGCAGGAGATCCAGCGGATAAGCGTTCTGTCAAAACTCCGTCAATGGAATTCGTGTTGCTCACAGGCTATCTTTCATTTTTTCTCTAAATACTCGATGACCTTCAACTCATACAACTTAAAATTTACCTATGAATTGCACAACGCGTATCTTATTCAATACAAATATCGCTACATCCATAAACAAATGTGCCAACAGTGTACTAACGATCACGCCATTTGACTTTAATAAGAAATCAGAGGAAAATCCATACCAACAGATAAATCCAGAATAAGCGCCCATTAAAATCAGCAAAGGCAGGTATTTCACGACACTTTTCAAAGATTTCTTGATGTAATCAAGCGTTGAATCAAAATAGACAAAACGACCGATCGCTAGCATTACAAAATAAAAGATCAAAGAATCATAATTTGAATCGTTATAAATAAATTTTATGTACAACAAGATCAGAATGATATAAAAGGCAGAGATCAGTCGTACGGAGGCTTTTTGTTCGGATGAGATCGTTTTCAGATGAACGAAGATCCGGTCGAACCAGAATGTTAAAAATACAGAACATACTAAAAATACCATCAACAAAATATCTTGATATTTATTCCAGAAATAAGCCGCCTGAGGGATCCTTTCGTCGAGGACATAATAAAGAGAAAGGAAGATCAGTACGGAGGTGCTTGAAAATACCATTTCATAAAAGCTTTCGATCCAGCTGATAACTTTTGTTTTATGTGTTTGTTCAATTTGTGCAAGTTCAGCTTCTGTTGGATTTTCAATATTGATCTTATAATGTTTTTGAAGCTTTGCGGTAAGTAAAACGATGGCAAGGACAACAATCAGGCCGATCAAAGAAACAGCCATGAAGCTGCCGGCATTTTGTGCATTAAAATAATGTGTAACGTAATATTGTGATTGTGACATATATAACCCCTTCTTTAAACTAAAATAATGACATGAAAATCAAATAATCTCACTAAACACATATTTTAACACCTTTTATATAAATTCAATGGATACTATATTTCATCATAAAAACTTAAGAAAGTTTTTTGAACAACAGAAAGGCAGTGGATTTGTGTGAGAAATTTATCTATAGACTTGTGAGCAGAGACAGGACAATGTTATAATATAAACAGCACATTTTTTGAAAGTGGTGAGAGAAGATTGAAGAAATCAGTAAGGATCGCAGCAATGATATTTACCATTTTCGCTATATTGATAGCGGTAGAAATTATCATATCTTATAAATGTCTGACTGTTACGGATTACAAGATTAAGTCTGATAAGATCAAGGAAACGACCAAGATCGTATTAATATCGGATCTTCATAATAGTCAGTTTGGAAGTAAGAATAAGCGCTTAGTGGATAAAATTCAAAAACAAGATCCAGATCTTATCTTGATGGATGGAGATATGTTGAATGAAGATGGGAAGAATGCACAGACAGCAGTAGAACTTATAAGTGCATTGAAAAAAACAGCACCTGTATATTACGCATTGGGGAATCATGAGATTGCGTATAGACAGCGCAGGGATAAGAATCTATATCAGAAGTTACAGAAGCAGGTGCGAAGGTTGTAGAGAAAGAATATGAGGATATAAAGGTAAGAAGCAACAAGATCCGGATCGGAGGCCTTTATGAGTATGCATTTGCAGTAGATGGGGCTGGAAATATGGTTAAGAAAAATATTCCGTCCAAAGTAAGAGATTTTTTGATGGATTATGAGAACACAGATGCATTTAAGATCATGTTGTCTCACAGACCAGATAGTTTTGTTTTTGGGCAGGCAGCAGATACATGGAAGATCGATCTGGTAGTCAGTGGGCATGTACATGGTGGACAGGTAAGAATTCCAGGTAAAGGAGGTCTTTACGGAGGAGATCAGGGATGGTTTCCTGAATATACGGATGGAATCCATCATTTAAGACAGTGAATCATATGATCATTACAAGAGGACTTGGAAGTGATAAGGAAAAACTACCAAGATTTCACAATATTCCAGAGAATTTTAAAAAATTTTTGATTGATACCGATGAAGAAGTACAAGTGGAATATTTCCTTGAGGTTGTGGATAAATTACCAGAGTTGGATGGGGAATGTGTATCACAAAGAATTGATCTGAAGTATATAAGAAAGACAATTTGGAATACCGCCGGATGAATTTTATGGGAATGGAAGAATCTACGGACAATATGAAGAAATTTCACAAGATCAGGTAAAATTGTACTTAAAACGGGAATTTGTGCATATGATAAATGTTGATACAGTCTTTGTATCTCTTTTTGCGATGGAAAAAAGAATGTTGGCAAAGGATGCGATGGTATTGCATTGTTCTGTACTCAAAGTGAAATCAGGAGTGATCTTATTTAGCGGACCAAGTGGAATTGGTAAGTCAACGCAGGCAGGATTGTGGACGAAGTATCGGAAAGCAAGAGTTATCAATGGTGATAGAACTTTATTAAAAAAAGAGAATGGCAGATGGATGTCTCTTGGATGGCCAATCTGTGGTTCTTCAGAGATCTGTTATAATGAAGCTTATCCTGTGAAAGCAGTCATTTTTCTTGGACAAGCAGAGGAGAATGATGGAAGGAGACTTCGTTATTTTGATGCGATCAAGGCAATGATCAGTCAGATCACAGTGAATGGATGGAATCCGCAGTTTGTGGAGAAGATATGGAATCTTACAGAAGATTTCGTGGCTCAGATCCCGGTGTTTGAGTATGGATGTAACATGGAAGAAGCGGCAGTAGATACTTTAGAGAATCTGCTTTTGGATATTTTAGAATAAAGGAGCATGTGAAGATGAACTTAACCAATGTATTTATAGATATATTAAGAAGTGCTATGACGCAGACTTCCTGTGATATGATAGAGGGACTTTCTACACAAGACTGGGAGAAGATCTATGATATTAGTCAGAAACAGCAACTGGCACCGATGATCTATCAGCAGATTTTTCAAATGAATCATTTCAAAATAGTGATCCAGGGTTTCAGCAGTTCTGGAAGGGAGACACGATCAATCAGGCAGGAAATCAGGCAAGAAAAGTATTCTGTTTTTGATGTTGTTTGATAAAATGCGCCAGAATGGATTGACCCCATTGATCGTGAAAGGAATTGTTTGCAGAGATCTATATCCGAATCCAGATCTTCGAACATCCAATGATGAAGATCTTTATATCCCAAGAGATCAGTTGGGAAGATGGATGAATTTTGCAGGCAGAGGGATTTATGAGAGAAGAACTGATCAAGGATAAAGTTTATCAGGAAGTTCCATATCAGAATCCAAGGAATGGATTATATTTTGAACTGCATATGGATCTGTTTCCTCAGGAATCCGGGGCGTATGGACATTTTAATCAATTATTTGAAGATGCGTTTGATACTTGTATGGAAACAGATATTCAAGGGAGTAAAGTATTGACGCTGAATCCAAAACAGCATTTTTTATATCTTGTATGCCACAGTCTGAAACATTTTCTTCATAGTGGATTTGGAGTCAGACAGGCATGTGATCTATTATACTTTGCGAAGAAATACCACGATCAGTTAGACTTTCATGAGATCAGGAATATCATGAAAGAATATCATATGGATTCTTTTGCTATGAATGTATTAGATATTGGAGTCTGCTATCTTGGATTTACTTGGGAGGAGCTAGGACTTTCAAAACCGTCTGATGTAGAAATTGACTGCACAGCACTATTGATGATATGTTAGATGGTGGTATTTTGGACAAATGATATGAATCGTGTACATAGTGCCAATATTACATTAAATGCAGCAGAGAATGAATCAGTCAATGCAGCTTCCGGAATCCTGGCTTCTTTATTTCCAGAGAAGGAATATATCAAGACGAACTATCCATATTCAAGAAACTATCCGTTTTTACTGCCAGTAGCGTATTTACACAGGATATTTAAATACTTAGCTCATCGTAACACAGATGCGATCAATACAGGAGAAAAAAGCAGTGCACAGATTGGGATGGAACGTGTAAAATTATTAGAGAAATATAAGATTGTAGAGAAATAAATATAAAAGTGAAAAGAGGTGATTCCTCATGCTGGATCAGGAGAAATTTTTTTTTAACACATACAAAGTACAGGAAGCATTTGAGGATTCTGGACTTTCCTGGGATACGCTTGAGAAGATTTATGAGGATTATACGAGACGTTTACCAGAGATGAAAAAGATCGCAGATCGTTTACAGGATGAGATATCAAAAGTAATAGATTTTCATGTACATTCAATTCATAACCGATGTAAGGATCCAGAGCATTTGATTGAGAAGATCATACGGAAAGTTGGAGTTGAAAAACGTCAGAAATATAAAAATATTAATGAACGGAATTATCTGAGGATCGTGCGTGATCTTATAGGTATCCGAATTGATCTTATCAAAGAAGAATGGCGTACGGTACATGACTTTTTGCTGAAAGTTGATGAAGATTCCAGATATGATATGCATATGGCGGAGATGCCAAGGGCTTATATCCGTTATGGGGATCGTGACATTTTTAATTATACGATTCATAAAGAATATACAGATAAGGGATATCGTTCACAGCATTATATTTTTAAATATGGGAATTATTATTTTGAAGTACAGGTACGAACGATTGCTGAAGAAGTATACGCAGAATTTGACCATTATGTAAAGTACCCATATCGTGAGAATAATCATTTTCTAAAGCGGTATACAAGTGTTGTGGCAGAATTGTTGAATTCTGTGGATGAGATCATTCGACATGTTTTCAGTTTGGAGAAGCAGGCTGGCTTGACATTGAGAAATATTTTGCACAAGACAGCTACAGTGACTTGCAGAGAATGTCGAAAGAACCGCATAAGAGAGAACAAGAACAGATTCCAAGAGCCAATGACGGAGTGATCGATGCTCAAAGTTATATGAATCGGATGATCTTAAGAAAGGGATAAACCAGATGGAGAGATATGACGACGGATTCGCAGAAGAAAGACAACGGATCGAACGATTAGTAGAGGAGATCATTGCTGGAGAACATAAGATTGATAAACTGCCGAATTCTTCCGCAGGATTTAGTGGAGCTGCACAGGCAGAATATTTTTCGAAGGCAAGATATCATTTAGAATCGGATGTAAGTAATCTGATCGTGAATCATAAACAGCAACTGGATGAATTACAATTGTTAAAGATGATAAAGGGGCAAGAATGATAGAACACAATTTATTTGAGATGGAAAATTACAGAGAGCTGATCGATGAGGTCGGTGTCGATAAATTCCGTGAACGTTTGAGGAACTGCAGAAGACAGCGATGGAATTTATTGAAATGGCAGGATTTTCTGAGACAGCTTACTGCAATGAAAGAATTTTAATGCAGGTGATCCTTGATTATTTTATGGATGTGATGCGGTTAAAGGAATTTCATAGTATTGAGAGGATCCGAACAGAAAAGCTGTTTGCATACACGATTTCCTGGATCGTTCGGAGAAAACCAATTCAGTTTCGGGATTATTCCGAAGAAGAGAGAGATATTTTTATCAATGAACGTTTTTGCTGCATATTTGCTTATCAATGAATGTCTGATGTGTGGAACGAAACATTTTGTACAGGAGGCTTATGCGGAAAAATTAGTAGAATATACAGAAATGCTGCTATATTATTTCAAATACCGCCAGTGCGATCCAAAGACATTAGAACTTTTGATCGAATCGTTTAAGATGGGTGGACTTGTGCATTAAAAAGAAAGGGGATTTAGGTATGGGAATCCTTGTTTTTGATGTGGGAACCTCGAGTATGAGAGGTGCATTGCTAAACGATAAGGCAGAGATTTTATGCCAGTTTCACAGAAAATATCATCCAACCTTTTATTCTTCAGTCAAGGTAACGCAGGACCCAGAAATATGGAGAAAAGCATTATATGATATAGCAAGAGATGTGGGTGACTGGTGTAAGGATCAGAACGAAGAAGTAGAGATGATTTCTTTGACGGCACAAAGAACATCGATCATACCAGTTGATCATAAAGGGAATCGATTATGTGATGCTGTGATGTGGCAGGATAAAAGGAATATTGAAGTTTGTACGAGGCTTTCTGCGATGAATGGACAGATCATCAGAAAAAGCGGTACAATGGTGAATCCTGTATTTTCAGGGAGTAAGATGGCATGGCTTAAAGAGACACAACCGGAGATTTATAAGAAAGCAGATAGGATTTTTGTTGTTGCAGATTATTTATTATATCATATGACAGGGCAGAGAAAACTTGATCGTACTTATGCTAGCCGGTCTCATTTGATGAATTTAAGAACCGGGCGGTGGGACAGCGTACTTCTTGATATCTTTGGAATTGAGAAGAATAAGCTTTGTGATCTGATCGACCCAGGAGAACTTCATGGATATACAAATGAGAAATTTGCGGCAAGTACAAGACTTAAGACGGGAATTCCAGTCTATTCGGCTGGTGGTGATCAGCAGTGCAGTGCGCTTGGGATGGGAATTTATGAAGAAAGTGACATGGAGGTTACAAGTGGAACGGGCGCATTTATCATAGGGATCACAGAGAAGGTACCAATTGTGCTTCTGGGTAATTCGATCATTAATTATTCCGCAGTAAAAGGAAAATATATTGTAGAAGCAAGTATCTTAACATGCAGTGCGGCATTTGACTGGTTTTGCAATAATTTTATAAAGAAGTGAATGGAGATATTTATCAAAAGATCGATCAGGAAATCTCACAGTCTCCACCAGGAGCCAATGGATGTATGTTGCTTCCATTTTTCAGGGAAGGGCAACACCACAGTGGAATCCAAAAGCAACTGCATCATTTACAAATGTAACGCTGAGTACGACAAGAGGCGATATGGTGAGAGCTTTGTTGGAAGGGATCGCTTATGAGATCCGCAACAATTTAGACATTGTGGAAGGTCAGATTGGCAAGGCAGAGCAGATTCATATTGGTGGTGGCTTGAGCAACAGCCATGAATTTAATCAGATTCAGGCAGATGTCTATGGAAGAAAACTGATCCATTATCAGCATAGGGAAGCAGGGATCATTGGAGCATGGACAAGCACAATGGTGGAAAGTGGGAAAGTTTCAGATCATGAGGAGGCTCTAGAACGGCAGGTAGGAATAATTCATTACAGATTTATGAACCTGTTGAAAAAAATATTGAGAAATATCAGGAACTTCGAGCAGATATGAACCATTTATACCAAAAAATATATTAGGAATAAACAAGAATATTTATAAAAAACTGAACCACTGTAAAAGGGGCAACTCATAGGAGTAATTTATGAGTTGTCTCTTTTTTTGTACATTTTAAACAAAATGTATGGGTTTGCACTTGTGTGCATATGGATTGTATTTATGGAAGAACAATATATTTGTAAATGTCAATCTAAAATATCTATTTTGCACATATGTGCAAAGGTTGAGAATTTGTTGCACGAATGTGCATCGAATGATAAGATGTAAACAACTTAAGGAGATGCACATAAAAGCAACATAGAAAATATGGAGAATGAATTAGGAGGAACCAAATGAGTGAAGTAATCGAAGCAAGAAACATTAAGTTGAATGTAGACGCATCTGATTGGAGAGATCCATGGTCAAATCAGGACAGCTATTAGTAGATAGCGATTATATTACAAAAGATTACATTGATTTGACGATCAAATGTGTGGAAGAAAACGGACCATATATCGTTATCATTCCAGGACTTGCATTATCTCATTCAAGACCAGATGTGAGTGTAAATAAAACAGGATTAAGTTTGATTACATTAAGCAAGCCAGTCTGTTTTGACTGTGATAATGATCCAGTAGACATTGTTCTTACTCTGGCAGCAACTGACGACACATCTCATCTGCAGAAACTTCAGTCTATGGCTGAGTTTATCTCAGATGAAGAGAACATTGAATTTATTAAAAACGCAAAATCAGCTGAGGAAGTTGCCAAAGCGATCAATGAATTTGAACCAGAAGAGTAAGAAGGGAGAAAGAGGATGGAAATATTAAACACAGTATTTACATTTGTATCGAACAATATTTTGACGAAAGCGGAGTTCTTCGTAGGACTGATCGTCTTAGTTGGATACATCTTATTAGGAAGAAAATGGTATGAAACATTAGCAGGTTTCTTAAAAGCAGTTGTAGGTTATATGATCTTAAATGTAGGTTCAGCCGGACTGATCAACACATTCCGACCAATCCTTGCAGGATTAAACCAGAAGTTTCATTTAAATGCGGTAGTTATTGACCCGTATTTTGGATTAAATGCAGTAAATGCAGCACTTGAAAATATCGGATTATCCGCAGCATGGACTATGACATCATTGTTACTTGCATTTATCTGGAATATCATCTTATTGATCTTCCGTAAATTCACAAAACTTCGTACCTTATTGTTAACTGGACATATCATGGTACAGCAGGCAACAACCGTAACATGGATCGTATTCTTATTTATCCCAGGACTTCGTAATATTTGGGGAGCTGTAGCAGTCGGAATCTTAGTAGGTACATACCAGGCAGTATTTTCTAACTTAACAGTTGAACCAACAGATCGTTTAACAGACGGTGAAGGTGGATTCGCGATCGGACATCAGCAGATGTTTGCAATCTGGTTAGCAGACAAGATCGCACCAAAGATCGGTAAAAAAGAAGATTCTATTGAAAATATCAAACTTCCAGGATTCTTACAGATGTTTAGTGACAATGTAGTATCTACATCCGTATTAATGTTTATATTCTTTGGAATTATCATGTTAGTACTTGGGGAAGATTTCATGAGAAGTTTAGATGACACATTCTCACAGACAACAGCATTTGGATTCTATATTTTCTCTAAAGCATTAAGCTTTACTGTTTACTTAAACGTATTACAGGCAGGTGTTCGTATGTTCGTTGCAGAACTTACAGAATCATTCAAAGGTATTTCAGACAAACTGCTACCAGGAGCAATCCCAGCAGTAGACTGTGCGGTAGCTTATGGATTCGCACCAGCAAACGCAGTAACAGTAGGTTTCTTCTGTGGAGCACTTGGACAGTTCTTAGCGATCGCAGGACTTTGATCTTCCATTCACCAGTTATGATCATTGCAGGATTCGTACCATTATTCTTTGATAACGCAAGTATCGCAGTATATGCAAACCACAGAGGTGGAGTTAAAGCAGCCATGATCTTACCGTTTATCAGTGGAATCATTCAGGTATTAGGTGGAGCTGTTTGTGCTTACGTTTTACAGTTAGTAGCATTCGGTGGATGGCATGGAAACTTCGACTTCTCAACGATCTTCCTTGCAGTATCTTATATTGTTAAGTACTTAAAGGTACCTGGAGTTATCCTTTGTGTTATCGCAATGTTAGTTATTCCTCAGATTCAGTATGCGAAATCTGATAAAGAAAAGTATTTCACAGTAGGTCAGGAAGACGACGAGTACTAAAAAGCAATATCAAATCAATTTTTAATAAAACAATCAATCAGCCAAAATTTAGGAGGTATTTATTATGAAAATCAAAGCAATCGCAGCATGTGGAAATGGAATGGGATCAAGCCAGATGATCAAAATGAAGATCAACAAAGTATTCAAAAGATTAGGAATCGATGCAGAAATCGGACATATGAGTGTTGGAGAAGCTAAAGGTGTAGCAAACAATTACGATATGATCTTTGTATCTGAAACATTTACATCACAGTTCAGAACAGGAAAAGATACAAAAGTCATTGGACTTAAAAACTTATTATCAGAAAAAGAAATCGAAGCAAAGATCAGAGAAGCATTAGATATGCCTGCAGAATAAATCGGGGTGAGATAGATGTACGATATCAAAAAAAGGCCATTAGGGATATATGAAAAAGCTCTTCCAAATGATTTCACATGGCTTGAAAAAATGCAGGCAGCAAAGCAGGCAGGATTTGATTATATCGAGATTTCCATTGACGAATCTGATGAGAGATTAGCAAGACTTGATGGAGTGATGAACAGATCGAAGAAATACGATCCTATATGAAAGAGACAGGATCATCATTCCAAGCATGTGTTTAAGTGGTCATAGAAGATTCCCATTTGGAAGTAAGAACAAAGAAATAAGAGATAAAGCATTTGAAATCATGGAAAAAGGAATCATCTTAGCACAGAAGTTAGGAGTCAGAGTAATCCAGCTTGCAACTTATGATGTATAATTCATGAAGAATCTGATGAAGAAACAAAAGCTTTATTCTTAGAAGGAATGAAAAAATCAGTCGAGATGGCAAGCCACGCAGGAGTGATCCTTGCAATGGAAATCATGGATACGCCATTTGTTGGAACGATTCTTCGTGCAATGCACTATATCAAAGAAATCCGTTCCCCATATTTTAAGATTTATCCAGATATGGGAAATCTGACGCAGTTTTCAGCGGATGTTGAGAGTGAATTTGAACTTGGAATCAGTGAAACGGTAGCGATCCATGTCAAAGAGACAAACCCTGGAGTATTTAAATGTGTTCCATTTGGAGAAGGAACCGTAAGATTTACAGACATTTTTAAAAAATTAAAAGATTTAAATTACACAGGAATGTTCTTGATCGAAATGTGGGCAGATAACACAAAGAAACAAACGATGGAAGAAGCAGTTGAAACAATCAGGCAGGCACGCTTATTTGTAGAAGATAAGATGGAACAGGCAGGGATCAAAGTACCTGCATAAGGAGGAAATCATGTATCGAATGGTAGTGACCGATCTTGATGGAACATTATTAAACAATAAAAAACAGGTTTCAGAGCCAATGTAAAGGCAATTCAAAACCTAAAAGATCAAAATATAACCTTTGTTATGGCAACAGGACGATCAGATGTTATGACGAGAGCATACACAAAACAATTAAAAAATGTCGATATTGTCATTGGGTGTGATGGAGCTGTCATTCGAAACATTAGGACCGGAGAAATCTTATGTGAAAATCATTTAAGAAGTGAAACCTGTCATACGACATTTGAAATTTGTAAAAAATATGGATTACAGTATTATGTCTTTGCAAAAGATGAACTAGTATCCGATGATCCTCAGAATGAAAGATTTCTGATCCATCAGAAATTTAATCAGACTGTAGAGGAAGATGAAGAGATACCAATGCAGATTGTGGATGATTTAAATGAATATGTAAATGACCATATCATTTACAAGATCGTTGTAAGCCACAATGATACAAGTTATTTAGATAAAGTAGCCGAAGTGGTCAAAAACGAAACGGATGCAGATGCCATTCGTTCTGGAAAAAAGTCCTTGCAGTTAAAGCAAGGGGAGTTTCCAAAGCAGAAGCAATCAAAAAGCTTGCACAAAAGTTAGGTATTTTGATCAAAGATATCATCGCATTTGGTGATGAAGTAAATGATATTGAGATGCTTACGTTGGTTGGACTTGGAATAGCAATGGAAAATGCAGATGATGTCGTGAAAGAGGCAGCAGACCAGATTGCAGGAAACAATGATCAGGACGGCGTAGGAAAAGAATTAGAGAAAATATTTGGAAATGCAGGAAGTAAGAAAGGAGTTAAGAAGATGCTTGATGAATTAAAACAGCAAGTATACGAAGCAAATATGGAATTACCGGCAAAAGGACTGGTAACTTATACATGGGGAAATGTCAGTGGGATTGACAGAGAACGTGGTTTGTTTGTCATTAAGCCAAGTGGTGTTGACTATGAAAAACTAACACCAGATATGTTAGTTGTCATGGATTTGAATGGGGAAAAAGTTGAGGGAGATTTAAATCCTTCCTCTGATACACCAACTCATATCGAGCTTTACAAAGCATTTCCAGAAGTTGGAGGAATCGTTCATACACATTCTCCTTGGGCGACTTCATGGGCACAGGCAGGAAGAAGCATTCCATGTTATGGAACAACACATGCCGATTATTTCTTCGGAGATATTCCATGTGCACGATCTTTAACAGCCGATGAGATCAACGGAGAGTATGAAAAGAATACAGGGATTGTGATCGCAGAAACATTTGAAGGAAAAAATCCAATCTATGTACCAGGTGTCTTATGTACAAACCATGGCCCATTTTCATGGGGAGCAGACGCAGCAGAAGCAGTTCATAATGCAGTTGTTATGGAAGAAGTAGCAAAGATGGCGTACCGCTGTGAACATCTGAAAAAAGATATTGAGGAAGCACCACAAGTATTACAGGACAAACATTTCTTCAGAAAGCATGGAGAAAATGCTTATTATGGAAATGACTTATAGGATATAGAGATAGAAGATTTCGGATAGAAAAGGAGATCAAGGTTATGAGTAAAATTAGTGAAATGACAAGAGAAAGCTGGATCGAAAGCACATTCCAGAGTGGGGAACATGGTTAGTAGAAGACATTGAAAATGAAGTAGTAGCACCAGGAAATGTAGCAATGTGGTGGCTTGGATGTACAGGTGTATGGTTTAAAACACCAGCTGACACAAACATTACGATCGACTTATGGTGTGGAAATGGGAAACGTACACATGGTGATGGAAAAATGAAGTCGGACATCAGATGGCAAATATGTGTGGTGGACGTGCAATGCAGCCTAACCTTCGTAATGTACCATTTGTAATTGATCCATTTGCATTTAAGAAAGTTGATGCAGTATTAGCAACACATTATCATCAGGATCATATGTCTGCAGAATGGGCAGCACACGTGATCAACAGTGGAATGACAACAACAGATGAAAACGGGAAAGAAATCCCAGTACCATTCATCGGACCTAAAAAATCCGTAGAATTATGGCAGAAATGGGGAGTTCCAGCAGATCGCTGTATCACAGTAAAACCGGGAGATTCCATTAAGATCAAAGATATTGAGATCATCGCATTAGATTCCTTTGACAGAACATGTATCGTAACAACAGACTCTACAGGTCCAGACAGAGAAGAATTAACAGGTGTATGCCCAACAGATATGGATGACAAAGCAGTTAACTACTTAGTTAAGACACCAGGTGGAAATATCTATCATTCTGGAGATTCTCATTTCTCTATCTATTTTGCAAAACATGGAAAAGATTACGATGTAGACGTAGCATTCGGATCTTTCGGAGAAAACCCTATCGGTATGCAGGATAAGATGACATCCATCGATGTATTACGTATGGCTGAAAACTTACAGTGCAAAGTTGTTGTACCTATTCACTGGGATGTATGGACAAACTTCCAGGCTGACTGTGATGAGATCAAAGTATTATACGACTTCAAGAAAGATCGTAACGAATATAAATTCCATCCATTCTTCTGGCAGGTTGGAGGAAAATATACATATCCTGCAGATAAAGATAAAATCTACTATCATCACAGAAGAGGATTCGAAGACTGCTTTGAAGCACCACAGAACATCCCATTCCGTTCTTGCTTATAGGAAGAAGGTGGCATAATGAAAGTATCAAAGAAAGTTATTGGAAACTTAGAAAAATGCTATTCTGTTGCGCCTTTAACTTACAAAGGAAAGAAACATATGCTCGTAGCAGCAGAAAAAGTAAACCAGTGCCGTTTATATGATCTTGAAGGAAATCAGGAAGAAGTAATCTGGGAAGGACCGGGAGGGACCATGTCAATGGTTCAGGTCCCTGGTTCCGACGGACAGTTTTTAGCGACACATAAATTCTACTCTCCAAATGATTCTAAAGAAGCAAAGATCATCTTAGCTTACCCGGAAGACGGAGAATGGAAGGTAAGAACACTAGCAGAGCTTCCATTTGTGCATCGTTTTGATATTATTTCAAGAAATGGAGTAAACTATGTGATCGCATGTACTTTAAAATCAAGACATGAATACAAAGAAGACTGGAGAAGCCAGGAAAGATTCAGGTATGCGTTCTTCCAGAAGATTTAAGTAGTGTTGATGAAGAACATCCATTACAGTTTGAAGTATTAAAAGAAGGTTTATTAAAGAATCATGGATACTGTAAAGCAGAAGTTGATGGAGTTTTAAGATCTTATGTTGCAGCAAATGAAGGTGTTTTTGAATGTATACCACCAGAATCAGAAGAAGGAACATGGGAAATCAAACAGATCTTAGATGAAGCAAGCAGTGATATGGCATTTGCAGACTTTGACAATGATGGTGAATTAGAAATGTTAACAATCTCACCATTCCATGGAGAGAAGATCAGCATTTTCAAGAAACAGGATGGAGAATTCAAGAAAGTCTATACTTATGAAAAAGATGCTGAATTCGCTCATGGAATCTGGGGTGGAGAGATCGCAGGAACTCAGGGTGTTTTAATTGGACACAGAAAAGGGGAGAGAAATCTGTTATTCTTCCGATGTACAGATCCTGAAAAATTAACATTTACAGCAGACCTTTTAGATAGTGATATCGGACCAGCAAATGTACTTCATTACACGAATGATGGTGAAGATTATATCTTATCTGCAAACAGAGAAATTGATGAAATCGCATTGTATAAAGTGGAAAAATAACTACAACTGCAGGAAATCTGAGAATGATAATTAACAGATTGTATACTGGACTGATATATAGCAATGCGGTATAATAAAAAGTGCTTTGGATAATGAATGGGAGGTGAAAAACAATGAAGGAATATGATTCACTTAGCGATAACGAAAAGCGCAACATGCTTGCCAGTGTTGCAAACCTCTATTATAATGCGGAAATGACTCAGAATCAGATTGCGGAACGTTTTTTTACCTCACGTTCTAAGATTTCAAGAATGCTAAAAGAGGCAAGACAGCTTGGAATCGTAGAGATCAAGATTTTAGAGCCATGGGACCGCAATGTAGAGCTGGAACAGGAATTTATGAGAAGATTTGCGTTGAAAGATGTGAGAGTGATTTCTGTCAAAGAAGCAAATAATACGATGGTCCTTCAGAAATTGGGTGAAGTTGCAGCATACTATCTAGATAATCTGTTAAATGATAATATGATTCTTGGAATTTCATGGGGGAATACAATGTATCATACTGTCAAAGCGGTCAAGACAAGTAAGAATATCCCGATCACAGTCGTACCGATCATGGGAGCAGCCAATGTAAGGACTCCAGAGAGAGATTCCTTGGATCTTTCGAAAGAACTTGCCTATGCATATGGTGGAACGTATCACTACATTTATGCACCATTGTTTGTAAACTCGGAAGAAGTCAGGGACAGTCTTGAACAAGAGCCGAATATTAAAGGATGTTTAGAGCTTGCAAGGAATGCAGATATCATTCTAACCAGTGTTGGTTCTATCGTATATAAGAGTTGGAAATCTTATTTAAGTACCAGAGATTTATATAATCTTGAGAAGAAAGGTGCGATCGGACATATCGGAGGACATTTTTACGATATGGAAGGAAATGAAGTGATAACACCGTTTGTTAATAAGATGATCGGTCTTGGTATTGAGGATATCAAGAATACAGAAAATGTGATCTGCGTTGCAGGACTGGAGATGAAGGCAGAAGCGATTCTTGGAGCTGTGAGAGGCGGATATATTAATACACTGATCACAGATGAAGAGGCAGCGAAGGCAGTGCTTGCATTATGTAAATAATATTTATAATAAGATGAGAGTGTCAAAAGTATAAATTGCTTATTTGTGCAAGCACAAACGCAATTTATACTTTTGACACTCTCATTATATTAATAAAAATGTGCTAGGAACATTCAGTGGATGTAATAAAAATTACTGATTCGAATTTCCTGATAAGTATTCAGATCGTCAGGTAAGGTCACAGTCACAGATTTCCAGGATTATGATAAGTCAGGTTCATTTTTAAAGTGATCGAACCTGTCTCATTATCACCACTTTCCATAACCATCTGGATGGATTCCTTCACAGGAAGATCTTTGTCATTCAATGTTTTTGTACCAGTCAAAGAAGAAATCTTAATGGAATTACTTCCACCAGTTACAGTTGTCATCTGGGAGGTAACATCTTTAACGTATTGATTCAATCCATCATTATTGATACTGTATTTAAGAACAGTATTTCCATCCTTTTCACTAAGTTTCAGATCTTTGTAATATTTTGCAGACAAAGAAGTCTGACCTGTGGTTGACTGAATCTGTTTTTGAAGACCTGCGATATCCATTTTTATTTTCTGCTTTGTTCCATTGGTGTTCATGTAATAATAACCATCAGAATAATACATATTCATATCCATAGTCTGCCCAAGCATGTTTAAGGTAGAAGTCATAGACATTTTTAACTGATCTTTATCAACAGTCTGTAGTTTTGTGTCAAAATTCATCTTGATCGTAATGTTTGAGGATGAAGAAACATCACTATTTGTAATCTTATAAGAAGCTTCTCCACTGAAATCAGCATCTTTTAATTTGGAATTTTGTTTCAGACTTGATTCCAAAACTTCTTTCGCAGTACGTTTTTTTGACAGCCGCTGATCGAAAAAAGCAGCATACAAGAAAGAAGCAATGCAGTCACTTTTTTTTATTTTAGTTTTCATAATGAATCCCTCCATGAAAGAGTTAGTAGTTATTAAGTTTAGTTTACCATATAATCATAGTTTTGTGTTAAACTAAAAATAAGAACAGGAGCGGAGGTGCTTGAAATGAAAAAACAATATACCTGACATCAAAACAAGATGGATTAAAACTACATGTACTGCTTATGGAACCAGAACAATCTCCAAAGGGAATCGTACAGATCTGCCACGGTATGGCAGAACATAAAGAACGCTATGAGCCTTTAATGCAAATGTTGTGTAACAATGGCTATATCAGTGTGATCCATGATCACAGAGGACACGGTAAGAGTGTCAAAGATGCGGCAGACCTTGGATATTTTTATGATGACAGTGGGAAAGCGATCATAGAAGATACTTATCAGGTAACAACATGGATGAAAGAACGATATGGGGGAGAACTTCCCTATCATTTGTTCGGACATAGTATGGGATCTTTGGTGGTTCGTTGTTATCTGAAAAAATATGATGATGAGCTGGACTCTCTGATCGTATGTGGAAGTCCAAGTGAAAATAAAGCAGCAAAGGCCGCAAGCCTTCTTGCAAAAATTGCTTGTAAAATGGGAGCACACAAAAAAGGAGAGTTCTTCCAGAAGATGGCATTTGGCTTATATGGAAAGGCATTAGAAGAAGATGAATCCGAAAATGGCTGGATCAGTTATAACAAAGAAAATGTAAAAGCTTATGATGAAAATCCATTGGATGGATTCGTATTTAGTAATAATGGATTTTTAAATCTGTTTTTACTAATGGATGAAACTTACAACAAAAAAGGATGGCAGGTAAAACATCCGTCACTTCCGATCTTGTTTATCGCAGGAGCAGATGATCCATGCATTGGTTCAAAGAAACAGTATGCACAGGCAATGACAACTTTAAAAAAGCGAGGTATAATCAGGTACGTGGAATGTTATTTTTAAATCGGAGACATGAGATCTTAAATGAAGATGATGTAGAGAAGTTTATGATGCGGTATTGCATTTCTTAGAACAGCATTCCAAAAAAGAGATGACTGATAGTAACTAGGGAGATAAGAAAGAGCGTGATAAACTAGAAGCAAGATCATGAAAGGGGA
>ENA-OQJH01000452-OQJH01000452.1-human-gut-metagenome-genome-assembly--contig:-NODE-452-length-22517-cov-8.739527_pt1 | contig 22517 bp, 19 predicted proteins | sample MGYA00242597_ERZ504763 | MGnify/ENA primary metagenome ERZ504763 (study PRJEB26092, sample SAMD00036359) | human gut metagenome | host: Homo sapiens | study: EMG produced TPA metagenomics assembly of...
AAAAGACCGGCACGAGGTTCTATCCATGAGAAGCTGCAGATTATAAAGAAAAGAGTCAGCGGGAAAGTGAACTGGCAAGGAGAATAGAAAACGGGACTTCGGTCTGGAATAAGAAAACAAGGAAGATGGCATAATCTGGCAGAAAGAATGTTCTGTGGGTTATGCTTCTTTCAGAATACGGGAGGAACTTATATGGCAAGAAGTATGATAACAGGTAGAGAAACACAGAAAATGCAGGAATATACGCAGGAACGGATCAATCAGGCAGAGCGTAGAGGCGTAGAATTTCCGATAGATGTAAAAGAACAGATTTTTGAATATGCGAATCTGATCGGTGAGGAAGAGAAAGTTAGGACTCTGGTAAGAAATCTGGCAGATGCATTGAGTAGGGCAGATGAAGAAGGTGTAGAGGATCTACTGGATGATGCAAAAATGGATATTCAGGACTTACCAGATCCAACCATAGGCAAGCTGGAACTTCGGGATTATGGATATACAGCAGAGGATATGGTACCGCTTAGAAAAGAAGCAGCCTTAGATTATCACAGGATGGGTTCTAAGATTTATTGCTTGGGCAGCGATGGCGGTAAGGGAGAGTATGCAAGTAAAGAAATGATACAGGCACATGAAGGTCTGTTTGGCATGGAATCGCAGATGTGGGAACGGATAAAGGAGAATGACCTGGATTATGCCGATGAAGATTTTGGAGCATTTCAGGAACCGATGAGTGTAATTGACCAGAAAGAAGCACTGAAATTATACGATGCTGGAGCAGATATTTATCTGATCACTAAATTTTCATTACCGATTTATGTCACGGAACGCATGGAAATTGAACGAGGACCGGAGCATTATCAGATGTCCATGGAAGAACGGGAGCGTTTTCGTAACCTGGAATGGGAAATGCAGAAATATCCGCAGATTCAGTCTTTGAAAGAGGCAAACCTGTTGTTAGGAACAAGGCGAACCTTTGGTATTTATCAGATCAAAGATGATTCACCGGGCGAAAATTATGCATTTATGAATATGAGTTTTATTGAAAGTCATGGTATGCAGATAAAAAAAGAAGATTATAAGCTGGTCTATGTTGGAGAATTACTGGGAAATACGTCACTGGATGATATTTTTGAAAGGTTCAACATTGATAGACCGAAAGACTTCCGTGGGCATTCCCTGTCTGTCAGTGATATCGTAGTTCTGAATGATGGGGAAAAGTAACAGCTCATTTTGTAGACAGTATCAGTTTTGAACAGCTGGATTCTTTCTTGAATCTGGAAGAACAGGTTCTTAGTGAACTGGCATATGAGGTAGGAGAACGGTATTTTGCTATTCAGAGGACAGAAGAAGGATACGATTATTCCTTTTACGATGAAGATTTCCGTCTGATGGATGGTGGCGTCTATGAAAATGATGAAATTTCTATTGAAGAAGCGGCAGAGGAACTTTTGGAAGACGAAGGCTGGACTGGGAAACGCATCCGTGGGGAGTATGATCAGTTGATGGAAAAGGTAGAAGAAATGGATGAGGTTGTAATGGCAGAGATTCAGAAAAGCCAGGGCGAATATAAGCCTTTGGCAAAGGTGGAGGAACTGGAAGAGGCGAATTATAACATGATTGATAACGTCCTCAACAATATGCCACCGAAGAAAGAACCTTATCTGGAATATTTTGCCACAGAATGTGATGAGTTTCATGATATGGGAGCATATGAAAAAAGTACCGATGTTAATCAGATAGCTACAGTCTATGAAAAATATAGGGAGAATCCAGAAACAGCTTATCTCGGATGCTCAATGGGAATTATCTATCGTGATCCGGAAGACAGTTACTACGATGAAGCTGAATTTGCAATCGTAAAAGGAAATACCGTATTTGGGAATCTGATGGATGATGTTCGGTTTTATGGGGAGCTTGCACTGGTACGGGAAGGAATTGAGAAAATTCATGAAGCATTGCCGGATTATAAGTATGTACCGATGCGGGATGTTCGGGAAGCAATGTATCCAGAGAAGATGACCACAGAACAGCTGGCAGAGGCACTGGATGAGATTGCAGAAGCTTTTGATCCGTATGAGTACCGAGATAACGTGGAGAGGGGAGAAAATACGGTACAGGAAGTAATGCTGGATTTACAAAGCGGCAATATTTATTACTATGTTTCTTACTTGAAGGATATTGTAGATGAAGAATGTGACCAGTCTGTGCGTGCAGGTATATTGATTGAAAGGCTGAAAGCCTATGAACCGGAGCTTCCAAAAGATATGGAACCAATGGTGTATGTGAATTATTGTGAGAAAAGTGAGCTAGGGAAGCCAAGATGCCAGAAGTTATCTGATTTGGATTCAAGAACCGTAGAACAGGACAAAACCTGGTATGCTGATCGTGATCAAAACACCAACGAACCAAAAACGACAGCACAGATGTTTTTTACAGTATATTATGCTGAGAAAGGTGACAAGATGTTGCACCATTTTCAAGGTAAGATAGATATTGGTACCGGAAACGGCGGTATCATCAGTCAGTTAAAGATGCAGAATGAAATGAAACTGACAGATGAAAGCTGGATCAGCTATCAGCAAGGAAAAGGCAATGAAGAGTACCAGAAGTATATGGAAGATCTGACGGATATGCAGAATCATGTGTTGCCGTATTTGCAGAGCTTTTGCAGCCTGGAAGAAAAAGGTGTGCAGGAGAGACGAGAACAGCAGGTAGCAGAGAAAACTGAGAGCAGAGAAGCTGCGCCAAGAGCTGGCATTGAAGCAAATACAGCAGTTAAGGACGCAGGGAAAGCTGAAAGAAAGCCAGTAGCACAAAAGAGAGCAATGACAGAAAAAGAGAAAAAACCGTCAATCCATGAACGCTTGGAAATCAATAAGAGAATCATTCAGGAAAAACAGGGAAAAGATAAGCCGGAGAGAGGGGCTGATTTGGATGTAAGGACGATGTAGTATGAGATAGAAAGGAGTCGGAGGTCACGGATAACAATGTGGCTTTCGGCTTTTTTTTTGTTTTGGTAAAAATGCTGAATTATCTACCACGAAAGTATACAAAGCTTACAAAGATGTATCTTTGTTCAAAAAGACTATATATGGGCGACCTTTTACGGGCAATTTATATAGAATAGAGAAAAGGTGGTAGAAATCATGGATATGAAAACAGCAGTTATATATCGTCTTGAAGAATTGATAAGGCAAAAGGATATTACCGTGAATGAGGCGGCGATACGTTCTGGTGTTCCGCCATCAACGCTGAAGAATATTTTGTATGGGCAGAGTAAGAATGTAGGCGTAGTTACAATCAAGAAATTGTGTGATGGATTAGAAATCACAATACCAGAATTTTTTGGAGATTCCATCTTTGCAGAGTTGGAACCGGAGTTATAGAAGTAAGAGATAATCTCATGGCAAAATTCTGCGGGATGGTTTTTTTATGAAATAAGGTTAGTTGCAACTAACAATTAGGGAGGATTATGTATAAGATAGCGATTTGTGATGATGATAAAAGATATAGAAAAACGATCAGGGAGATTATAGAGCATAAAAATAGTTTGCCTGAAAATGAAATCAGATTTTATGAATACGAATCAGGAAATGAACTTTTGAAACATACGGATATTCTTCACGAATTGGTCTTTATAGATATCCGTATGCCGGGGTTGGATGGAAACCAAACAGCATTAAAATTGAGAAATTATAACAAAGATGCAGTTTTAATCTTCTGTTCCAGTTATTTTGAGCCGACAGTGGACAGTATTAATTTTGGGCAGCCCTTTCGGTATATTATGAAGGACTTACACGATACCAGCTTACGCCGGGAAATTGCAGCTATTATGACTGAGGTAAAGAGACGCTTTCTGAATGACTATGCGGTAACGGTGACATCGGCGGGGAAGATAATACGCATATATGTGGAAAATATCTTATATGTTTCCAGAGCCAAAAGAGGATGTGAGATAACCATTGTGAAAGAGCAAGAAAAAGAGACAGTTCGGTGCAGAGAAGCGTTTGGAGAATTATATGAACAGCTAAAAGATCAGGGATTTGCACAGGCGCATTATAGTTACATTGTTAATTTGGGAAAAGTAGAAGGGTTAGAAAAAGGCGTACTACGGTTGAAATGCGGAATAGAACTGAATGTTTCAAGAGCAAAGAAAGAAGAGTTTACCGAGGCACTGTTTGAATATCTGAGGGAAAGGAATGGTTGATCTGATGAGTTTGCTAAGTGATGCTTTGATTGGCAGTTTCCAAATGCTTATGCTGAATGATTTCGGTAAGAATATGTTCCCATATAGGATTAAAACCTGTTGGAAAAGGATTCTAATATATGGCGTAACGGCATTGGTTATTCTTGGTGTGAATCATATAGAGTCTACGTTTGTCAATATTATGATGGTTCCTGTCTGCTATACTATTGCCTCTATTGTCATTTTCCAAGGAAGTGTATGGAAGAAAATTATTTTGGCCTGTTGCTATTATATGCTGGCTATAGTACCTGAGTTTTTGTTTGCTGTAATTACAGGGGCTTATGGAGTAACCGGGACAGAAAATAACTTCATTCAGAGTTGGAAAAGTTGCTGTCACTTTTGTTGATGAGCACAATTACATTTTTATTAGTAAAATGTTTTAACCAGATCACGAGAAAGAAAAATTACCAGACGATTGAAAATAAATTGTTTACTGTGCTGTTAACTCTGCCGGCGGCGACAATTATCATTTTTATGTGTATATATTATTCGCAGATTTCTTTTACTGGCGTGAATCGTATCATGATTCCTATTGGGGCAGCATTGTTGTTAATGACGAATATCTGTATATTTGCAGTCTTTGATAAATTAATTGAGAAGTCTGAAGAAGTAAAAAAGATGGAATTGCTTTATCAGAAAAGTAAAGCTGAAAATATCAATCAGAAATATATCAATAAGGTAAACGAAGATAAAAGGGTTTTTCTGCATGATGTGAATAAATTTCTTTGTACTGCGGCGAGTTTGATAGAAAATGGGAAAAATCTTGAACTGGATAGCATGGTGAGACATTTGGGGATCCGGATGGAGGAACTGAAAAATTATAGTTACTGCGCTGATCCGGTTCTAAACAGTATTTTATGTGAAAGAAAATTTGTCGCCGAATCAAAAGGCATATTGTATAAAATCAAGCTTGGAAATAATCTTAGAACAGATTTTATAGAAGACCTGGATTTGATTTCTATTGTGGGGAATCTTTTGTACAATGCAATCGAGGCTGCTGAAAAGACAAAGAAAGACCAACATGTGATTTGTAATATGTATATGGGGAATGAGGGACATCTTTTGGTAATGGAGTTTTATAATAGCTATATTCTTCCGTTGATCAAGGAAAGAGAACACTATATAAGCACAAAGAGAAATCCGGAAGATCATGGGATCGGATTACATACAGTAGGTAAATTGGTTGAAAAATATGGAGGAGTCATGAGGATAGAAGCTGGCGAGGAGGAGTTTTCGGTTAAGATTGTTTTTACAGTTAAATAGTAGAATGCAAAAATCGCCCAAAAAATTACCATTTTAGCCGGGATAATTGAAATAGGGGCGATTTTTTTAGTAGAATCACGAAAAAAAGGAGGCAAATTGCTATGGAAAAAATATTAAATGTAATGACAACTAAAATATTAGAAGGAATCAATGCTTTGGCGCTCAGGCTGACGATGCGTTCAGCGAATCTTGCTTGCAATTGGTTATATTTTCAAGAAGAAGAACCGGACGAGGTTAAAAGACTGAGGAAATTTTAATGCAGAAGAAGTGGTAGACTGGCTGTATAATTTACAAAGCCGATGGGGGATTCTTAAAGAAGAAGAACGCAGTTGTATGAATATGCTTATCGACTGCTGTTAAGCAGGATCCTTATATATTCTATTATTATTGCATTGGGTATTATAACGGGAAACTGGTTAGAGATGTTCAGCTTTTTACTGCCATTTGTTTTTTTAAGACAGTATGTAGGAGGAATTCACTTGAAAAAATCTATAAGCTGCATTTGTGTTTCCGGTTTCCTGATTTTTATTTGTGGAAAATATTTAGCAATTAATTTGGAGCTTGGGATTACATTCTGTATAGTATGGCTCATTGCTATTGCTGTTATATTTTTGTTGTCTCCAGTAGACACTGGACACAAAAGATTGGATGAAAAAGAAAGAAAGGTTTATAGGAAATCTGCAAGAAAATTGCTAATTATTGAATTTGTATTGGCTTTCTGTTTTGGTGAAACCGGAATTTTAATAGTTGCTAAAGGGATTGCAGTGGCTCATATAATTTTAGCAAGTGGACTGATATTAGGCAAAAGTCAAAATTTTTTTGAAAATAAGTTAGGGATTACTAACTTGTGAAAGGATAAAGGATTGATAGATAATAAAAAACTACTGGGAAACGATAATGATATATTTCAAATTAAGGAAGTTTTAGAAAAATCTTTGGATAATAAATGGACTCAGGAAATTGTCTATTTGTTAAGAAAATATTTCTATATAGGATATTGGTCAAATGTGGAAAAGAACGAAAGATATACGATCCAGATGATTCAAGAGATTTTAAAAAAGCATTTGGATTTTTTAGATGAAGATAGGGGAACAGAGGAAGTGCTGAGAAAATTTCGAGCAATGCTGCCCTACCTGCAGCAGTTGGTAATATCAGATATGAAAGCGGCATATGAAGGTGATCCGGCAGCGAAGAGTTATGAGGAAAGCATAGCGGCTTATCCAGGTCCTTTGGCAGTACTTATTCAAAGGACGGCTAATTGTCTGTATAAATTGAAAGTTCCTATTTTACCAAGAATTATGACAGAGTACGCACATTCAATAACAGGAATAGATATCCATCCAGGAGCAGAAATTGGAGAGAGTTTCTTCATTGATCATGGAACAGGAGTTGTAATCGGAGAAACTGCTGTTATCGGGAATCATGTAAAAATATATCAGGGTGTGACTTTGGGAGCTTTGTCAATTCGCGGAGGTCATAAACAGAAATGGTTGAAACGGCATCCTACTGTTGAAGATAATGTAACAATTTATGCGGGAGCTACAATCTTAGGAGGCAATACAGTGATTGGAAAAAATTCTATTATTGGTGGAAACGCATGGGTAACGCAATCTGTACCACCTTCAACAAAGATATTTTCAGATTTTATGGAGATGAAATTACAACCGATTTCTGGAGGAGGATTAACATGAATCAAAGGCTTTTGAAAAACGGTGAGAATATTAACTCCCAAGATATAACATTATTTTGTTTCCCGTTTGCTGGTGGAGGGGCTTCCGCATACAATTCTTGGGTTCAAAAAATGAAAGGCAAAGTAACTGTTTGTCCGATCCAGCTACCGGGCAGGGAAGAAAGGATTATGGAAAAGCCGTATCATAATATGACGGATATGTTAGATGAATTGGAGGAAATTATATGGGAAAACATAAGAGGACCGTATGCATTCTGGGGACATAGCATGGGCGGAAAGATTGCCTATGAGTTAGAAAAAAGAATGGAAAAAAGAGGAAAGACAGCCCGATGCTTCCTGGTATCAGGAAGTCGTATCCCAAATATTCCAGAACCCAATCCAATCTATCATCTTCCAGATGACGAATTTAAAAAGGCGCTCGGCAGATTTGAAGGAACGCCAAAGGAGATACTGGAAAACCAGGAACTTTTGGATTTCTTTCTGCCTATGCTGCGAGCTGATTTTACAATGGATGAAACGTATTATGATAAAGATCTTATCACTTTACGCAGTCCGATTGAGGCGTTTGGAGGACGAAAAGATCGGGAAGCAGATGAAGCAGCAATGAAAGAGTGGGGAAAATATACAGAAGGGGCGTTCCACTGCCATATGTTCGAAGGTGGGCACTTTTACATTCGGGAACAGGAAGAAGCTGTTCTGTCAGAAGTACAGAAATGCCTTCTGGGTGTTCCAGATGAAAATTGAATTATACGGAAACCGGGAACTTTTGAATATAGGAAAGCTGGAACTGCATACAGGAGAGGTACACATCTGGAAACTTCGGTGGAGAGAACTGGAAACTTTTTGGAATAGGCATAAACCTATTTTGGAAAAGGAAGAATGCCAGAAGGCGGAACATTACCGTTTTCATGAAGATAAAATGCGTTATCTTGCAGGAAAGATTGCTGTGAGAATGTTATTGAAAGAGTATTCAGGTGAGGACAAGATTGTTTTAAGACAGGGAAAATGTGGGAAACTGTACTGGAAGCATCGCCGGGACAAAGGCAGATCACATTTAACCTTTCCCATTCCGGAGAATGGGTGCTGGCAATATTTGCCAGCCGACAGGCTGTGGGAATTGATGTGCAGGAAATGGGAGAGATCTCAGAATATATGGAGATTGCCAAAATTCTTTACGGAAGAAGAGGCGACAGAAATTCAGAAAACAGAAAGCCCGGAACGGTTCTATCAGTACTGGGCAGCAAAAGAGGCGTATCTCAAAGCGCTGGGTATCGGTTTGAACAAGGGAATGGACTTCTTTTCTGTCAGGGAAAACAAGATTATAGAAAAAGGAAAGATAAAATCTGGATGGAAATTATATCCGATTCTGATAAAAGATTATGCCGCATATGCAGCGGTGCAAGAGAAAGGAAGGTAATACAAAATGGCAGGTTACAAAAAGGACATGGAACGATATGAAACTCTGGAAGGCTGGGAAAAACTAAGTCTGGGAAAGCAGCTTGATAAATGGGCAACTCAGTACGGAGATAGAATCGCAGTTACAGACAGCGAAGAGGAAATCACTTATTCAGAACTGAATCAGAAAGCAATCCGCATAGGACGCTACTTTATGGAGAAAGGTATCCGCAAAGGGGATAAGGTTCTTGTGCAGCTACCGAACCGGATCTCTTTTGTAAAAGTCTTCTTTGCCCTCGCGAAGATCGGGCTGTACCGATCATGATGCTGCCGGCCCACAGGGAAGCAGAATTAGAGGGAATCATAGCGCTTGCAAAGCCGACCGCATATATTGTAGCCGAAAAATATTTAGGCTTTGACTATGTGAAAATGACAACGGCTATGCAGAAAAAATATCCATGCATACAAAATGTCTTTGTAGATAAAGTAGAGAGGGAAGAATGGTTGGAGGCGGAAACAAAAGGGCAGAGAGAATTTCCGGAAGTAGACAGTTACAGTACGGCAGTACTGCTGCTGTCGGGCGGTACGACTGGTGTTCCAAAATTGATTCCCCGTACCCATACAGACTATATGTATAACGCAAGAATGTCCGCAAAGCGCTGCCAGTTAGATGAAAATAGTGTTTATCTTGCGGCGCTGCCGGTGGCGCATAACTTTCCGCTTTGTTGTCCGGGGCTTTTAGGCACCTTGGATGCAGGGGGAAAAGTGGTGCTGGCGCCAACGACCAGCCCAGATGATATCCTAACGGCGATTACAGAGGAGAAAGTAACCATCACAGCTCTGGTTCCGGCTATGGTTACGGTGTGTATGGAAATGTTGGAATACGATGAGGATTATGATATTTCCAGCCTGAAGATTTTACAGGTGGGTGGGGCGATGCTGGAGGATTCCCTCGCAGATAAGATTATAGAAGAATGGCCATGTACCTTGATGCAGGTATTCGGGACTGCGGAGGGGCTGCTGTCTTTTACCAGCCTGGATGACGATCCAGCCATAATAGCAAGATGCCAGGGGACGCCGGTTTCCCCTGCAGATGAAGTAAAGATCGTAGATGAAAAGGATGAGGAAGTACCGATAGGAGTTTTTGGAGAACTATTATCAAGAGGACCATATACGATTGACGGATATTATATGGCGGAAGAAGCCAACAAGACAAGCTTTACAGACGATGGGTTCTACCGGACGGGGGACAAAGCCATGTGGACAGAAAATGGCCGGCTCCGCATGGGAGGGAGAATCAAAGAGCAGATCAATCGAGCAGGAGAAAAGATCATGCCTGCGGAAATAGAGGCATATCTGTGCAAACATCCAAACATTAAGGAAGCCGCTGTTGTAGGCGTACCGGATGAGATGTTAGGAAACCGGATCTGTGCGTTTGTTATGATGGAAGAAGGAAATAAACTGGATGTGCAGGCAATACACCAGTTTTTAAAAGAGATTGGCGTTGCATCTTACAAACTGCCGGATCAAGTAGAACTTATAGAAGAATGGCCGTTGACCAGTGTAGGGAAAATAGATAAAAAAGTGTTAGGACAGATGGCACAGGAAAAATAGGAGATTATAAAGATGGAATACAATGAAATCAAAGAGCAGATCAAACAGAAATTGCCGGTAGAGAAAGAATTTGGAGATTCTGACAATCTTTTAGAGTTAGGGCTTAGCTCTATCGTGATCATGAGGCTTGTCAACCAATGGAGGAAACAAGGAGTAAAGGTTGCCTTTGGAACGCTGATGGAGCATCCGACTCTGAACGAATGGTGGGAAATCATTCAGAAAAGCATGAAGAAAAAGGAGAAGAAAGCGAAAGCAGAAAAACAGGAAAGGATACCGGAAAGGGATATGCGGGAATCATTCCCTTTGACCGATGTGCAGTATGCCTATTGGGTAGGAAGAGAGGATAATCAGGTATTAGGGGGAATTGGCTGTCATGCATATTTGGAATTTGATGGAAACAGTGTGGAGGCTGGACGTCTGGAAGCAGCGTGGAACCAGTTACAGTATCATCATCCCATGTTGAGAGCCTGCTTTACTGAAGATGGGATGCAGAAAATTCAAGAAAGACCGTTTTCCGAAAAATTGCCGGTCAATGATTATTCGAAGATGTTGGAGGAGGAAGCATATAGGAAAGCCGAAGAAGTAAGAGAAAGGCTTTCTCACCGGAAATTGCAGATTGAAAAAGGGGAAGTTGCAGGGGTTGAGCTTACATTGCTTCCGTCAGGGAAAACCCGGATACATATAGATATGGATCTTTTGATCGCAGATGTGCAGAGCCTTCAGATTTTATTAAAAGACCTGGTAGCGACTTATAACGGAGAAAAGCTGTCCGAAGAATCTAAGGACTGGAATTTTGTCGCTTATCTGGAGAAGCAGGCTACAGATGACAGGGAAGAGAAAGAAAAAGCAAAAGATTACTGGAGAAAACGCCTTGATACGCTTCCAAAGGGGCCGGAACTCCCGTTGGCAAAACGTCCGGAAGAAGTGAAAAAGACGGTCTTTCACAGAAGGATTGTGAGAATCGCAAAGAAAGAATGGGAGCACTGCAAAGCAAGGCGAAAGAGTACCAGACGACACCGGCAATGCTGCTTCTTACTGTCTATGCTACGGTGCTGGAGCGGTGGAGCAGAAATAAGAGATTCCTGATCAATATCCCGTTTTTAACCGTAAGACAGAGTACCAGGGAATAGAAGAAGTAATCGCAGACTTTACTACATTGCTACTTTTGGAAGTGGACTGTGAAAATAATCCTACGTTTCTTGAATTGCTAGGGAGGATACAGAAGCAGCTACATGAAGATATGAAATATACCGCATACTCAGGTGTGCAGGTACAGAGGGATCTGACAAAAAAGTATGGAGATTCTTCAGCAAGTGCCCCAGTGGTATTTGCCTGCAACCTTGGGACACCTCTGGTCAATGAGAGATTCAAAGAAACACTGGGAATCTTTTCCTATATGATTTCCCAAACGCCGCAGGTTTGGAATGATTTTCAGAGCTATGAAGATGAGGATGGAGTACAGCTTACATGGGATAGCGTGGATGCACTTTTTCCGGAGAGTATGGTTGAGGACATGATGAAAAGTTTTGAAAACCTGTTGCATCAGCTTACAGAAAAAAGCTGGAACCAAAGGTTTGACCTGTTGCCGGAAAGTAGGAGGGAAGCCTTGGAAGAAATGCGCAGGACAGGGGTTCCGGAGAATCCTCAGTGCTTACATACGGCGTTCCTGAAGTGTGCAGAAGAACTCCCGCAAAAGACTGCCTTGGAAGATACAGGATATGGAAAAACAATTACATACCGTGAGTTAAAAGAACAGGCGCAGGCTGTTGCAGAACATCTTGTTGCAGAAGGTATCCAAAAGGAACCGGTAGCGATTACTCTGCCGCGCGGATATGAACAGATTGTTGCAGCGTTGGGAATCCTTATGTCTGGAAACTTATATTTACCAGTTAGTTACAACCAACCAAAAGAGAGAAGAAAACTGATCCATGAAAAAACAGGTGTAAAGTATGTGATTACAAATGGGGATTGGGAAAAGAAGATTACATGGCCGGAGGGAACTAGGCGGCTTATTTTAGAAGAAATGAGAGAATGTGTTTCTGAGGTGGAATTGCCAAAAATCATGCCGGAGGACAGTGCTTATATTATTATGACATCTGGTTCTACAGGAATCCCGAAAGGTGTGGAAATTACCCATGCAAGTGCATGGAATACGATTGATGACATCAACAAAAAATACAGGGTATCGAAAGATGATGCAGCTTTGGCAGTATCTGCTATGGATTTTGACCTGTCTGTTTATGACTTGTTCGGAGTTTTAGGGACTGGCGGAACCCTGGTATTGCTGCCGGAGGAAGAAAAGAGAAATGCGGACTACTGGCTGGAACAGGTAAAGAAATACAACATCACTATCTGGAATTCCGTCCCTGTTCTTTTGGATATGTTATTGGTGCGTGCGGAAGCCATGAAGGAACAGATTCCATTAAGGGTAGTTATGCTTTCCGGAGACTGGATCGGGCTGGATCTTCCGGAAAGAGTTGCTGAATTAACGCAGACCTGCGAATTTATCGCCATGGGAGGGGCAACAGAGGCGAGTATCTGGTCTAATTATCAGAATGTGTCGCTTCCGTTGCCTGAAAATTGGAAGAGCATCCCTTATGGACATCCCTTAAAGCATCAGGCATACCGAGTTGTGGATGAATTCGGCAGGGATTGTCCTTACTGGGTAGAAGGTGAACTTTGGATCGGAGGATATGGTGTGGCGAAAGGCTACCGGGGCGATAAGGAACTTACAGAAAAGAAATTTGTGACAGATGAAACTGGACGCTGGTACCGTACCGGAGACCTGGGACGATTCTGGCAGGATGAAACGATAGAGTTCCTTGGGAGGCAAGACCAACAGGTAAAGATTCGTGGACACAGGATCGAGCTTGGAGAGATTGAACACGCTATACAGGGATTCCCAGGAGTTGGAAAGGTAGTGGTAGATACCTTTAGTGATGGACATGGAAACAAATCTCTGGCAGCGTATATCGAAGCGGAAAAGAAAGAGAATTCTGGAGTAACTGACTGGAAATATGGAGACAGTTTTTTGGATTCTGCGTGGAAGAAGATGAAAGAATCGGTTTCCGATTGGATGACACTTTCAGATGCAGAGAAAAACGCACAGTATGAGACATTCCTTGCTTATGCCGATCAAAAGTGCCTCCACCTTATGCTGACAGAGCTGGAACGGATTGGGTTATTATCCCGCCAGACCAATGGAGGCTTTGCAGTGGTACCTGCCGCAGAAAATAAAATTGTGGCAGAACAGAAAGTGACGGTTTCGCGATGGTTGGAAATCTTAAAGAAGGAAAGCATTCTACAGAAAGGGTTAAAAGAAATAAATATTGAAGTAAAGACTTTCGGATTACCGGAAGCAGTAGAAGCAGTAGACATCTATTTTGAGAAACTGCAGCCATATCTGGAAGCTATGCTTATAGGCAAAGAGAAGCCTTTGGAAGTGTTTTATCAAAAGGAAGCAGATCTTGCACCGAACAGGCTTTTATCCAGAATTCCAGGACATTCTGAAACGATTAGGGAATTGACAGAGATTTTGGAAAAATTGGAAGAAGTGCCTCATAACGTTCCACTGCAGATTCTTGAAATCGGCACTAGGGATGCGGATATTACCAAGGAGATTTTACATGCACTGGAAGGTGGAACAGTGGCGTATACTTACGCAGATTCATCCAAGTATTTTCTGGAAGAAGCAAGAAGGGAACTTTCAGAGTTTGAGGAAATTGAATTTGAACAGTTTTCTTTGGATGACAGCTTAGATAGGCAAGAGATTATGCCTCATTGTTATGACGTGATTATCACAGCGAATGTTTTGCATAGAAACCATAACGCAGAAAAGGCAGTTGAGAAAATAGCGGAATTATTAAAACCGAATGGGATTTTTTGATGTCTGAACTATTAGTAAGAACATATCTTCAGGATATTACGGCTGCATTTTTGGAAAATGGATTTGCGGATATTCAGGATGAAAGGAAAGAGAGAGGGTTGGTGACTCCGGATGATTCTCTGTGGAAAGAATATTTTTTAAAAGCAGGCATGGGAGAGCGCCTGGAGTATGGTGAAAAGTATGGCAGGGGCATCTTCTGTGCCAGACAGGGAGAGAAAGTTCTGGAATACAGCGAAGAAGCCTTGCGTGGATACTTGTTGGGAAAAATACCAGAGTATATGGTACCACAGAACTATCATTTTATGGAAATGCTCCCGAGTCTTCCGAATGGAAAAATCAATAGGAAGCAGTTAAAAGAAGATTTCAAAGGAGAGACACCTGCGATTCGGATCTCTGGGGCGAACACGGAAACAGAAAGGAAACTCCTGAAAATTTGGAAAGATCTCTTTGGCTATAGAGTCCTGGGAATCGATGATAATTATTTTACGCTGGGCGGAGATTCCCTCTTGGCTACCAGGCTGATCTCCGAAGTGCAGAAAACCTTTGGGAAAAAAATATCCATCAGCACGATTTTCGAGACACTGACGGTAAGGGCACTGGCAAGGGCTATCGAACAGTCCGAAGAAAAAGAACAGGGATTGCCGCAGTTACAACCGGATACAGAAAATGCAAACGAAGCTTTCCCGCTGACGGATGTGCAGTATGCGTATTGGGTGGGAAGAAGCGGTGTATACGACTTAGGAAATGTTGCGACACACTGCTATTTTGAACTGGACGCCCAGGATTTGGATATTGAACGGGCAGAAGAAGCGTGGAACCTGCTGATTCAGCGCCACGGCATGATGCGTGTCCTCATCCAGCCGGATGGGAAACAGCGGATACTAAAAGACGTTCCAAGATATCAGATCGCAGTAAATGATATCCGGGAATTAGGAGAAGATGAGAAAGAATATGCTCTGGAAGAAAAACGGGAAATGATGTCCCATCAGGTCATTCAGACGGAGAACTGGCCTTTATTTGATGTGCAAATAACAAGGATAGGACAACACAGGCAGAGAATCCATATTAGCTTTGATAACATCACATTTGATGGCTGGAGCATGTTCCATATCCTGAATGAATGGGCAGAAATATACAGAAGCCAGAAAATCGGAACACCGATCACACTGTCTTTCCGGGATTATGTGCTGGGATTAGAAAAGCTGAAAGAACTGCCTGACTATGAGGCGGATAAGAAATACTGGGAGGACAGGCTGGAAAACTTTGCCGATGCGCCGAAACTTCCGACAGCAAAGAATGAAAAACAGGTTACAGACCAAAAATTTCGGCGACGGACCGCAAAACTGTCAAGTGAAGAATGGGATTCTGTCAAAGCTATTGCTGGCAAGATTGGGGTAACGCCTGCCGTCCTTCTGATCAGTGCTTATGCGGAAACACTTCGTTTATGGAGCAGTAATAAAGACTTTACGATTAACCTCACCCAATTTGATCGTAAACCTGTGCATCCAGAGGTAAATGAGCTGGTTGGGGATTTTACCACACTGACGCTGTTGGAAGTGTGCCAGCAAAAAGGAGGGAACTTTGCAGATCGGGCGAAAGCAATCCAGCAAAGACTTACAGAGGATTTAGAACATTCAACCTATAGTGCGGTTGAGTTTGAACGTGAGTTAAAGAAACGGACAGGTGATACGCAGGGCGTAATTATGCCGGTTGTATTTACCAGTGGGTTAGGAATAGAGCAGTGGAATGAAGGAAAATGGCTTGGAAAACTGAATTATAATATTTCCCAAACGCCGCAGGTATGGCTGGATCATCAGGTGGTAGAGATGGATGGCTGCCTTTGCCTTTTCTGGGATGCCGTAGAGGAACTGTTTTATCCGGGAATGTTGGACGATATGTTCCATACATATATAAGCTTGCTTAGAAACATTGCGGAGAATCAGACGATTGTAGAAGAAGAAAGAAATACGTTAGTAAAAGCTGAAATTTCAGAGAAGCGCCGTATGGCCAATGAAACAGAAAAGATATTTGAGGATAAGACGTTAGATGAATTGTTCTGTGAGGCAGCAGAGAAGTTTCCGGAGAAAGAAGCTGTCGTATCGGTACAGAGAAGAATGACGTACCAGGAATTGAAAGAGGAGGCTCTGTATATTTGCGAGAAGCTTCAGAGAGAAGGTGCCGGAAAAGGAAAAACAGTTGCTGTCTGATGGAAAAAGGCTGGGAGCAGGTTACAGCAGTATATGGAATCTTATTTGCCGGTGCCGCATACTTGCCAATTGATATCCATAATCCGCAGGAACGTATAGAGAAAATCCTCCATGACAGTGAGACGGAGATTATCCTTACACAGCAAGGCGCAGAAAATCAGATGAGCTGGCTAAAAAAATGGAAAACTCTTCCGGTTTGCGGGCGGAAAGCTGGAGAAACTGTTCAGCAGGAAAAAAATGCACCGGAAGATCTAGCATATGTCATCTATACCTCCGGTACAACAGGTATGCCAAAGGGCGTTATGATAAGCCACCGAAATGCGGTAAATACTATTCTGGATGTCAACAACAGGTATCAAATAACGGAAAATGATACAGCATTTGGTATCTCGAACCTTCATTTTGATCTGTCTGTGTATGATATTTTTGGAATGCTGGGTGTTGGAGGGACCATTGTAATTCCTGATCCGGAGAGGGTAAAAGACCCGGAACACTGGGTAGAGGTATTGAATACAGAGAAGGTTACTGTATGGAACAGTGTCCCGGCTTTCGTGGAGATGCTGGCTGAATATGAAGAGTACCAGAAAAAGTTGCATACAAAAACACTGAGGTTAATTTTGATGAGCGGTGATTGGATTCCAGTATCCTTACCTGGAAGAATACGGAACATTTTGGGAGATATAAAAATAGTTGCGTTAGGAGGGGCAACAGAAGCTAGTATTTGGTCAAACTGCTTTGAGGTTCCAGAACAGATCCAAGAAAAATGGAAGAGTATCCCGTATGGAAAGCCGCTTGCGAACCAGAGGTATTATATTCTGGATCAGAATATGGAGAATTGTCCGGATTGGGTAGCAGGAGATTTGTATATTGCCGGGACAGGCGTTGCACAGGGGTATCTGAATGATGAAGAAAGAACAAAAGAAAAGTTTATCATTTGGGAAACGACTGGAGAACGGTTGTACAGTACTGGTGATATGGGGAGGTACTGGGAAGATGGAAATATTGAATTTTTGGGAAGAGTAGATAATCAAGTGAAGATTGCTGGTTATAGAGTAGAACTGGGAGAGATTGAAACTATTTTGCAGACAGTTACTGGAATAAAAAGTGCTATTGTAGTTAAAAAGAAACTACATAACGTGGACACGATGATTGCTTTTTATATAGAAGATGAAAAGAATCAGACGGATTCCGATAAAATTACCATGTATTTGTCGCAATATTTACCTAAATACATGATTCCTTCCGTGTTTATCAAAGTAACAGAATTTCCATTGGGGGTAAACGGAAAAGTAGATCGCATTTTACTGGCAGATCAAAAAATCCCAGAGCAATCTAATAAACAGATGAGTGTAGAGGGAATGACAGAACTGGAAGAAAAAATTCTAAATGTATGGAAGGAAATACTTGTACAAGAGATAAATTTGGATAGTGACTTTTTTGCTGCCGGTGGTAATTCTTTGCAAGCAGTACAACTGACAAATAGACTTTCGGAAGTATTCTCTAAAGAAGTCACTATAGGCGAATTGTTTGAAAATCCTTCTGTAAGAAAAATGGCAAGGTTATTAGGAGAGAACAATGAATAGTAAAATAAAAGTAGTAGTATGTGGAAGTACATTTGGACAACTTTATTTGAAAGCGTTGCAGGATAGATCCGATTTATTTCAAATAGTAGGATTATTTGGTACAGGAAGTGAACGCAGCAAGAAGTGTGCCAAAGAATATGGGATTACTCTATACACAGATATAGAGAAAATCCCCAAAGAAACAGATTTGGCTTGTATTGCTGTTAAGACAGCGGCATTTGGCGGGAAGGGTACGGATATTGCCTTAGCGCTTTTGGATAAGGGGATACATGTGATTCAGGAGCATCCATCTCATCCAAAAGATATGGAACAATGCTATAGAATTGCAAGAAAAAAGAATTTGGTATATCACATTGGAAATTTATATCCATATCTGGAAGATGTAAAGCAATTTATTAAATGCGCTAATTATCTGAATGATAATGATGAGCTTTTGCATATTGATGTGATGTTTTCTGGACAACTCTCCTATCCGTTAATCAAGATATTACAATTAGCAATGCCAAGCATACAGAAATGGGAAATGGAAAAACAGGAAAAAACAGATGGAAAATTTCAATTACTTTGTGGCAGGTTGGGCGACATACCAATCTGTATGCAAATAAATAATGAGGTGGTTCCAGACGATCCTAATAATTATATGCATATATTACATAGAATCACTTTTTTCTATAGCAGCGGACATCTTACTTTGGAAGATACATTTGGCCCTTTAATTTGGCATCCCAGAATGTTTATTCCAATTAACACCGCACTTAATGGAACATTAAATATGGAGTTTCCTGAAAATGTGTATCAAAATACTGGTTATATACTTTCTAATGCTAATCAGAATAAGAGCTTTGAAAAGATTCTGACTGCTGTATGGCCTCAGACCATACAGCATGATTTGATGAAAGTATACAATCAGATTCAGGAAAGAAGAGTTGATGTAATAGTAAATCAAAAAGAACTTTTATGTGCAAGGCAATGGAACCAGATAACAAAAGACTTTGGATACCCCAAAGTGGTATCCAACCAGATAATAGTACCGGTTTCTTTTGAAGAGTTAAAGAAAAACTGTATAGATGAATGTGGTGGGCAAAATGTTTGATACTGATGTTTTAAAATTAATCAATGAATTATCCCAAAAAGGATTTATCTTTGGGAAGAACAGGGAAGGCTAAAATATAAATGTAAGAAGGAAAAAATATCAGAAGAAATTTTAAACGAATTACGGGTAAAGAAGGCTGAAATTGTAGAATTTTTCCGAAAATGTGAAAGTAATAGCTTTCCGATATCACCACTCCAATCAGCATATCTGATTGGAGAAGAAAAGAATTGTGAATTGGGGAATACGAATGCACATTATTATATTGAATATGAGGCATCTAATATAAATATAGAACGATTGGAAGAAAGCCTTAACATTCTTATTGAAAATCATGACGCATTGCGGATGATAGTTTTGAAAGAGGGAAAAAATCTAATTTTAGAGAGGGTGTCCCCATATAAAATTTCGATGTATACATATATAGGAATCGAATCGCGGAAGGCTGTAAGAAGTGTGTGGGAAAATTATACATACACACCGCAGACATGGCCGATGTTCCATTTTGAAGTTGGGAAAGCAGAAAAAGGGAATGATGTATTGCACATAAGCTTTGATTGTTTGATATTGGATGCGTGGAGTGCGAAAAAATTGATTAGTGAGTTATTTAAGCTATATTCTGGGGAACGTTTGAAATTTCCTGAATTTACATTCAAAGATTATTTGGAACAAGCTGTGAATTATGATTATAAACAAGAAAAACAAGCAGAAAGTTATTGGAAGGAAAAAATCAGTCATATGAAGATCCCTTCGTTTAAAACTAGGATACCCATAGAAGCTGTGGTAGAGCCTAAGTTTGAACGAGTGGAGTATACGTTTGCGATAGAAGAAACCCAAAAGTTATATGAACGTATAAAGAAATATGGGTTAACGCCAGCTGCTGCTATATGTATGTTATTTATGAAAACCATATGTGATACATTTGCATTAGAGGAGATAACCCTAGATATAACTCTTTTTAATAGACTACCTTTGGACAAGGAAATTAACGATGTGATTGGAGAATTTACGAACATTGGTTTGGCAACATATTATAAAACAGAAGATATTAGCATTTTAGAAGCGGCGAAAAATGTACAAGCTCAATTTTGGAAACTGGTACAGTATAGAGAATATGATGGGACAAAATTGTTGAAAGCACTGGGAAAAGGTGGGGTAGGTAAAGCTATTTTTTCCTATTGTATACACATGTATGTTAGGTGGAAAAGATGATATAGAACAAGTGGTGTTCCATGAGGTATATGCATTAAGCAAGACTCCGCAGGTGATGTTAGATCATCATGTCAGAGATGATCTGGGGAGTCTGAAATTATCTTTTGACTATGTAATAGAGTTGTTTGCAAGGGAAGATATGGAGAAAATAATGGATACATATGTAAGGAATATTTTAAATGCAATTACGGTATTAGACTGGGAAAGAGATAAGATTTTATAAATAAGGGAGTGTTTGCTATGAGTTTAAAAACCGAAACATTAGCTACAAATATGTGCAATGTGTCTAAACAGAAAGGACTCCATGAAATATTTTTTAGTATGGCGGAAAAAAATCCCCGAACACATTGCGGTAATTTGGTATGAAAATACAAGAAAAGAGATATCCTATCAAGACTTAGCAGATTGCGTTTTGAAAATGGCTCAAATGTTAAAAGTAAATGGGATTAGAGAGAATGAATATATAGCTGTATCTATGCCGAAAGGAATATGGCAAATTATATCAACATTAGCGATATTATCGGTAGGGTGTACCTATATACCATAGATATAGACTGGCCTTTAGAAAGAAAAAGAAATCTGTAAAAGGTCAATGCAAGAATTTTAGTGGAATTGTCTTCAATGCATTCTACGGAGATTGAAGAAGTTAAAAATATATATGCGGATGAAGCGTTAACATTGAACAAGATAGATAAAATAGTCCAAGGAAATATTAAAAGCAGTGCATATGTTATTTTTACATCTGGAACTACAGGGGAACCTAAAGGCGTGGAAATAACACATGAATCAGCTGTCAATACAATCAACGACATAAATCAGAGATTTTACATAGGGAAGAAAGACGTATGTTTTGCTATATCGGAATTAAGCTTTGATTTATCAGTATATGATATTTTTGGAATGTTAGCGGCAGGTGGGACAATCGTTATTCCCAAACAAAAAGACAGAAAAGCCGCAGATAGATGGCTTGAATATATTAAAAGGGAAAAAGTTACTGTTTGGAACTCGGTTCCGGCTATCTATGAAATGTTGTTAACTGTAGCTGAAGCGGAAAGTGAAGAACTTCCATTGGAGAAAATTTTATTATCTGGTGACTGGATACATAAAGAGTTATTTGGAAGAACCAAAAATATAACTAAAAAGTGTCTCTTCATTTCTTTGGGCGGAGCCACAGAAGCAGCAATATGGTCGGTGTATTATAATGTCGAAGAAATAAAAGATGAATGGAATTCTATACCATATGGATATGCATTATCTAATCAAAAAGTAGTGGTAATGGATAGGGAAAATAAAGAATGCCCTCCTGGAATCCCAGGAGAACTATGGATTGGTGGAGTCGGGGTAGCAAAAGGATATGTTAATGAGGAAAGAATGACGAAAGAGAAGTTCGTTTTTTATGAAAACGATAGATGGTATAGAACAGGAGATTTAGTAAAAAAAGATAATATAGGATGTTTAGAATTTTTAGGCAGGATAGATTATCAGATTAAACTGAATGGTTATAGGATTGAACTGGAAGAAATTGAGAATAATATTGCAAAATGTGACAGCGTAGAAAGAGCTATTGTGTTAGTAACTAAAAAGAATGGGCGAAAACATTTGGCGGCGGCCATTAAACCATTCATACCTGAAACGGTAAAGACAGTGTGTGACATAAAAAATATTACAACATTAAAAAGTGATGCAGCTAAAACCAGAGGAGCAGCGGTATATAATTTCCTTAAGTGTTTTATAGAAACGATAGGGACACAAAAGAATGTAGTGGATAAGGAAATGAAACCACTATACAGTTTATGGAATAAACGAGTAGAAAAAGTTACCAGAATAATAGAGGAAGAGAATATAGAATTAAAGGAAATCTTAGATAATACTTTCCCGGTATATATGAGTATTTTTAGAGGCGAAAAGGATGTAAAAGAACTTTTGGAATATCCTGAACTTAATCCGGAGTATATATCGTTGGAAAGTCCGGCTGTAAAATCATTTTTGGAAAAGATTATAAGAAATATTAGAGAGGGTGGAAGAAAGAATAGGATTGGGATATTGCAAGCCCGCACAGGGAAGATAGCCAATCAATTGGCGGATAGGACAACGGATCAAGAATACATCTTGTTTGATACCTCCGCAGCAATGCTGGAACGAGCTGGCAGGGAGAGAAATACGTTAAATCAATACGAATACTCAGTGATTCGTCAGGGGCATATAGAAAATAAATATGTCGGTACCTGTGATATTGTTATTGCCGTTAATGTACTACATCAGTTTGCAGATAAGAAAGAAGGGCTCAGGCTATCCAATATGATGCTGAAAAGAGGGGGCAAGCTATTGATTATT
>ENA-OQJH01000453-OQJH01000453.1-human-gut-metagenome-genome-assembly--contig:-NODE-453-length-22491-cov-1.679306_pt1 | contig 22491 bp, 29 predicted proteins | sample MGYA00242597_ERZ504763 | MGnify/ENA primary metagenome ERZ504763 (study PRJEB26092, sample SAMD00036359) | human gut metagenome | host: Homo sapiens | study: EMG produced TPA metagenomics assembly of...
AGTTTAAAAAATTCATTAAAATTAAACTATTTAACGTTTAAAAAAAAGAGAGTTAATAATACTCACCAAAGACCATGTCTGACTACCGTAAAGGTAAAGGAGGAACAAAGGCATGAAGTTATTTTTTAGACGTAGACGGAGTATTGAATTCACAACAATTATTCGAGAAATGCGAAGATGATCAGCTGATTTCTGTAGATGAGGATAACATTAAGAATTTAAAAACAATCGTAGATGCAACAGGAGCAAAGATTGTATTATCATCATCCTGGAGATACGGATGGGCAGAACACAGTGATGCTGTGCAGGATTGGTGTCAGATTCTAGTTGACATCTTAGCGAAATACGACCTAAAGATCATAGATAAGACCGAATACTTAAGTAGTGGAAGAAGAGAAGATGAGATTAAAGATTGGTTGGATAAGTGTGAAGAGAAGATTGAAGGTTTTGTCATATTAGATGATGGTGCATATGAATGGCACAGACACGGGTTTGACAAACATCTGGTCAAGACAGATTTTTGTACAGGTGGATTAAGAGAAGAAGATGCAGACAAAGCAATTAAGATTTTAAATAAGAAAAGATTATTCAGCTTTTTCAAAAAATACTAAAGGAGAGTTAACAGATGGATATAAATAAAGTGACAACAGCAATGATCGATTACTATCAAGGTCAGCCAAAGAGAATCCAGCATTTCTTGAAAGTACACGCGTATGCAAAGCTGATCGGAGAACAGGAAGGATTAGATAAGGAAATTTTAGACATCCTAGAAGTGGCTGCATTAACACATGATATCGGTATCAAAATAAGCGAAGAAAAATACAACAGTAGTGCAGGAAAATACCAAGAGATCGAAGGACCGGCAGTTGCACAGCAGATGCTGGAAGACTTGCAATATGACAAAGCAAAAACAGACAGAGTCTGCTATTTGATCGGACATCACCATACATATGATCAGATTGACGGTATTGATTATCAGATTCTTGTAGAAGCAGATTTTTTAGTAAATCTTGCAGAAGAACAAAGTTCCAGAGAGACAATTGAGTCCGTAAAAGGCAAGATTTTTAAGACAAAAACAGGAATCTGGCTGATAAATAAAATTTTTTGAAAAAAAGCTTGCCAAGAGTCGAGGAATATGATAAAGTATAGAAGTCGCAGAAATGAGACAACAACTTAACTGCCCAGATAGCTCAGTCGGTAGAGCAGAGGACTGAAAATCCTCGTGTCGCTGGTTCGATTCCGGCTCTGGGCATTGCTACTGAAAGGTAGTACAAGTTAATAGTTGTGGAGCATTAGCTCAGTCGGTAGAGCACTTGACTTTTAATCAAGTTGTCCGGGGTTCGAATCCCCGATGCTTCATTTATTTTAACATTTAAGAGATTTCTTAGATGTTTTTTATATAGAAAATTGCGTTCTATGCAATAAAAAAGAGATAAGCTATCTCTTTTATTGTCCATCTTTTGTTAATTTGCAAAGAAGAATTCCACCTGTACTGTTTCCTAAGATCATGACAATCAAAGGTAAGAAGTATTTTGTTGGAGTACTAACAAGTCCAAGATAAAACATATTTGCAATACAGTGTTCAAATCCGGCTAGAATAAAAACAGATACACATAGGAAAACCGCGAGTGTTCCAAGGATATTTGGCTGTTTTTTAAATGTTGCAACTGCAATGAACATTAGCATTCCGCAGAAAACCGCAAGAAGAAATAAACTTATGTAGGTATCTGAGAGTTTGTTATCCACAATTGGTATGGCTTTTTCCACTAACCGATCATTAAGACGGGTCTGTTTGATAAGGAATGCCATGATATTTACGCCAATTGCATTGCCGATCAGAGTAATGAGAATTTCAATGTAGTTGTTTTTTCCGAGATAGCCAATCTTTCCGGTAAATAGGTTCAATTCTAGATTGATGATCGTGAAGAGACCTAATCCAAACAGAAAAGAAGCGGCGATCGAATTATCCATATTGAGATATACGGTACATCCAATCCCGATTAAAACTCCTGCAACAATTGCCTTTTTTAATGCGTTTAAGTGTTTCATAATTCCCCCTATATTCTTTTGTAATAAATTCCAGCGTTTAGTATATCATAGATTTGAACAGGTTTGTAGAAAAAATAACAAAAATATAAAATTCTTGCCTGTTAAGGCAACGAAGGAAGGGAGTTTAATTAGTAATTGACATCGCTATCACCAACATGTATAATATTTGGTGATAAAATTTATGAGATTACGGAATAGGAGGAGAATAGATATGTCAAAGAGAGAAGACATTAAGAAGTACTTATTATTGGTTCAGGTCCTATTATTATTGGGCAGGCGTGTGAATTTGATTATTCGGGTACACAGGCATGTAAAGCTCTTAGAAATTTAGGTTATGAAATCGTACTCGTGAACTCGAATCCGGCTACTATTATGACAGATCCGGAGACAGCTGATGTTACTTATATTGAACCTCTCAATGTTGAAAGACTTGAGCAGATTATCGCAAAAGAAAGACCAGATGCATTACTACCAAACCTTGGAGGACAATCGGGTCTTAATTTATGCTCGGAATTAGCTGAGGCGGGAGTTCTTGAAAAATATAATGTAGAAGTAATCGGTGTTCAGGTAGATGCGATTGAGCGTGGTGAAGACCGTATTGAATTTAAAAAGACTATGGACAGTCTTGGAATTGAGATGGCAAGAAGTGAGGTTGCATATTCGGTAGATGAGGCGCTTGCAATCGCAGATAAATTAGGTTATCCGGTAGTACTTCGTCCGGCGTACACAATGGTGGAGCAGGAGGCGGTCTTGTATATAATGTAGAAGAATTAAAGACTGTATGTGCAAGAGGTCTTCAGGCGAGTCTGGTAGGCAGGTACTTGTTGAAGAATCTATTTTAGGTTGGGAAGAGTTAGAGCTTGAGGTGGTTCGTGACTCTGAAGGTAATATGATTACAGTATGTTTCATTGAAAATATTGACCCGCTTGGTGTCCATACAGGTGACTCATTCTGTTCAGCTCCTATGCTTACAATCTCAGAAGAAGTACAGAAACGTTTGCAGGAAAAATCTCATAAAGTTGTAGATTCTGTTAAGGTAATCGGTGGATGTAATGTACAGTGGGCGCATGATCCAAAAACAGACAGAGATATCATTATCGAAATTAACCCAAGAACATCGCGTTCGTCGGCACTTGCTTCTAAAGCGACAGGTTTCCCGATTGCTTTGGTATCAGCAATGCTGGCAACAGGGCTTACATTGAAAGATATTCCATGTGGAAAATATGGAACATTGGATAAGTATGTTCCGGATGGAGATTACGTTGTAATCAAATTTGCTCGTTGGGCATTTGAAAAAATTCAAAGGTGTAGAGGACAAACTTGGTACTCAGATGCGCGCCGTAGGTGAAGTTATGAGTATTGGTAAGACATATAAGGAAGCATTCCAGAAAGCAATCCGAAGCCTTGAGACAGGTCGCTATGGACTTGGACATGCAAAAGATTTTGATACAAAATCAAAAGAAGAATTGTTGAAAATGTTGATTACACCGACTAGCGAACGTCATTTTATTATGTATGAGGCACTTCGCAAAGGTGCAACTGTGGATGAAATTCATGAATTGACAAAAGTAAAACACTGGTTCATTGAACAAATGAAAGAACTTGTGGAAGAAGAAGAAGCTCTTTTAGCTTATAAAGGAAATCTTCCTTCCGATGAAGCTTTAACTGCAGCGAAAAAAGACGGTTTTTCAGATAAATATTTGAGCCAGATTTTGGAAGTAGATGAAGCCGATATCAGAGAAAAGAGAATCGAGATTGGTGTAGAGGAAGCTTGGGAAGGCGTACATGTAAGTGCTACGAAAGACAATGCTTACTACTATTCAACATACAATGCAGAAGATAAGAATCCGGTAAGTGAAGAAAAACCGAAGATTATGATTCTTGGCGGTGGACCAAACAGAATCGGACAAGGTATTGAGTTCGATTACTGCTGTGTACACGCTTCTCTTGCACTTAGAAAACTTGGATTTGAAACAATTATTGTAAACTGTAATCCAGAAACAGTTTCTACAGATTACGATACATCTGACAAGTTGTATTTTGAACCACTTACATTGGAAGATGTACTTAGTATTTATAAGAAAGAAAAACCGGTTGGAGTAATCGCGCAATTTGGTGGACAGACTCCATTGAATCTTGCTGCTGATCTTGAGAAAAACGGTGTGAAGATTCTTGGAACAGCTCCTTCTGTAATTGATCTTGCAGAGGATAGAGATTTATTCCGTGAATGATGGAAAAATTAGATATTCCGATGCCGGAATCAGGAATGGCTGTTAATGTAGAGGAAGCATTGGAAATTGCTGAGAAGATTGGTTATCCGGTTATGGTTCGTCCGTCATACGTACTTGGTGGACGTGGAATGGAAGTTGTATACGATGCAGAAAGCATGGTTGGATACATGAATGCTGCAGTTGGTGTGACACCGGATCGTCCGATTTTGATCGACCGTTTCTTAGGACACGCAACAGAGTGTGAGGCGGATGCAATCAGCGACGGAACACATGCATTTGTGCCGGCTGTAATGGAACACATTGAGCTCGCGGGAGTTCATTCAGGGGACTCTGCTTGTATCATTCCGTCAAAATATATTTCTGAGGAAAACGTAAAAACAATTAAAGAATATACAAGAAGAATTGCAGAAGAAATGCATGTAAAAGGTCTTATGAACATGCAGTATGCAATTGAAAACGGAAAAGTATATGTTCTTGAGGCGAACCCAAGAGCATCTAGAACTGTGCCGCTTGTATCAAAAGTATGTAATGTCAGAATGGTGCCTCTTGCAATTGATATTGTGACAAGTGAATTGACAGGAAGAAAATCTCCGGTACCGGAATTGAAAGAACAGGATATTCCTTACTATGGAGTAAAAGAAGCTGTATTTCCATTTAATATGTTCCAGGAAGTAGACCCTGTACTTGGACCTGAGATGCGTTCAACAGGTGAAGTACTTGGACTCTCAAGATTTTACGGAGAAGCATTCTTTAAAGCACAGGAAGCAACACAGACAAAACTTCCGTTGGAAGGAACTGTGTTGATTACGGTAAATGACAAAGATAAAGATGAAGTAGTTGATCTGGCGAGAGACTTCGCGGATACAGGATTCAAGATTCTTGCATCTAAGCATACAGGAAAATTGATTCAGGATGCCGGAATCGAAGTAGAGATTGTGAATAAACTGCAGGAAGGAAGACCAAATATCCTTGACCTGATCACAAACGGAAAGATTGATTTAATCGTTAATACTCCGATTGGAAAAGACAGAAATGTAGATGATAGTTATTTACGTAAAGCTGCAATTAAGAAAAAAGTGCCGTATATGACAACAATGGCAGCAGGCGAAAGCAACTGTAAGTGGTATTCAATCATTGAAGAAACCGGGCTGCGGTGAAGTGAAATCATTGCAAGAACTTCACAGTGAGATTAAAGATAAATAAAATATGTTAAAATAAAACTCTGATTTTTGTTGTGGTAAAAGTCAGGGTTTTATTTTTAGTAGTCTCCTTTTTTACAATTATTTAAAAAATGTTTACAGAAACAAGATAGAAAAACAAAGAGTTAAGGAGTATTTTTTTTATATATCAGATAAAAATATAGTTAAAAAAGTATGAGGAGACAAAAATGAAGAAAAGAAGCAGACAACTGGCAGTTTTGGGAATTATCGGACTGCTGGCAGTTCAAGGGGGAAGTATAGAAACTAAAGCAGCAAAACAGTTAGCACCATCAAGTGTGAAAGCTCCGACATTGACAATTACAGAAATTCTTCCTGACAGTTCTAATGTAGAGGGAGCCGATGCATATGAATTTGTGGAAATCTGTAACAATGCAAACAAAAGTATTAATTTGAAAGACTATCGTTTGTCATATACATATCCGGATACGGGAGTGCAGACTGTATGGTGGGAAACTGCAGAAGATAAAATTCTCGAACCAGGTGAAACTCTTATATTTTGGATTAAAAATGGTTCCAACGATGGTCTGACACTTTCGGATTTTAATAGTAAATTTGGTGTCAGTTTAACAGAGGATCAATTGATTGACATCTCTGTTGGAGGAATGGCAAATAGTGGAAAAAGAGGCTTGTGCCTTACGACTAATGTAGGCGATATGTAGATAATGTGGTGTATAATGATAATAATGCAGATAATACAACAGCAGATAAATCTATTACTTTCCAGAATCAGTATGTAAATGATGTCTTTACAACAGCAATGACTTCTGACGAGGAAACACCTACTCCTGGCACAATTACAGATAAAGAAAAAGCGATGTACCAGGCATCGATAACAGCACCGGTGAAACAACCGGCAGTAACAGATTATACAGAAACGACATTTAATAATGAAACAGATTCTTTGGCATTTTCAGTGGAAGCTATTTCTGAAGAGTCTACAGTTAAAACAGTCACATTATATATGAAAGACAGTAATCAGTCAGATTATAAGAGTTATAATTTGACACGAAGAAGTGCGGGGGAAAATCGCTTTGAAAGGATATTGAGTAATGTTGATCTTTTAAATAAAAAGAGTTTTTCGTATTATTTTGAAGTGAGCGATGGATATTCTGTCATTACAACGGAAGAAAAGACCGTTAATAATACAGACAGTGAAATGTCTCAAGGGTTAAACCTGAAGAACGGTGATGTCATTACAGACAAACAGCAGATTATAGCAAATGGTTCGCAGCTGCTTATAGATGGAACTGACTATTCAAGTAAGGCTCAGAAATCTATTAGCGGCAGCGGAAAAATTGCTTTTGAAGCTACAGACACGGATGTATTCTTCAAAAACGCAGTGGCAGTAGACGGAGATGTGGTAGGAGTATTCAATGAGGGAACGTATAGTAATGTTGCAACTTATGTATACGATATAAATGCGGACAAGTTTGACGCAGAGAAGAAAACAATTACTGTGGAATTCCATGCGGGAAATAAAGCAAACGTATTAGAGCATAATATTGAAAATAACGATGACTTTACGCTTCGCAATATTCGTATGATTTTGCCGAATGGAAAAACACTGACACCAGTCTCTTATGAAGCCAAGAAAGGTTTAGGTGAAGTGGAGCATGACAATTTGGATCAAGTTCCAAAAGTAAATGTTAATATTCCGTCACAGGAATCCAATATCTCAATGGGAGACGGTGCTTCAAAATATGAAATTCTATATGCAAATTTCCAACTAGAGGATAGTGACTTTGAAGCTATGCGCTATCTTTGGGATACAACAGAAACCACGGATGGAGAGCATACCGTATCCAATGGAGATGAGCAGGTATCGGTAACAGTAGACAATACCGCACCGGAGATTACAAGCAATATTGAGGAGGGAAAGCAATATCACAATGGAACAATAGAGGTTACAAGTAAGGATGCAATTAGCGAGAGCGTTTCAACAGTAGTAACACTTGACGGTAAAACAATTTCTGTTCCGTATGATTTCCGTGCATTGGAAATGGTGGCAGGTGAACATACGATTCAAATTACAGCAAGAGATCAGGTGGGAAACAGTGCACAAAAGGAAATTCATTTTACTACACCGGAAGAATCTGCAAGTCTTGAGGAAAATGTATCACCGGAAAATGGAATGACTGTAAATAGGGCACCGGTTCTTTCTGTGACACCAAAAGACGAAGCAGGGGATGAAATGACTGTTACCTTCAAGAAAGGTGAAAAATATGAGCTGGGAGATACCAATATTGTACAGGACAGTGGTGTAAGTGCAGAGAGTGGAAGCATTGAAAAGGCATTTGAGGAAAATACAGGAAATGGATTTCCTTACGACAGTTTCCAAATACAGCTTGATGAAGAGGCAAATGAAAACACAGTCATTACAGCTCAATGGTCAGGAGAATCAAATAATACCAAGACATTTATGTATGTGTATAACACAGAATCAGAAGAATGGGAGAAGGTAGATGCAAAGCAGACAACAGAAGGTGATAAGATGACACTGGCAGGAGAAGTTGTCTTGAAGAATCATATTGTAGACGGAAAAGTCAGAGTGATTGTGCAAAATGGAGAAGGATACACACCACCACAAAATGGTGATATTCCAGAGATAGCTTCTTATGCAATGAACGAAACTCCGGATAATGTGGAAACACATAATCAAAACGATACTCCACGCGAAGACTATGATTTTACCTTTGCGGTAGAGAGTGATACACAGTATTATAATGAAGATTATGATGGAAATACTGATCAGTCTAATGACGGACAATATCAGCATCAGATGAATATTCATAATTGGCTGCTTGGCAACAGACAGAGAATGAACATTCAGTATTTGTTCCATGATGGAGACATCATTGATGATGAGCCGAATATACAAGAATGGGAACAGGCAGACGCGCTTATAAAAAATTAGATGTGGCTAAATTCCCGTATGGAGTTCTTGCGGGAAATCACGATGTGGGACACTTAAATGGAGATTATTCAAACTATACACAGTACTTTGGAGAAAATCGTTATTTATCAAATCCATGGTACGGTGGAAGTTACAAAAATAACCGTGGTCATTATGATTTGATTTCTGTAGACGGAATTGACTTTATTATGCTTACATGGGCTGGGGTATCGGAGATGAAGAAATACAGTGGATGAACGATGTGTTGGCACAATATCCGGAAAGGAAAGCGATATTGAATTTCCATGAGTATTTGCTAGCAAGCGGTGGACTTGGCGAGGAACCACAGCGAATCTACGATGAAGTTGTCTCGAAAAATGAAAATGTCTGCATGGTTCTTTCCGGACATTATCATAATGCGAAGACAAGAATTGATACATTTACAAATGCAGATGGAAGTACAAGAAAAGTGTACAATATGCTGTTTGATTATCAGGGACTTATGGAAGGAGGAGCCGGATATATAAGACTGATGCATTTTGATGTAGAGGGACAGCGTATGATTGTAAGAACATTTACCCCTTCTTACGGTGGATCAGATTTTAGCAATTATGGAGATTACGATGCAAAACCATCAGAAACACCAAATCCCGGAAATGAGTTTTCTGTAGAAAATGCTAATTTAAATGATGCAGAAAGCTTTGAAGTGCCATTTTCTGAACTTGGAATTGTTCCAAAAGTGAAAACATTGGAGACAGATGATTTTAAAGTAAATGTGTATAAGGAAGATGTTATAGGAAGTGTAAACCATGTTGAAAGTGGAACAACAGCATCCTATGAGTGGAAGATGCACAAGAGGGTATCAATGGCTGGTATGCTGAAGTTACAGATGAAAACGGAGGTTTGTCCAGAACGAATGTTTATTATGTAAATGTGCAAACAGATACAGAAAAGCCAGTGCTAACGGTTCCGGAAAAACAGTTTTAAAAGAAGGCGATACTTCGATGAAATGGGAGGTGTTACTGCGAAAGATAATGTAGATGGTGATATCACTCATAAGATTATCGTAACAGGAAAAGTGAATACCAGCGTAGCGGGCACATATGAGCTTGTCTATGAAGTAACTGATGCAGCAGGAAATAAAGCACAGGTTACAAGGGAGATTATAGTAGAAACAAAAAAGTGCTGCAGATTTAAATTCACAAGACACAAATAAATCGGAGGGAAGCAACAACCATGTTTCAACAACACCAAATGCTGATATAAAGAGTCAAAGTAGTGTTAAAACCAGTGATAAATCGAATATTAAGACGCCATTGCTTTTCACAGTTTTCTCTTTAGTAATTGGAGGCGTGTTTGTAACCGGAATAAAAAGAAGAAAATAGTAGCAATTATAAAATATCTGTATTTCATTTTGTTTGAATTTGTGTTATAGTATTTCAAGAATCAAACGATTGAAATATTATGATAAATATGAAAAGCATAAATAAAGAAATGAGCTGCATCCTGTGATGTGGCTCATTTTAGTAGGGAGCTGAACATGAAGACAATTTACAATTATCTGAACGAATATAGTGAGAGTGATTTCTATGGAATGCATATGCCGGGGCACAAAAGAAATGAAAAATGATGGAGAATGATCTGCCTTATAAAATTGATATTACCGAATAGATGGGTTTGATGATCTCCACCACGCAGACGGATCATTCGGGAGGCGCAGGAACGTGCAGCGAGATTATATGGTGCAGATGAGACACATTTTCTTGTAAATGGAAGTACGGTTGGAATTCTGAGTGCGATTATGGGAGTGACTGACAAAGGAGACCAGATTCTTGTAGCCCGTAATTGCCACAAATCTGTGTATCATGCCATTTTATTTAAATGAGCTGGAACCGGTGTATGTCTATCCGGAATACGATGAGAAAACAGGATTAAACGGGGAAGTAAAAGCAGATGAGATTGCGTTGTTATTGGAAAAAAATCCAAATATCAAGGCAGTTATGATTGTATCACCGACATATGACGGTGTGGTATCTGATGTGAAAAAGATTGCAGAAGTGGCACATGCACATGAGATTCCGTTGATTGTGGATGAGGCACATGGAGCACATTTTGGATTTGATCCGTATTTTCCGAAAAATGCGAATGAAAATGGTGCAGACATTGTCATACATAGTGTGCACAAGACACTTCCATCGCTCACACAGACCGCATTGCTTCATATCAATGGAACGTTTGTAAATAGAGAAAAAGTGAGGATGTATCTACACATGTTACAATCCAGCAGTCCGTCGTATGTATTGATGGCAAGCATAGATGAATGTATGGAATTGATTGAAAAAAAAGGTGAGGATATCTTTTCGGCTTATGTGGATAACTTGCAAAAAAAATGCGGGAAGAGTTGGGAAAACTTTCTTGTTTGAGGCTTGTCGAGACTTCACATTATGACTGCTCTAAATTTGTGATTTCAGTGAGAAATACAAATATTTCAAGCAGAGACCTTGAAAAAATATTGCGTAGGAAGTATCATTTGCAGATGGAGATGACCTCGGGAGACTATGTGCTTGGAATGACGGCAGTAGGAGACACGAAAGAAGGATTGGAAAGATTTACACAGGCATTGTTAGAAATTGATTGCTCCTTGTCTGCCATGAACAAACAACGAGTGTGGAGAGAACTTCCGAGAACGAGACTTTGTGCAAAAAGTTCTGACGTACTGCATAAAAAGTGCGGAAAACTTTGTGGATGGAAAGAGAGTATCGGAAAAATTTCGATGGAATATGCGTATTTGTATCCACCCGGAATCCCGATTATTGTGCCGGGAGAGCAGATTACGGAGGATGTGATTGCATATTTGGAAATGTATGAGCAGTTAGGTATTTCGATTGAAGGTCTGGAAGTGGATAAACAGATAAAGGTGTGGATAAATGAGTAAGATTTTTTATTTTATGGGGAAAAAGTGCCTCCGGGAAAGATACAATTTTTAAACAGATCAAAGAGAGGATGCCAAATCTTAAGACAATTGTAATCTATACAACACGTCCGATTCGGGAAGGTGAGCAGGAGGGTGTGGAATATTATTTTGTCGATGAAAAAAGATTGGCTGAGCTCGAAGCACAAGGAAAAGTAATCGAGCTTCGCGCATACAATACGGTACACGGAGTGTGGAAATATTTTACGGTGGATGACGGACAGTTTGACGGAGATGAGAATTACATTGCAATCGGGACTTTAGAGTCATATGCAAAGATGCTCGCATATATGGGGACGGACTCATTGGTACCTATATACATTGATGTTGACGATGGAGTGCGATTGTTAAGGGCGGTAGAACGAGAAAGAAAACAGAAAGAGCCAAAATACGAAGAACTGTGCAGGAGATTCCTTGCAGATGCAGAGGATTTCTCTGAGGAAAACTTACAAAGAATGGGGATAACTCACCATTATTTTAATGACAATATGGAAAACTGCATCCAAGAAATTATGCTATGTATTCACCAAGAATTATGATATAATGTTCACGTAAGCAAAGCGATGGCAAGGTTGCACGTCGAGTGAAACTGTATAAGAAAGTGCGTAATAGAAAGGTAATAATATGAGCGGATTTAAAGATGTTGTAGGACACAAAGACATAATTCAATATATACAAAATGCCGTAGAGCAGGATAAAGTATCTCATGCATATATCTTAAATGGCGCAAAAGGCTCTGGAAAAAAGATGCTTGCAAAATTATTTGCAATGACTCTGCAATGTGAGAACAGCCAGTCAGAACCTTGTGGTGAGTGTCGTTCCTGCAGGCAGGCAGATAGCGGGAATCAGCCGGATATCATTACGATACAGCATGAAAAGCCGGGGTCAATCAGTGTAGATGATATACGAGAGCAGCTCAATGGTGACATTATGATCAAGCCATACAGCAACCGCTATAAGATATACATTATTCCGGAAGCGGATCTGTTGACTGTGCAGGCGCAGAATGCACTGCTAAAACGATTGAAGAGCCACCGAATATGCCATTATTTTTCTGCTGACAGAGAATGCAGACAGTTTGCTGTCCGACAATTCGTTCAAGATGTGTCATGTTGAAATTGAGGAATATTAAGGATACTTTGATTAAAAAGTATTTGATGGAGCAACTGCATATTCCGGATTATCAGGCAGATATCTGTGCCGCATTTGCACAGGGAAACATGGGGCGTGCCATTATGCTGGCAACGTCAGAACACTTTAATGAGATTAAAGAAGAAGCAGTTCAGTTGTTAAAATATATTGATGAGATGGAACTGAACGAGATTGTCAGTGCGATAAAAGAGATTAATAAATATAAATTAGAAGTGACAGATTATCTGGATCTGCTTACTGTCTGGTACCGGGATGTTCTGCTTTATAAGGCAACAAAAGAAGCAGGAAAGTTGTATTTGGTGACCAATTGACTTACATCAAGGAGAAGGCAAGCAAAAGTTCTTATGAGGGAATTGAGATTATTCTGGACAGTATCGAAAAGGCGAAAACACGCCTGAAAGCGAATGTAAACTTTGATCTGGTAATGGAATTATTGTTGCTTACGATAAAGGAGAACTAGAATATGACAAGAGTAATCGGAGTAAGATTTCGTCCGGCAGGAAAGATTTATTATTTTGCACCAGGTAAATTTCACATCAGACAGGGTGATAAAGTAATTGTGGAGACAGCAAGAGGCATAGAGTTTGGAACTGTTGTGACAGGACCGAAAGAAGTGAAGACGAAAGAGGTCATGCAGCCGCTAAAATCGGTAATTCGAATTGCCACAGAGGAAGACAAAAGAGCGGAAGAAAAGAACCGAGAGAAAGAAAAAGAGGCATTTGAAATTTGTCTGGAAAAAATAAGAAAACACAATCTGGATATGAAGCTGATCAATGCCGAATATACATTTGACAATAATAAAGTGCTGTTTTATTTTACTGCAGACGGAAGAATTGATTTTCGTGAGCTTGTAAAAGATTTTGGCAGCAGTATTTCGTACAAGAATTGAGCTGCGTCAGATTGGTGTGCGTGATGAGACAAAGATTCGGGGCGGAATCGGAATTTGCGGACGTCCGCTTTGTTGTCACACATATTTATCAGAGTTTGCACCGGTATCAATCAAGATGGCAAAAGAACAGAACCTTTCTTTGAATCCGACGAAAATTTCCGGTGTGTGTGGAAGGCTGATGTGTTGTCTGACCAATGAGGAAGAGACGTATGAAGAATTGAACAGCCGTCTTCCGGCAATCGGGGACACAGTTACAACGAATGAGGGCTTGAAAGGAGAAGTACAGAGTGTCAGTGTGCTTCGCCAGCTTGTAAAAGTAGTTGTGACGTTAGAAAATGATGAGAAAGAGATTCGCGAGTACAAAGTGGATGAGCTGAAATTCAGACCGCGAAAGAGAAAAAATGATGTGAGACTTTCCAAAGAAGAGATGAAGGAACTTGCAGCATTGGAGAAGAATGAAGGAGCGTCAAAATTAGATGATAACTAATCTGAAATCAGACGAACGTCTGGATGACTTACAGATTAACGGGTATGAGATCATACAGCATCCGGGGAAATTCTGTTTTGGAATGGATGCCGTATTACTTGCCAATTTTGCCCGTGTAAAACAGAAAGAATGTGCGCTGGATCTTGGAACAGGAACAGGGATCATTCCCATTTTACTTACGGCAAAGACCGAAGGGATGCATTTTACCGGACTGGAGATACAGGAAGAAAGTGCTGACATGGCAAGAAGAAGCGTAGCCCATAATCATTTGGAAGAGAAAGTTGACATTGTGACGGGAGATATCAAAGAGGCAGCCGAATTATTCGGACCAGCCTCTTTTGACGTCATAACAACAAATCCGCCATATATGATTGGACATCACGGTATTGAGAATCCGTCGGATGCAAAGGCAATTGCAAGGCATGAGGTGCTTTGTGATTTGAATGATATTTTGCGGGAAAGCGCAAGAATTTTAAAGCCGAGAGGTCGATTTTATATGGTGCACAGACCGTTTCGATTGGCGGAAATCCTGTCAAAGATGATACAGGTAGGAATTGAGCCAAAACGTATGAGAATGGTACATCCATTTGTACATAAGGAACCGAATATGGTGCTGATTGAAGGAATGCGTGGGGCGAATTCACGTATGCGCGTGGAGCCGCCATTGATTGTCTATAAAGAGCAGGGCGTATATTCAGAAGAATTGCTTTCGGAGTATGCGATGAAATAAGAAGGAGGCACAAATATGTCAGGAAAGCTGTATTTGTGTGCGACACCGATTGGAAATCTCGAAGATATGACATATCGTGTTGTGCGTACATTGGGTGAGGTGGATTTGATCGCAGCGGAGGATACGAGAAATAGCATAAAGCTTTTGAATCATTTTGGAATTAAGACTCCGATGACAAGTTATCACGAATATAATAAGATAGAAAAAGGTAAAAAGCTCATTGAGAAGCTGAAAGATGGGATGCAGATTGCACTTGTGACGGATGCAGGAACACCGGGGGTATCAGATCCGGGGGAAGAGCTTGTGAAGATGTGCTATGAGGAAGGGATTGAAGTCACATCTCTGCCTGGAGCAGCAGCATGTATTACGGCATTGACGTTGTCGGGACTTTCGACAAGAAGATTTGCGTTTGAGGCATTTCTGCCGACAGATAAAAAGAAAAGCAGTCTGTATTGAACGAACTTGTAAATGAGACACGGACAATGATTTTGTATGAGGCGCCGCATAGACTTGTTCGTACACTGCGGGAACTGTTGGAGAGACTTGGAAACCGAAGAATTACGGTGTGCCGGGAATTGACCAAAAAGCACGAGACTGCATTTGCAACAACAATTGAGGAAGCACTTGCATATTATGAGGCAAATGAGCCAAAGGGTGAGTGTGTGCTTGTCATTGAAGGAAAAGCCGCGAGGAACTTCGTCAGGAAGAAGTTGCAAAGTGGGAAGAGATGAGTATAGAGGAGCATATGGACTTCTATTTGGATCAAGGTATGGATAAGAAAGAGGCAATGAAAAAAGTGGCAAAAGATCGGGGAATCGGGAAACGGGATGTGTATCAGATGCTTATTTCGTAAGATTCGTCGACTTGACGAGACAACTGAAAAAAAATTTGTTCAACTTTGGCATAGACCTAATTGGCTTTTTTTATATACTTTAGAAAGAGTTAGAAAACGAAAGCTTTTAGGAGGAAGATTGAAATGGCAAGTTTATCATTGAAACATATTAATAAAGTTTATCCAAATGGATTTGAAGCAGTAAAAGATTTCAACCTTGAAATTGAAGATAAAGAATTTATCATCTTTGTAGGACCATCAGGATGTGGTAAATCTACAACACTTCGTATGATTGCAGGATTGGAAGATATTTCTTCTGGAGAATTAAGAATTGGAGATAAGTTAGTAAATGACGTAGAGCCAAAAGACAGAGATATTGCGATGGTATTCCAGAACTATGCGTTATACCCACATATGACAGTATATGACAACATGGCATTTGGTTTGAAATTAAGAAAAGTGCCAAAAGATGAGATTGACAAGATGGTTCGTGAAGCAGCTAAGATTCTTGACTTGGAAGCATTATTAGATCGTAAACCAAAAGCATTATCAGGTGGACAAAGACAGCGTGTTGCTATGGGACGTGCTATCGTTCGTAATCCAAAAGTATTTCTTATGGATGAGCCTTTATCAAACCTGGATGCAAAATTAAGAGGACAGATGCGTATCGAGATTTCTAAATTACACCAGAGATTAGGTACAACGATCATCTACGTTACACATGACCAGACAGAGGCTATGACACTTGGAACAAGAATCGTAGTTATGAGTGGCGGTATTGTTCAACAGGTAGATACACCACAGGTATTATACGATACACCATGTAACTTATTCGTAGCAGGATTCATTGGATCACCACAGATGAACTTCGTAGATGCAGTATGTAAGGTAAAAGGAGATAAAGTTTATCTTCAAGCAGGACCTTCTGCAATTGAACTTCCACCAGCAAAAGCGAAAAAACTCATTGAAGGAGGATATGATGGAAAGACAGTTGTACTTGGTATTCGTCCGGAAGATGTACATGATGAGCAGATGTTTATTGAAGCTTCACCAAATACAGTAATCGAAGCTACAATCCGTGTATACGAGATGCTTGGTGCTGAAGTTTACTTATACTTCGATTACGAAGGAACAAGTATGACAGCAAGAGTAAACCCAAGAACAACAGCAAGAACAGGCGATACAGTGAAATTTGCATTAGATGCAGAAAAAATTCACGTATTCGATAAAGAAACAGAAAAAACAATCACAAACTAGTGAGAATGAAGTTTTAGGGCAAGGTGGAAATCCTTGCCCTTTTTGTGCGATAAGGAGTGACTATGGAAAAGAAAGTAATTCAGAAAAATCTTATCAGGGATTGTCTCCCGACGGTGTTTTCACTGATGCTGTCAGGACTTATTCCGTAATGGACGGATTATTTGTAGGACGGGCAGCGGGAGATACCGGACTTGCAGCAGTTAACCTTGCATGGCCGCTTGTTGCAGTGATTACTGCAACAGGGATAGGGATTGGAAGTGGCGGCAGTGTTTTGTTTTCGAATTTAGCTGGAAAAGATGAGAAACAAGAAAGTGAAAAAACGTATCATCTGACGGTGTGTCTGCTTGTGGGAGTCGGAATTTTATTAAGTGTAATATTGTTTTTGACGTATCCGATCTTATTACAGCTTCTTGGTGCAAGAGGAGAGGTACTGATGCAGGCTGAGGCCTATGTGCAGATTATTATTTTAGGATGTGTTTTTCAGATCATCGGTTCAGGAATGATACCGTTGCTTCGAAACAGAGGGATGGCAGTCAGCGCTATGGTGAGTATGGTCACAGGGATGTTCGTAAATCTTGCATTGAATTATGTATTCATTTTTAAAGTGGGACTGGGAATTCGGGGAGCTGCTCTTGGCACGATTGCAGCGCAGATATCCGTGATTTTTATTTGCATTTACTTAATTTATATCAAAGGAAAAACAAAGGTACAGTTGGTTTGGAACTGGAAAAGAAGTGTGAAAATTTTTCAGATTGGGGTGTCTGCATTTGGACTGTCTCTGGCACCGTCGATTGTGCTGATTTTTACAAATCTGCAGTGCCTGAAATACGGTGGTGATGCAGCGGTTGCGTGTTATGCAGTGATTTCTTATATTGTATTTCCGGTGCAGTCGATGCTGGTAGGTGTGGGAGATGGTTCTCAGCCGCTTATGAGCTTTTACTGTGGCGCAGGAAACGAGAGGAACTTGCGTATATTAAAAGAGTAGCGTCAGCAAGTGTCATTGTTTTAGGAGTAGTTATGCTTGCAGTTGTCGTGTCAGTATCGGATTTCTTTCCGGCTATTTTTGGAATGTCAAAGCAGTCAGAGCAGTTTTTTCATGTGGGAATGAGAATTAGTGCGGTGTCGTTTTTGTTTACCGGACTTGCAAAATTTCATATATCTTATTTAAATGCAACATTGAAAGTAAAGCCGGCTATGGCGTTGATCTATGGGGAGACATTGATTGTGGCACCGATATTTCTATTTTTATTGCCGGCTGTGTTCGGGATTATCGGAATTTGGTGGTCGCTTGCGGCGACGCAGGTTATGATGCTTTTGTTGTATCAAATTGTAAAAGAATTAAAAATTACAGTTGACAGAACCAAAAAAGTTGACTATAGTATTTTATAGATAAAAGGGAGTAACTAGCGTTACTAAACGTTTACGATGTCGTCAATACGATGAATTTCATCCGTATCGTAATGAAATGGTGAGACTTTTATTGCATAATTAACGTGCAATAAAGGTCTCTTTTTATTCTCTTTTGTAATTTTTTATAAAAAGGGTGAAAATGTAAACAATAGAGACTAGGTAGTGCACGGAAGAATGGAGGATTTTGGAATGAAAAATTATTATCAGCTCTCACAAAATGAAGTGAGGCGGGAAGTCAATGGAAAAGAAGAGGCATTGACTTCAAGTGAAGTGCAGCAGAACCAGGAAAAGTATGGTCTGAATGAACTTGTAGAAGGAAAAAAGAAAAGTACGATTCAGATATTTCTGGAGCAGTTCAAGGATTTCCTTGTCATTATTTTGATTGTTGCAGCAGTCGTATCGGGGATACTTGGAGATGCAGAGAGTGCAATTGTTATTTTGATCGTAATTACGATTAACGCAATTCTTGGAACGGTTCAGACAGTAAAGGCAGAACAGTCGTTGAATAGTCTGAAAGAATTATCGGCGCCACTTGCGAAGGTACTCCGTGATGGCAATGTGATTCAGATTCCGTCAAAAGAGGTAACAATCGGTGACGAAGTTTTTCTGGAAGCAGGAGATTATGTTCCGGCTGATGGACGTATTTTGACAAATGCGAGTTTGAAAATTGACGAAAGTGCACTGACAGGAGAAAGTCTTGCGGTAGAAAAGTCAGAAGATACGATTACTGGCGAAGTGCCATTAGGTGACCAAACCAATATGGTATTCTCAGGAAGTTTGTGACATATGGACGTGGTTCTTTCCTTGTAACAGCTATTGGAATGGATACAGAGGTAGGTAAGATTGCTACACTTTTGAAGACGACATCTGAAAAGAAAACACCTCTTCAGATGAACTTAGATGAATTTGGAAAGAAATTATCAATTGTAATTTTAATTTTCTGTGGCATTTTGTTTGGTGTAAATGTATTTCAGGGAGTCAACATCGGAGATTCCTTTATGTTTGCAGTAGCACTGGCTGTTGCAGCGATTCCGGAAGCGCTTAGCTCTATCGTGACGATCGTGCTGTCATTTGGAACACAGAAGATGGCAAAAGAGCATGCAATTATCCGTAAATTACAGGCAGTGGAAGGTCTTGGAAGTGTATCGATTATCTGTTCTGACAAAACTGGAACATTGACTCAGAACCGTATGACTGTAGAAGATTATTATGTAAATGGAAAACGAATTCCGGCGGCAGAGATTGACCGTCAGGCGCTTGGACAAAAAGAACTTTTAAGATATAGTATTTTATGTAATGACTCTACAAATGTAGATGGTGTGGAAATTGGGGATCCGACAGAGACAGCCCTGATTAATCTAGGAACAAAGCTTGGAGCAGAAGCAGGGTATGTAAGGGGAAAATTCCCTCGTACAAGTGAGATTCCGTTTGACAGCGACAGAAAATTAATGTCTACAGCACATGTGCTGGAGAATGGACCGGTTATGGTGACAAAAGGTGCGGTGGATGTACTTTTAAATCGTGTTACAAAGATTCAAAAGGGAACAGAAGTCTGTCAGATTACACAGGAAGATAAAGAAGCGATTGAAAATCAGAATCAGGAATTTTCAAGAAGTGGTTTGCGAGTACTTGCGTTTGCATATAAACCGATTCAAAAAGATCAGGTGCTGCAGTTAGAAGATGAGGATGACTTGATATTTGTGGGATTGATTTCGATGATGGATCCGCCGCGAGAAGAGTCTAAGGCAGCAGTTGCAGATGTATCCGTGCGGGAATCAAGCCTATTATGATTACGGGAGACCATAAAGTAACAGCGGCAGCTATCGCAAAACGAATTGGTATTTTGAAAGATGAATCAGAAGCGTGTGAAGGCTCTGTGATTGATAATATGTCTGATGAAGAATTGATGGATTTTGTAGATGGAATTTCCGTATATGCGAGAGTTTCTCCAGAACATAAGATTCGTATCGTGCGTGCATGGCAGAATAAAGGAAATATTGTTGCGATGACAGGTGACGGTGTAAATGATGCCCCGGCATTGAAGCAGGCGGATATCGGTGTTGCGATGGGAATTACAGGAAGTGAAGTATCAAAAGACGCAGCGGCAATGGTATTGACAGATGATAATTTTGCAACTATCATCAAAGCAGTTGAAAATGGAAGAAATGTATATAAAAACATCAAGGGTTCTATTCAGTTCCTGCTCTCAGGTAACTTTGGTGGAATTCTTGCAGTATTATATGCTTCGCTGGCAGGACTTCCGGTTCCGTTTGCCCCGGTACATCTGTTGTTTATCAACTTGTTGACAGACAGTCTTCCGGCAATCGCGCTTGGACTGGAGCCGCATACAAAGACTGTCATGGATGAGAAACCGCGTCCGATGAATGAATCGATTCTGACAAAAGACTTTTTGATTAAGGTTGGAACAGAAGGTTTCTGTATTGGTCTGATGACAATGTTAGCATTTTTGATTGGTTATCGTGGCGGTGATGCAGTGCTTGCAAGTACGATGGCATTTGGTACATTATGTACAGGAAGACTTGTACATGGATTTAACTGTAAATCAGACAGACCGATGATGTTCAGTAAAAAATTGTGGAATAATATTTACTTGATTGGTGCATTTTTGATTGGCTTTGTATTGATTACAAGTGTATTGACAATTCCAGCATTACAGAATGTATTTAAGGTTGTTCCGTTGAATGTGACGCAATTATTTACTGTTTATGGTCTTGCACTTTTGAATCTTCCAGTGATTCAGCTTCTGAAATGGATTCGTAAAAGACGATAGGAAGGCGAGTAAATGAATTTGGATAAGGAAACGATTAAGAAAATAAGAGGATTGATTGTTTTTACAGCAATTATACTGATTGGGCTATGGAACTACGAAGTAGTGCTAGATGGTCTTGGTTTTATCGGCAGAGTGATTTTCCCGTTTGTACTTGGTGGTGCGATTGCATTTGTACTCAATGTGCCAATGCATTTCATTGAGGAAAAGTTTTTCGGAAATAAGAAAATGAAGGAGAATAAATGGGCAAAGAAATTTGCCAGACCTGCAAGCTTTCTGATTACGATTTTGTTTGTACTTGGAATCATTGGAATCGTTGTGTTTGTCGTAGCGCCGGCGCTGGGAGATACGGCGATGAATCTTGGAAGAAATATTCAGGCGTTTATTCCGCAAGTACAGAAGTGGGCGGAAAATATTTTTCAGGATAATAAGGAAATCGTGAAGTGGATTGGCAGTATGGAGTTCAAGTGGGATGAGATGATTAAAAGCGGTATTGATTTCTTTAAAAATGGTGCCGGAAGCGTGCTTGGATCTACATTTGAGGCTGCAAAAAGTATTGTAAGTGGTGTGACGACATTCTTTATTGCTTTTGTATTTTCGTGTTATATTCTGCTTCAGAAAGAAAAGTTAAACGTACAGGTTCGCAAGGTGATGTACGCATTTATGCCAAAGGACTGGACAGAGATTTTGCTTGCGCTTAGCTCACTGACGTATAAGACTTTTTCTAATTTCTTAACCGGACAGTGTGTTGAGGCAATTATTCTTGGAAGTATGTTTTTTGTGGCGATGACAATTTTTGGAATGCCATATGCACTGTTGATTGGAATCCTGATTTCATTTACGGCATTAATTCCGATTTTTGGAGCATTTATCGGATGTGTAATCGGAGCACTTTTGATCTTTATGGTGAATCCGATGCAGGCATTGATCTTCGTGGTAATGTTCCTTGTATTACAGCAGATCGAAGGAAATTTGATTTATCCGCATGTCGTTGGAAATTCTGTGGGGCTGCCGTCTATCTGGGTGCTTGTTGCAGTCAGTATTGGAGCGAGCTTGATGGGCATTGTCGGAATGTTGATTTTTATTCCGATTGTCTTCGGTGGTTTATACATTGTTTCGTGGAATTGTACATCGGAGATTGAAAGAAAAAGAGATAGAAGTTTAAATTGGGGACGTAGTAAAATTGAATTTTACTACGTCCCCAATTGAGTATTGTGGTGTCCCAAAACGAAAATAGCCCTGTCCCTTTTGACAAGTTTAAAAAAAAATTTATTAAAATAAATTTGTAGTTTTTGAAAAATTTTAGAGGTAAAATAATAAAATGGAAAAAAGATTTTCAAAAGTATGAGTATAAAGTAAATGACAACAAAGCCCGAATTACAGGAGCTTTTTGGAATAGTATGGCTATAGAAGTACCAGAAAAAATTGATGGATTTGAGGTGACGGAGATAGAAGATTATGCATTTTCGCAACCAATCGGGGACGTAAGTAAAATTAAATTTTACTAGTCCCCCGATTAGAAGAATCATCCTTCCAAACTCTATTAAAAAAATTGGGCGATATGCATTTTACAATTGCCGCA
>ENA-OQJH01000454-OQJH01000454.1-human-gut-metagenome-genome-assembly--contig:-NODE-454-length-22483-cov-2.224817_pt1 | contig 22483 bp, 32 predicted proteins | sample MGYA00242597_ERZ504763 | MGnify/ENA primary metagenome ERZ504763 (study PRJEB26092, sample SAMD00036359) | human gut metagenome | host: Homo sapiens | study: EMG produced TPA metagenomics assembly of...
CAATACACTCCAGTCGAGTAGTCAAGGCTACAGGGAAAAATCAAAAGTCCATAGTATCTGAATTGTATTGAACCACGATATTAAAAGAAAGGAAACGTGTGATAATTAACTTCCTAATTATCATACAAGGAAGAATGAAAAAAGTTTCTTTAAAGATAAAATTAACTCTTTTATATACGATATTTATTCTTGTGGTTGTCGGAACGGTTCTTGGAATATTGTTTTCTTTGAGTGGACGTGAGATACTTGCGTCTACGAAAATGTCACTGGAAAGAAGAGTAGAGGAGAGTCTGGAAGAAATTGAAATGCAGGACGGAGAATTAAAAATTGATTCGGATTTTTATTCTGTGGAAAACGGAGTCTATCTTTCCATGTATGACTCAACCGGATATTTTTTATATGGAAAGATTCCCGGGGGATTCGATCGGCAGCCGGACTTTTTGGATGGAGAAGTAAGAGAGATTAAAGATAAGGCAGGAGAAGAAGACTGGTATATATACGATCTTTTTTTCAGACCGGGAGAAGGTAAGGAGATATATGTACGCGGAGTGATATCTGTGACGGAATCGGAGGAGAGTTTTCAGACGATACTTCGCATCGCGTTTATTCTTCTTCCGCTGCTTGCCGCAGCGACAGCGTTCGTAGGATATCGCTTCACAAAAAGAACGCTTAAGCCTGTGAAAGATATTACGGATACTGTGTGTAAGATACGGATGGATGCGGATCTTTCGAGAAGAATTGACAATATCGATACAGTAAGAGAAACAAAGGAAAAGAGATACAAAAAAAACAGAGATGAGATTTATATCCTTGCGGAGACGTTTAACGAGATGCTGGATGAGCTGGAAGCCGTGTTTAAAAGAGAAAAGCAGTTCACTTCGGACGTTTCGCATGAATTAAGAAGCCGATAAGCGTTATGATGGCTCAGTGCGGTCAGCTTTTAAAAGATGAAGCGTTAAAGCCAAAGCAAAAAGCACAGGTGAAACTGAATCGAACAGAAAGCGGAAAATAATGTCAGATTTGATCGCGCAGCTTCTGTTTTTATCAAGAGCCGATCAGGGGCGTCAGCAGATCGAGAAAGAAAACGTTAATTTAAGTGAACTGACGGAAATGATCGTCGGTGAACAACAGTTTCTTGCTGAATCAAAAGGAAACGCCGGTCAGATCATATGTCACATTGAACCTGAAATATGGGCGGAAGTTGATGAGACGCTGTACATTAGAATGATGATAAATCTTCTGTCTAATGCGCTGCGATACGGGGAAGGACGGGATATAGAAGTGAGTTTATCCGTGCATAATGATTCGGATATTATCGGAAAAGTAAAAGATCATGGCATCGGCATTTCAAAGGGGGATATTCCTCATATATGGGAACGGTTTTATCGTGCGGATAAATCCAGAACAGGAGGAAGTCACTGCGGGCTCGGTCTGTCTATGGTGAAATGGATCGCAGAGGCACATGGAGGAAGTGTAGAAGTTGTCAGTAAAGAAGGCGAAGGAAGTGAGTTTGTTTTTCATTTAAGAAAATCGAATTCATGACAGGACAATGTAAATTTGTTTTCGTTCTTTAATGTTATTTTAATCTTTTTGGGATATAGTAATCTCATCAAAGAAAATAAAGGCATAAACCGAAGTTTGGAATCGAATGTTTTCAAAGTAAAAGTAAATGCTGATGTGAAATAAAGAAAGGAGAATAGAAATGAAAAAATTTACAAAAATAGCAACGGTAGCAGTGATGACTATGGTGACAGCAGGTGTATTTGCAGGGTGTGGACTAAAAGGCGGCAAAGATATCGGAAAAGAAGCGGCATTGGAAGCGGCATTGGCTGATGCGGGAGTAAGAGAATCAGATACGACCCGTCTGAGAGTGTCTTCGGAGATCGACGATGGCAGGAAAGTATATGAAGTGCGGTTTGACGTAGAAGGAACAGAGTATGATATGAAATAAGCGGAAGAGACGGTCAAATATTAAGCGCAGATACAGAGCGGATTTCAACTGTAGATACAACAGACAGAGCAGGCACAACAGACAGAGCAGGCACAACAGATACAGCGGGCACAGCGGATACAGCAGGCACAACAGATAAAGAAAAAAGCGGAAATTCTCAAAATAATGCGGAAGCTTTGGGGATCAGTATAGAGGAAGCAGAGAAGATCGCATTGGAAAGAGTTCCGGGGGCATCGGAAAACGATATTCGCATTCAATCAGACTACGATGACGGAAAATATAAATACGAAGGCGATATCATTTATGACGGGAAAGAGTATGAGTTTGAAATAGATGCGTCTACAGGAACGATTCTTGAGTGGAGTGAGGAACGATACTGATCAAAGGAAAATTGTGATCAGATGTGATAAAAAAAGACGATAAAAAATATTTCAAAGTATCGGAATAAAAGAAAGAGAGAAGAGAATATAATTCAGAAAGAATGAAAAATGAATCATAGACAGCGGAGAAGTGTATGAATTATCTATGGGCAGGCATGATTTTGATCGGAATTATATTCGGAGCGTTTAACGGCAGGATGGAAGTTATTACAAATGCTGCGCTTGACTCTTCAAAAGAAGCGGTGACACTGTGTATTACAATGATCGGAATTATGTCGTTTTGGTGTGGGATCATGGAGATTGCGGCACAGGCAGGATCATCGGAAGTGCGGCAAAAAAAGATGCGTCCGGTGATCCGTTTTCTTTTCCTGATCTGCCGAAAGAACATAAAGCGCAGGAGCATATTACAACAAATTTTATTGCGAATATCCTCGGTCTTGGGTGGGCGGCAACTCCGGCAGGATTAAAGGCGATGAAAGAACTTGAAACATTGGAAGAGGAAAGGCGGGCAGGAAAAGCGCCCGGTCCGGTGAGGCGCAAGGGAGTCGCAAGTAATGAAATGTGTACGTTTTTGATCATGAATATTTCTTCTCTTCAGTTGATCCCGATGAACGTGATCGCATATCGAAGTCAGTATGGAAGCGCGAACCGGCGGCAATCGTAGGCGCGGGGATTTTAGCTACGGTGGCAAGTACGGGGGCTGCAGTCATATTCTGCAAAATAGCGGAGCAAAGGCGAAAGAAATCTGGTATAATCAAGGAGAGCAGATATCCGGTAAAGAACAGGAAATCTGCATAAAAAACAGTATGTGTAAGATCGTATCCGCTGCAGACAGTACGGGTGTGTGAAGGGAGAATGTATGGACAAAAGATATAGTGAAGAGGAAAAAGATACAAGAGAAGAATTGAAAAAGGAAATTAAAAGAGAAATAAAGAAACAAAATAGGAAACTCAAAATTAAGATTCCGTGGAAAATTCAAAAGATACTTATTATTATAGCGATTATCGCGCTTGCGGGAGGCGCGGGAGCGATCGGTATGAAACGCTATATTACTCATGAAAGCCAGACGACCAAACTTGGGTTTGAAGATATCGGGGAGTTGGCGACACAGGAGGCAAATTGCACAGAAGTAAATGTTACCGAAGATGTAAGAAAATTGTTCGGTATTGACATTCCGTTTACGCAGAGTAAATATATCTATAGTTACAATGTGATCGTAAAGGCGGGATATGATTTTGGCGAGATTCGATATGAAGTAAAAAAAGATTCTATCAAAGTGAAACTTCCTGAAGTCAGAATCTTAAGTTCGCAGGTTGATGAAGATTCGTTTCGTGTATATCATGAGAAGGAAAGCATTTTCAATCAGATCCGTCTGGAAGAGAATAACGCGGCGTTTGCCAAACTAAAAGAACAGGCCGAAAAAGACGCGGTGGCAAACGGGCTTTATGAGAATGCAAGAAGTAATGCAAAGACGATCCTGAAAGGATACTTTGCTCAGGCATATGATTTAGATGATTATAAAATCACATTTGAAGGAGGAGAAGGAGGGAATACAAATGAAAAATAAAATCTTGCTTGTACTCGGGATCATAGCCGCTGCAATCGCCATATTTTATTTTATATTATTTTTGACGGCATAGGAAAGAGAGTTCGTCGAGAAGACGTTGATTGTCTTTGCTGTCCATAACACAAAACCGGATAAATTCTCCGTCTAAACTTTTGAAGGAAGAACAATCGCGGATCATAAGACCGTTTTTGACGCAGTGAGTAAATACGTCAAAGGCGGTCGTTTCTTTTTGGAGAAGTTTTACAAGCAGAAAGTTAGCGTATGGCTTATATGTTTTATAAGCAGGCTGCTCTTTTAAAGCAGAGTACATTTTTTCCCGTTCGGAAAGAATGAGACGGCGGGTCTGTCTGATATATTCTTCGTCTTTCAGCATGAGTTCTCCGGCAAAAGCGCCGAGGCTGTTCAAAGACCAGGGAATCTGCTTTTCTTTCATTGCTTTTAAAAACGGCATGTTACCCGTGATACCATAACCTAAGCGGACTCCGGGCGCTGCAAAAAATTTTGACACGCCTCGTAAAACCATTAGATTTTTGAATGTTTTCGTAAAAGGTACTGCTGTGACGTCTTCGATAACAGGGGCAAATTCAACATAAGTCTCATCTATCATGACAAAGATGTCATGCTGTTCGCAAAATGTAAGAAGACGTTCCATATCAGATCGGAGAATGGCAGATGACGTAGGATTGTTCGGATTACATATGATAAGAAAATCATAACTTCCGGCAAGGAGCGACTGACAGAGAAAATCTACATTTAAAATAAACTCATCAGTTTCTTTTAAAAGAAACTCGTTGCATTTGCTATTTGAAAGTGACAACTCTCTGGAGTATTCCGAATAGGTTGGTCCAAGGAGAAGGGTGCGCTTTGGGGCGCGTGTTTCGATTAAAAGAGAGATAAGTTCACTCGAGCCGTTCCCGGGCAGTACGTAGTCTGCGGGAACGCCGCAGTATTCTGAAACGGTATTCCGAAGAGATTGATAGTCACGGTCGGGATAAGAGGAAAGAAGATCCAAATGGGATGCAAGAACCTGTTTTACATGGGTGGAGATACCGATAGGATTTACATTTGCGCCGAAGTTGACGATATCCTCCTGATTAAGATGATAGTATTCACATATTTTTTCGATATCGCTTCCGTGGAAAACAGGTTTTGTATTCATAGCATTTCCTTCCTGATGATTAAAAAAGTAATAATAACAGTAAAATATTAACGTGCAAAAAATAAAGCGTTTGTCTTGCCGGGCATCTTATTAAGCGTTTCGAGCTTCTTTTAATGCAATGGCAAGCTGATCCGGACAAGAGGTCGGTTTGAATCCGCACCGGATGCCTTCAATGCGCGAGATCGCCTCATCTACATCCATACCTTCGATGAGGTGAGAAATTCCCTGAAGATTCCCGCTGCATCCTCCGACAAAAGATACGTTTCTTACTTTATTGTCCACGATGTCAAAATGAATAAGACGTGAGCAGACGCCCTTTGGTTTGTATTCCATGATTTTACCTCCTGAAAACAGATTTCTTCATTTTTATAAAAGGAATTATAACAAACAGAGGAAGAAAATACAAATTTTGTGCGTCTGTTTTCGAGAAAAGTCGACATGAGTGCAGTCGGTTGAAAATCGAACGGGAACAGAAAGGAAGAAAGAGAAAAACAAGGGAGACGTATTTATACATATTACAGTCAGAGAGAGAGGATGCTTGCAGTTGAGAGGAAAAATAAAAAGTATATCTAAAACAGTATGAGATGATCTGCAAAAAAATGCGCGGCACGAAAAAAAGGAGAAAGAAGAAAATCGGGAAACCTACAAAAGAAAAGGCTGCGCGGTGTAGAAAAATGTAGAACGGTTTTTGCGGACAAGACAGAAATCCTGCCTTATAATGGCTACAAACACAAGCGGACGTTGACAGACGGGGCGTGTGAAAGATAAAAAACAGGAGGGCTTGTTATGCTTGAGACAATGATGGTAAGTTCCGGATCGGTCATGTATGTGATGGCGGCAGTCGGGATACTTGGGGTGCTGGCAAGATCGTAAACCGGATGACTTGTACAGATTGATAAAAGCGGCTGGAAATATGCCGAAAAGTACGCATAAGCTGATGAAACTTGTAAAGGCAAAATACGAACATGCCTGTATGGCGCATGAGTCTGTGGAAAATGTCGGTGTATTTGTAGAAAAATATATCTATGAATACAGAGGATTTTTGTTTCGGATACACACATGGCGTCAGATCGAGCTGTTGTCTGTTTGGTTTGTCGGTATTTTAGCGGTGATCGGCGCGGCGCTTTCTTACATGGAAGGCGGACTTACGGAAACGGTTTATCAGTACATAGCAGGCGGGGCGGCGGAAGCGGTGCTTCTTATGGTGATCATTCGTATGTCGGACGAGCCGTATAAGATAAAAGCGATTAAAATGTATATGGTCGATTATTTGGAAAATGTATGCGCTGTCAGGGTAAGAAGACAGAACAGGAAAGAAAAAGAATTTATTGACGTAATCCCGTCAGAAAATGTAAATGGAGGTGGAAAAGTAAAAGAACAAAAAAACATTTGCCGGGGCGGACGATAAGAAAGAAGGAGCGTCTGCCGGTACAGTACCGGTGCAGGAGAACAGGGCAGATAGAAAGGAAAACGCAAAAGGCGCCGCAACAATGCAGGAGACGGAGTATGAACAATGGCGGGCGCAGGCAGTCAGAGAGATTTTAGATGAGACAGGGAGCAGTATGGTAGAGAAACGGCTTCCTATTAATATCGAAGGCGAGCCGCAAGAGAGAAAGAAAGCGGAAAAGCTCAGTCAAAATGTCGGCAGAGGAGGGGGAGAACACGAACCGGACAGCGGGCATCCGCAGATCAGAGAGGAGACGATACGGCAAATACTGGAGGAATTTCTTGCTTAGGAAGTGTATATTTGTTAAAATAAGAGTATATGGCGGAGAGTAATTCTGCCGGATCTATAAAACAGACAAAAGATAAATCATAAAATAAGTATCAGAGAGGATGGATTGTGATGAGCAAAGTAACATTTGATTATTCAAAGGCATGTGGTTTCGTACAGGATCATGAGATGCAGTATATGAGCGAACTGGCAGAGCAGGCAAAGGAAAAGCTGCTTGCAAGAACGGGCGCCGGAAACGACTTCCTCGGCTGGATCGATCTTCCGGTTGATTATGATAAAGATGAGTTTGACCGGATCAAAAAAGCGGCTGAGAAAATCAGAGAAGATTCGGAAGTGCTTCTTGTGATCGGAATCGGCGGATCTTATCTCGGAGCAAGAGCGGCAATCGAATTTCTCGGACACTCTTTTGCGAACGTTGTATCAAAAGAAGTGAGAAAATCTCCGGAGATTTATTATGTCGGCAACAGTATCAGCAGTACATATGTAAAAGATCTGATCGATGTGATCGGAGATCGTGATTTTTCAATCAATATGATCTCCAAATCGGGAACGACGACGGAACCGGCTATCGCTTTCCGCGTATTTAAAGAACTGTTGGAGAAAAAATACGGAAAAGAAGAGGCTGCAAAGAGGATTTACGCAACGACGGACAAAGCGAAAGGAGCGTTGAAAAATCTTGCCACAGAAGAAGGTTACGAGACATTCGTTGTGCCGGACGATGTAGGCGGTCGTTTCTCTGTTCTTACTGCAGTAGGTTTGCTGCCGATCGCGGTAAGCGGAGCGGATATCGACAAATTAATGGAAGGAGCGGCATCGGGAAGAAAGGCGGCTTTGGAGCTGATTTGAAAAGAATGGCGCAATGCAGTATGCGGCTGTCAGGAATATTCTTCTTCGTAAAGGAAAAACTGTGGAAGTGCTGGCAAACTACGAACCGAGTCTTCATTATGTATCCGAATGGTGGAAACAGCTTTACGGAGAGAGTGAAGGCAAGGATCAGAAAGGAATCTTTCCTGCATCTGTAGATCTTACGACAGATCTTCATTCTATGGGACAGTTTATTCAGGATGGAAACAGAATTCTTTTTGAGACGGTTCTTAATGTAGAAAAATCAAGAGCAGAGATTGTGATCAACGAAGAACCGGTAGATCTTGACGGATTGAATTATCTTGCCGGAAAAATGTTGATTTCATTAACAAGAGTGCGATGAACGGAACGATCCTTGCGCATACGGACGGTAATGTGCCGAACCTTATGGTAAAGATTCCGGAGCAGAATGAGTTTTATCTCGGGGAATTGTTTTACTTTTTGAATTTGCATGCGGAGTGAGCGGATATTTACTCGGCGTTAATCCGTTCAACCAGCCGGGTGTTGAAAGTTATAAGAAGAATATGTTCGCCCTGCTTGGAAAACCGGGATTTGAAAAAGAAAGAGAAGAACTGCTTAAGAGACTGTAGTTTTAAAATTTCTTGTTGGATTTCCGTAAATAGAGTATAATAATAAGCGGTCGGAATTACCGGCTGCTTATTTGCATTATAGAACTATTCAAATATCAGAAAAACAGTTTTGGGGTGCGTTATGCACGGATGATACGATCAAGGAGGGTGCGTTATGTTAAGAATCGGAATGTTGACAAGCGGCGGAGACTGTCAGGCATTAAATGCGGCGATGCGCGGAGTTGTGAAAGGAATCTGCTCCAAACGGGACGATGTGGAGATCTACGGTTTTAAAGACGGATATAAAGGATTGATCTATGCGGACTTCAGTATGCTTACACCGAAAGATTTTTCCGGCATTCTTACAAGAGGCGGAACGATTCTCGGAACATCGAGACAGCCGTTTAAATTGATGAGAGTTCCTGATAAAGACGGGCTCGATAAAGTAGAGGCGATGAAGCATACATATCATAAGCTGAATCTGAACTGTCTTATTATTTTAGGAGGAAACGGAACGCATAAAACGGCAAATCTTCTTCGGGAAGAGGGATTGAATGTGATCACGCTTCCGAAGACGATCGATAACGATCTGTGGGGAACAGAAATGACATTCGGATTTCAGAGCGCGGTGGATATTGCGACAGATACGATTGACAGAATCCATACGACGGCAACGTCCCACAGCCGTGTATTTATTATAGAGGTAATGGGACACAAAGTAGGATATGTAACGCTTCATGCAGGTATAGCGGGCGGCGCGGATATTATCCTTCTTCCGGAAATCCCTTATGATATCAATGTGATCACAGATGTGATCAACAGACGGTCGAGAGAAGGAAAACCGTTTACGATTCTTGCGGTTGCGGAAGGTGCAATCTCGAAAGAGGATGCAAAACTGAAAAAGAAAGAATATAAAGAGAAGATCTCCAAGAGAAAATATCCGTCTATCGCATATGAGCTGGCAGAGCAGATCCAAGAAGCGACAGATAAGGAAGTAAGAATTACCGTTCCGGGACATACACAGCGCGGAGGTTCTCCGTGTGCATACGACCGTGTATTTGCAACTCGGGTCGGAGCAAAGGCGGCCGAGATGATACTGGAAGGAAAATACGGATATATGGTCGCTATGAGAGATGGCGAGAGACGGCAGTTCCGCTTGAAGAAGTGGCGGGAAAATTAAAGATGGTAGATCCGAAATGCGGATTGATCAAAGAAGCGAAAACAATAGGTATCAGTTTTGGCGATGAATAAACGAAATAAACTAAGAAATCAGGCAGAGGTGTAAAACATGTCATATACGGCGCTTTATAGAAAATTTCGCCCGGCAGAGTTTGGAGATGTAAAAGGGCAGGATCATATTATTACAACATTACAGAATCAGATCAAGGCAAACCGTATCGGACATGCATATCTTTTCTGCGGTACAAGAGGTACGGGAAAAACAACGGTTGCGAAAATATTTGCGAAAGCGGTAAACTGTGAGCATCCGGTTGACGGCAGTCCGTGCGGTGAGTGCGAGATGTGTAAGTCGATCGCGGCAGGTACGTCTATGAATGTGATTGAGATTGACGCGGCGTCTAATAACGGCGTTGATAATATCCGTGAGATTCGGGAAGAGGTGACGTACCGTCCGACAGAAGGAAAATATAAGGTTTATATTATTGATGAAGTACATATGCTGTCTATAGGAGCGTTTAACGCGCTTCTTAAAACATTGGAAGAGCCGCCGGAATATGTTATCTTTATTCTTGCCACAACAGAAGTTCATAAAATTCCGATCACGATTTTATCACGATGTCAGCATTATGATTTCAAGAGGATCAGTATTGAGACGATTACGGAACGTATGCAGGAATTGATGGATACAGAGCATGTAGAAGCAGAGGATAAAGCGCTGCGCTATATAGCGAAAGCGGCGGACGGATCGATGAGAGACGCGCTTAGTCTTCTTGATCAGTGTATTGCATTCTATCTTGGGCAGAAGGTGACATACGAGCATGTTTTGGAAGTGCTGGGAGCGGTGGATACGGATGTATTCAGCAGACTTTTGCGGAAAGTGATCAATACGGATGTGCCGGGTGTGCTCGACGTTGTGGAGGAACTCGTAATGCAGGGAAGAGATCTGACGCAGCTTACGGCAGATTTTACATGGTATTTAAGGAACTTGCTTCTCGTAAAAACATCTGATAATATAGAGGATGTTCTGGATGTGTCTACGGAAAATATGATGCAGTTAAAAGAAGAATCCGGGATGATCGAGACAGCAGCGTTATTCCGGTATATCCGTGTTTTTTCAGAGCTTTCCGGGCAGTTAAAATATGCGACGCAAAAGAGAATCATGCTAGAGGTGGCTTTGATTAAATTATGTACTCCGGCAATGGAAACGAAGCAGGATACTATTTTAGAGCGGATCCGTGCGGTGGAAGAAAAAGTGGAAAAAAGCATGGAAGCTTCAGCAAATATGCAGGGGCAGATCGTCTATGTAAACGGAGACGGAGCGCAGATCGCAGGCGGATCGGTGATTAATGGAAACACCGAGGGCAATTTTGCAGGCGCTCGTGCGCAGAGACCGCAAATTCCAGATGCGATTCCCGAAGACGTACAGGAAGTCGTAAAGAATTTTAGAATGATTGCCGGAGAAGCTTCAGGTATTATAAAGGGGTATCTGAAAAGCGCCCGCTTAAGTCTGGGCGGAGACAACCGGCTTTTGATCGTTCTTCCGGACAGTCTTGCGGCAAGCGTCGTAGGGCGGGAAGATCACGTTGAAGAGTTGGAAAAATTAATCGAAGAACGGATCGGAAAACGTGTGGAAGTAGAAGTGCGTCATGTAGAAGAAGGCAGACATTTTGAGGATACATTCATAGATATAGAACAAAAGATCAATATGAAGATAACGGTGGAGGATTGATTATGGCAAAAAGAGGCGGTTTTCCGGGTGGAGCGATGCCGGGAAATATGGCAAATCTTATGAAACAGGCGCAGAAGATGCAGCGTCAGATGGAAGAGCAGCAAAAAGAGCTTGAGGCAAAGGAATTTACGGCGACGGCAGGCGGCGGAGCGGTTGAAGTGACTGTTTCGGGAAAACGCGAAGTGACAAAAGTAAAACTTGCGGAAGAAGTCGTTGATCCGGATGATATTGAGATGTTGGAAGACTTGATCGTTGCGGCGACAAATGAGCGCTGCGTCAGATCGATGAGGCGACAGGTTCTGCTATGTCTAAGCTGACAGGCGGCATGGGCGGCGGAATTCGGGATGTTTTAAGGATGGAATATTACAGTAATCAGATCAGCCGTCTGATCGAAGAATTTTCCCGTTTGCCGGGGATTGGCAGCAAGTCGGCGCAAAGGTTGGCGTTTCATGTGATCAACATGCCGCTGGATCAAGTGGAAGGTTTGGCAAAATCAATTATTGACGCAAGGAAAAATGTGCGGTATTGTAAAGTGTGCTGTACACTTACAGATCGGGAAACCTGTCCGATTTGCGGAAATCCGGATCGCGACAAGAAAACGATCATGGTCGTTGAGACACCGCGGGATCTGGCAGCGTATGAAAAGACAGGAAAATATAACGGAGTATATCATGTGCTCCACGGGGCAATCTCTCCGATGCTGGGAATCGGCCCGGGAGATATCCGTCTGAAAGACTGATGGAACGGCTTCAGGGAGACGTGAATGAAGTGATCATTGCAACGAATTCAAGTCTGGAAGGCGAGACAACGGCAATGTATATAAGCAAACTCATAAAACCGGCGGGAATAAAGGTGAGCAGGATTGCCAGCGGCGTTCCGGTCGGAGGAGATTTGGAATATATTGACGAGGTGACGCTTTTAAGAGCGCTTGAAGGCAGGACAGAACTGTAAGATAGAGCAGAAATAATAAACAGAAGTAATAAACAGAAGTAAGAAAGAGGAGACATTAAAGAGGAGACATTATGGACAAGTTAAAGTTGATGAAAACTGCAAATGAAGTCGCAAGGGAATTGTGACATCGGTTCACAGTGCGAAAGCAGGACATCCGGGCGGATCACTTTCCGCGGCGGATCTATTCACTTATCTGTATTTTGAGGAATTGAATGTAGATCCGAAAGACCCGAAAAAAGCGGACAGAGATCGTTTCGTCCTCTCAAAGGGACATACAGCGCCGGGGCTTTATGCCGCGTTGGCAGAGAAAGGATTTTTCCCGAAAGAAGATCTGATCACACTGAGACATACAGGTTCTTATCTTCAGGGTCATCCGGATATGAAGTGCATTCCGGGTGTTGATATGTCTTCAGGTTCTCTCGGACAGGGAGTTTCTGCGGCTGTAGGAATGGCGATTGCGGCAAAGATATCGGGTGATGATTACCGCGTATATACACTTCTCGGTGACGGAGAGATCCAGGAAGGTCAGGTGTGGGAAGCGGCGATGCTTGCGTCTCACCACAAACTGGATAACCTTCTTGTGATCGTGGATAATAATAATCTTCAGATCGACGGTGAGATTACAAAAGTGAACTCTCCGTATCCGATAGATAAAAAGTTTGAAGCGTTTAATTTTCACGTGATCAATATTGACGGAATGATTTTGATCAGATTGACGCTGCATTTAAAGAGGCAAAATCAGTAAAAGGACGTCCGACGGTGATCATAGCCAAGACTGTGAAAGGAAAAGGAGTTTCTTTTATGGAAAATCAGGCGGGATGGCATGGAAAAGCGCCGAACGACGAGGAATTTAAAATCGCGATGGCAGATTTGGAAAAGGCAGGTGAAGCGTTATGTCAGAAGTAAAGAAGATTGCGACGAGGGAAAGTTACGGAGAAACGCTGGTAGAGCTTGGGGCGGAACATGAAGAGATCGTTGTGCTTGACGCGGATCTTGCGGCTGCGACAAAAACAGGTTTATTTCAGGCTGCATATCCCGAACGTTTCATCAACTGCGGTATCGCGGAAAGTAATATGATCGGCGTGGCAGCAGGATTGGCGGCTGCGGGTAAAGTTCCGTTTGCAAGTTCTTCGCAATGTTTGCGGCGGGACGGGCTTATGAGCAGGTAAGAAATTCAGTCGGTTATCCGCATCTGAACGTAAAAATCGGAGCAACACATGCCGGAATTTCCGTAGGTGAAGACGGAGCGACACATCAGTGTAATGAAGATATTGCTTTGATGCGTACGATTCCGGGAATGGTTGTGATCAATCCGTCTGATGACATAGAGGCAAGAGCGGCGGTGCGCGCGGCTTACGAATATGTAGGGCCGGTGTATATGCGGTTCGGACGTCTGGCTGTTCCGGTGATCAATGACAGACCGGATTATAAGTTTGAACTTGGGAAAGGCGTTGTGCTTCGAGAAGGAAAAGACGTAACGATCATTGCGACAGGACTTCCTGTCAACAACTGTCTGCAGGCAGCGGAGAAGCTGGCAGCGGAAGGTATTGATGCAAAAGTGATCAATATTCATACGATCAAGCCGCTTGACGAAGAACTTATCATTGCGGCCGCACAGGAAACAGGCAAAGTCGTTACAGTCGAAGAGCATTCGGTTATCGGAGGACTTGGAAGCGCAGTATGTGATGTGCTTTCCGCAAATGTTCCGACAAAAGTGCTTAAGATCGGAATTAACGATGTGTATGGAGAATCAGGTCCGGCGCTTGAACTGATCGAAAAATACGGACTTGGCATAAACGGTATTTATGAAAAAGTAAAAGCGTTCGTATCATAATATTACAAAAGGAGATGCTGTTCATTTTGAGCGGCATCTTTTATAATATGTCGAATTCTTCTGACAATAACTGATAAAATCATTTTTTTATTGTGCTATCCTCATATCAACGCCGATAGAAACATTGTTGATTTTTAAAATATTCAGTTGATTTAGGAGGATGAGTATAAATGGAAAGACAGTTACCGAAAAACGTGCGTCAAATAGGAAATGTAAGCGACAGTCCTAAAATTTATGTGGAAGATTATGTAGATACATTTTTTGCCGGATTGTGTGAGAAATGTGAGAAAGCAGGCACAGACCTATGGGGGCTTTTCTTGTCGGAGATATTCAAAACGGCGAGGATGAAGATTATGTTTATATTTATGGTGCGATTCAGATGCATGATCTGAAAATGTCGGATAAAGAATATGTGATTGATGAGGCTGCATGGAAAAACGCATATGAAGACTGCAAACAGTATTTTGAAGACGGGGAAATGCTAGGATGGTTTGTAGTACATCCCGGAGCGCCGCTCATTCCGGAACCGGAAACCGTAAAGCTTCATAAAAAATCATTTCCGAAGAAAAATACCGTTTTCATTATGAAAGATCCGGTAGAAAAAGAAGAGACATATTATGTACATAAAATGAATGACTTGCTGGAGATCGGAGGGCATTACACATATTATGAAAAAATCCGTGTATGCAGAATTATATGATCTCCAGCCGGAAAAAAATGGGGCGTCAGCGTCGGAAACAGTGGAAGACAGAGCTGCAAAGGACTTTCGTTCTTTGGCTAGAAAACGGAGCGAGCATCAAAAAGGCAGACGGCCGGGGAGTCTGATGTATGCTGCGGGAGCTTGTGTGATTTTGATACTTGTAATTATGGGGGTATCGTTGTTTAACAGTTTCGACAGGATGAAATCGGTACAAAACACGCTTGGATTTTAGATAAAGAGACAGTTGCGTCAGATGGGAAAACGTCAGAAGAAACAACAGATGACGGATCTGTTCCCACATCTGCAGAAATTGAAGCAGTAAAAGGACAGACAGATGCAGATTCCGCAGATGAAACAAAACAAAGGAGGAAAGTGTGTCAGGTCAAAAGGAAGACGGAAAAGATGAGAAAAATGAAAATCCGGAAAACAGCCTGTCTGAGAGCAATGATAAAAAGAACCGGAGGGAAGCGATTCTGCGCAGGGGCAGATGAACAGACTATTGGAAGCGCGAACGGTCAGGACGGGGTTTATATTGTAGAGAAAGGAGACACGCTGGCGATTATCAGCCGTAAGATATACGGCGATCTTGACCATGTAGACACGATTTGCAAAATGAACGGGATTACGGACGGCAATCTTATTTATATCGGACAGAAATTGCTATTGCCATGAAAGTATGGTAAGATGTTGGCGAATAGATTTAGCGGAAATAAAAAGGACATAAAACAGAAATATAAAGAAGGGGAGTTATATGACACAAAAGAAAAAAACGGATTTTAAAATAGTAACACCCCCCGATGATCTAAGTGAAGTTCGTGCTAAAACGAAGAAAATACACAGGGAAAAATTAAAAAAGATTGTTGTGCCGGTTATTCTTATTGCTCTTGCGGTAAGCGGAACATATCTGATGCTCACGAATAAGGCGTATAGTGAAGCCGGAACGGCGGTCAGGTACTCGACAGATAGTTCGGATACAAGTAATTATGCCCATTTTGCAAATGGAATCGTGCGATACAATCGGGATGGCGTTGTTTTTTTAAATAAGAAAAACGAAGAAAAGTGGATTCAGTCGACACAACTGAAAAATCCGATCATTGAGGTGAAAGAAAAAGCGTTTGCGGTAGGAGATATCGGAGGAAACAGCATTCTTGTATTTTCCGAAGAAGGTTTGAAAGGCGAGATTGAGACAAGTCTTCCGATTGAAAATATGGCGATTTCGGATCAGGGAATTGTGACAGTTCTGCTGAAAAATGAAACTGCGCCGAAGATCATTCTTATGATGCAATGGGCAATGTTTTAGTGGAGCAGCAGGTAACTGTTCCTGTAATGGGTTATCCTGTTGCGATGGATATGTCTGACGACGGAAAGATGCTGGCGGTAACTTATTTTCATACAGACGACGCCGTGCTGAAGTCAAAAGTGATCTATTATAATTTCGGAGAGAGTGGAAAGGACAAGCCGGATAAGATCGTTGCATCGGATGAATATTCAGACACGATCATGGCAGACATTTTCTTTATGGGAAGCGACCGCTCTGTTGTAGTAGGAGATAACTCGATCGTCATCTATAAAGGGAAAGCCGAACCGAAAAAAGAAAAAGAGATATCGATCGGACAGGAGATACAGAGCGTATTTCACTCAGACCAATATATAGGGCTTATATTGCTTAACAGTGAAAAATCAGGATACGAGCTGCGGCTGTATGATCGGTTTGGGGAGAGGATACTTAATAAAGAGATTTCGGGACGATACGGAAATGCAAAGATAGAAGGCAGCGAAGTTATTATGTATGAAGGAAGTAAGTGCTGTATCGTGACCGCAAACGGAATCGTAAAATTTGAAGGAGACATAAAAACAGAGGCGCTGGAGATTTTCAAAGCTTCGGGATTGAACAGATACTATGTGATGAGCGCAGATGAATTACGGGTAATTTATCTGACGAAATAGGAGAGATTATGGATAATTGGCTTTTGATCATTGTAGGAACGATTTTTCTTATCTGTATTGCTTTTGGGTATGTTAGAGGATTTTTAAAACTCGGACTTCCCTTTTGTCAACAATATTGACTCTTGTTCTTGTGCTGTTCCTTTCGCCGCATGTTACACGAGCGCTTAAGGAGTATACGCCTGTAGATGATTTCTTAGAAAGTAAAGTTACTGAGAAATTTATGCCGGAGATAACGTCTGAGCAGCTTCAGTCGATCGATCTGACAGGAACGCCATTGGAAAATCTTACGGCGGAAGACATCTCCAAGTTAAACGAGATGGACTGGGATGTGCTCGGCATTACGGCGGATGATATTTTAAGTGTGATCGGAGATATTCCGAAAGATGTGCAGATCAACTTGATTGAGGAAGCCCCTCTTCCCCGGTTTTTGAAAGATCAGCTTATAGAAAATAACAACAGCACGATTTACGGAGAGCTGGGAGTGAAAAGTTTTCCAAGATATGTGGCGGCATATGCATCGCATCTTGTATTGAATCTGTTGTCGTTTCTTGTGACATTTTTGCTGGCGATCATTCTTGTGAAGGCGCTGATGTTTGCTGTGAATATTATTGGGGAACTTCCGGTGCTTGGACTGGCAAATCATATTGCCGGAGGAGCGCTCGGTCTTTTGCTTGCGCTTGTCATTGTGTGGATCGGATTTCTCATCATGACGCTTGCCTATACGACAGAGGCGGGAAGCGCATGCTTTGAAATGGTTGAAAAGAGTAGTATTCTGCGTTTCTTATATGAAACAAATCCGCTTTTGATCCGCCTGTTAAAATTTTAAATCTGTATAGAAGAGGGCTGTTGGAAAAATAAACAAAATGTTATTTTGTAACTGAAAGTTACTGTATTTTGATGTACAGTAACTTTTTTATTTTGTGATAAAATTAATTTTAATAGGGAAATTAAAAATTGGCGAAAAATTGACTTTTTTCTGTTATAAGATTTTTAATCTCATTGATAAGGAGTGAAAGTTTGTGGAAGAAAAATATAAGATCCTAATCGTAGATGACGAACAGTCTATTTTAGATATGTTGAAATTACAGCTTGAATTTGAAGGGTATTCTGTTTATACTGCCGGCAATGCGGCAGAGGCTTTGGATAAATTATCTTACTCGCCGGACATAGTTTTATTAGACATCAATATGGATGGCATGAACGGTTTGGATTTATGTGTCTCTATTCGTGATTTTATCTCTTGTCCGATTATTTTTCTCACTGCCAGAGTATCTGAGCAGGATAAGATCAACGGGTTAATGGCAGGCGGAGATGATTATATTACGAAGCCATTTTCTGTAAATGAATTGCTGGCAAGAATTTCGGCGCATTTACGACGTGAACAAAGAAGTCATAACAAGACAAAAAGTAAATTTTCAGAAGATCTTATTATTGATTATTCTGATAGAAGTCTTTATATCAAAGGGCATAAAATTGAATTGTCAAATAAAGAATTTGAAATTATACAACTCTTGTCTTCTAATGCAGGTCAGGTTTTTGACAGAGAAAAAATTTATGAAAATATTTGGGGCATTGACGGCAATGGAGACAGCGTTGTTATCAAAGAGCATATACGAAAAATACGTCTGAAATTTAATGAGTTTACGGATAAAGGTTATATTACTACAGTTTGGGGAGTCGGATATAAATGGGAAAAATAAGAGAAGTATTTCAAAAGATGTCGCTAAAACGATCATTAGTATTGCTGGCGGTATTTTGTCTTAGTCTGGTCAGCGCTCTTTCAGTAATTACAATATTGACATGTTCATCTATCCAGAAAAAAATACTTGATACAAGACCTATTATCATCACAGACTATGTAATTAGAGACGCAGATAGTAATGACACCGAAAATAATAACGGGGTTACTGCCGTACCGCAGAAATATACACATGGAGAACTTTCAAAAGAAAATCAATTATATTATTGGTGCATTACGATTCTTATGGTGTCCTTACCCATTGCCTATATTATAATCGCTTCTTTTATGGTGGCAAAATTATATTACAAATGGAAATTGAAGATACCGCTTGAAAATCTGAAAAATGGTATGTACCACATTTCACAGCAGGATTTAGATTTTCAGATACAATACACATCTGATGATGAGCTGGGGCAGTTATGTGATACATTTGAACATATGAAAAATGAGATTTACAAAAGCAATAGTAAAATGTGGAATATGCTTCAAGAGAGAAAAGCGCTGACGGCTTCTGTTTCACACGATTTAAGAACGCCGATCACGGTGCTCAATGGCTATCTTGATTATTTGGAAAAATCAATCGAAAGAGAAACTCTTACAAATGAAACCTTACAGACAACGATTAAAAATATGACAGAAGCTGTCGATAGATTAAAACGATATGTAGAGTGTGTGAAAGATATACAAAAAATGGAAGATATTGAGATCAAAAAAGATAATTATAATTTGAAAGAGTTGATTGCCGACATAACAAAAGAATTTTCTATTTTAGCGGCACGAGAGAATAAAAAACTTGTTATACGGGATTTTTCAAACTCTGATTTTATATCGACAGATAAAGCGATGTTATCAAAAGTTTTAGAGAATATTTTTGACAATGCACTCCGCTTTTCACATGAAGAAATTATATTTTCAATCAAAGAAAAAGAGGATTATTTGTATTTTTCAATGCAAGATGATGGAGTAGGTTTTACATCTGAAGAATTAAAATCCGCAGCTTCTTTCTTCTTCAGTTCCGCTTCAAACGGTGGAAATTTTGGCATAGGATTATCTATCTGTAAAATACTTAGTGAAAAATTCGGAGGGAATATATTTTTAGACAATCTTCCGGATCGTGGAGCAATTATTACAATCAAGATTAAAAAATAGGCGGAAACTTTTCTGAAATTTGACTTTTATATGAAATAATCTCCTTACAAAAAACGTAAGGAGGTTTTTTATGGAAATTAGTATTGAACATTTGAATAAAAACTACGGGAAACAAAATGTGTTGAAAGATATTTCTTTACATATACCGATCGGAATGTATGGAATGTTAGGCGAAAACGGAGCCGGTAAGACAACGCTTATGCGTATATTGGCTACATTGTCAGAGCGACAACGGGAATGGTAGAAATCAATGGGATTGATATAAAAAGGAAAAAAGAAATCAGAAAAATAATCGGTTATCTTCCACAGGAATTTTCGATATATCCAAATATGACGGTTTATTCTGCTTTAGATTATCTTGGGATTTTGACTGAACTTCCAAACAATATTCGTAAGAGGCGTATCAACGAACTTTTAAAACAAGTGAATTTGGAACACGAGAAGAATAAAAGATTTAAAAATTTATCCGGTGGTATGAAACGTCGTTTCGGTATTGCACAGGCATTATTAAATGATCCGAAAATTTTGATTATTGATGAGCCGACGGCAGGACTTGACCCAGAAGAAAGATTACGCTTTTACAATCTTCTTTCTGAATTGGCAGTGGAAAGAATTATTTTATTATCTACGCATATAGCAAGTGATATAGAAGCCACTTGTTCTAAAGCAGCTGTTTTATCTTCCGGAACTGTTGTTTTTGAAGGACAAATAGAAAAGTTGTTACAGCTTGGAAACGGAAAAGTCTATACTACCACGATTCTGCAAAATGAATTAAATCAGTTTAAACAGAAATACCGTGTTATCAGTATTTATCAAAATGGAATAAATGTATCTTGTCGCTTTTTATCAAACGCTGCACCAAAAAAGAATGGGTTTCATGTCAGCCTACGATAGAGGACAGTTATATGTATCTCTTATCAAGTTTCAAGCAGGAGGTGGAATAGATGCTGTTTATTAAAGAATTGAAAAAAATTTGTTTTAGCTTTATATATGTATTGTTTATTGGATTGCTGCTTTTTAGCTGGCATGAAAATTTTTACGGTGTAACAACAAAAGAAATAACTGGTTCGCAAGGAAATGAGGTATCTATTTCTTCCGGGCTGACTGGTGGTTCGATTTTAGAAAAACCAGAAAAAAATAAAGAAAGCTATGGAATGAAAAATAAAGAAGTACCAGATAAAATTATGTGCGGTGGTACTGACAAGCTAATTATGGAATATCTTGCAAATTCCTATGCAACATATCCTTTTAGCTATTATAAGGAAGTAGTTTTAAATGAGAACGAGCAAAAAGAGATTTTAAATATAATCAAAGAAATAACAGGCTTAAATGAACAGCAGATCAATCATCTTCCAGATGATTATTTCCCTGCTGTAAATGGAAATGTTATTCACTTTGGCAGTAACGGAACACAAAGTGAAAATGGAGCTTTTACATTTGAAATGGGAAATGAAGAACAACCAACTGAAAATACTGATTATACAAAACAATTTGTAGCTCAAGTTTCTTACGAGGAATTTCAAGAGCTTATGAAAAAAGCAGAAGTATCATTGGAACAGGTTCTAATTATTCTATGGAAAATTTATTGCAATATTATGGTCTGGCAGAAATGACTTATGAAGAAGCAATGAATGAATATGAGAAAACGATTTATGATGATAAAGTTTCTGCTGCTTTTGCAAGATTGTTTTGCGATTATATGACAAGAGATTTAGGTTTATATCCTGTGTTCTTAGTAGTTATCTTTTGGCTGAAGGATAGACGAAACCGTATGAATGAGCTGATTGACTGTAAACAGATCGGAACAACAAAGCTTATTACGATTCGTTTCTTAGCAATGCTTGCGGCAGTGTTATTGCCGATAACTATTTTGAGTTTTGAGTCGTTAATTCCATTGATTGAATTTTCTGCTGAAACCGGTATTGCAATAGATGTGTTTGCTTTTCTGAAATATATTGTTTGGTGGTTATTACCGACAGCAATGATTGTTACTTCTTCAGGAATGTTCTTGACAATTTTAACATCTATGCCGATAGCTATTTTGGTACAGTTTGTATGGTGGTTTATTGACACCTCTTTGACAGCGTTATCGGGAGATACAAAAATATTTACGCTGATGATACGGCATAATTTATTACGAGGCTCTGAACTTATAAAGCAAGATTTTAATTTGATCTGTTTGAATAGAGGACTGTTTGTGATCTTGTCTTTGATATTGATAGCATTATCTGTTGTAGTATATAACAAGAAAAGAGGTGGAAAGTTAAATTATGATTTCTTTTTGCAAAAGCATTTTGGATTTTTTAAGGATCGATTTACCGCTCACATTCAAAAATAGTTTATTACTGGCGGCTGTCTATACATTCATTATCCCGGTTATAAGAGGAATTTCTAATTTAGACAACATTCATTCCGCAGATGTATTCGGACAATCGTTAGCTCTGATAGGGGTATTTCTTTTCATTCCTATAATAAGGCAAGAATTGGAAGTTTCCGTAAAAGAGATTGTTTATACGAAAGTATGGTCATATAGAAAGAGCGTAAGCATTCGGCTGATATGCAGTTTCTGGATGATTACAGTTATGATTACTATATTCGCAAGTATTATGCGGCTTCAAAACTGCAGTTTTCCATTTTTAAAATATGTAACCGTGACAATTCTGTATGCTGTTTTTCTGGGGATTTTAGGACTTCTTTTTTCACAATTAGGAAATAATGTCATTATAGGTTATCTAGCTTCGCTAGGATATTGGTCTTTCTGTCAATTCGATATTTTAACAGAAGAAAATGTATTATACATATTCCCGATTATAAGCGGAGAAATAGAGATGGGGAAATTGATGATTCTTATGAGCATAAATAGTTTTCTTCTGGTAGTTTTCTTTTTGTCAGTAAAAGAGACTAGAGCGTGTTTGAAAAACATTTTAAGTTGTTCATTTTAACCAAATTAATATCGAGACAATACATAAGAAGCCTAAGTAGGTGAATGCTAATTTATCATAACGTGTTGCTATTCGGCGAAATGCTT
>ENA-OQJH01000455-OQJH01000455.1-human-gut-metagenome-genome-assembly--contig:-NODE-455-length-22474-cov-3.277532_pt1 | contig 22474 bp, 24 predicted proteins | sample MGYA00242597_ERZ504763 | MGnify/ENA primary metagenome ERZ504763 (study PRJEB26092, sample SAMD00036359) | human gut metagenome | host: Homo sapiens | study: EMG produced TPA metagenomics assembly of...
TGCGGATAGGAGGTTGCGAATGTTCCATAGCTCTTGCCTGTACGGAAGAAGTGTGAGTGCGAAGCACGATGTTCTTTTTCACATTCTTCCTGACTGGCTTCGATGAAGAAAGTATCTTGCATATCACGTGCAGGATGGTCTTCGGCAAAATTCATGGCAGTGAATACGTGCAAGTCGTCTTCTATTTCGGGACCGTCGGCAATACTGAAGCCCAGCCGATGGAATATATCAATGATTTCATTCTTTACAATGCTCAGCGGGTGACGTGTTCCCAGTTCGATGGGATAAGCCGTACGGGTAAGATCCATTTCGGCTGCGCTGTTATCTTGGGTTTCGAAAGCTTCTTTCAATGAGGCGATACGCTCCTGAGCCTTGTTCTTCAGCTCGTTCAGTTTCATACCCACCTCTTTTTTCTGCTCGGCAGGTACGTTGCGGAAGTCTGCCATCAACTCATTAATCGCTCCTTTTTTGCTAAGATATTTAATGCGCAAGGCTTCCAATTCTTCCGCATTGGCTGCTTGCAAGCCTTCAATTTCCTGAAGTAATTGTTCTATTTTAGCTAACATAGTTTCTTCTTTATTTTTTAATGACCGCAAAGTTAGCGAATTAAACCCATATATTTTGCTGAAAACTAAAAAAAACGATATTTTTGCATCGATTTTTCTAAATATAGAAAATGAGAAACTAATAATCGGAGTTTGTCTGCTTATGCTGATAAGCTCCTGTGGAGGTGGAAAAAAAGAAAATGGACCCCTTCGAGACGCTTACTGAGGAGATTGATTCGCTGACTGCACCCCCGGACACAACAGAAGCGATGGCTGCGGTAGAGGAAGAACCAATGGTTCCCGCTACGGCCGACGAAAGTTTTGCCGACTTTTTCTACAATTTTGCCAGTGATGAAAAGTTACAATTGTCACGCATCGTGTTCCCTTTGCCGTATTATACAATGGAAAAGAAAGAGCACATTGAAAAGGAGCAATGGAACACGATCCTTTATTTAGCCGGCAGGATGCCTATACAGTTCTGTTCGATAAGGCGGAAGACATGGAAATGGAGAAAGATACGGGTCTAACCAGTGTCAAGATAGAATGGATTTACTTGAAGAAGGGAAAAATCAAGCGGTATTATTTTGAGCGTCTGAAGGGGCTGTGGAAACTGGAAGCCATAGATTTCGCGGATATGCCGAGAGAGGATACCGGTAAGGAGGACTTCTTTGAGTTTTATGAACGTTTTGCCAATGATTCTGTTTTCCAGTTGTCACGTTTGCACGAACCGTTGAAGTTTGTGACTGCTGATCCCGAAGACGAGTTTCAGATACTGGAACGACTTTGGAGGCCGGACAATGGTTCGCATTCCAGCCTGTGTTGCCTCGTGAGAATTTGACAAATGTGAACTATGGCCAGAACGAGAATGTGCATTCCAATACGAAAGTGATTGAAATGAAAGGTTTTGGCAATGGATTTAATAATACGCTCTATTTTGAACGGCGGCACGGTCTATGGAAACTGATGCAGTTTGAGGATCTGAGCGATTGATTTGATTGTAAATGAAGGAAATAAAAGACTATTCTCTGTTGCCTCATAATACATTTGGTATGGATGTGAAGGCATCTTTGTTTGTGGAATATGAATCGGTGACAGAGCTGCAATCCATCTTGTCGGATAAAAACCTGATGGCCGGTAACTGGTTGCATATCGGCGGAGGAAGCAATTTGCTTTTTAAAGGTGATTATGCAGGGACTGTCCTGCATTCGGCTATCCGGGGGTATGAGGTGGTTACTGAAAACGAACAGGAAATAGAGGTAAGGGCAGGAGCCGGTGAGGTGTGGGATGATTTTGTGGCATATACCGTGAAGAACAGTTGGTATGGTGCTGAAAATCTGTCATTGATTCCCGGTGAAGTGGGTGCTTCTGCCGTTCAGAATATCGGTGCGTATGGTGTTGAGGCAAAAGATTTGATTGTAAGTGTGGAAACCGTCGAGGTGGAAACCGGCAGGAAACGGATTTTTACCAAAGAGGAATGCCGTTATGCTTATCGTGAAAGCATTTTCAAGAAAGATTTGAAAGGTAAATATATAGTGACTTACGTCACTTATCGTTTAAGTAAGCAGTCGGTTTTTAATCTGGAGTATGGAAATGTGCGTGGCGAATTGGAAAAGCGAGGAGGTGAGGTGGCATTGGAGAATGTAAGGAAGGTGATTATTGCCGTGCGTGAAGCCAAGTTGCCCGATCCCCGGGTGCAGGGAAATGCCGGAAGTTTCTTTATGAATCCGATTGTTCCACGCAGGCAGTTTGAAATAGTACAGCAACAGTATCCTGATATGCCACATTATGAAGTGGATGGCAATCGGGTGAAGATTCCTGCTGCATGGATGATAGACCGTTGCGGCTGGAAAGGCAAACAAATAGGGCGCGCGGGTGTTCATTCTAAACAGGCGTTGGTCTTGGTGAACTGTGGAGGCGCTACGGGAGATGAAGTGATTGCTCTTGCCAGACGGATACAGGAGTCTGTGCTTCAAAAGTTCGGGGTAGCTATCTCTCCCGAAGTGAATTTTATATAAAGTATAATATGAAGATTACAATACTAGGCAGCGGAACGTCTACGGGAGTACCCGAAATAGGGTGCAAATGTCCGGTATGTACCAGCAGCGATCCCCGGGACAACCGTTTGCGTTGTTCGGGACTGATAGAAACGGAAGGCTCCGGATTCTGATAGATTGTGGTCCCGATTTCCGTGAACAGATGATACGGTTGAACGATTTCAAACCGTTGGACGGTGTTTTGATTACTCACGAACACTATGACCATGTAGGAGGCTTGGATGATTTGCGTCCTTTCTGTCGTTTTCGTGATGTGCCGGTTTATGCCGAACAATATACAGCAGAGCGTTTACGCCAGCGTATTCCTTATTGTTTTGCCGAACATCTTTATCCGGGAGTTCCCCGTATTACATTAGAGGAAATTGTTCCCGGTTCTCCTTTTATTATCGGCAATCCCGAAGGAAACAAAGTAGAAGTGACACCTCTTCGGGTAATGCATGGCAAATTGCCCATTTTGGGATACCGTATCGGCAAGATGGCATGGATTACCGATATGCTGACGATGCCCGGGGCTGAATATGATTTGTTGCAAGGACTGGATGTGTTGGTAATGAATGCATTGCGTCCCCAGCCTCATAATACCCACCAGAATTTGAAGGAGGCTTTGGACAATGCACAAAGAATAGGAGCCGGGGAAACTTATTTTATTCACATGAGTCATCATATGGGATTACATGCTGATGCTGAACGGTTATTGCCGCCGCATGTGCATTTTGCATACGATGGAATGAGAATTAGTTTATAAAGCCGGCTTCAACGAATACCGGCACAATCCGTTCAATCCGCATTCCGAACATTTCGGTGTCCGTGCCATACAAACATATCTTCCGTGTAAAATAAGCCAATGATGTGCGGTGGGCACAATCTCCTTCGGAATATACTTCATCAGATATTTCTCGGTAGCCAGCGGTGTGGTGCAGGTTTGAGGAACCAGTCCGATGCGGTGGCTCACGCGGAACACATGTGTATCTACTGCCATGGCCGCTTTGTTGAATACTACACTTTGAATGACATTAGCCGTCTTGCGTCCCACTCCCGGCAGTTTAATCAGTTCTTCCAATGTTCCCGGTACTTCGCTATGAAAATCCTTCACCAGCATTTGCGCCATGTCTACTAGATGTTTTGCCTTGTTGTTGGGATAACTTACACTCCGTATGTATTCATAAATCACTTCCGGCGTCGAAGCGGCCAGTGCCTCAGGAGTCGGGAAATCCCGGTAAAGAGGAGGGGTGATCATATTTACCCGTTTGTCCGTGCATTGTGCACTCAGGATAACGGCTATCAACAACTCGAATGGGTTATTGTAATGAAGTTCAGTTTCGGCAACAGGTATCGTTTCTTGAAAATAAGCGATCACCTTGTTATAAGTTCTTGTTTTTTCATATTACCTTCTTTTTTCGGTTGCAAATATAATTGATAAATCAATAAGGTAGAATTATTCGGGCAATTCATTTGTTTAGTTGAGTAAACTTCTTATATTTGCATAAATATATTAGATTTATGCAGCTTAACGTAAAGAATGAAACTTCTACATTGAAAGCTGTGGTGCTTGGACAACCCGGTTCCATAGGGAAGGTCCCCACGCTGGAAGAAACTTATGACGCCAAGTCATACGAGTCCGTATTGCATAACATATACCCCCATGAAGAAGATATTTCAAAGAGATGAGATGCTTTGAAAGCGTATTGTTGAAATATGGGGTACAGGTCTATCGCCCGTGGACACTGGAGAATTGTAATCAGGTGTTTGCCCGTGATGTGGGGTTTGTGATTGACGACAAGATTATTGTTTCCAACATCATCCCCAACCGGGAGGATGAGAAGGAAGCCTACGAAGTGGTCTATAATCAGATAGCTTATAACAAGATTTTCAACCTTCCCGAAAAGGCGCACGTAGAGGGAGGTGATGTGGTGCTTTACAATAATATTGTGTTTGTAGGCCTTTATACCCAGCCCGATTATCCGCAGATGAAGACGGCACGTACCAACCGATATGCTTTTTCCTTTCTGAAAGAAATCTGTCCGGGGAAGATATTCATCCCCTTGGAGCTGAAAAAACATAATACAGATCACGTGCGGGGATTCTGCATCTGGATTGACCTTTATGCCGGTAGGGAAAGGGCATGCGATTATTTATAAGGACGGATTTATGTATCCTCAGGATTATCATACTCTGCTCGATTTGTTCGGCAGGGAGAATGTATTTGAAATAACGCGGGAAGAGATGTACTATATGAATACGAATGTCTTTTCCATCTCTCCTGAGGTGGTGGTTTCTGAAAAGAACTTTATCCGCCTGAATACCTTTATGGAAGAGGTATGGGGAATGACGGTAGAGCGTGTACCTTATTATGAAATATCTAAGATGGGCGGACTGTTGCGCTGCTCCACCTTACCATTAATCCGAGAAAATGACTAAACAAACAACAAACCACATTTTGATGGTGGAACCCGTAGCCTTCGGTTCAATGAAGAAACAGCGGCCAACAATTATTTCCAGCAGCGGACAGTTGCGGCAGGTGAGACAGTACAAGCTTGTGCCTTGAAGGAATTTCGGGGCATGGTGGATAAGTTGCGTGCAAACGGCATAGAGGTAATAGTGGTGCAGGATACCCCGATACCTCATACTCCGGATTCCATATTTCCGAACAACTGGGTGTCCTTTCACGACGACGGAACGGTGGTGCTGTATCCTATGTTTGCGGAAAACCGCAGGGCGGAAAGACGGGCGGATATCTTGCAGCGGATAGAGTCGGAGGGGTTCAGCATCCGTCGGAAGGTAGATTATACAGGTTTTGAGGAAGAAAACCGCTTCCTGGAGGGGACCGGGGGAATCATTCTGGACCGAGTGAACCGTTATGCATACGCGGCTTTGTCGCAACGGGTGGACAAAGCATTATTGGGTCGGTTCTGCAAGGAACAGAACTTTATTCCAGTGCCTTTCGCGCCTATCAGACTGTAAACGGACAACGTCTGCCCATTTATCATACCAACGTCATGATGTGTGTGGCAACAGATTATGCGGTCGTTTGTCTGGACAGCATTGATGACGTGGAAGAGCGTGAGCAGGTTTGCCACATCTTGCGGCAGACAGGGAAAGAAATCATCGCCATCTCCGAGGAACAGATGCATCACTTTGCCGGAAATATGCTTCAGGTGGAGAACGGGAAAGGTGCATTGTTTCTAGTGATGTCTCAAAGTGCTTACGATTCGTTGCATGAAGACCAGTTACAACGGCTGTCTAAGTATAACGCATTACTTTCCATGCCCATCCCTACCATTGAAACTTTGGGAGGAGGAAGTGCCCGTTGTATGATGGCGGAAATATTCTTGAAGAAAGAAAAACATTAAATAATAAAAAGCTTATGGATGCAAAATTATCGGCAGCTCAATTAATGGAGCTTGAGAACAAACATGGAGCACACAATTATCATCCTGTTCCTGTGGTATTGGATAAAGGAGAAGGTGTGTTTGTATGGGATGTGGAAGGAAAGAAATATTATGATTTCCTTTCCGCTTATTCGGCGGTGAACCAAGGACATTGTCATCCGCGTATTATTGATACGTTGGTAAAACAGGCGCGAAAGCTGACTTTGACTTCACGCGCTTTTTATAACAGCCAGTTGGGACGGTATGAAGAATTTGTCACCCGTTATTTCGGATATGACAAGGTTTTACCGATGAATACGGGAGCCGAGGCGGTAGAAACCGCATTGAAGCTTTGCCGCAAATGGGCGTATGAAGTAAAAAAGCTTCCCAAGGATACGGCGGAAATCGTTGTATGCCGGAATAATTTTCATGGGCGTACTACCACTATCGTTTCTTTCTCCATTGATCCGGACGCTTACAATAACTACGGACCTTTTACTCCCGGCTTTGTTGTGATTCCTTACAATGATGCCGAAGCGCTGGCGAAAGTGCTGGACGAACATCCCCATGTGGCCGGATTCCTGGTTGAGCCATTCAGGGAGAAGCAGGTGCTTATGTACGATGAGGGATATTTGAAAAAATGTTACGACTTGTGTCGTGCCCACAATGTACTTTTTATAGCCGATGAAGTGCAGACCGGCATTGCCCGTACAGGCAAATTGCTGGCTTGTGACTATGAGAATGTTCATCCGGATATCCTGATTTTGGGAAAGGCTTTATCGGGTGGGGCCTGTCCTGTTTCTGCAGTATTATCATGCAATGAAGTGATGGATGTTATCCGTCCGGGACAACATGGTTCCACTTTTGGCGGAAATCCTATTGCTGCGGCAGTGGCTGTTACGGCACTGGAGGTGGTACGGGACGAACAGTTGGCGGACAGGGCATACAGACTGGGATTGATATTCCGGGAAGAGATGAGAAAACTGTGTGAAACATCTCGTGTGGCTTCTTTTGTCCGGGGCAAGGGATTGTTGAATGCGTTGATAATCAATAATGATGAAACGAAGGATTTGGCGTGGGAAATTTGCTTGAAATTGGCCGAAAACGGCTTGCTGGCCAAACCGACACATACGAATATTATTCGTTTTGCTCCGCCATTGGTGATTACAGAGGAACAGTTAAAGGAGTGTATCGAAATTATAAAGAAGACGATTGCCCTGTTTGAATAAAGGATTTTTTATCCTGTCTTTTAGGGGTGGATTCAATCTGCCCCTCTAATCGTTTTCACTGATACCCACCTGTTTATGACGCTTCATCTTTCACTGTTCCATACTGTTTGGCAATCAAGGAAGTATAGAAAAAGTAATTATTTGATGAGGCTGTTCTTCTTGATAAGAATATTTAATGCAGTTATATCCGGTTAACTCGGAAATAATTTCTATCTTTGCACCCCGAATTAAAAAATAGACGTATGATGCCGTGAATAGCGGTCGTGTATTCTAGAACACCACGTAAAAAACAGGAGAAATGAAGAATAATAACACTGTATCTGTATCGTTCATGTTGCTTGGCATACTGTTTTGTGTATGTCTTGTCGCAGCAAATTTATTGGAGACCAAAGTAGTCAGATCTGGAAAATTACGGCAACTGCCGGATTGGTTGTATTTCCTATCTCTTACATTATCAATGATTGTATAGCCGAAGTATGGGGCTTCCGCAAGGCACGTCTTATCATCTGGATGGGCTTTGCCATGAATTTCATGGTGGTAGCTTTGGGGCAGCTTGCCATTCTGATGCCCGCAGCTCCGTTTTGGGAAGGAGAGGAGGGCTTCAACTTCGTTTTCGGCATGGCGCCCCGCATCGCTGTAGCCAGTCTGACCGCTTTCTTGGTCGGCTCTTTTCTGAATGCCTATGTCATGAGTAAAATGAAGCTGGCCTCGGGGGGAAAGAACTTTTCACTTCGTGCTATCACTTCTACCTTGGTGGGTGAGAGTGCCGATTCCATGATTTTCTTTCCTGTTGCCTTCGGAGGTTTGATGCCTGCCGGTGAACTGATAAAGATGATGGTTATTCAGGCGGTGCTCAAGACACTCTATGAAATTATTATCCTGCCTGTTACCATCCGTGTGGTAAATTACATCAAGAAGGTGGATGGCAGTGATGTCTTTGATGAGCATATCTCATACAATGTATTAAAAATCAAAGAACTTTAATAAGTTGCTGATGTGTCAGTGTGCCGGTTAGCCAATTACCATGCGGTATATGGCGCAGCATATCCACATAGCGCAGCAATTGGCACATTAGTAAATTGAAAAATTATCAACAATGAATAAAAGTGACGCATTGGTTGTGTTCAGCGGAGGGCAGGACTCAACCACGTGCCTGTTTTGGGCAAAAAAACATTTCCGCAAAGTGTATGCTTTAAGTTTTATCTATGGACAAAAGCATGTGAAGGAAGTGGAGCTGGCCCGTGCTATTGCCGGAAAGGCAGGGGTGGAGTTTAAAGCGATGGATGTTTCCTTTATAGGCAACCTGGGTAAAAATTCGCTGACAGATACTACGATAACGATGGATGAGGTGAAGCCTGCCGATAGTTTCCCTAATACGTTTGTGCCGGGGCGGAATTTGTTCTTTCTGAGCATTGCAGCTGTCTATGCACGCGAATTGGGGATCAATCATATCGTGACCGGTGTGTCGCAGACAGACTTCAGCGGTTATCCTGATTGCCGGGATGCTTTTATCAAGTCACTGAATGTGACGTTGAACCTTGCCATGGACGAGCAGTTCGTGCTTCACACTCCGCTGATGTGGATTGATAAAGCGGAAACATGGGCGTTGGCGGACGAATTGGGCGTGCTCGATTTGATCCGGCATGAAACGTTGACTTGCTATAATGGCGTACAGGGAGATGGCTGCGGTCATTGCCCGGCCTGTAAGCTCCGTCGTGAAGGATTGGAAAAGTATCTGGAGATAAAGGCGGAAAGAGAGAAACGATAGGATAAATGAATGTGTTTTCTCCTTGTATGAAAGGTGTTTTCTTTTTGCCGAGTATATTGTTTCACTTTAGTGAGCAAGTTTTATTACTAGAGTGAAGAAATTTCATCACTTTAGTGGTACAACTTCATCACTCTAGTGAAACGATCTGCTCGAAGCGGGAGAGAATTTCTTTTCTAAGGTATGATAGAGAAAACATGAATATGAAAAAAATAACTTTAATGGAAAGAAAGATGAATTGACCCTTCTCGGGGCGAAGACCGAGTACAGGCAGGATTATGCTCCCGAAGTGTTGGAGTCCTTTGTGAACAAACATCCCGGAAACGACTATTGGGTACGTTTTAACTGTCCCGAATTTACCAGTTTGTGTCCTATTACAGGACAGCCCGATTTTGCGGAAATCCGTATCTCCTACCTGCCTGATGTGAAAATGGTGGAGAGCAAGAGCTTGAAGCTGTATTTGTTTAGTTTCCGTAATCATGGCGATTTTCATGAAGATTGCGTGAATATCATCATGAAAGATTTGATTAAGCTGATGGATCCTAAATATATTGAGGTGACGGGCATTTTTACTCCGCGCGGTGGTATTTCCATTTATCCGTATTGTAATTACGGCCGTCCGGGTACTAAGTATGAGGAATTGGCGGAGTATCGGATGCGTAATCACGATTTATAGTTGTATCTCTTGGAATGAATAGAGAGATTGTGGACTCAAATATTTGCTGGTTCTGAAAATTTGTTCTATTTTTGCACTCCGAAAAAAGGAGAGGTGCTCGAGTGGTTGAAGAGGCACGCCTGGAAAGCGTGTATACCCCAAAAGGTATCCGGGGTTCGAATCCCTGTCTCTCCGCGAAAGTAGAAAAGTTAAAGTTGTAGATTCTTGAATTTGAACGATTCAAGAATTTTTCTTTTTCTAGTATTTTCCTTCATCTTTTCAAGGAGCTTATGTTAAATTGGAATCCGGTAATTTGATTTATGAAGACAATTTCGATATATGATTCGTTGCTTGTTTTAGGGCGTGGAATAGGACAAGTCATGTTTCAGAATAATGCGTTGTCCGGTTTGTTAATGTTGGTCGGAATTTTTCTGAACTCGTGGCAGTTGGGAGTATTAGCGGTAGGCGGTAATATAATAAGCACGTTGGCGGCTTGTATCTCAGGTTATGGACGTGACGATATAAAGAATGGACTGTATGGTTTTAACGGCACATTGATAGGTATAGCAGTCGGAGTTTTCATGCAGCTGTCTTTGTGGTCTTTGCTGCTCATGGCGGTAGCTTCATGTTTTTCTACTTGGATAGTACGGCTTTTCAGCCGGCAGCATTCACTTCCCGGATTTACTGCTCCTTTCATTTTTTCTGTGTGGATATTATTGGGAATCTGTACTTGGATAACGCCGGATTTATTGCTGGTTTCCGAAACGGTATCTGATACTGTGCGGGAGGTTGATTACGTTCAGGCTTTTTGTTTAGGTATTGGTCAGGTCATGTTTCAAGAAAATTTATTGACCGGACTGTTCTTTTTGGCTGGTATTGGGGTTAATTCATGGACTGGAACTTTTTATACTGCGCTGGGGACACTTCTTCCTGTTCTTTTTGCTGTATTTTGGGGGATAGATCCGGAAATGTTGAATATGGGATTGATGGGCTATAATGGTGTATTGTGTGCTTTGGCTTTAGGAGGCAAAAACTTGGAAAAGCTTTGTATGGGCTTTATGTTCAGTCTTGCTGTCCGTTGTATTGCAGTTTGCAGGGATCAAGTTGGGAATTACTACTCTGACTGCACCTTTTGTACTATCTGTATGGATGATAATGATAATGCAGAAAGTGGTGAATACAAAAGGTGAATAATAGACAGTATCCGTAGTTCAGGCAGATTGATTTTATAATGGATGTAAAACAATCTAATTGGGATATTATTATGGATCTAAATTGATTGACGCAAAGGCTGGAAAAGTATAGCTTACGCTCAATGAATCATTTATGAAGGGTTCCTTTCAAGATCCTTCATGACAACACATTGAAAAACAATATATTGTGTAATTATGAAGGATTTGAAGGATTTCCCGGTATCTTTTTATATTTATAGGTTTTATGATAACTCCAATCCCAGTGCTTCTTTTAATTTCAGCAGATTCGGGTTTTTCTTGCTCATCATCTGGAAACGTTCCACATGGCTGTAAGCACGGATGTTCTCGGTAGGGGCACTGACACGTACCGTCATGGTGATTTTCCGGTTGTGCAGTCGTTCGCGTAAATGATTCTGAACCGATGGTATCAATTGTACCATATATTTTTCCACCATATCATTGTCTACTGTCACTTCAAAAGTCGTGTCATTCAACAAATGCGGATGCATGTTCATCATTCGTGCGGAGTTAGCCTTCTCTTCCTTGGGCAGGGCGGCTGCAAATTCACGCCAGTAATAGTCCAGATCTTTTTCATTGAAAATATAATCTTCGTATGTGGCATCGTTTTGGACAGCGGTGCTTGCCGCTTTTGCTTCTTGCTTTTCCGCAGCTTGCTGTTCGTGCAAAGGACGGCGCAGGGATATACCGAGTGAGCCCGCCTTGAACACCGGGATTTTTTTCTCTTCTCTGGTCTGAGGCAGCGGGCTTGGACGGCTTGCGTTCATACTGCCGGTTGTACTTGTACCCTGTGGTTGAGGAACGGCGGTTGCTGCGGTCTGTGCAGCGGCAGCTTTAGCCTGAGGCTGTGGCTGCGTGGCGGCTGTGGAAGCCGCTTGCTGCGTAAATAGGGGTTTTAATATCTTCTTAGGGCCACGCCCACCACTTGCATCATCGGCGTCGGGCAGAGTGAGTTGGGCGCATTGAATCAGTGTCAGTTCTACCAGCAGACGTTTGTTTTTGCTTGCACGATAGTTCAGGTCACAATCATTGCATAGCTTCATGCACGGTACAGGAATTTCTGGTCACATTTTTGTGCTTGTTCTTTATAGCGGTCGCGGATACCGGCGCCTACTTCCAGCAATTGCAGGGTGGAAGGATCCTTGCTCACCAGCAAATCCCGGAAATGAGAGGATAGTCCGGTGATGAAATGGCTGCCGTCAAATCCTTTTTTTCAATACGTCGTTAAAAAGCAGCATGGATTCGGGAACTTGTTTTCAAGCAACAAATCGGTCAGCTTGAAATAATATTCGTAATCCAAGACATTCAGGTTTTCAATCACACTTTTGTAAGTGATGTTCCCACCTGTGAAGCTGACTACTTGGTCGAAGATGGAAAGAGCGTCGCGCATACCACCGTCGGCTTTCTGTGCGATGACAGTCAGGGCTTCGGGTTCGGCGTTGATATGTTCCAGTTTGGCAACGTATTGCAGATGGTCGATAGTGTCTTTGATGCCGATGCGGTTGAAGTCATAAATCTGGCAACGGCTCAGAATAGTCGGCAGTATCTTATGCTTTTCCGTTGTGGCAAGGATGAAGATGGCATGATGAGGCGGTTCTTCCAATGTTTTCAGAAAAGCATTGAAGGCGGCTTGCGACAACATGTGGACCTCATCAATGATATATACCTTGTACTTGCCGATTTGTGGCGGGATACGTACCTGCTCAATCAGCGAACGGATATCTTCTACCGAGTTGTTGCTGGCGGCATCCAGCTCATGTATGTTGTAAGAACGCTGTTCGTTGAATGCCAGACAAGACTCACACTGATTGCAGGCTTCGCCTTCGGCAGTGGGGGTCTGGCAGTTGATGGTTTTGGCAAAGATACGTGCACACGTTGTTTTTCCCACTCCACGCGGTCCGCAGAACAGGTAGGCATGTGCCAGCTTGCCGGTGGCAATAGCATTTTTTAAGGTGATGGTCAACGCGCGTTGTCCCACAACCGATTCGAATGTAGCGGGACGATATTTTCGTGCCGATACGATATAATTTTCCATAAGCGGAGTTCTTTTTTCTAATATGAGTTCTGCAAAAGTACATAAATTATCCGTTTTTATGGGTAGGATTGCTTGAAATATTTCTATCTTTGCAAAAATCAAAAAAGGGATTCTTTGTATGAGCAAATTGCTGACTATTTGGAACTACATCCGGCGCCATAAGTATATGATTACGGTGCTGATCTTTATTGTAGTTATTGGTTTTCTGGATGAGAACAGCTTGATTCAGCGGGTAAAGCATCGCAGTGAGATCAGCGCGCTGAATAGTGAGATAGAGAAATACAGAAAGCAATATGAGGAAGATACGGAGAAACTGAAGGAACTGACCACGAATCCTGAGGCTTTGGAGAAAATAGCACGCGAGAAGTATTTGATGAAGAAGCCTGACGAGGATATTTTTGTGTTTGAAGAATGAGTAAATCTTATAATATAATTTCGATGGCAGGGGCAGTCCTGCTGCTGGCAGGTGCGGTGTTGCAAATCACCCGGTGGGAGCTTGCGCCTTATCTGTATACGCTGGGTGCTGTGATGTTCGGCTATGTGCAGGTGATGGGGAATCGTTATGATGGAAGGAATTTTATCATCAAGCGTTTGCGTAGACAGCAGATTTTCGGGGCTGTCGCACTGGTCTTTACAGGAGTATTGATGTTTACCATGAAACGTAACGAATGGATTGTTTGTCTTTCCATTGCCGCTGTCCTGGAACTTTATACGGCTTTCCGTATTCCGCAGGAGTTGGAGAAGGAGAAACGTTAAGGAATCTGTGTCATTTTTTTGTCCGCGTTTATCAGAGGCTTATCTTGTGAAAAATAGGAGAACGCGGACAACACTTGTTACATGTTGTCCGCGTTCTAAAAAATAGTTGTCCGGTATTGTTATTCCACAATGGTCATTTCATCTACCAAGTGTTTCGCTCCTGCAAACTTATCAATAATAAATAAGGTATAGCGGATATCCACACAGGCTGCACGTTGTAACTGGGGATTATAAGCAATGTCACCGGTCAGTCCTTCGTAGTTGCGGTCAAAGCCGGTACCGATCAATTCTCCTTTATTATTGAAAACGGGGGAACCGGAATTACCTCCTGTATTATCTGTTCCTGTAACAAAACAGAGGGGCATTTCACCATTCTTCATGGCATAGCGTCCGAAGTCTTTCTTGTTATACAGGTCCTTTAGTTTGGCCGGAACCACGAATTCGTAGTTGTTCGGATCCTCTTTTTCCATCACTCCTTTCAGCGTGGTGTAATAGTTGTATTCCACACCGTCTTTGGGGCTGTATGAACCTACTTTACCGTAAGTGAGACGTAACGTGGAGTTGGCATCCGGGTAAATAGGAGTGCCTTCATGCTGTTTCAGCTTCATCATGCCCTCCACCCAAGTTTTATGGGCCAGATTATAAGCGTCGGTTTCAGCTTTCATGCTGCATCGGTATCTGCATAACCTTGGTCTACTGATTTGGCATATTGCACCATCAGGTCATTTTCCAATGTTTTGGCATCCGGTTTTGCCACAAAGCTGTTGAAGGCCTCACGGCTTCGGAAGATGGATGTATCAAAACAAGCATCGACAAAGGCGTCAATATTTCCTTTAAATTCTTTGTCTATTACTTTAAAGATACTGATGCGCTGTCCGGCCGGAATTAATTCTGCGTAAGTTTTCAGCAAAGCTTTGGAAACTTTGCGGTCTACTTCGGGATTATAATCTTTATTGAAAAATTTATCAGCCTGTTTGCTCAGTTTGCTTAATGCATGATCCAGCGGGCTGATTTCTTTAGTGGCGTGAGGTACTTTATATCCTTCTTTCAATGCTTGCAGGACTTATCTGTAGAAGGAATTTTATAGAATTCCGTTCCCAGTTTGCAAACTTCATAAATGGCTTGCTGATGATATACGGCATCATGGCGTTTGCTCACGATTTCCCGGATAGCGTCGAAGGCTTTCTGATAGGCGTCTGTACCCATTTCACGTCCATAAGCCAGAAGCTTTTCCTGTTGTTTCTTTTTAGTATCAAGTACTTTCAGGTGAACCAGCCCTTCGTTCATACCGATGGCATTTTTCCAGTAGTTGGCTGATGAAGCGTATTTACTGGCGTACTGGATGCGTACTTTATCACTTTTCAGCATTTCTTCCAGCAGATTATTCAAACGTACGGTGCGGATGGTCTTACGCATGAAGTTGGTAGTCTGCATACGTTCTTCCACTTCGTCCGAAATCATGTATCGCCAGTTGCGTCCGGGGAATCCCATTACGAAAGTGAAGTCTCCCTCTTTGATTCCTCCCAGGTTGATGGTCAGATGTTTTTTCACCTTCAAAGGTACATTGCTTTCGTTATAGTCAGCCGGTTTACCGTCGGGTGTTGCATAAATGCGGAACATGGAGAAATCGCCACAGTGACGGGGCCACATCCAGTTATCGGTGTCAGCTCCGAACTTTCCGATGGAAGAAGGAGGAGCGCCTACCATGCGGACATCTTTATAGATGGTCTTTACAAACAAGTAATAGCGGTTGGCTCCGTAGAAAGGCTTTAGTTCCAAAGCGGTGAACGGAGTGATTTCTATCTTTTCTTGTTCGGCAAAACGTTTGGCTACTTTGCTCAGATAGGAGGGGGACAGGTAGTTCAGTCCTTCCGGATCCTCATCTTTGGCCAGTTGTTTCTTTACGTAAGGAGTGACGTCCAGAATTTTGTCTATGAAGGTGACAGTCAGCCCCTTGCAGGGAAGTTCTTCTTTGCGGCTCATAGCCCAGAAGCCGTCAGTCAGATAGTCGTGTTCTACTGAACTGTGTTGTTGGATATAGCTGTAACCGCAATGATGATTGGTCAGCACAAGACCTTCAGCAGAAATGATTTCACCGGTACAACCGCCTCCGAAATGCACTACAGCATCTTTCAGACTGATGCTGTCCGGACAATATACTTTATCAATGCTGATATCCAGTCCCATATCATACATGGTGGCCGCATTCTGTTCTTTCAGATCAGTCAGCATCCACATCCCCTCGTCGGCATGGCCGGCAAGGGTTGTGAGGGTAAATAGCAAGAGTAATAGTGTCTTTTTCATTATTCAACAATAGTCATTTCGTCAATCAGGTGTTTGCATCCGCCCAATTTGTCGATGATGAATAATACATAACGTATGTCCACTGCGATACAACGCTGCAGGTTGTTGTCGAAATTAATGTCACCACTCAGTGATTCCCAGTTACCGTCAAAAGCGGCGCCGATGAGCTCACCGTTACCATTGATGACAGGAGAACCTGAATTACCGCCGGTAATATCATTGGTAGTCAGGAAGCAAGCAGGCATATCACCGTTAGGTAATGCATAACGTCCGAAATCTTTTGCTTCATACAATTCCTTCAGTTTGGCGGGAACAACAAATTCCGGATTGGTCGGATCTTCTTTTTCCATGACACCTTTCAGTGTGGTGTAGTATTTATAATGTACTCCGTCTTTAGGGTTATATGACTTCACATTACCGTATGTCAGGCGGATAGTGAAATTTGCATCCGGGGCTTTGGGTTCCGGTGAATACATTTCACACAGACCGCGTACATAAGTTTTATGTAATAAGTCCATGCCTTTCATAGATTCGGCCAGTTCGTTTCCCAGCTTGTTCATCAAGTCATATTTAGCCCGTACATATGCTGTCATCGGATCTTTTTCTATGGCTTTCACGGTAGGTTTCTTGATGAATTTATTGAAATTCGCTTCGTTGGAGAAGATGGAATTGTCATAACAATGGTCTACGTATGCGTCATAATTCCCTTTGAAATCCTTCTGGATGGTGGTGTAGAAGGCAGGTAAGGCATCGGCAGGAACCATTTCGGCATACAGGGGCAACAGAGCTTTGGCCACTTTGCGGTCTACTTCATGATCGTAGTCCTTGTTATGTACATCGGCATATACTTTTTTCAGCGTTTCAATATTTTTATTAATCGCTTCTTTATCTTTATTTTTGATTGCTTCTTTCAGCTTGTCCAGAATCAGATAAGGAGTGCCGAATTCTATACCTCCTTGAAAGACTTCACGGAAACAGGTGTAGTTATAAAGAATAGGATTACTCTTTTCGATGGCGGCATCAATTTCGCTGACGACCTTTTCATAATCGGTGTTGCCTTTGGCTTTAGCAAATGCTGCGAACTTGGCTTCTTGTTCTGCTTTTGTTTCCAATACCTTATTGTCGATAATGCTTTATTCATGCCGATAGAGTTTTTCCAATAGTTGCTGGAACCTGCATATTTGCTGGCGTATTGGATACGTACTTTGTCACTGGCAGCCATTTCTTTCTTCAGTACATCCTGACGCACACCACGTATGCGGATACGGGGTTCGTTGGTGGAATGCATCCGTTGTTTCACTTCACTTTGAGTTAGATAGCGGTTGGTGCTTCCGGGGAATCCCATAATCATGCATAGTCACCCTCGTTAATACCTTTCAGGGAGATAGCCAGATGCTTTTTGGCTTTCAGAGGAACATTGTTTTCATTATATTCTGCCGGTTCGCCATTGGCATCCGCATAAATGCGGAAGACGGAGAAGTCGCAAGTATGACGGGGCCACATCCAGTTGTCTGTTTCACCACCGAATTTACCGATGGATGAAGGTGGAGCGGCAACCATGCGTACGTCGCTGTAGGTTTTCAGATAAATCAGATAGAATTTATTGCCTGCATAGAAAGGCAGAGCTTGTGCGCTGATACCTGCTTTCCCGTTCAGGTCACTGGCTTTCAGTTCCTCGTCGGCCAGTTTTTTCAGGAAGTCGTATTCAAAGGTTTCCTCTTCTTTTACTTCGCCTGATTTTACTTTATTGTTTACTTTATCTGTGACATCAACAATGCGTTCTACAAATTTGAACTTCAATCCCGGAGTCGGCAGCTCTTCTTTGCGGCTTTTTGCCCAAAAACCATCAGTCAGATAGTCATGTTCTACCGAGCTATGTTGCTGTATCGCTCCGTAGCCACAGTGGTGGTTGGTCAGGATCAGTCCGTCCGGTGAGATGATTTCACCGGTACATCCTCCTCCGAAAATGCCTACTGCATCTTTTAATGAAACGCGGTTCGGGTTATAAATGTCGTCTGCTTCCAGCAGTAAGCCTTGTGCTTTCATGCGGTCTGCCAAATGCTGCTCTTGCATCAGTTGCAACAGCCACATACCTTCGTCTGCCTTCGACGGCAAGAATGCTACACACATCAATGCGAGCAATAAAAGTTTGAATTTTTTCATGTTGTGTACTAATTGTTATTTCTTTATCCTTATATCGGTTACAAAAATAGAAAAAAAGAGGGAACTTTGCACTATAAATTGCCTTCTCGGTAATAATCTTCTATTTAGTTTTAAATTTTAATAAAATGTTTTTGTCACTAAATTATAGATTGTACCTTTGTATGCGAAAAATAGTAATGGGGCGTAGATAAGCATGAATAAACTTTTTTTCTCTGTGGTATCTTTATTGGCTTTTACTTCATGTGCCAGTGAGTATAAGATAGAAGGTAGTTCTTCTGTTTCTCGTCTGGATGGGAAAATGCTATTTGTAAAAGTTCCTAGTGGAGACCGGATGCTGAGTATTGATTCGGCAGAGGTGATTCATGGAATGTTCAAGATGGAAGGTATAACCGATTCTACTTCAATGGCATCCTTGTATATGGATGATGAGAGTATCATGCCTTTTGTCATTGAAAAAGGAAAAATATCCATCAGTATCGACAATGCCCGTATTGTGGTTACCGGAACTCCGTTGAATGATCGTCTGTATGATTTTGTGGGAAAAAAGACTTCTTTGGACGACAGAGCGTACGAGCTGGAGCGTCAGGAGAGCCGTATGATTATGGATGGAAAAGCGCCGGATGAAATTCAACGTGAGATAACGAGAGAACGTGAGAAACTGGCTGCTGAAATGAATGCATTGGCTAAGGAGTTTATCCAGAAGAATTATGATAATGTATTGGGACCGGGTGTTTTCATTATGTTGTGCAGCAATTTTCCTTATCCTGTCATGACTCCCTTGATTGAGGAAATTATAGAGGAGGCTCCTGACCGATTTAAAAACAACTCCTTGGTAAAGGAGTATGTGACGGTAGCCCGTTCGAATATGGAAAAATTAAAAGCTCCCCATTAATGAGGAGCCTTTTTTATCTGTCTTGGTCTGGATTGTCTATCTTTCCTTGATATTTTTCAGGTAAGTCTTTCTCAATTTCCCTGTAAGCCTCTTCCATGGTCGCTTTGATGTTTTCCATTCCCTGGCTTTGCGGATAAATGGGCTTGTGTACGACTAATGTCATAGGATGCCAGGATATAAAACCGCCGGTACGGGGAAGAATATTAAAGGAGCCGATAATAGTGAGTGGTACTACGGGAAGTTGCAAATCATCCGCCAGTTGGAAAGCGCCTTTCTTAAAATATCCCATGTGCCCGGTAAAAGTACGTGCACCTTCGGGAAATACCACTAGAGAAGTTCCATTCTGTAGTACGTGACGGGCATGTTCTATGGTTTCTATTACTTTCTTGGGACCGGATTTATCAACGAATATATGTCCGGCAGCTTCACAGGCTTTGCCGACGAAAGGCATTTTGCGCAGACTTTTTTCATCATCCATTTAAAGTTTCGTCCCAGAAAACCATAAATAAGGAAGATATCGAAAGATCCTTGATGATTGGCTACAAACACGTAGGATGTTTTTTTAAGTACTTCCGGATGTCCTACTACCTTGACAGGAATAAGTAATACATAGCAGAAAAGCTGTGACCATATCTTTCCCGGATAATATCCCCAAAAATGCGGATCGCCTATCCATGAACCAATAATGGTAACTATTGCTGTAAGTATGGTTAATACCAGCAAAATGGGAAGTGCTATGAATAGTTGGTATAAAATATATAGTACTTTCATTTGTCTGAATTTTAGTTGTACAAAGATAGAAAAACTATTTTATATTTTATGTAACGTGATTACAGTAATTTCCGGCCATGCTCCAAGGCGCATAGGAAACATCAGATAGCCTAAACCGATATTGACAAACAAGGATTGTTTTCCTTCCTGGTATAAACCGTTGTGTTCGGGATATACGAATTTAGCAGGAGAGAAGCCAAACAGGCTGAATTGCATTTCATGGGTGTGTCCTGAAAGCATTAGCTGTACATCACTTTCCGGCAAGACTTCTCTGTGCCAATGAGTGGGGTCATGGCTCATTAATATTTTATACATTCCTTCCGTTCCTTTTAATGCTTTCTGCAGATCTCCATGATTGGGAAATGGGGGATTTCCGCTGTTCTCTACACCTGCCAAGGCTATACTGTCTCCATGATGATGTAGAATGACATGATCGTTATTGAGCATCTTCCATCCCATTGCAGCCTGTTTGGATTTCAAGCTGTTTAGATTGGCTTCTTGAGCTTCTTCTGTTTCCCATTTTATATAAGGAGAATAGTCATGGTTGCCTAAAACGGAATACACTCCGTCTTTTCCTTTTATCTGTTCTAGAATAGGGATAAATTCGTCCAATTCCGTTGCCACGTTATTGACCAAGTCACCTGTAAAAAGTACCAAGTCGGCATGTTGTGCATTAATGAGGTTTACAGCTTTCTGTAAGGCAGCACTGTTGCCGGTCCAGCTACCGGAATGGATATCAGATATTTGTACAATGCGGTAGCCGTCAAAACCGCTAGGAAGTTCATCGGAACTGATGGTTACCTCCCTGATTTGAAAATGTTGTTTTCCTTCGGTTGCTCCATATACTACATATACTAAAGAGGCTAAAGCCAATCCTCCCGCTACATATCCTCCATACAGTTTTTTGCCGGAGATGATATATAGGAGCTTCATAAACAGGATAACAATGACGAAAAGTGCCTTGGGTACGGAGAAGCAAAGAAAAATCAATAAGAAATTGCTAAGTCGCTGCATGGAATCCGGACGTGGCTCGTGTATAGAAAAGACTAATGTCATTCCCAATAAAAGAAACAGACTGGGAAGCCAATAGGCCCAATGTGTCCATTTTTGGGAAACACGGCGTATATAGCTTTGTATATATACATATCGGGCAATATCAGTAGCACAAGAAAAACAGAAATAATTTTATCAGCATCATAATTTATTCGTTTTTTATAGATTGGCGGCGAGAAACTTTTTAGTTTCTTCTATACTCATGCCCCGGCGGGCGGCGTAATCTGCCAATTGGTCTTCACCTATTTTTCCGATGGAGAAATAGCGGGAGGCCGGATGAGCAAACATGAGTCCGCATACAGAGGCATGGGGCTTCATCATACCATTCTCGGTCAATGAAATTCCTATTTGCTTCATATCCAGCAACTCGTCTAATAAGAAATTGATGGACTGGTCGGGTAAGGAGGGATAACCCACAGCGGGACGTATCCCTTGATATTTTTCATTATGCAGGTCTTTTACGCTTAGATTTTCATCAGGTGCATACCCCCAAAGTTTTTTTGCGTACATCTTCGTGTAGCTTTTCTGCAGTAGCTTCCGCCAGCCTGTCGGATAGCGTTTGTACTAACATACGTTTATAGTCATCTTCTGCATAAAGTTGTTCCATCTCTGCATCTACCGTGGTGGCAAATGCTCCGATTTTATCTGTAATCCCCGAGGACAGAGGACGTACAAAATCACTCAGACATAGAAATGGGTCATCTTTTTTCAATTTTGCGGCTTGTTGGCGCAAAAGCGGGAAACGCTTGCCATTCAGCAGTAAATCATCTCCATCCGCATTAGCATCCATGATGTTGACCACTCCATGAGTTTGATACACTGCGTCCAGCTGGTTCAACATCCGGTTTGCCTCTTTGAAAAGCTGCATGGCTTCACTGGCTTTCGGACGATCTTCTTCCGTAAAACTAGTGAGCCACATGGCACGGCATGAATCACACCCATGTATGTCCGCGATGGCGGCAAATTTGGGCTGGAACCCCCATGCGTGGAAAAAATAAATCCAATTAATATATTCGCTGACTTCGTGAATCTTGTAATCTACAATCATCTTTTAAATCTTAATTCTTGTCCGCGATGGCTTTCATCTACTTTGTTGTCACTGTAAACCAAGTCACCATTGACGAATGTTTTTTCTACTCGTGAATGAAATTTTTGTCCTTCCATCGGACTCCATCCGCATTTGCTTAAAACGCAATCGGCTGTTACAGTCCATTCATGATCCGGATTTACTAGTACCAAGTCAGCTTGATAACCGGGGCGGAGGTAACCGCGTCTTTCAATATTATATAATTCGGCCGGTGCATGGCACATTTTTTGAACCAATTGTTCCATGCTTAATACGCTTCGCGTACTAATTCCATGATGGCGACCAATGAGAACTGTATCATCGGCATACCCGATACGGCTTTCAATGCCCCACCTTCCTTTTCTTTCAGCAAATGAGGGGCATGGTCTGTACCTATTACATCTATGCGGTTGGTGGATAATGCTTTGCGCAAAGCATTCCGGTCTTCTAAAGTTTTGATGGACGGATTGCACTTGATATGTCCTTTCAATGCCTCATAATCTTTGTCATAGAAGTATAGATGTGACACGCAAGCTTCCGCAGTAATCTTTTTTTCACTCAGGGTTTGTCTTCAAACAAATCCAGTTCTTGTGCGGTGCTGATGTGC
>ENA-OQJH01000456-OQJH01000456.1-human-gut-metagenome-genome-assembly--contig:-NODE-456-length-22382-cov-20.644350_pt1 | contig 22382 bp, 28 predicted proteins | sample MGYA00242597_ERZ504763 | MGnify/ENA primary metagenome ERZ504763 (study PRJEB26092, sample SAMD00036359) | human gut metagenome | host: Homo sapiens | study: EMG produced TPA metagenomics assembly of...
CTCTCGTTTTACTGTTTTTGGTTTTTCAAACCGTTCTTAAAAATGTAAAGAATTTTCGAGAATCGTATGTGTTTCACTGTTTAGTTATCAAGGTTGTCTGTCTTGCGACAGCTTGTTTATTTTATCACATCTCTTTTCCTTTGTCAAGCGCTTTTTTCAAGTTTTTTCAAAGTTTTTCGAACTCTTCCGGATTTCGGAACTGTTCTTCTGATCTGTGATTGTCGGCTCTGTTCAAGCGACTTGGTTACTTTAACATGTTTGTTTTAAGTTGTCAAGCACTTTTTGGAATTTCTTTTTTCTTTCAGAAATCTTTTTGAATTATTTTTATCTTACAAACAATTATTCCCGACAGCTCATCTAATATAACACCGAAAAGCCACAATGTCAACAGTTAATTCCATAATTTGACAATCTTTTTATTTTCATGCTATATATGCCATAAAACAGGACTCTCTTCACTGCAAAATACTACATCATCCCCTTTAGATATTCCAACAATATCTTCGTCACAACCGAGTTCATTGTTTTTACAAATGCCAACCCAATAATTCTGGATCTCCCCGGTTCAAGAGGTCTGCTCTCTACATCATTGGCAAACGCCTTCATAACCAGCTTCTGTGAGATCGTCACTCCCAGCCCATTTTTCACAAATGCCATAATAAGCGTATCATCACGAAAACTGTAAGAAGTCTTTGGCTCCTTCCCACATCTTTCCAATAAATGCAAAATATCATTATCACATCCCGGAGTCTCTATAATGAAAGGATACTCCAACAGTTCTTCCAGTCTCACACTTTTCTTTTCTGCAAGAGGATGATTTTTCTGCATCACAGCACAGAGAGGATCCTCACATAATGGATAAAACTTCAGATTATCTGCAACGATCGAAGACAGAAATCCGCAGTCCACCTGCCCATGTATGATCCAGTCTCTGATCTCATCATAATTTCCATCAAAGATCTGCACCTCAACCTGTGGATAATTTCTGTTAAAATAATGGATCACTTCCGGCATCCACATTGCAGTTACACTGGAAAAGCTTCCTATTCTGAGTTTTCCTTCTATTTTATGATTAATATTAAAAGCAGCCTGTCTAAGTTTATCTTTCTGATTTGTCATCTCCTGTATATAAGGCATCAGCATTCTTCCATTATCCGTCAGAGTTACACCCTTTTTAGCTCTTGCAAATAACTGTACTCCCAGTTCCTCCTCAAATCCGGCCATCATTTGACTGATTCCCGATTGTGTATAGTTTAGCGCCTCTGCTGCTTTCGAAAAACTTCCAGTCTCACATACCTTCAAAAAAATTTCATATCTGTCTCTGATTTCCTTCATTTACGCTCCTTACTTCTTGTCTGTTTTTATCCATTACTTTTTTTAATGTATACTAGCAAAAACATTCATTTTACTTATATGTTAACATATGTTATCGTACTTATGCAAACATAAATCATACAGGAGATTATCTATTATGGAAAGGAAATCAAATCATTTTTCAGGACAGCTCGGGTTTGTCCTTGCCGCAGCCGGCAGTGCTGTAGGAGTAGGCAATTTATGGAGATTCCCATATCTTGCAGCTAAAGATGGAGGCGGTCTGTTTTTAATCATTTATTTTATACTTGTACTTACATTTGGATTTACCCTGCTTACATCTGATATCGCAATCGGCCGCCGCACTCAGAAAAGTGCGATCGGTGCTTATGCTGAAATGAAGCCCAAGTGGAAATTCTTAGGCATTCTGACTTTTCTTGTACCTGTTCTTATTATGACTTATTACGCAGTGATCGGTGGATGGATCACCAAATATGCTGTAGTCTACCTGACAGGACAGGCAAAGGCTGCTGCAGCAGATGATTATTTTACTTCTTTTATCACATCCTCCACCTCACCTGTTATTTTTGCACTTATTTTCATGGGTGTAACTGCATTTATTGTATACAATGGTGTGCAGGATGGTATTGAAAAAGTATCCAAATGGATGATGCCAGTTCTTCTGGTACTCGTTGTCATCATCTCCATTTATTCCCTGACTCTGAAACATACAGATTCTTCCGGCCAGGTACATACCGGATCCAGGGATTTCTTTATTACCTGACCCCAAATCTTGAGGGGCTTACTGTACAGCGATTTTTACAGATTTTACTGGATGCAATGAGTCAGCTGTTCTTCTCTCTCAGCGTGTCCATGGGAATCATGATCACCTACGGTTCTTATGTAAAACCTGATGTTGACTTAAACAAGGCTGTTAATCAGATTGAAATTTTTGACACAGGAGTGGCATTTCTTGCAGGTGCCATGATCATCCCTGCTGTATTCGTATTTTCCGGAACAGAAGGAATGGGAGCCGGTCCAAGCCTTATGTTTGTTTCTCTCCCAAAGGTCTTTGCAGCCATGGGAAAAGCAGGCATATTTGTAGGAATCCTCTTTTTCGTAACTGCTATTTTTGCAACACTGTCATCCTGCATCTCTGTGTTGGAATCCATCGTTGCAAACTGTATGGAAATCTTCCACACAGGCAGAAAAAAAACTGTTTCTGTTTTATCTGCAGTTTATCTTGCTGCTTCTGCGATCATTGCTTTGGGATACAGCATTTTCTATGTAGAAGTGGAACTGCCCAATGGCTCTACAGGACAGCTGCTTGATATTATGGATTACATCAGCAACAGTGTTATGATGCCATTTATCGCATTACTTTCCACCATCCTGATCGGATGGGTTATGACACCTGATTATGTCATTGATGAAATGGAACGAAACGGCAGCAGATTCCGCAGAAAAAAACTTTATCGAATCATGATCCGCTATGTTGCGCCGGTTATGATGTTTATCCTGTTTTTACAGTCAACAGGAGTTCTCTCATAAGCAAAAACTTAATATAACAAAAAAGGAATCTGTTTTCCTGGAAAAGTTTTGAAATAAACACCAGTAAAAACAGATTTCTTTTTATTCAATCACTGACACTCATAAAAACAAATGAATTTATATGCCTGACCCCTGCAAAAATTCCTGCACTGCGCAAAGCGATCCCAGAATCTCTTCTGCGAGGGACTTCATCTCCTCCGTCACCTCCATCAGATCCGGCACCATGATCGGATGCATCCCTGCTGCATAAGCCGCCCTGATTCCATTATGAGAATCCTCAATCACATAACAATTCTCCGGTCTGGTTCCCAGTCGTCTGCAAGCCTCCAGAAAAATATCCGGTTCCGGCTTACTCCGTTCCACCATATCTCCCCCGATAATCTGATCAAAATATCCCAGCAGCCCGCCATCTGAAATCTCCGAACGCACCAGTGCCTCCCGGTAGAACTGGCAAGCCCAATCTTAAATCCCCTCATCTTCAGATATTTCAAAAGCTCCTCAACCCCCGGCTTCTTTTCCAGTTTACCTCCGGAAGCATGACTGAAAAACACCTCTGCCATCTCCGCTTTATATTCCTCATACGGAAAATCTTCACCATAATGCTTCAGAAAAACCCCTTTACTTACAACACTATTTGTTCCCAGACACTCATGACATGCCGCCTCAACTCCTGCGATTCCATGACGTTCTGCCACTTCTTTCCACGCTTGAAGCACAAGAATCTCCGAATCAAAAATCACTCCATCCATATCAAATATCACTGTATCAATTCCACTCGCCATAACTTTTGATCCTTTCCTCTTTCTCTCTATCAGCAGACTTTCTCAGGCAAAAATATCTTTGACGACAGTCTGATCGACTTATTCAAACCATATATAAGCCAGTAGTCTGACAATCTATTTTTTCATAATATAACCAATCGCATCACGAATCTGCGACACATAAACCAAGTTGATTCCTTCCACTTTTCCAACAGAAGACCTACACACTTCTGGCAGCACAACTGTTCCAAATCCCAGTTTTTTCGCCTCCTGCACACGCTGGCCTGCCATATTCACTGCGCGGATTTCACCACTCAAGCCAACCTCGCCAAACACCATCACATTATCAGGAATCACAATATCCTTCGCACTGGAAACAATCGCCAGACAGATCCCAAGGTCAATTGCCGGCTCTGTCATCTTCATTCCCCCTGCAATATTGACATAAGCATCCGATGCAGCCAGACGGAGTCCGACTTTCTTCTCAAGCACAGCCATAAGGAGATTCACTCTGTTAAAATCAGTTCCCACCGCTGTCCGCCTCGGAATCCCGAAATTACTCTGGCACACAAGTGCCTGAATTTCAACCAGAATCGGCCGGGTTCCTTCCATAGAACACGCCACAACAGAACCCGACGCATCCTCCGGTCTGCCATTCAGCATATATTCCGACGGATTCTTCACCTCCTCAAGACCTGTATTACACATTTCAAAAACACCAATCTCATTCGTAGATCCAAAACGATTCTTCACCGCACGCAGGATACGATAAGAAGCATGCCGGTCGCCTTCAAAATAAAGCACCGTATCCACCATATGTTCCAGAACCCTCGGACCTGCCACATTTCCTTCTTTCGTCACATGACCTACAATAAAAATGGACACCCCCATCCCCTTTGCGATCTGCATAAGGATATTGGTAGATTCTCTCACCTGAGAGACACTTCCCGGTGCCGAACTTACATCTTCGTGAAACATAGTCTGAATGGAGTCGATCACAACCACATCCGGTTTTCTGCGCTCGATCACCTCACGTATCACTTCCAGGTTCGTCTCACATAAAAGCTGCATCTTATCCGTAAACTGCCCGATACGATTAGCTCTCAGCTTAATTTGTCTCAGAGATTCCTCACCTGAAATATAAAGAACCGAAACCTGCTTCTCTGCCAGATTCCTGCACACCTGTAAAAGCAGCGTTGATTTTCCGATTCCCGGATCTCCTCCCACTAAAACAAGGGAGCCGGGGACGATACCGCCGCCCAGCACCCTGTCAAGTTCACCAATCTGAGTTGTCTGCCGTTCATCTTCTGACAGGCTGATGTCTTTAAGGATCACCGGTTCCTGCCTTTTTTCTGATGATTTCATTGCTCCAGAAGAGGATGGCTTCTTTGTGGAAACTGTCTCTTCCACAAAGGTGTTCCAGGACTTGCATCCCGGGCACTGCCCCATCCATTTTGCGGATTCATATCCGCACTCCTGGCAAAAATATACCGTCTTTTTATTTTTCAGCATTTTACAATCTTTACTTCTACTCTTGCAGCATTGCCAAGTTCCACGCTAAAGGAAAGTTTACCGCCCAGGTTTGTTTTCATCTTACCTGTGCTTGCCTGCTCAATAAATACTTCATATTCTGTATCCGGCTCCATCTCCACTGTGATCTGTGCATCTTCCGGTCCCTCTACATGGAAATCCATCTGAGCTTCACTCTGTGTAAGATTAAATACTGCTGTTCCCGGAACTGATTCGTAAACGAACATTCCGTTTCTCTCGAGCTTGGTAATCTCCTTAAAAGTTTTTACTTTATACATATCGCCCTGATGCTGATAGTCTGATAATTTAGACTTCTGTGCAAGCTCATAGTCACCAAAGCTGATTGCTCCATTCTCTTCTGTACGGATTAATTCTTTTACTACTGCCATTTCCTATGTCCTCCTAAGACTCTTTTGTTTGCCGCTCCACCGGTTCATCTGCCGATGCCGTACAGTTTTTCACTATCTCTGTACTTTTCCGACATTTTATGTGCTTATTATATAATACATTCACTTTTTTGACCAGTATCTCACTGATTTTTTTATACTAATTTCACAATTTCTGTGAATCATGTGAGTCCTCTGCTTTAATTGTAAATATCTGTCTGCTCAGAGATTTCTACTGTTTTTTCACTTCAAATGCAATCTCGTTTTTATGAAGTTTCACCTGTACACTATCTCCACGTTTTACTCTGCCTTCCAGAATCTCGTTTGCAAGCGCATCTTCTATCTTACTCTGAATTGCACGACGCAGCGGTCTGGCACCATATTTATTATCAGAACCTTTTTCTGCAATAAAATCTTTCACAGCATTTGTCACTGTAAGATGAATTTCCATCTGTTCTGCACATCGTTTCTCCAGTGTTTTAAGAAGCAATGTCACAATTTTCCGGATATCTTCTTTATTCAGCACATGGAACACCATGATATCGTCAATTCGGTTCAGGAACTCCGGTTTGAAAATCCGGCGCACTTCTTCCATCACACCGCCTTTCATTCGTTCATAGTCTTTCTTCTCATCATTATCAGACATGAATCCCAGACGTTTCGGTTCCATGATCGCCTGTGCCCCTGCGTTGGAAGTCATAATAATAATCGTCTGTTTGAAGTCGACTTTTCTTCCCTGTGCATCTGTAATATGACCGTCATCCAGCACCTGTAAAAGTATATTAAACACATCCGGATGTGCCTTCTCAATCTCATCAAAAAGCAATACACTGTACGGATTTCTGCGGACCTTCTCACTGAGCTGGCCGCCTTCTTCATATCCTACATATCCCGGAGGAGAACCGATCAGCTTGGAGACACTGTGTTTCTCCATATATTCGGACATATCTACACGAATCATCGCCTGTTCACTTCCAAAGACAGCTTCTGCCAGAGCCTTGGAAAGTTCTGTCTTACCAACACCTGTAGGTCCAAGGAAAAGGAAAGAACCAATGGGACGGTTCGGATCTTTAAGTCCTACTCTTCCCCGTTTCACTGCCTGCGCAACAGCTTTCACTGCCTCATCCTGTCCGATCACACGTTTATGAAGTTCTTTCTCCAGACGAGCAAGACGTTTGGTTTCTCCCTCTGTCAGTTTCTGAAGAGGAATCTTTGTCCAGTCAGAAATCGTCTCTGCAACAGCAGCTTCATCTACAACAAGTTTCTTCCTCTTATTTCTACGTTCAGTCTTAATGCGGATTTTCTCCATTTCGGCTTCCACTTCATTTTGGCGTACCTGTGCTTTTTTTGCGCGTTCAATATCTGCAGTCTTAACTGCCTGTTCTTTCTCCTCACGAAGTTCATTCAGTTCCAGTTCATATTGTTCCATTTCAGGTGCTGACTGATAACCCGCAAGCTGAACCTTTGATGCTGCTTCATCAATAATATCAATTGCCTTATCCGGAAGGAAACGGTCATTGATATATCTTTGTGACATTTTTACTGCGGCCTCAAGTGCTCATCTTCAATCTTTACCCCATGATGTTTCTCATAATATGGACGCAGACCTTTAAGGATCTCAACAGTCTCCTCTGAAGATGGTTCTTCCACTGTCACAGGCTGGAATCTTCGTTCCAGTGCTGCGTCTTTTTCAATATATTTACGGTATTCCTCCAGAGTAGTCGCGCCGATAAGCTGAATCTCACCTCTGGAAAGAGAAGGTTTCAGGATATTAGAAGCATCCAGTGCTCCCTCCGCTCCACCTGCTCCGATGATGGTATGGATTTCATCAATGAACAGCAGAATTCCCTGATGTTCTTTTACTTCCTGGATCACATTCTTAATGCGTTCCTCAAATTCACCTCTGTATTTGCTTCCCGCAACCATGCCGGAAAGATCTAACACAACAAGACGCTTATCCTTCACTGTATCCGGAACCATTCCCATAACGATGCGCTGTGCAAGTCCCTCTACAATGCAGTCTTACCTACTCCGGGTTCCCTGTCAGACACGGATTATTCTTCGTACGTCTGCTCAGAATCTGAATCAGTCTGGTAATTTCTTTATCACGCCCTATCACAGGATCCAGTTTTCCCTCTGCTGCAAGCTGTGTCAGGTCACGACTGTACTGATCCAGCGTAGGGGTACTGGTCACTTTTTTGTTTCCCGCATTCCTTGCGTACTGAAATTCCTCTGCAATGGTATCATTGTCAAATCCCATAGCTGTCAGGATAGCCGCAAACAACTTCTGGATATTTACTCCCATTGTAAAAAGCAGTCTGGTCGCTACGCAGTCTGTCTCTTTCAGAAGCGAAAGCAACAGGTGCTCTGTTCCGCAAAGACATTCCATACTCTCAGCATCTTCCTCCGCCTGTTCAATGATCCTTCTTGCTCTCGGGCTGTACTGGGGATCTTTTGTTTCTGCTACCGCAGTATTGCCCTGAACCGGTGTAACCAGGCTGCTGATAAGTTCCCTGAGTTTTTCTTCTTCTACGTTAAATTCCTGCAGCACTTTTCCCGCAGTGCCTTCAGGTTCTTTCAAAAGACCTGCAAGAAGATGTTCTGTTCCGATATATCCATGTCCACAGGTTTTCGCAGTTGTCTTTGCCAATTTGAGGGCATTCTCTGCCTGTCTGGTAAATTGTCTCTCCATGTCCTCTCCTATCTGTTTTCATCATATTCGTCAAAAATCTCATCAATAAGCTGATGTACTTCCTCTCTGCTTACGCTCTTGCAACATCCTTTCGCAAGCGCCACCATGAGATTCTGTTTCAGTTCTTCCAATGCTTTCCGTTTATTTACATCAATAGAAATCACTGCACCACGTCTGCGGTCGATAGTGACAAATCCCTCCTGTCGCAACAGTGAATATGCTTTATTTACTGTATGCATATTTATCCCAACTGTATCTGCAAGCTGTCTCACTGATGGCAGTGTATCTCCCTCCTGCAGTCTTGACGTAGCAATCCCCATGATGATCTGATTGGTCAGCTGGATGTAAATGGCTTCATCACTGCTGAAATCTATTTCTATCATCATACGTTTTCTTCTCCTTTTTGTGTTACACATATCCTAGCACAAACCAACATTTTTTGCAACAGAAAGACGTATTGCTGTATTATTTTTCAAAACAAAAAGGAGTGTACTGCCATGTTCTCACACAGCATGCACACCCTTTATCTTCTTTCTGTCAACTGAATTTCATCTACATGACTTGATTATTTTAAGCCAATGATCTTATTGAGCTGTTCTCTGTTCAGAACAAGGTTAAAGCCTAATGGATTAACTGCATAAGCCATTGCCTTATCGATTAACAGCTCCGGAAGTTTTGCAAACGGTACTTTCGCAATACGCAGCTTCTGACCTTTTGTAAACTTCTCAAGTTCCATAACGTCTGTAAATACAGGCTGGAGAATTTCTTCTTTTTTATTTTGAGATACGGAATATTGATCTTCTTAGGATCTTCAGGGTCTACATTCATAGCAACCAGATATTCGGATTTCTTCAGGTTTACGATCAGTCTTCCTCAAGCTCACGAAGATTTCCATGCTGATCCTTCTCTACCGGACGGCGGAGTTCCTGCATAAAGTAAATGCCGGAAAGCTCCAGTGTAGGATTCAGAAGCGGTCTCTTAGCCGGCTCAATCTTGCTCATATCTGCCTGTTTTGCAATATCAGTAAGATCAATCTCAATCTTATCTTCACCATCTACCCATACAACTGTATTTACGCCAATTGCATAGAAAGTTCCATATAATCTGGGATAATCCTTCTTGGTAAATTTCATACCCATAAGAAGAACCTTTTCTTCCAGCATTTTTTTGCCGAATTCTTTGATTCCTTCTTCTGTGGAAAAAATCCATGCCTGGTCATTATAAGTCTCTTCGTCACATTTCACATATGGCAGTTTGGTAGCCTGTGAGTATGCAACAAATACTGTCTCTCTGTTCTGTAATTCCTTGATTGCTTCTTCTTTGCTGATTCCCATTATTTTATCCTCTCTGTCTCATTTCTTTTATGATCTTTTTCATTTCCTTATCAACACGATAAGACTCTGTGATCTTCTGTAGTGATTTCTTATATGTAAATTCATCCAGTTTGTGACCGTCCTGCAAGTATGTCAGCATCTCATCCGGAAATGCCGCAAAATATACAGATACTGCCCACGCCACTGCCATCTTTGCATAATATCCCTGCTGAGTGATACTCTCCAGACGTCTGATACTCTCTTTCAAATATTCACGCTTCACAAAATGTCCCAGAAGCATGACTGCCGCAAATCTTGCTTCGTATTCTTTATTCGAAGTAAAATACGTTTCAATAAAATCCCAGTATTCTATCTGGTATTTATCTGCATCTTTTAATGTACTGCAAAAGCAATCGCATACTGCCCAGTTATTAACGTCCGGCACAAATTTTGCCACATATGTTAAGCGTTCTTTGCATTCCATCTTTGCATAAGCACTCACCAATCCGCGAAGCATCGTTTCTTCATACCACTGGTCATCCGCCTGTTCAAACCATTCCTGCCAGTCCATACCAGAAAGCTGCTTTGCAAATTTTCGCAACACCGGAAGTCTGATTCCCATAACATTATCCACACCCGGCAGAAGATTGCTGTGAAAATCCCGATAACCGGTATCTTCATTCTCCTGCAGAAACTGGCGCACCATATGTGTCGTCACCTGAATCTCTTTCTGACTTTTCCTGTTCATAATATTTCTCCCATTACTGTGCATATGCTGAACAGTAACTTTCTCCTTGCTGTTTCTGCTACGTTATAATTCATCTCAATCTGTAACTTTGCTTTACAGCACTTTTCTATTTTATAACAGATTACATGAAAAGTAAAGGAAATCGCTCGTATTATTTATGCAAAATAATTTATGTGGATTCTATCGTTCTTTCAAAAAATATTACATCGGGATCATTTTGGATAGAAGAAGTATCTGCCAACCATAAAACAGGAGACAAGAATGGGACTTTTATCCCAGCCTTGTCTCCTGTTTATTTTTAAACATCAATATTTTTTATGCTTCATCAATTGCTTTTCCAATATCATGGCGCATATATTTATTTGCGAATGTAATCCACTCTGTGGCTTCATAGGCATTTTTTCTTGCTTCCTTCAGGTCTTTTCCTGTAGCTGTGATTCCCAGGACACGACCTCCGTTGGTTACGATCTGACCATCTTTTAATTTGGTTCCTGCGTGGAAGCAGTAATATCCGTCTTTGCCTTTGAAATTTTCAAAGCCGTACATCGGAATACCTTTTTCATATTTCACAGGATATCCGTCACTTGCAAGGACTACACATACTGCCGCATTATCCTCAAACTGAAGGTCTACCTGGTCCAGTGTTCCATTTACGCAAGCTTCCATTACTTCAATGATATCATTCTTCATACGTGGCAGGACTACCTGTGCTTCCGGATCTCCGAAGCGTGCATTATATTCCAATACCTTCGGGCCATCTGCGGTAAGCATAAGACCAAAGAAAATGATTCCCTTAAACGGGCGTCCTTCTGCAGCCATTGCGTCCACTGTCGGCTGATATACATATTTCCTGCAGAATTCATCTACCTCTTCTGTATAGAACGGACTTGGGGAGAAAGTTCCCATTCCGCCAGTATTCAATCCCTGATCACCGTCCTGAGCGCGTTTATGATCCTGTGCGGATGTCATTGTACGGATAGTTTTTCCATCTACAAATGATAACACAGAGACTTCACGTCCTGTCATAAATTCTTCGATGACCATGGTATTTCCGGCATTTCCGAATTTCTTATCTTCCATGATCTCTTTTACGCCATCTTCTGCCTCTTTCAGATCCTGACAGATCAGTACCCCCTTGCCGAGTGCAAGACCATCAGCCTTCAGGACAATTGGAAATCTGGCTTCTGTGCGGAGATATTCCAGTGCTTTCTCAGGATCATCAAAATTCTCATATGCCGCTGTGGGAATATTGTATTTTTTCATCAGATCTTTTGAGAACGCTTTGGAGCCTTCAAGGATAGCTGCATTCTTTCTCGGGCCAAAGACTTTCAGGCCACGTGCTTCAAATACATCTACCACACCGCCAACCAGAGGATCATCCATACCGATAATGGTAAGATCGATTGCTTTCTCCTGAGCAAAATCAGCAAGTTTCTCAAACTCCATAGCACCGATATCTACACATTCTGCAAGTTCTGCAATCCCTGCATTTCCAGGTGCACAATAAATTTTATCCACTTTCGGACTCTTTGAAACACTCCATGCAATGGCATGTTCTCTTCCACCGCTGCCTACGATCAAGACTTTCATTTTATTTTTGCTCCTTTATCTACTCTTCTGTATCAAATTCCTCTGTTTCTACTCTTCCATCCACCACTTTCACTTTGTCATTGGCAATAAGATTGATAGCTTTCGGAAGAATCTTCCACTCCGCTTTCTCCATAACACGTCTCTGAAGAACTTCCGGGGTATCATCAGATTTAATCTTTACGGCCTTCTGAAGAATGATCGGACCTGTATCTGTACCTGTGTCAACAAAATGTACGGTCGCACCTGTCACACGTACGCCTCTTTCCAGAGCTTTCTCATGTACATGCAATCCATAATAGCCCACTCCACAGAAAGACGGAATCAGTGACGGGTGGATATTGATGATCTTATTTGGATACGCTTCCACGATCATTGGAGGAATAGCCACAAGAAATCCCGCTAGAACAATAAGCTCTACGCCACTTTCTTTCAGCTTCGCAAGAAGTGCCCTGTGAAATTCTTCTCTGTTCTCAAACTGTTTTGGGGAAATACATACAGCTTCTATGTTGTGATTCTTTGCTCTCTCTAGCGCATAAGCCTTCGGATTATTGCTGATAACCAGAGAAACTTCTGCATTTGTAATCTTTCCACAGTCAATGGCATCCAGGATAGCCTGCAGATTCGTGCCGCCTCCTGAAACCAGTACACCGACTTTTAACATAAAGTCACTCCCTTTTCACCATCTTCGATACGTCCTACTACGTACGGAGTGTCACCTGCTGCTTTGATCGCTTCCATTGTTTTGTCCACATCTGCTGCATCTACAGCAAGGATCATTCCAAGTCCCATGTTATAAGTATTGTACATCATCTGTTCATCAATATTGCCTTTTTCAGCAAGAAGTTTGAAGATTGGAAGTACCGGATAGCTGTTCTTTTCCACAACTGCACGTGTTCCCTCTTTAAGCATACGCGGAATATTTTCATAAAAACCGCCGCCTGTGATATGACTGCATGCGTGCACACGAACTCCGGCATTTTTAATGCTCTTTAATGCTTTTACATAGATTCTGGTTGGTGCCAGAAGTGCTTCACCAAGTGTTGTTCCAAGTTCTTCATAATAAGTATCAAGAGATTCCTTTGTCATATCAAAAACTTTACGGACAAGAGAAAATCCGTTACTGTGAACACCTGTGGATGCCATACCGATCAAAACATCTCCTGCTTTCAGTTCTTCACCTGTGATCATCTCTTTTTTATCGCAGACACCTACTGCGAAACCAGCCAGGTCATATTCGTCTTCCGGCATCAGTCCCGGATGCTCTGCTGTCTCACCGCCGATCAGAGCTGCATCTGACTGCACACAGCCTTCTGCAACGCCGCCTACGATAGCTGCAATCTTTTCCGGATAATTCTTACCACATGCAATATAATCAAGGAAGAATAATGGTTCTCCGCCTGCACATGCAATATCATTGACACACATGGCAACTGCATCAATGCCAATGGTGTCATGCTTGTCCATAACCATAGCAAGTTTTACTTTAGTTCCACATCCGTCTGTACCTGATAATAATACCGGTTCTTCCATTTCTTTGATCTTAGCAAGAGAAAAGGCACCGGAAAATCCTCCCAGTCCTCCAAGCACTTCTTCACGCATGGTTCTCTTTACATGCTCTTTCATCAGCTCTACTGATTTATATCCTGCTTCAATATCTACTCCAGCGGTCTTGTAATCCATGATAATCCTCCGTTTTTACCCCTGATCCTGTTTATGGACCTGAGTTATCTTAGTAATTTTTATATCCGACTTCCTGTAATCTTGCGTCTTTTGCTTCCACCTGTTCTTTTAATTCCTGGCTGTAAGCTTTAATTTTGCAAGAAGTTCCTCATCTGATGTTGCAAGTATCTTAGCTGCCAGAAGTCCTGCGTTTGCGCCTCCGTTGATAGCGACTGTTGCAACCGGGATTCCTGACGGCATCTGTACGATAGAATAAAGGGAATCTCTTCCTCCCAGAGAAGTGGTGTGCATAGGAATTCCGATAACCGGCATCGGGAAGATTGCTGCGCACATTCCCGGCAGATGAGCTGCCATTCCTGCACCTGCAATGATTACTTTAAAGCCTTTTTCCTCTGCTGTTTTTGCATATTCAAAAAAGACATCCGGTTCCCTGTGTGCGGAAATGATCTTTATCTCGTAATCAATTCCCAGTTTCTCCAGAATGTCTGCTGCTTTGCTCATGATCGGCATATCTGAGTCGCTGCCCATCACAATTCCTACTTTTGCCATGATTATTCTCCTTTTCTTCTCAAGTATTCTCAGACAGACCAGATTTTATCTGTCCGGGACTTTGTTTTTATTTTATTGATAAAAAAAAAGTACGGTCAGAAAAGATTTTATCAAAACCCTCTCTAACCGTAGATTCTACTAAGATTCCCTTTTTCTGTCAATAAAATTAATGCAAAGAAATATTTTAACGAACTAATAAATTTTTTTGTATTCCGAACTTAATAGGAAAATGCCTTTATTCCCCAAACGGCTCGTTCAGAGCTTCCGTACCCGGAAGGACAAATCTTCCATCTTCAATAATAGAGATCATATCCCCCTCATCATCAATCGTACGGATGCTTCCCAGTTCGTCATATGGAATCGTAATATCTGTGTGACATCCATAATAAGCAAGGCTGACGTCTTCTTTTCGCATCTCGGAAATCTCATTGTCCCTTGCGATGATCTCTTTACCATCCGGATTATAGACCGGAGTATCTTCTGACCAGCTGTAACAGGTATCACCAACTGCAAAATGCGGTCCCATTTTCTCCGCGATCAGAATCGGAAGTTTGTCTGCGATATTATATTTCTGTGCTGCCACATAAGCTGTTGTATTAGTTCCGATTGCAAATTCTCCCATTGCAAGTTTCGATGATGGAACAGAATATTATCTTCAATATATTTACGGTTCTCTTCCTCTGTCTCAAAATTAGAACAGCTGTAATCGATCACCTGTCCGCAGTCAAACACAAGCTTCAGGTCACAAAACTGCAGTCCGTTAAGATATACTTTTGAAACATGAAGCATTCCGCCTGTTCCTGCAAGCACCGGTGAAGTAAATACTTCACCCAGAGGAATATTTACATCTGCCACACAGTTCTCAAAATTTGTCTGTGTTTTCGCATCTGTTAATGTATGAAGATGAATGAGCAGATCTGTCTCATTCTCTCCCTTTCCCTTGATTTCCACCCATTCACAGGTATCAAGAGTATCTATGATCGTCTGCTGGATCTTCTGATATTTCTTATAATCCAATGTATTGATCTTTACGATCTCGCGGAAAATTTCCGGAAAATCCTCCCCGATCTCAGGTATCGGATAAGCAATGATCGTAAAACTTCTTTCCTCACCTTTGATATAACGATTTGTGATTTGACCGGATTCATTGTCCAGTTCCAGCTGAAGCTTCTGCTGTGCTTCTGTAAACGCCCAGCTTTCCGGTTTACTTACCGGTGAAAACGGCTTCTCTCCAAATGTCTCGATCACAGCCGGTCCGCCATGTACATCTGCCAGATCTGCATATTCATCATAAGAAGTCTGCATGGCACGAAGTTTACGCTTTACAAAATCCGGATCCAGAAACAGCGCACTGTCCTGTCTGTGGTCATAATCAAACTGCGGATTTGCAATTCCTCCTGTAAATCCATTTCTGAACTGATTCCGTCTGTTCACCGCATGAAGTGCATGGCGGTAAATAACCGTCTGCAGCCCCATCTCCCGGAACTGAAGAACAGCCGCTTTTACCATACGCTCAAAGCCAAGATGATAACGTATATTAACCGTTTTCTTCTTTGTAATATCTTTTCTTCCTGTGATGAATCCCATCCGATAGCCTTCTGTATAAGTACGTGCCATCTCATCAATTTCCCTCTGGGAAAGTGAATTCATAAATTCTGCTGTTTTCAGTTCATTTTCCGATACATATTCGCCGGACTGATACAGATAACTCAGATCGCTCAGATCCGAATCCATGATCATTTCAACCACAAAATTATTCTCAGGATCAATCGCCTCTCTGATCCGATTTTCCACCATATCCTGGCAGTAGTCATTCACGTAGGAAACGAGAATTTCTTTCACCTGTTTCTCAGCAGGAATTTCTTCCTGCGTAAATGCAGAATAGATTTCCAGAAACAATTCAAGTACAACCGTAAGATCCCATGCTTTTTTTTCAAACGCATAAGCAATCGTGCCATAAAGTTCTGTATAAAGAAAGGTAAATACTTTTCCGTATTCTCCCAGCATTTTCTGTGCATATGCAGGATTTCCATAAGAATTTTCATAATTTTCGGGCAGAATATCCTGATATAATTCATGATTCTGTTCCTGAAGTTCTTCAAGATTTTTCCCCGCAATTCCATGGTCCATCACATGAATCACCTGCTGTAAAAACATTGCTTCTTTTGTAAAAAATCGCAGTACGGTTCTTCTGCCATTTTCTCGTCCGGTATCTGAGCGATTCTTTCTTTCGCCAGTTCATACCGTTCCATAACCCATTCGTCCAAACTATATTTCTCCTTTTTCTATCAGACTTCCCTGTTAATCAGCCGGAAATTCCCATCAGAAAGATTCCCAGCCATCCGATCATTATGATTCCGTTTGCAATAGAGCCGATCATACCTGCTTTGTGTGTCCGGTTTTCTTCTGAAAAGCTTTTCAGTCCCATCGCAAATCCATATACAGACAGAAGCATTGCGCAAAGACTGATCCCGCCTACAATATATCCGTATTGTCCCTGCAAAAAAATGCCAGCAAAACTGCAGTCACAAATAAAACCAGTGAAACAGCCGCCAGCACTGCTGACAGTTTTCCCTGCTGTGCCTCTCTTTTCTTTGCAAACGCATATCTATATCTTTTGCCATAAATTTTTCTCCTCAGGTGATCGCAGATAAAAAAAGCAGATATCCCAGAGCCGCCCCTGCTGTATTCAATATCATATCATCTACGTCAAAGCACCCAACCTTTGTAATAAGCTGGATGACCTCTACCGTAACACTAAGCCCAAATCCTGCCAGTACGATCAGCCATCCGCTTCTCATTTTGTCCAGAATAACCGGCAGTATAAATCCAAATGGAAGAAAACCAATTACATTTCCAAAAAGATTTGTAACTACCGCCATAAGTCCAAGCTGTTTCCTGTATACCCAGAAACGCCTTATCTCAACAAACGGTATCAGATTATATCTGTACTGTCTTTCTTCCATTGCTGCTCTTCCGTATTCTTCTGAAAAGAACAGAAAATAAATCAGTGCCAGAACATACAGGATAAACAAAATGGTTCCCAGTGTCCGTATGATATGCTTCGTTTCTTTTTTCAATGTTTTCTCCTGTTTCTGAAGCCTTTTATATCAATATCTCTGATTTCTTTTTCAGCAGTCTTGCACCGTTTACGATCATCATGATCCCTGTTACGATTCCCGTTGCCAGTACAATGATCCCGACTGTCAGACTGCAGGCTCCTGTGGAAGACATGGTTTTATAAATTTTTTCGTTCATAATCGTCCTCATCAGTATCATGATCTGCTTTCGCAGATCATGATATCTTATTTATAAATCGCTGTTACCTGTATTTGCTTATTTTGCACCGTACTGCTCATAATATGCGTCGATTGCGGCTTTCAATGTATCGTCAATGATTACTTTTCCTTTATATTCTTTATTATAAAGATGTTCAATGACCTCTTTCATTGTAACAATCGCATTTGTTTCAAACCCATAAAGGTCATGGACTTCGTCAAGGGCACACTTCACGCCGCCTTTTCCGACTTCCATGCGGTCCAGAGAAACCATAAGACCGACGATTTCCACATCAGCCGCACCTTTTACCTTCGGTACTGTCTCTTCCATGGATTTACCGGATGTTGTTACATCTTCGATCATCACTACACGATCGCCGTCTTTTAATTTACTTCCGAGGAAGCTTCCCTTATCTGCACCATGGTCTTTTTCTTCCTTACGGTCTGAACAGTAGCGGATTTCTTTTCCATATAATTCGCTGAATGCAATTGCAGTTACAACACTTAACGGGATTCCCTTATATGCAGGTCCAAAAAGCACATCGAAATCATCGCCATATTTATCATGAATGGCATGTGCGTAGTACTCACCCAGTTTCTTTAACTGAGAACCTGTCACATATCCGCCTGCATTCATAAAAAACGGGGACTTTCTTCCGCTTTTAAGGGTAAATTCTCCGAATTTCAGAACTTCACTGTCTACCATAAATTCAATAAATTCCTGTTTATACTGTTCCATCTTATGTTATGCCTCCTGTATCTGTTTTATTTTACAATACCAACCATCTCTTTTACGGAATTGAATCCATTCTTCTTCATATACGCTTCAATTCCATCGATCACTTCCAGTGTCACTGCCGGATTGTGGAAATTTGCCGTACCCACAGATACTGCGCTGGCTCCTGCAAGAATAAACTCAATTGCATCCTCTGCGCAGGAAATTCCGCCCATTCCGATGATCGGGATATTGACTGCCTGTGCAACCTGATAAACCATACGGACAGCAATCGGTTTCACGATCGGTCCGGAAACACCACCGGTTTTATTTGCAAGCGCAAAGTCTTCCTGTTGATATCAATCTTCATTCCTGTCAGTGTATTGATCAGGGATACCGCATCTGCACCGCCTGCTTCCGCACCTTTTGCAATCTCTGTGATATCTGTGACATTCGGTGTTAACTTCATGATCACAGGCTGTTTTGCAATCTTTTTGATCTGAGCGGTAAGTTCCTCTACATGATGTGCATCCTGACCAAATGCAAGGAATCCTGCGTTTACATTCGGGCAGGAAATATTAATCTCCATCATATCAATTGGCTGATCTGCCAAACGTTCCACCACTGCCAGATATTCTTCCGGCGCATGACCGCATACATTTACAATGATCTTTGTATCATACTGTTTCAAAAAAGGAATATCCCTCTCACAGAAAAGATCGATACCAGGATTCTGCAGACCAATCGCATTCATCATGCCTCCGTAAACTTCAGCCACACGCGGAGTCGGATTTCCGACCCACGGGGACATTGGCTACGCCCTTGGTTGTCACTGCTCCCAGCTTATTAATATCTACATAATCAGCAAATTCTGCTCCTGAACCAAAGGTTCCGGATGCCACTGTTACCGGATTTTTCCACTCTACGCCGGCAATATTTACACTCATATCCATCAGATTTCCACCTCCGTAGAAAGAAATACCGGGCCATCCTTGCAGATTCTCTTATTATTCACATTGCTATGTGCATCTTTTTCTCTGGATTTGCACACACAGGCAAGGCAGGCACCGATTCCGCATGCCATACGTTCCTCCAGGGAAATATAACATTCAATCCCATTTTCTTCGGCATATTTCTTGATTGCACGAAGCATCGGAGTTGGTCCGCAGGCATAGATCACGTCCGCTTCCAGAGCATTCTCTCTGATAGCATCCATAACATTGCCCTTTGTTCCCACACTGCCATCCTCTGTGGCAATATAAAGTGTTCCCGCCGCCTCAAATTCCTCTCTGAGGAACGTATGACAGTCCCTGTATCCTGCAATGATCTGTTTTTTCTCACATTTCATCTGCTTTGCAAGTTCCAGGATCGGAGGAACACCGATTCCACCACCCATAAGGAAAACTTTTTTCCCCTCAGCCTTCTCTACAGGAAAACCATTTCCCAGAGGTCCCAGTACCGGAATGGTATCTCCGGCTTTCATCTGTGAAAATTCATCGGTTCCGGTTCCCTGTCCGGTCACTCTGTAAACCAGATGAAGACGGCCATTTTCTTTGTCAATCTCACAAAGACTGATCGGTCTGGGAAGAATTTTGGATTTATCATTTGTATAAAGAGATACAAACTGTCCTGGTTTCGCATCTGCTGCAATTCTGTCAGTCTGGATCCACATACTGTAAATGCCTGCACCAATGCTCTCCTGACTTACAACAGTGCAGATTTCTCTTGTCTTTTCGCTCATTTCATGCCTCCTAGCGATTGTTTAAAGCAGTACTGATGTCTTCGATCATATCTTTTACCGCCTGGCGGGATGCATCTGCATAATTTAATTCACCAAAGGAAGCATATTTTTCCTGTTTGTAAGCTGCAATGATTCCTCTGGAGGAATTGACGATTGCACCAAGTCCGTCTTCATTAAAGAAATGAACAAGATCGGCACCTTTTCCGCCCTGTGCACCATATCCCGGTACCAGGATGAAGGTTTTCGGCATGATCTTACGGAGAGTTTTTCCCATTTCCGGATAGGTTGCACCTACTACAGCACCTACATAGCTGTATTCATTTCCCATATGTGATTCTCCCCACTGGGCAACCTTCTCTCCAACCCACTCATAAAGCGGACGTCCGTCAATGATTCTGTCCTGAAACTCTCCGCTGGACGGATTGGATGTTTTTACGAGTACAAAAAGCCCTTTGTTCTCTTCTTTACATACATCGATAAACGGGTTGACACTGTCAGATCCCATATATGGATTGATTGTCGCAAAATCTTCGTCAAAACCTGCGATTCTGTTACTTCCCACCTGAACTTTACCCAGATGTCCGACTGCATATGCAGCAGATGTGGAACCAATGTCACCTCGTTTGATATCTCCAATAACTACCAGACCTTTTTCTTTGCAATAATCAATGGTGTTCTTATATGCCATTAAGCCCGGAATACCAAACTGCTCATACATTGCGATCTGTGGTTTCACTGCAGGGATCAGATCGCTGATCGCATCAACGATTCCTTTATTATACTGCCAGATAGCTTCTGCTGCTCCCTCTAATGTTTCCCCCAGTTCAGAAAAAGCTTTCTTCTGAATATGCTGCGGATATAGTTGAGCATCGGATCCAGTCCTACTACGATAGGAGCGTTTGTTTTTTTAATGTTTTCAATAAGTTTGTTGATCATGAGTCTTTCCTCCTGAATATTGATATGGTATTTTTATGCATTCTGGTATACAACTTTTCCATCACAGATTGTATAGAGAATTTTTCCCTTTACTTTCCATCCGTCAAATGGTGTGTTGCGTCCTTTGGAAGCAAATTCATTTTTATCTATTTTATATTCGTGATCAATGTCTGCAATGACAATGTCTGCCGGATGTCCCTTCTGAAGTGTACCTCTGTCACTTCCCAGAATCTGTGCTGGGTTCCAGCTCATTTTCTCAATAAGCTGTGAGATTGTAAGAATTCCAGTTTCTACAAGTGCAGTATAAGACAATGCAAAGCTTGTCTCAATTCCCACAATGCCAAAAGCCGCATTCCGGATAGAGCCTGTCTTCTCCGGCACTGCATGAGGTGCATGATCTGTACTGATCACTTTAAAGGAACCATCCTTCAGTCCTCGGATCAGTGCATCTACATCTTTCTTCGTACGAAGAGGAGGGTTCATCTTATAGTTTGGATCATCACATTTAATATCATCGGAAGTGAGGATAAAATGATGCGGGCAAACCTCTGCTGTGATATTGTCCAATCCCTCTTCCTTCACAATCTCCATCATCTTCGCAACACCTTCTGTGGAACAATGGCACAGATGCAGTCTTGCCCCTGTCTCTCTGGCAAGAAGAATATCTCTCGCTGCGATCACATCCTCAACTGCATTGCAGATACCTGGCAGACCAAGTCTCCGCGCATTCTCATCCTCATTCATACATCCATCACCGCGCAGATCAATATCCTCACAGTGAGCAAAAATCGGAACATTGAATTTCTCTGCCACTTCCATAGCTTCTTTGCAAAGTCTGGTATTCATAACAGATTTGCCGTCTTCAGATAATGCCGGGATTCCCGCTTTTACCATTCCTTCGATATCAGAAAGTTCCTGTCCCTTCTCCCCCTGCGTAATGGCACCTGCTTGGAGCACATGAATGCCGGCAAGCTGTTTTGCCTTATTATGCACATAATTTACACGATCCGGACTGTCAATTACCGGTGTTGTATTCGGCATTGCAACAACCGTTGTCACACCACCTCTTGCAGCAGCCCGGGAACCTGTCTCTATATCCTCTTTCTGTGTCTGTCCCGGATCTCTGAAATGAACGTGAAGATCGATCAGTCCCGGCATTACCAGACATCCCTTCGCATCTATTACTTTGTCGCTTTTATCTTTTATTTTAAGTTTCTCACCGATCTCGGTGATCACGCCATCTTCCAGATAAATATCGCCTTTTTTATCAGTGTCAGTAGCCGCATCTACGATACGTCCTCCCTGAATCAGAATACCCATGCAATTCTCTCCCTTCGTTGTCGTTTGACAATAACTTTCTGATATACATAATACACGAAACTTCTTCTTTTATAAAGCCTTTTTTTACTGATGTGCAGTCTTTTTTGCTTGACAATTCAAAATGCGGGAGATATAATCAGTTCATATCTGGATTATTTAATGTATAGTCACTGGTTTTAGAGATTATATAACAGTATATAATCTGTAAAATCTGGTAGATTTTTTATTTGGCCATTGAAATCTACGAAAATTTATTTATTCATTCCACCAGCCGGACCCTG